>Ga0316622_100002170_pt1 | contig 13441 bp, 15 predicted proteins | sample OWC_Aug_OW2_C1_D_FD_207646 | JGI IMG/M metagenome (GOLD analysis project Ga0316622, IMG submission 207646) | Wetland soil microbial communities from Old Woman Creek delta, Ohio, United States - OWC_Aug_OW2_C1_D5_C | ecosystem: Environmental > Terrestrial > Soil > Wetlands | place: USA: Ohio... | reverse complement strand
CAACGGTTCGGTGGTCTTTGCCAGGGTGATCCGGCCGTCTCGGTAGCGGAACCCAGACGTCGTGAACGTGGCCGAGGCCCGCGATTTGCGCTTGGACTTGAACGTCGGGTACTTCGCCCGCTTGCCCTAGAAGTTCACGTAGGCGCGCTGTAGGTGTTGCAGGCCCTGCTGGAGTGCCACGTTGGACACTTCGGCGAGCCATGCCGTGTCGGGCTCCCGCTTCCAGGTGGTGAGCATTCGGCAGGTCTCGGCGAACCCGATTCGCCGCTGGTCCTGAAACCAGGCCCGGGTCCGTTCGGCGAGCGCCCGGTTGTAGACGTAACGCACCGAGCCGAACGTCCGGTTCAGCAGATCCCGCTGCTGGTCGGTGGGGTAGAAGCGGTACTTGTACGCCCGCTTCACCGTTCGGCTGGTCATGATGAAACACTAGCACGCTACCGTTCTAGTTGATGCGCTAACCCCACGGCTAAAGCCGGGGGCTTGCGCGCTACGCATCCTGGTCATCTCCTGGTGTTCGGCCCTCGCCACGGCGAGCGCCGTCGTCGTGGGACGGGCGAACGCCACCCCGCGCGGCGTCGGCAGGTACAGGGGCGGCTCGATCATCTCGGCGTCGACGAGCAGATCCAGCTCACACAGCAACGACGGCGGATGCTGCGGGCCGGTGTCGTGGAATCCGACCACCGACCGGTCGCTCAGCCACGGCAGGAGGTGGAGGTACTCGGGCACGCGCAGGTCGATCAGGGAGTCCAGCCACAGCACGTCGATCGGACCATCCGGAACGTAGTCGAGACTCGACATCTCGACGACCTCGACGGGCAGCCCGACGCAGCGCTCCCGCGCGGTCGACACGCACGTCGTGTCGACCTCCAATGTGACCAGCCGGCCGACCCCGGCGTCGGCGAGCGCCCGACCGATCGCCACGGACGTCCACCCGTGATGGGTGCCCGTCTCCACGACCAGATCCGGACGCAGCGCGCCGACGAGCGAGCCGACCAGCTCCGACACCTCACGCTCGGTGGACAGGACGTCCACCGCGTGCCACCGCTCCGGATGTGGGCAGTCGGGACGCGGCGCGGTCCACGTCGACTCAGGTAGCGGTTCGATCATGACCTGGTGGCCACCTCGCTCAGGACGCGACGGATGCCCTCGTCGAGGGCGATGGTCGGGGTGTACAGGTCGAGCATCCGGGTCGGATCCCCGACGCGACACAAGACCCCTGTCGGTCGATCCTCACGATAGGTGACTCCATCGGAGCGCCCCCGAGGGTCTACGGGACCAACCTCGATCCCCGCCTCCCGCGCCATCATGGTCGCCAGGGTCCCGAATTCCGTCCCAACTCCAGTGCATAGGTTGACCGGATCGCGATAGTCGGCGTCGTGGACCGCCAGCGCCCCGGCGACCACGTCGTCGATGTGGATCCAGTCCCGGGTCTGCCCGGGCGGTCCCCACACGGTCATATCCCCGCCCATCACACGCTTGGCGATCGCCGGGAACGGATAGCAGTCGTCCTGGTCGCCGCCATAGCCAGAGAATGGCCGCAGGACATGGACCCGCAGGCCCTGCTCGGTGGCGGCGGTGGCCAGTCGCTCTCCGGTCAGCTTCGCCCACCCGTACCGGGCATCGGGCTGTAGACCACCACTATCGATCATGCACTCGGCGAGAGATGGTTGTGGCCCGCCCCGCTGAAGGGAGATCGGGTAGACCGCCGACGACGACAGGTACATGACGGCGCCCTGCCCGGTCCGGACGGCCCAGTCGAACATCCTGGCGTCGAGTTCCAGGTTCAACGCCAGCAGCGACGGATTCCCGTCGATCGACACCCGCCCACCGACGTGGTAGGCGCAGTGGACGACCAGGTCGAAGCGCTCACCGGGACACCTATGTCCGGCGAAGACGTCTCGGGCGTCGAGTTCCAGGAGCGTCCCGCCGTTCAGGCGGTGTCCACGTCTGAGGTCGACGCCGAGCGCGTCCCACCCACGGCGGACCAGCTCGGCGAGCATGTGTCGTCCGACGAACCCGGCGGCCCCGGTGACCAGCGCCCCTCTCACGACTCATCACCATCGACCTCTTGGCGTGGCTCGACCACCGTGAGCCGCGTCTCGACGAACTCCGAGCAGGGAACGCCCTGGCGGTACTTGGCCGCCTCCTCGATCGCCTCGGCGGTCGGGCCGGTAGCCGAATGGGGAAGCGACCGGATGGTGTCGGCGATGGTGTCGATCTCCGCCCGGACCGGCTGGCCGCTCCGGTCGACTCCCGGGCCGTGGATCGCCAGGAACGCGGCCTTGTCCTCGGCGTACACCTCTGGGGCGTTGACCCTCCGGTATCCCTCGTCGTCGGGGGCGGTCCCCCGGATCGGGTGGAGGTGCTCGACGACCACGTCGGGCAGGTACCGTAGCCGGCCGGCTCGCTTGGCCATGTCCCGCCACAGGGTGTCGACGTACATGTGTCGCAGGGTCGGGTGCGCCATCCACCCCAGCGCGGCGACGATGTCCGAACTCATCGCGCACTGGGTCGGCACGAAGTCGTGCTGGATCAGGTCGTCGCCGTAGACGATCCCGGACCCGAGTTCGCGGAGCGCCGACAGGTAGTAGGCGTCCCACCCGGGGGTGTGGGGCCGGTGGTCGTCGCCCATGAAGCCCAGCGCCTCCGGTGGGGCGAACGACCGGGCCAGGGGGACCGCGATCTCGTTGAGGGCCTTGACCATCGTCCCGCCGGTGGCGGTGGCGAGCATGACACCGCCGATCATGGGGTCGTCGACCTGGACGACGGCCCTCCGGTAGGCGTCCAGCTCCGGGTCGTCGACGTCGACGACGAACAGCAGCCGCGTGTCCAGGACGGCCGTGGTCGCGGCGAACGACTCGACCATGGGTTGGACGGAACCAGGACGACCCCTCGTGGGGACGATGACCGTCAGGGACATCACGGGCTCCTTCGCGCGTCGAACAGGATCGGATGGACCACTGGCCATGGTGTGGCCAGGGGCGTGTCGAACACGTCCGGGTACAGGTCGGGCTCTCGGGCGGTGAGGATCATGTTCTGGGCGTACCAGTGCTCGACGGCCCGGTCGTCCCAGAACCGCCAGCGCAGCGCGCCGGACACGGTGTGACCGCGCGCCTCGAACAGGCTCACCCAGTACGGTAGTGGCCGTTCGTCGACGTGCCCGGCTCCGCCCTGCCCGGGGATCGCGGCGGAGAACAGGACCACCGGCGCCAGGTGGACGAGATCGTCGACGAGCGTCTCGGCCCTGGCCGGTGGGAGGTGCTCGGCGACCTCCAGGCACACGGCCAGGTCGAACCGGCCGAGGTCGAGTCGCTCGGTGGACAGGTCGAGCCGCGTGATCGGGATCGCTGCCCGCGCGTCGACGTGCTGCCCGTCGACGGCGGTCACCCTCACCCCCAGGTCGGCGAACGCCCGCGCCCACCATCCCTCGCCACAGCCGACGTCGATCATCGTCGCCGGGTGGACGAGGTCGCTCACCACCGGGACGACCCGGGCCGCCGATGAGACGATCCCAGGGCGGATCAGGTCGTAGAACCCCGCACTGTACACATCCATGTCAATATCCCGTCCCTACTCGGCGATGCCCGATGTGCTCAACCCACACCCCGGAGTCCCTGGCTCCCCAGTACGCGTAGGCGATCTGGTGACCGGGCGCCTCGGGGGTGCCCTCGGCGAGCAACCGCTGGTGCCACGTCCCCTCGCTGAAGGCGCCCGACCGGTGGGCCGGCCACGGGATCTGGAGCAGGCTGGCGCGCTCGATCCCGGGGTTGGTGGTGTAGAACATGCGGTGCTCCAGCCACTGGCGGCCATGGTCGTCGGCCATGTCCAGGTACTGGGTGGGGTTGGACTCCACGACCCCACCATGTCGCCGCTCGTCGGAGTTCCACGCCTGGCGACGCAGCGCGACCTGGACCAGGTGGGGGCGGTCGGCCAGCAGCCCGGCCATGTCGTCCAGCGGGACGTCGCGCAGGAGGACGAAGTCCTGCTCGATGGTGACCAGGTGATCGGCCTGGGAGTGGTCGCGCAGGTGGGCGCGGGCGGCGGCGAACGCCCCGGCGCAGCCCCGGCGCGGCCCGTCGTGGATGACCTCGAATCTCTGGTACCGGTCGGCGAGCTCGGCGCGGTAGGCGTCGTCGCCGGTGTCGTCGAACATCCACCACTCGACGATGTCGCCGTGGAGCCGGTCCAGAGACGCCACGCAGTGCCCCAGATAGTCGTCACGACCATCGGTGATCACGAGTACGGCGATGGTCACGGACCCTCCCGACACAGTTCCAGCAGACGCCCAGCGACCATACCCGGATCTCCCCAAGGGTCCAGGCCCACTGTCGCGATCGGATCGAGTGGGGGGACGGCGACCCGCGTGATGATTTTGTGCCCGCTGGGCTCGCCGACCTCATCCTCGCCCAGGAGCCGCTCGGCGAGCCTCTCCCCCGGCAGGAGCCCGGTATACACGATCCGCGCGGTCGGGGCGATCGCCCGGGCCAGGTCGAGGATCCTCACCGGATCGCCCATGTCCAGGACCAGCGCCTGGCCCGGCTGGCCGATCGCCCCGGCGTGGACGACCAGCGCGACCGCCTCGCCGACGGTCATGAGGTAGCGGGTCACGTTGGGATGGGTGACGGTCAGCGGTAGCCCGGCGGCCGCCTGCGCGGTGAACGTGTCCACCACCGAACCACGACTACCGAGCACGTTGCCGAACCGGACGCTGACGAACCGTCGGCCGGTCGTGGCGGCGACCGACGCGACGATCCGCTCGCCGATCCGCTTGGAGGAGCCAAGGACGCAGACCGGGTCGGCGGCCTTGTCCGTGGAGACGTTGACGAACGTCTCGACCCCGGCGGCGGCGGCGGCGATCAGCGCGGTGACCGTACCCCACACGTTGGTCTTGACGGCCTCTCCGGGGAAGCGCTCCAGCAGTGGCTGATGCTTCAGGGCGGCGGCGTGGAACACCACCTGGGGCCGGTACTCGCCCATGATCTCCACGATTCGGCGGGTATCGCGCAGGTCGGCCAGGATCGTGTTCGGGTCGTCCATGCGATGCCGGCCGTGGATGGACAGGTTGGTCCGGCACAGCGCGGTCTCGTCCCGGTCCAGGACGATCAGCGCCGATGGATGGTACTGGTGGAGCTGGCGGCACAGCTCGGAGCCGATCGACCCACCGGCCCCGGTGACCATGACCCGCCGGCCGGTGACGTAGGAGGCGTCGGGGTCGACGACGGTCGGCGCGCGGCCCAGGAGCGCGTCGAGGTCCACGGTCGCCGGGTGGGTGTCGGTCATGGGATCGGTAGTCCGTTCGCGGTGGCGATCGCGCGGTGCGCGGCCAGACGCTCGGCCTGGGTCGCCGACCGGTTGCGGGAGTCCCGGCGCACGTACGCCCGGTACACGGCGGTGGGGATCGGCTCGATCGTCGCCCCGGCCAGCCAGCACCGCGCCCACAGGTCCCAGTCCTCGCTCCAGGGGAAGTCCCGCCACCCGCCGATCGACCGCAGGACGTCGACCCTGGCGGCGGCGCCGACGACGATCCAGTTGCCGAACGCCAGGCACTCGGCCTGGCAGGCGTGGGTGTGCCCGGCGACGGTGGGGATCCTCACCGGGCTGGGTCGGGCCGACCGCTGGCCCCGGCCGGACACCAGTCTGGGGAGGTGTTGGACGTAGCGGACGGAGGGTGCCCGAACGTCGGCGGTCCCGGTGGCCATCGCCGTCACGTATCCGGGCTCCAGCTCGTCGTCGGCGTCCAGGTGGACGATCCACTCGGTGGTGACCCGCTCCAGGCACTGGTTCCTGGCGTCCAGGAGTGTGTTGGCGTGGACGTGGACGACCGGGACGCCCAGCGCGGTGGCCGATGGGATGGCGCGGCGCTCGGCGAGTCCGATCCACGACGCCCCGCCGTAGGTGGCGACGGCGATCGTCACGTCCACAGGCGTCGCCGCCGGAGGTAGATGGGGCGGCCCCGGACCATGCGGGCGCGCTGGGCCATGTACAGGGAGTCGTTGGGGGCTTTGCCCCAGTTGGGGTGGAGGTGCTCGACGTGGGCGTCGAGGGCCATCGCCCACGCGCCTCTGGACTTGGCGGTCTCGACGAGTTCGTCGTCGACGTACTCGTGGTAGTAGCCCTCGTGGCAGATGGCTCCCCCCTGGTCGATCACACCCCACTGGTCGGCGTACCCGCGCGTGACAACGCTATGGGTGGCGTGCTCGCCCCGGATCACGCGGGGCGACCCGAGGTCGTTGGTGCCGACCACGCCGACCCCTGGCGCGAGGGCGCGGCGGCAGGCGGCGACCCATCCGGGGTGGAAGAGCAGGTCGTCGGCGCCCAGGAGGATCAGGGGCTCGGTCGTGGACCGGTACACGGTGTTGATCTTCCTGGCGTAGTCGCCCAGCGTGGACCAGGCCACCATCGCCATCTCCGCCCCGGCGGCCCGCACGGCGTCGATCACGGGCGTGTCGGATGGCGTCACCGCGAACACGACCCGAGCGGCCGGGGCGGTCGCCACGATCGACTCCAGGAGCGGGGCGACCCGGTGGGCGCGGCGCAGCATCGGCACGGCGACGACGACCCCCCCTCCGTCGTCGTCGCCCGGAGGGTCGACCACCCTAGCTGGCCCTGGCGTAGGTGGCGCCCGTGACCCGTCCGGCCGCCAGGCGCGCGGCGATCTCCGAGGTCTTGGTCTCGCTCTTGCCGTCGGGGTAGGTCACGACCCACCCGGTGGGGGTCGCCACCCTCCTCGCCGCCTGGTTGGTGACCACGGTCCTACCGCAGCACATCGCCGATCTCCTGCCTGAGTCGGGCGGCCTCGGTCGAGGCCAGCGTCGCGAACGTCTGGTCGATCTGTCCGAGGACGGCGCTCGCCTCGGCCTCCAGTGGGTCGGCTGCCGGATCGGGGATGTCGTCACGGTCTGGACGGAGTGCCCGAAGCGCGGTGACGACCCCGCTGGTCACCTCGGTGACGATCCGATCGTAGTCGATCGTGATCCCGGTCGTGGGAGGCGCCGATCGGACCGTCCCGGCGGCCACCAGGGCCATCGGCGAGCGGCCGGCCATCCGGGCGTGGGGAAGTGGGAAGCCCTCCGTCTCGCGCGCCAGGACCAGGATCTCGGCGAGCTCCAGCCGGCCGGCGACCGGTCGCCAGTCCCCGGACACCCTGCGGCGTCCCAGCGCCGCGAGCTCGTCGTCGGTGACGTCGTCGGCGAGCACGCCAGCCACGGCGATCGCGTGGTTCTCGTGGTCCTCCCAGGCCCTGACCCACGCGAGGGTCCGCATCGCGTCGTGGTGGGCGATCGCCTGGGCCAGGCTCAGACTCACGCAGGCGTGGTCGTCGTTCCGGCCGCAGCAGGAGCACGACCTGTGCTGGCCGGCTCCGTAGGTGAGCCGACCGACGTCGATCGTCTGGCCGTCGCCGGTCGGTAGGTGGGAGCGGTGGAACCAGGAGAATCCGGACGTGTCGAGCGGGGCGGTGACGCACGCGTCGCGGTGGCCGACGTGGCAGGTGTCGTGGGTGGCGACGTGCCCGACGATCCTTCGTGGCCCACCATCGGGGTCGTCGATCACGGTGATCGGGGTGATCCCGGACAGGGCGGGCCGGTCGAACGCCGCCAGGTCGTAGGCGCGGGGCGGGGATAGGAGCGCGGCGACGATCGCGGCCCTCTCCTCCACCCACGGCGCGACGATCCCCGGGTCGTCGAACTCCCGGGCCATGCGCTCGTAGATCCCGGTGACGACGCCACGCATCGTGTCCTGGTCGGCCTGGGAGATGGTGGTCCCGTCGCGTGATCCCTGGAGCGTCCCGGCGACGGCGAACACGGCGCGGGGCACGATCCGCCGCTCGTCGTCGATGACATCGACGATACAAAATCCGTAGGCTCCCCTGGTCTGGGGGTCGGCGTCCTCGTCCCGATGGAGGAAGGAGGAGGCGTACAGATCCCAGTCCGGTTCGTCGGTGTCGAGGCCGGCCTGGTCGGCCAGGCGGACCTTGGCCTGGTCGACGTCCCACTCCAGCGCCCGGTCGGCCAGGGGTAGGTCGTCCCAGCCGGTCGTCCGGACGGCAGCCACGATCGCCGTGGCGAGCAGCTCGAACGGCAGGCACTCGGCGAACGCCGGGGTGGGCACGAGCGTGGCGCCGGCGATCTCGTATCGGGTGAACAGGGTCTCGACCTTGGCCGGCTCGCCGGTCTCGATCTCGTCCCAGTACATGCGTTCGAGCGCCTCGTTGGTCAGGGGCTCGTCGCTACCCTGGGCGACGACGACGGCCTCGACCGACCCGGGATCGACCGACGGGCCGATCACCCTCTTGGCGGTCAGGTGGATGGCCTCGGCGACGTCCTCCGCCAGGGTCGGCATGTCGTCGCGGGACACGTCGTCGAACAGCTCGCCCTCGGCCCAGACGGCGTCGTCCTGGATGTCGATCGTGTCGATGAGGCCGACGACGACGGCCGTGTCGTGCCCTGGCTCGTTGGAGCGCTGCCAGCTCAGGGGGAGTGGTAGCTCGCGGTGGGTGACCCCGGACACGAGGAATCGTCGCTCGTCGCCGGTCGGTACGCCCAGTGGGGCGAGCATGCCCCGCCATCTGGTGCCCATGTCAGGTCCCCTCCGACACGTCGACCGTGCCATCGATGATTGTCATGATCATGCCGCAGCGGCAGTTCTCGGTCTCCCCGATCGGGGCCGATCGGTCACGCGGATGGTCCATCGCGTACCCGCCGATCTCGAACGGCTCGTCCAGGCCCACCCGCTGCCCGTGCGCCTCGACGTGTGTCGGGCGGCTGTTCACGAGCGTCGCCACCCACACCCGCTCGTACTTCCCACCCCGCTCGGCGGCCAGGGCCCGGAACCCCACCGCCCGCGCCGCGTTCACCGCGTCGCCGGCCAGGTTCGCCGCCACCAGGTCGGCCCGCCCGGTCCACCGATCCGTGGCGGTCGTGGACAGGAGCGTCTCGACCCGACCGGCCAGGTCCGCCACCGACTCCCCCGCCTCGACCCCCCGGGCCAGCTCGGCGGCGACGAGCCGCTGGACCCGGTCGGGCATGCCGGCCATACGCTCGGTGGCCAGTGTCAGGAACCCGGAGACCCACGGGTCGTCGGGACGCGCGACCGTCCCGGTCACCACCCGGTAGGCGTCGACGAGCGCGTCGGTCACCGGTCCGTCGACGACTCTGGCGACGGCGGCCCGCCATCGCGGCTCGGTGGACCACACGGCGATCGGATCGGGACGGATCGACGCCAGGACCGCCCGGACCACGTCGGCGAGCCACGCCACGAGTTCGCCGAGCAGCGACCGGCGGATCGCCAGCTCCGCCTCGCCGACGGCGGTCGCCAGCCACAGCTGGGCGGACAGTAGCGGATCGCTCACGGCGTCACCGCCAGGGTCGCGACGATCGGCGGGAGCTCGGCGTCGTCCAGGGCGATCCCCCGGATCAGCAGGTCCCGGCAGTGCTCGTCGAGCGCGGCCCGCAGCCGGACCGGATCGACCTGGCAGGCGCTGGCGATCAGGTCGATCCCGGTCCACGCCCCGGCGAGCAGCTGGTCGAGCCGGGCCGTGTCGGGTGGGGTGACCCTGGTGTGGAGCCGGTGGCGGGGGATGCCAGGGTGCTGGTCGCGGATCCGGTGCGGGACCAGGCGACCCCCGGCCAGCTCCAGCGCCCGGCGACACTCCAGCGCGGCCGCCAGGGCGAGCGCGGCGGTGGGTTCGGGGGGTGGTCCGGTGGACTCCGGGTCGGCTGGCGCCGGTGCCGGCTGGACCGGGGACGACTCGGGCTCTCCGGCCGTGATCGGTGGCTGGCCAAAGCCGAGGATCTCCCGTGCGAGCGGATCGGCCATCGCCCCGGCCGGGTCGGTCTTGAACCACAGGTCGGCGCGGCGGCGCAGCAACTCGGCGTCGTCTGGGGCCTGGGCGTCGGTCCACGCCCCGGCGTCGCGGGCCGCGTCGTCGCTGATGAGCATCCGGTCGTGGTAGGCGGTCCCGTCGGTGGACCGGTTGGGGCGTACGGACAGCAACGACAGGTCGAACCGGTAGGTGTAGCGGGTCGGATCGGCCACGCCGAGCGCCTCCAGCGCCGGGACGAGGTAGCCGGTCGTGAGCGCCGCGGCGATCCTGGCCGCGATCGGCGCGATATGGACGGTGATGGCCTCGTCGGAGATCGCCCACGCGTTCCAGTGGTTCGTGGACGATCCGATGCCCTTGAGCACCTCCGGTGGGATGTCCAGGGACTGGGCCAGACTCCCGATGGTCCTGTCCCACTTCTCGTCGAGCGCGTCCGACATCTCCGACCAGAAGGTCACATGCCTGACCTTCTCCAGGTCCTCGGCGGCGCCGGTCACCATGATCGGCACCATCGCGGCCGCCGCCGACCGGTCCCTCAGGGACAGGCCCATCGTCCGCGACAGGAACTGGAAGAACCCGTCGGCACCCTCGGGGTCGTCCGTCTCTCTAGGTAGATCCAGGGAGTCGGGTAGGAGCAGCAGCCCGGCGCCGGCCAGGCGGCTGTCGAGCTCGGCGAACTCCCGCTTGCGGATGGCCTCCAGCTTGCGCAGGTCGGGGATGGCCGATCGGACCGACGAGTCGGGCTCGTCGGTGTTCGCCGGGTGCGGGGTCCAGCAGCGCAGGATCAGATCGATACCGTCGCGGTAGACGAACGTCCCGCCGCCGTGGATGGGGGATCGTGTGATCGTGATCTGGTCGCCCAGGCGCTTGATCTGCCGGCCGGTCACCACCCACCACAGGTCGGTACCGTCCGGGCCGCCGCCGGACTCGGCGACCAGGAACGCCTCGCCAGCCACGGCCAGGTCGATGGCGGCCAGGCGTAGGGCCTCGGCGCGGGTGTCGCCGGTCCCCAGTGGCCCGGACGACAGCTGGGATACCTCCGGGTCGTCGACGACCTCGCCGGTGTTGCCGTGCTCGTCGATCTTGTGGACGCGTAGGATCCCTCGCGAGACGCTGGAGCCGACCCAGTTCATGACGAAGCGAAGCTGGCCGGTGATGTCGTACAGCCGCCAGGCGTCCTCCTGCCAGGCGCGGTCCCCGAACCGGTAGGACCTCCAGGACGCCTCGTCCAGCGACATCCGGCTGACGGCGGCGGTCAGCGCGCGGTGGCGAGTCTCCGGGGCGATCGGGACGGCCGGCGAGCGGAGCTCGGACTCCAGCCGAGCCACCTCCAGCTCCCGGAGCCGCTCCTCCAGGTCGCCCAGACGCCGGGCCGACGCGGCTCTGGTGTGGCGGGGGATCCAGCCCATCATGACCTCCCCACACTGTGGATCATGCCTGTGACCTGTGAGGCGGCGAGGGCGATCACGGGGATCGCGACCCACGGACGGTCGAGCCACCACCAGGCGATCGGGGCGGTGGCGGCGCCGACCCAGATCGACATACACCACGGGCAGCCGTCCCCGTGGTCGTCGACGTCGCCCAGGAGGTAGGCCATCCACCGGTGCCACGATCGGCCAGGGTCGAACCGGCGTAGGATCGCCGACCTCGCCGGGGACGTGATCTGGTCACGCGTGACGATGGTGGTCAGGCGTGCCACGGCCAGCGCGTAGCAGATCCAGAGCGCCGACGTCGCCATACGGAGATCATAGGACCAGCGGGTGAGCATCGCCTTATATCAGGCGAGGCTTTCCTAGCCAAGGGGTCCCATGCCGCTCGTCGGCAGCGACCCCGACGGCGATCGGCGGACTGTCGACCCCCCCGCCCTGGGGACCGGCAGCAGCGCGTACGCCAGGTACACCGACGCGTCGATCCGGCCCGGGGACTGCGACGAGTCGTGCTGCCAGACGCACCACTCCTCCTCCAACTCGGGTAGGTAGGCGGCGGTCCTGATCCTGTCCTCGATCCACTGCTGGGCGATCGGCTCGGCCCGCAGCCGCTTGTTCCTCCTGGCCGTGACCGTGACGATCCGGGGACACAGTCGACTCCACGCCGGGTCGCCGGCCCGCTCGGTGGCCAGCGCGCTCCACGCGGTCCGGATCGCCAGCGTCGCCAGGTCCCCGCCGAAGTTGGTCTCGACGACGATCCGATCGGCGTCCAGCTCGACGGCGACCTCGCACGCGCGCCGCGACCACACCTCCGAGGCCATCACCCCCGACGCGTCACTGGTGATGTACAGGCGCCCGTCCGTGCCGAGATACCCGCCGACGATCCCGGCGGTGTCCCTGCCGCCGCCGGACGGGTCGACCGCCACGGCGGTCCTCGTTGGCCTGGGGTCGCACGGGTGGCAGGGCGATCCGACCATGTAGCAGCGCCGCTCCCGCAGGAGGGACCGTTGGAGTAGGGCGCCCTCGGTGGGACGTGGATCGAGCTGGCATAGCGCTGACCAGTCCTGCGCGCCGAGGCTGGCGCGGACGTCGAGCCAGTGGGCGAGCGCGGCAGCCGTGTCGCCCACGTCGATCCTCGGGTGCGGGAGGGGGTCGCCGAGCGCCCGACCCAGGGGATCCCTGGCTGGGTCGGTACACAGCGCCGGCATGTCGACGACCTTCCACCGGCCACCGTCCTCCAGCCGCCCCTCGTCGGCCAGGACCCTGGCGGAGAGGTCGTCGTGGTGCCAGGGCGTCATGATGATCATGACTGGAGCGCCGGGGGACCGACGGGTGAGGATGTCGGCGGACATCCAGCGTGACACCCGGTCGCGGTACCGCAGCGAGTCGGCCTCCTCGCGTGACTTGTGTGGATCGTCGATGACGATCAGGTCCCCGGGCGAGCCGGTGACCCCCGAGCCCACCCCGACGCTCTTGACCCCGCCGCCGGTGACCAGACGCCAGTCGGACACCGACGCAGACCCGCGAGCGATCTCCAGCCCGTAGCGTCGCCCATGCTCGTCGACGAGTCGCCTCACGTCACGTCCCCGGTCGGCGGCCAGATCCTGGTTGTAGGAGCCGACGATGACCCGGTTGGTCGGGTTCCGGGCGAGCCACCACAGGGAGCCACCCACGACGGCGGTGACGGTCTTGCCGGTCTGGGGCGGCTCACGGATGAGCAGCCGGTCGTAGTCCCGGGCGGCGAGCCCGGCGACCGCGCGGCCGATGACGTCCAGGTGAGGACGCCGCCGGTAGCCTGGCGAGAGATTGGCCATGAGCGACGCCGGATCGGACAGCGCGGCACGATCGACCGGATCCAGTCGGCGGCGTCCCCGGCGCGTGACGGTCCTGGTCAGCCGATCACGGATGTCGCGGAGCCGTCGGACGTCCCCGGCCCTGGTCAGCTCGGCGACGAGCTCCCGGATCCGCTCACGGTCGATCGGCGTCGTCGTCATCGGGATCGTTGGGCGTGGCCGTCGCCTCGTCCAGGAGCGTGGCTATCCGCTCCTCCAGGTCCATGGCCTCGATCGATACCCGCGTCGGGGCCTTCAGTCCGAGGAGTTCCACGCGGTCGCGGAGGACCCCGGCCAGGACCCCGGCGGCCTTGATGTTGGGGTTCGGGTCGTCGACCCTGACCAACTGACCGGTGTCGGGA
>Ga0316622_100002169_pt1 | contig 13441 bp, 16 predicted proteins | sample OWC_Aug_OW2_C1_D_FD_207646 | JGI IMG/M metagenome (GOLD analysis project Ga0316622, IMG submission 207646) | Wetland soil microbial communities from Old Woman Creek delta, Ohio, United States - OWC_Aug_OW2_C1_D5_C | ecosystem: Environmental > Terrestrial > Soil > Wetlands | place: USA: Ohio... | reverse complement strand
TCGCAGCGGGGCACGAGATTGCCTGTCACGGCTGGCGATGGATCAGCTATCAGTGCGTGGACGAGGCCACGGAGCGCGAGCACATCCGGCTGGCCGTGGAGGCAATCAAGACGCTGACCGGCGCCGCGCCGCTGGGATGGTACACGGGACGCGACAGTCCGAACACGCGGCGTCTCGTCGTGGAGCACGGCGGCTTCCTCTACGACGCCGACTCCTATGCGGACGACCTGCCGTATTGGGTCGAGGTGGGCGAGACGCTGCATCTCGTCGTTCCCTACGCGCTCGACACCAACGACATGCGCTTCGCCACGGCGCAAGGTTTCAACTCCGGCGAGCAGTTCTTCACGTATCTCAAGGACGCGTTCGACGTGCTCTATGCGGAGGGAGTCGACCAACCCAAGATGCTCTCCGTCGGTTTGCACTGCCGTCTGGCGGGGCGCCCCGGCCGGGCTGCCGCCTTCCAGCGTTTTTTGGACTACGTTCTCCGGCACGACCGGGTGTGGATCTGCCGCCGCGTCGACATCGCGCGACACTGGGCTGCAGCACACCCACACCCATAGAGACGTAGCGGCGGAGATCGGTCCTTCGGGGCAAGGATGTGGGAATCCGGCGCCCCAGGACGTATGGCTGGGCGGAGTACGCTGAGTATTCCGCGAGATCCGGAGCCTCCACGTCGGTGGTGTCCGGCCTGTTCGTCGCAACTCGCGCGAGAGGGAGGTACACATGTTGAGTCGTATACAGAAGGGCTTGGGGGTCCTTGCGGTGTCGAGCCTTGCGGTCTGCGCGATGGGCGGTGCGCGAGACGCTGTGGCCGCCGAGCTCAAGGTGCTGAGCGGCGGGGCGGTGAAGGCTGCACTGACGGAACTGTCCGAGACGTGGGGCCGCGAGACGGGCAACCGGGTCACGATCACGTACGCCACAACGGGGGCGTCCCTGCAGAAGCTTGCGGCCGGCGAACCCGCAGACGTCGTCGTTCTGACGACCGAGGCGATCGACCAGCTTGCCTCAAAAGGAACGGTCATTGCGGGGACAAGAGCGGACGTGGCGCGCGTGGGCATCGGGGTCGCCGTGCGGGCGGGCTCCCCGCAACCCGACATCTCGACCCCGGAGGCCGTGAAGCAGACGGTGCTGGCGGCCAAGTCCATTGCCTACATGGACCCCAGCAAGGGTGGGACCAGCGGTATTCATTTCACCAAGGTGCTGGAAGAGATGGGGATCGCCGCGGCGGTCACGCCCAAGGCGGTCCTCGTCGATACCGGCTTCGCCGCCGAGCGGGTGGCGACGGGCGAGGCGGAGCTTGTCGTGCACCAGATCAGCGAGATCTTACCCGTCAAGGGTGTCACCCTGGTCGGCCCGCTGCCGCGGCAGATCCAGAAGGTCACCGTGTACACGGCGGCCGTCACGAGGAAGAGTGAAATCCAGGATGCCGCCAAGGCGTTCATCGCCTATCTGACGGCCCCCGCCGCGCGGCCGAAGTTCGCCGCCGTCGGGCTCGACTACCGAGAATAGGCGTCGCGCAGCATGTCCAGCCCGAATCGCGCGTGGCAAACCGCTGACCGCTGCCTCGATGCCCCCAAGGAGAGGTCCCACACATGAAAGCAGAGATTGTCGCCGTCGGAACCGAGCTGCTGCTGGGCCAGATCGTGGACACCAACTCGGCGTACATGGCCCAGCAACTCACCACGATCGGTGTAGATGTCCACTTCAAGTCCAACGTGGGCGACAACCTGGAGCGCATCAAGGCGACGCTGGGGAACGCCCTGGGCCGAGCCGACTTCGTCCTCACGACCGGAGGCATCGGCCCCACGCTGGACGACTTGACCCGCGAGGCCGCGGCCGAGGTGACGGGCAAGCCGCTCGTCTTCAACCAGCGGCTGTGCGATCAGATCGCCGACTTCTTCACGCGGGTAGGCCGGCCCATGGGCGAGAACAATCGCAAGCAGGCGTTCATCCCCGAGGGAGCCATCCCCATCGAGAACCCGGTGGGCACGGCCCCGGGTTTCATCGTCGAGCACGGAGCCAAGGCCATCGCGTCCGTCCCCGGCGTGCCCCACGAGATGCGCCACTTCATGGAGCACGCCATTCTTCCTTATCTCCGGCAGAAGATGGGCATCCGAGAGATCATCGTGTCCCGCGTCCTGAAGCTGTTCGGAATCGGGGAAAGCTTGGTGGACGAAAAGATCAAGGACCTCATCGAGGACGGCACGAACCCGACCATCGGCTTGCTGGCACACACCCAGATCGGCGAAGTGCACGTCCGGCTCACGGCCAAGGCGGAGCACGCGCCGGACGCCCACGCCATGAACGCCGCGCTCGAGCGCCGGGTTCGCGACCGACTGGAACCTTTCGTCTTCGGGACAGACGACGAGACTTACGAAAGCGTCCTGACGGGCCTGCTCCACGACAGCGGCCTCACGCTCGCCGTGGCGGAGACGGGCTATGGCAGCTCGATCATCCAGACGCTGAAGGGGCTGGCCGGCAGCGACCGGTTCTTGAAGCTCGGCGTTACCCTCACCGCCCCCGCGATGGGGACGGTCCTGCCGGGGGTTCCGGCCGGAAGTTTGGGGGACGCGGCAATCTTCGGCGAGGCGGCGGCCCGGGGTCTGGCCCAGGGCGTGCGCGCGTTCGCACGCGCCGACCTCGGCTTGGCCCTCACCGGCCGTGCCGCACGGGACAAATCCCAGGACCACGTCGTCCAGATCGCCCTGGCCCACTCCGCAGGCACCGACAGCCTGGAGCAACGCTGGCCGCACGCCATGCGCTTCGTCGAGAATCGTACGACCAAGCTGGCCCTGTCCCAGGTACGGAAGTACGTCCTGGAGCGGAAATAGGGACGCCGAGCGAGCGGGGTCCGGCCCAGGCAACCCGCTATGGGACGTCGGAGCTGGAAGCCGAGCCCCCGCGTCTTTCGCCGCCAGAATCGAGCGGACCTCTCGGTCTCGGTGCGATCCGCGACGGGGAAACCAGCCGCCTCGCCAGGGGGCGGAGCAGCTGCGGGGACAGGTAGATCGGGAACTGGGAAAGGGCAAAATAGAGCCACGTGAGGTCGGGCAAGGCCCCGCCCGTCGCCGCGAGCATCAGCCCCATGTTGCGCTGCGACGCCATGAGCCCGAGGACAAACGCGCGCTCCGGCCCCGCACGGACAAAGAGGAGGCTGGTCAGGCCAAACACCGCGAAATACACGAGGAAGGCAAGCGCGGCGAACCCGACGGTGAGCACCGGTGCAGCAAGAAAGCGCGCCGCGACGCTTTCCATGACGGCCGCCACGAAGACGAAGAGGACCAGAATGTTCACCCCGTTGATTTCGTCTGCGTGCCGCTCGATGGCGACGGGGCCGGCCATCCGGCGGACGGTGATGCCGACGAGCGCCGAACCCGCCAGGATCGCAAACAACCGCACACCCAGTGCCAGCGGAGACAGCGTCAGCCCGTCGCCGATGAACGCGTAGGTGAATGCGGGTGCGCTGAATGGGATCACCGCCGTGCTCGTGATCAGGGCGACGAGCACGAGCGTGGAATCAAGTCCCATCAGGGCAGCGAGCGCCGGGGCCGCCATCATCGGCGAGGCCACAGCCTGCAGAATCAGCGCAAGGCAGAGATCCGGCGAGCGGTCCTTGAGGCCGAGAGCCAGATAGCTCGCGCCAAACACGGCCGGGATCGCCGTCGTCGTCCAGGCCGTCGCCGCCAGCACGAGGACGGAGCGCTTCAGACAACCCCGGAACGCCGCCGGGTCCACGCGAAGGAACGCCACGCACAACAGCGCGAAGATCGCCTCGCTGACAAACGGCTTGAGCAGGGCGCCGATCGGCGGCACCGCGATGCCGATGACGACGAGGGCCGCAACGGCCCGCGTTCCCTGCCGCCCAAGCCACGACAACGCCACCACCGGCGCATCGATACCGTACGTCTGCAGGAAGCTCTTTGATCGGTACCTGGTACCCATTGTAGGGTAAGTATTTGATTTTACGCGGTCACGTTTTCAATTCTTGGGCCGGTGTCGCCGTCAGAGCCTGGAGGTCGCAAAGAGGTTCACGTCCGGCGACGTTCCCTAGTGATCCCCAGCGCGGCGCGCACCTCGCTCGCTCGCCCTCTCAGTATTTCGCCTTGATTTTGTCGAGTTGCTCCTTGGTCGCCCCGGGGACCGCACCGCGCGTCTCCCAGCGATTGAGGAACCACGCGCCCTCGCCCCCCAGCCAGTCCTTGATCGCCTGCAGGTTCTTCGCGCGCTCCGCGTCGGTGGAGGCAAGGAACGCATGCATGTTCCCCGGCTTTCCGCCTGCGTTCTTGCCGTCATCGAGACGCCGCATCATCGAGCCGGTGGCGGGCCACACCACGTGCCGCATGAAGTATTCGTACTTCTCCATGCGTGGTCCCACGTTCTGCTTGGTCCACTTGTCCCGATCGAGGTTCCACTCCTCATAGACGGGCGCGTTGGAGCCATGACAGGCACCGCACGCGGCCTGGACGATCGGCTGAATGTCCTTGCGCCACGTCAATTCCTGCGCGGCTGCTGACGACACGAATCCCAACACGACGACGAGCGTAATACAGCGTGTCATAGTCCTCCCTCCTTTACCTTTTGACGAGCTCCTTGTTCACGGGGAACTTCGGCCGCTCTCCGCGGAGCACGCGGAGGATATCTTCGGCCGCGTCCTGCGCCATCCGCATCATGGCCTCCTCGGTCACGCCGGCCATGTGGGGGGTGAGGATGATGTTGGGCACACCGTTCAGGGGGTGACTCGGTTTCAAGGGTTCGTCCACGACGACATCCAACCCCGCCCCGGCCAGGCGGCCGGCCTTGACCGCGTCGGCCACGGCCGCCTCGTCCACGATCCCGCCGCGGGCCGTGTTGACGAGAATCGCCGTTGACTTCATCTTCGGCAACGCGTCTCGTCCGATCAGATTGGTCGTCTCCTTGGTCAGGGGCACATGGATCGAGATGAAGTCGGCCTGAGCGAGCAGCGGGCCCACTTCGCGGCAGCGCTCGATTCCGTCCGGCCACGGCTCCTTGTACGGGTCGAAGCCGAGCACTCGCATGCCGAGACCGTTGCCCGTCATCCGGGCGAGGCGCAATCCTGCGCTGCCCAGCCCGATGACGCCCATCACCTTTCCGGACAGCTCCACCCCCTGATACACCTTCTGCGCCCGCACGGCACCACGGACCAGATCGCGCTCCGACTCTCCAATCCGGCGGGCCACCGCCAAGAGGAGCGCCAGGGCATGCTCCGCCACCGACATGGAATTCGCCAGCGGGGTGTTGGTAACGATCACACCGCGCGCCGTCGCCGCAGGAATGTTGATATTGTCGTAGCCGACCCCGTGCTTCCCGATGACTTTCAGGTGCGGGGCCGCCTGGATCACCTCCGGCGTCAACTTCGCGACCCGGACGAGGATCGCCTGCGCGTCCTTGACCGCCTCAAGAAGCGGTTGCTTTTCCTGGCCCGGCCACGCAACGGCATCGGCCTCCTTCTTGAGCGTCTCCCAGCCCACCGCATGAATGTTCTCCGTCACCAGCACCCGTGGTCCCATGGTCTGCATTACCCCTTTCGTGTGTCCGCGCCGCCCTCGTCCTCGACAACGCCGAGGCTCTTGAGAGTGTCTTCCAACTGGAGCACGTCGTAGATGTATTCGCCCTTCGCCAGCCGTCCACGCAATTGTTCTTCCTTCGCCGCGGAATCCCGGGCCTTCGAGAGCACCTCGGCCGCCTCGTCTTTCGGCACCACCACCACGCCGTCGCTGTCGGCGACGATGATGTCGCCCGGCCGCACCGCCACCCCGCCGCAACTGATCGGCACGTTGATGGAGCCGGGCGAGTCCTTGAAGGGTCCCATGGGGATCACGGCCCGCGCAAACACCGGAAACCCGATGGCGGCCATGCCTTCGGCGTCACGACTTGCGCCGTCAATCACGATCCCGGCAATCCTGTGCACCTTGCACGAGTAGCCCAGAAGGTCGCCGAACACCGCTGTGTCCTTGTACCCACCGGCGTTGATCACCAGGACATCGCCCGGCCTGGCGAGGGTGACCGCTTTGTGGATCATCAGGCCATCCGCGGGAAACGTCCGCACGGTCAATGCCGGACCGACGATCTTGGCCCGAGGCCAGACCGGTTTGATCTCGGCGCTCATGCTGCCGGTCCGCCCCATGGCGTCCGAGACGACCCCCGTCGGAATCCCCTCGAAGCTCCTGACGACCTGCGGATCGGGACGCGTAAACTCGCGCACGATGACGTTCATCGTCTCCCCCGCAAAGACTACCCCTACGCCAATCGTCCTTTCGCGGCCCAGCGCCACCCCGCGCGCGCTACCGGGTAGAACAGCACCAGGATGGCCAGCGTCAACAACGTGGCCGCGATCGGCCGACCGAAGAAGAAGGGAATCGCATCCCCTCTCGCCATGATCAAGGCCTTGCTCAGATTGTTCTCGAGCATGGGCCCCAGGACGAAGGCCAGCACCAGCGGCGCCGGCTCGATCTTGAACCGCTTCATGAGGTAGCCCGCGATACCGAACACGATCGTCGCCAGGACGTCGGTGACGCTGTTGTTCAGCGCGTAGGCCCCCAAGAGCACGAACATGACGATCAACGGCGACAGGATCGCGTACGGGACCTTCAGGATCTGCACGAACAGCCCGATCATCGGCAGGTTGAGCACCAGGAGCATCGCGTTGCCGATGTACATGCTCGCGATCACGCCCCAGAACACGTCCGGCCACTTGAGGAGCAGGAGCGGTCCCGGCGTGACGCCGTGGAGCATCATGGCGGCGAGCATGAGGGCAAGCACGCTGTTGGTCGGGATCCCCAGGGTGAGCAGCGGTACGAACCCCCCGGCAGTGGCGGCGTTGTTCGCCGTCTCGGGCCCCGCCACCCCTTCGATCGCTCCGCGGCCGAACCGCTCCGGCCGCTTGGCCACGCGCTTCTCGACGGCGTAACTCAGGAGCGAGGCCACCGCCGGCATGCCGCCCGGTAGGACCCCGATGCCGAAACCGAGGGCGCTGCCGCGCAGCATGGGCCAGGTCGAATCCTTCCAGTCCTGGAGCGTCGGGAGGAGGCTCTTGGGGGTCTCCAGCACCGAGCCGGCTTTTTCCCTCTTCTCGATGTTGTAGAGGATCTCTCCCATGCCGAAGAGTCCCATGGCCAGCGGCACCAGGCCGATCCCATCCCGGAGGTAGAGCGTCCCGAAGACAAACCGGTCCACCCCCTGGATGTCGTCTGTCCCGATCGTGCCCAGCAGCAGCCCGACGCAGGCCATGAGGAGGCCGCGCGCCCGCGACTTGCCGGTCAGCCCCCCGATGCAGGTGAAGGCGAAGAAGAGCAGGGCAAACATCTCGGGCGCCCCGAACTTGAGGGCGGTCTCGGCCAGGAAGGGCGAGATCAGCATCACCGCCACCACGCTGACCGTCCCTCCGACGAAGGAACCGAACGCCGACATCCCGAGCGCCGCGCCCGCTCGCCCCTCCCGCGCCATCTGGTACCCGTCGATGCAGGTGACGACGGAGGCTGCTTCGCCCGGGATGTTGACCAGAATGGAGGTCGTCGACCCTCCGTACATGGCCCCGTAGTAGATCCCTGCCAGCATGATGAGGGCCGGCACCATGTCCATCCCGATCGTCACGGGCAGCAGCAGCGCGATGGAGGCGGTCGGGCCCAGACCGGGCAGGACACCGATCACCGTCCCGACGATGGATCCCACGAGCACGGCGAGGAGATTCCCCGGCGTCAGCGCAACGGCAAACCCGTGGAACAGGGACCCGATGGTATCCAAGGATGCTCCTCCCGACTCGAGGTCACCAACCCCTAGGTAGCGGGATCACACCAGCAGGCAAGGGGACCTTGAGCAGGACCCGGAAAAGGACGAACGAGAGGAGCGTCGCGAGGACGGCAATCCCGACGCTCGATCGCCAGGGGCGGCCCTCCACCCAGCGGAGCTGCACGAGGAGCAGGAGCACAGTCGCCAACGGGAACCCCAGCCGGTCCAGGGCGGCTACGTAGAATACCATCGTGCCAAGGGCGATCCAGAGCCGCCCCCAGCGGGACTCCGGCGCCGCGGCCGCAACGCCGTCCCGACTCGGATGGACGATGAGCCAGACGCCCAGCCCTCCCATCGTCGCCACGATGAGTAGCGGCCAGAAGCCGGCGCCGGGGGACTTGGGGCTCCCCACCCCGAATCCCCACGCCGCTGCCGCCACCGGAATCGCCGTCAAGATGGCGCCCACACCGAGAATGCGATCGACGGTCATGCCCACTCCCGCACCGGACCGGCGCTACTTCTTCACAGCCTCGCCGATCTGGTCGTACATCGACTTCAAGGCCTTCCGGAAGTCCTCGCCGTTCAGGTAGGCCAGCTCCAGGTTCAGCTTCTCGGCGTTGGCCTTGAACTGCGGATCGTCGAAGACCTTCCGGAGGTTGTCGTGGAGTTTCTGCACGATGGGGGCCGGGGTGCCCTTCGGGAAGACGAACCCCTTCTGATTCTCGATGTAGACGTCGATCCCCATCTCGCGCAGGGTCGGGGTGTCCGGCTCGTTCGGCGCCCGCTTGGCCGAGGCGTTGGCCAGGGGGCGCACCCGCCCTGACTGCACCAGCGCATACGCCTCGTTCGGCGAGGCGATCGCCATGCTCACGTGGCCGCCGGCCAGCGCGGCCAGGTTCTCCGCGCCTCCCTTGTGGGGAACGGCGGTCAAACGGATCCCCGCCCGTTTCTCCACGGCCAGCATGGTCGCGTGGTGGATTCCGCCGACCCCGGCGTGGGCGTACGAGTACTTGTCGGGATTCTGCTTCGCGTCCGCCACGAAGTCCTTCATGCTCTTCCAGGGGCTGTCGGCCTTCACGTAGAAACCCACCCGCTCGATGATGAAGCGGATGATCGGCTCGAAGTCGTTGATGGGGTCGTAGGGAACGCTCCGGAAGTGGGGCACGGCCACCGTCTCGCTGCCGCCCGCCACGTTCAACGTGTAGCCATCCGGCTTGGAGGTGGCCACGTACTGCGCGGCGATGACCATGGCGGCGCCCACCTTGTTGACAACGACCAGCGGCTGCCCCACGTACTTCGGGGCCACGTCGGCCACGGCCCGAGCGATCATGTCGGTCCCGCCGCCGGGCGCCGCCCCGACCACCACCTCGATCGGCTTGCTCGGATACTCCTGCGCCCCGGCCGGCAGCGCGGCGACGCACAACGCAGACACCGCGACCAGGGTCCACCCGCGACTCCACGTGCTCCGCATGGTTCTCCTCCTCGCGCCGGGTCTCCGGCCGTCGGGCCGCCCGGACGCCATGATTGGATCGCGCACTCCCCGTCGTCCCCGACAGGAAAGAGGCGCCGAGAATCCCCGTCCCGCGCGGCGCGCCTGCGCCCCGCCAACGGTCCTATGCGTCCGCCGTCAACTGCTTGATCTTCTCCGGTCCCCGGATCACACGCCGCAGCGTAGCCCCTTCGCCGCGCAATATGGCCACCTCCGCCACCCCCATCACGACGCATCCGTCCTCGAGGTGACCGGCAATCGTCTGGCTCCCCTCGCAGACGGTGATGTGGAGGTGCGGTTCTCCATCGGCGATGATCCCTTGGATCGAGGCAATCTCGTACGATCCCTTGAGGTCCAAGTATTCCTGATGTCGGGTCATGAGGTTCGGAGGATACCCGGCAATCGCTTGATGCAGACGACAATCGCTCAACGTCCCGATCCCCGAGACGACCAGACCCAGCCGGATCCCCTCGGCCCGGATCACGTCGCGCAGCCCCTCCAGGAGGCACTCACCCGGATCGAACCGCACCAGGATCATCTGGGAGGTCAAACCGCACGTCATGGCTTCCATTGATGGCGCTCCATGTCGACGTGTCCGTCGAGGCAGAAGGTCACACCCTCGCGCTCCAGCAAGCGGCGCTGGCGCCCGGGATCGCCCGGGCAGACGGTCGGGCTCAGCCCGCCGCCCTTCTGCACGACGCGTTGCCAGGGCACGCGCGCCCCGTGCGGATTCCCGTGCATTGCCCACCCCACGACGCGGGCGCTGCGCGGCGCGCCCAGCAGTTGCGCGATCTGGCCGTACGTGGCCACCTTGCCTCGCGGAATCCGCCTGACCACGGCGTAGACGGTGTCGAAGAATCCGGCGCGGCGCGCCCGATCGAACCGACCTGTCTCCGTTCGACGCCTTCCCGCTTGGAAGCCTCCCGGCAATCCCGACGCCGTCCTGCGCACCGCGTTTTCCGTTATCTGGCCAGGACCCCGGCCATTTCCACCAGCGCCGGATCGAGCGGCGTCTGCTTCCCCACCACGTCGACAAGCGGCGTGGTCACGACGTCGCCCCTGATGAAGCCGACCAGGACGCCCCGCTGACCGCGAGCCAGCGCCTCCGTGGCGCCGTTCCCCAGCCTGGTCGCCAGGATCCGGTCGAACGCCCCCGGAACCCCGCCGCGCTGCACGTGGCCGAGCGTGGTGACCCGGAGATCGAACCCGCATTGATTCGTTTCATGCGCCCGCTCCCTCGTCTGAAAAAATTCCCCAGCCCGCCGGACCGGCGGGACATCGGAGAGCCCGTTTGGGAGCGGGTTGCTCCGAAACGTTCGGGCCTACAGCGGCAGCACGCACCCGGAGAGCGGATCGAGGCCGATGGGTCGCTTCAGCCGCCTGCTAGGCCCACACCTCTTCCACGACCGCAGTGGCGCCGCCCGGCAGCGCCTCGCCCCGGAACCACACTCGCCCCTCGACGTCCATCCCCCACTCGGGCGGCGATTCGGTCTCCGCGTTCTCGAGCGTGTACAGCGCATACCGGGCCGGGCCGGGGGCCTCCGCTCCCCGGTCCCACGCCATGACCTCGATGCGCTCGGATGCGTTCGGACCCCGCGAGCACACGATCCTATGCGTGGCAAACCAGGGCATGCTGCTTGGCCTCCTGTCCTCTCCGGACGATTCATCGCACGACCCATAGCCGCCGCTCTCTGTAGGCGCCATCATGCCGCTCCTTCCGTCACGGATTCCAGTCCGTCAACCCAACCGCAGCGGCGCCTTGCCGAAGCGGGTGCGTAGCGCATTGATCCCCGCCAAGACGCGCGGTCGGGATACCAGCCGACGCTCGATCCGACGTTTCCCGGGGAAATCCAGCAGCATCACGCCGATCAGGATCGTCAACAGCCCCTGCCCGGGAATGCCGGGCAGGGACAGCAGGAGGCCGAGCAGGACCAGGAGGGCGCCCGCGGCGTTCTTGACCACCACGCCGGTCCAACGCAAGATTGGGTGCTGTTCGGCCAATGGCGAGACATAGTCTTCACGGAAATAGTCCGCGGGAAGCCGGACGAGCACCGCGGCAACGGCACCCACGCTGATGACGAAGGTCAGCGCAAAGAGCCCGAAAGCCAGCAGGGCCTTGACACTCCACGGAAGCGTCTTCAGATACCGGTTCAGCTCAGCGATCATCCGGAGCGCTCACCTCTGAAGCGCAATCGAGCGTCGCGCCTGCATGTCGCGAACGGAGCGGCGTCCGCGTGCCGGCGCGCATCGGAGTCGGCACTTGTGCGTCCCCTCGCATCGCACGGGAGTCTACCAGCGCCACAGCGCCGAGGCAATCGCGATTCGCGGGGGACGCCCATAAGGGCGGAGAGACACCTGTGCCGTGTCGCGGTCCGGCGCGGCTGCGGTGCGCTTCGCACTTCCCCGTCCCTCCGGCCCCATGGCCCCGGTCTACTCCGTGCGTGCGCGCGCGAGCCGGCCTGTGCTACAGTCTCCCGCAGACGCGTGATATCGCCGTGGCCTCGACGGGAACTCGGGGTGGTCGGCTCTGTCCGCGTGATGCCAGGCGGCGGGGACGCGGAAGGCGACGGGAAGGAGAAGGCGACGATGGCGCGGATCGAATTCTGCCCCTATTGCAAGTCATCCCAACCGGAGCAGACCGCTGCCGCTGAAGAGGACGGAGCCGAAGGCTTCTGCCAGGTCTGCGGCTATCCGCTCCGGGCGGAGCCGACGGAACCCGGGCCGTTCCGGCCCGCGACGATCCTGTGGATCGATGACGACCAGCTCCTGCTCAGCTTCTGCTGCGAAGCGCTCAACCAGCGCGGTTACCGGACCCTGGCCGCCCCCGATGGACCCACGGGAATCGAGACGGCCAAGGCCGAGCGACCGGATCTGATCATTCTCAACGTGGTCATGCCCGGGATGGATGGGATCGAGGTCTGCCGACGGCTGCGCGCGGCCCCTGAGACACGGACGACCCCGATCATTCTCCTGACGGCCTTCCACGGCCCGAAGGTGAGTCTCAAGGGTCGCCAGGCCGGAGCGAACTCGACCATCCGCAAGCCGTTCGGGCCCGAGCACATCATCAATGCGATCGGCAAGATCCTCGGCCCGAAGGCCCCTCGCCCCAAATGGTGAGTGCCCCGCGACGACGCGAGGTCCTGGAAAACACTCCCCCCCGCATCGGCCCGGCCCCGACGTCCCGCACCCGGAGCGGCACCGAATCCGGAATGCGCGGACGGAACGCAACGCCGCGGCCGCGGCATCGCGCACCACTCGGATCGATCGGCGGAGGGAACGTGAGGACACATGCGGCGCGGCGCGGCGGAAGCCCAGCGAAGACACGACTTGCTATTCGGCCTGAGGCTCCTGCGCCGCGACAGTCGAGATCCGATCGAGGACCAAATCGAGGGCGTGTTCCCGGGTCCAGCTCACCTGAGCGAACCGCACCCCATGCCGGGTCAGGTGACGCGTCTGAAGCCGCTCCATAGGATCCACCCAGACCACGGTGGCCTTGGCGCTGACATCGCCGCGCGGCGTCGTCAGCGTGACTTCCATCAGGGTCCCGACCGGGAAGCGGTCCGGGAGCAGCACTGAGCACCCCTCCCAGCTGAGATCCCCCGTCCAGCCCCGAATCGTATCCCCGGTCACCCCGAGCAGCCGACACTCCGTGGGAAGCGCGGCCGGAATGCGGGCGGCCCGCGACCGAAGCCGACCCCGGTTTCGGATGAGACTCTGGAGGGCCTCCCGCTGGTCCGCGGTCATCTGGAGGAAGGTGACGCCGTGCATGGTCCCGCCCGAGGGCCGGCGGGGATGGCCGACCCACACCACCTGTGCAGGCAGCGTGAGATTCCCACCTTCGTCCAGCAGCACCAAGTTGAGCGGGGTCCCCGGGGCCAGGTGCTCCACGAGCTCGAGGCATCCCCCCGTGTCGCTCAGGTTCCGCGTGCGGCCCGAACCCTCCAATGCTGCCGCCATCCCCTTCGGCGTCGTTCGATACGTGACCGAAAGGGCGATCTGGTAACGGGGGGAACGATGTGGCTTTGCTCCGCCTGACATGAGGGGGCCTCCATGGATGCGACGCTACCCCTCGCGGGGGATGAGAGATTGCTCTCGCTGCCGAGCCTCGCGCTGTGGTGGAGCTTCGCGCGTCACCGTTGCGACACGGTCGCGGAGGCGACGCGTCACCAATATAGACCACCTTTTTCGCTTGTCAATGGCAGGCTT
>Ga0316622_100002168_pt1 | contig 13442 bp, 14 predicted proteins | sample OWC_Aug_OW2_C1_D_FD_207646 | JGI IMG/M metagenome (GOLD analysis project Ga0316622, IMG submission 207646) | Wetland soil microbial communities from Old Woman Creek delta, Ohio, United States - OWC_Aug_OW2_C1_D5_C | ecosystem: Environmental > Terrestrial > Soil > Wetlands | place: USA: Ohio... | reverse complement strand
CGTTCATACCCTTGATCAGCTTGTTGACCTTGTCGATCACTTTCCCAAGCCGGATCTGCATCTCCATCTCGTCGACCTTGAGTTCATTGATAAGGCGATCAACCTTGTTGATGAAGAGGACGGGGCGAACCTGCTCCTTGAGGGCCTGACGGAGCACTGTCTCGGTCTGGGGCATAGTTCCCTCAACGGCATCAACAAGGACTACCGCGCCGTCAACCGCACGCATCGCACGGGTAACGTCGCCACCAAAGTCAACATGACCGGGGGTGTCAATCATGTTGATCAGATATTCATGCCCTCCATATTCGTGCACCATCGAGACGTTGCTCGCGTCGATCGTGATCCCTCGTGCCTGCTCCTCTTCATCGGAATCCATGAAGAGCTGTTTCCCGGCGAGCTCCTCGCTGATGATCCCGGCGCCTGCAAGGAGATTGTCGGAGAGGGTGGTTTTCCCATGGTCAATATGCGCTACGATGCCGATATTCCGGATATGTGCCGGCTCGTTCATCAGTTCTTTTACTCGATCTATGGATTTCCTGCCTCGGGCCATAACAACACCATAAAAAAAGATTAATTATCGAGCGGACTTTGCGATTCGTTCCCGCTCTTCTTTTTTATTCACTGCAAATGCCTTCACATCGCCTTTCGATGCCGCAATCAGTTCATCAGCAAGACATGCTGCAACGGGTTTCTTGTTCTTGTGGGCAGCCTTGTATACTGCCTCTGATATGAAGTAAAGACCTGTATTGACACGCCTGATCGGTGCGGTATCCACTGATTTCGGGACGTTGATCCCACCATATTTCAGACGAACCGTCTCTTCCCGGGGGCCTGTATTGGCAATCGCCTCGACAAGGACCTGGACGGGGTTCTTCTTTGTCTTCTGGTGGACGATCTCGAATGCATCACGTACGATCCTGGTCGCAAGCTGCTTGTTCCCGGTATTCATCTCCGATTTCATGAGCCGGTTGATCAGCCGCTCCACGATGAGCATGTTGGCCTTGTTGAACTCCTGCCTTGTGAATTTCCCTGTTGTGTGGGGGACGATGACCGGATTGAGTCCCACATATCTGACCAGGCCAGGGTCGGCTATCTGGACCTCGGCGAGATCCCACCGATTGAAGAGAAGTCGTTTTCCTGCTTCGGTTTCTGCCATACTTCTCACCTGCGTGGTTTCTCCTTCCTTCCAATCACCATTTCATGGAGGCATACATTGTTCACTTTCGTAACGACATACCGGACACCGGGGATATCCCCCATGGACCTGCCGAGTCTGCCACCAATACCCTCGATCTCTACCTCGTCGTGTTCATCGATGAAGTTGATAGCCCCGTCCCCTACTGCAAAAGCGGTGACCTGGCGGCCGTTCTTGATCAACTGAACCCGGACACATTTCCTGATGGCTGAGTTCGGCTGTTTTGCCTCTACCCCAATCTTCTCAAGCACGATACCCCGTGCCTGTGGTGCACCCTCAAGGGGGTCAGATTTTACATTGACACCAGAATGGCTCCGGACATATTTGGGATCACTCCACCGGAACTTCTTAGCGTCGCGAGTCAGCTTCCTTGCTGCGAACTTACCCTGTCCCATGCATTATCCTCATTGGTTTTGGTCTCGACGATGTGGATACGCCCCACTGAGATATATAAAATCGCGCGGAACGGTTTTATATGTTGTGGAGTCGCCAACCTGTGCCTGAATAGGTTATCCTGCATTGATAATAATATTATACATGCTTCAGGCGTACCTGTACTGATGAATTCCCGAATTTACAAGTCGGTTCATTTTGACGCAAGCCATCGGCTCATGCATTACCGCGGGAAGTGTGCGAATCTTCATGGCCACAGATGGCGCGTTGAGGTATGGCTTGAAGGGAGAGTGGATGATGTCACAGGGATCCTTATTGACTACAATACCATCAAATCCATTATTGAGCGGTTCGATCATCAGACCATCCTGAACCGGGATGACCCGATGGTCCCTTGCATAAGGCAGTTCCAGCAGGTCATCACAACAGAGGGGGATCCTACAAGTGAGCTTCTTGCCGGGTTGTTCACTGAAATGCTCGATGAAGAATGCAGAAATTCAGGGATAATCGCGCATGTGGTAAGAATCAGGGTCTGGGAATCCGATACCTGCTTTGCAGAGCTCAGGCATGAAAGTCATTGAGATATTCAGGAGTATTCAGGGAGAGGGCAGGTTCCAGGGCTTCCCGACGATCTTTATCCGGTTAGCCGGTTGCAATCTCAACTGTGCCTGGTGTGATACCGGCTATGCCCGTTCCGGGGGTACTGAATTATCCTGTGAACAGATACTCACGATGATCACCGACTTTCCCGGAAACCGTCTGTGCATCACCGGAGGCGAACCGCTCCTCCAGGGTGCTCAGCTCCTGCCTCTCCTTGCAGAACTCAAACGAACCGGGTACCAGGTTACCATCGAAACGAATGGAACAAGGGATTTCCGGCCGTTCCAGCCATATGCCTCTGTCTGCATGGATGTAAAATGCCCCTCTTCAGGAGAGTGCAGCGACCTCTCCCTCCTTGGTTCCATCTCCGAACAGGACAGTGTCAAGTTCGTCGTCGGAGATGGTGATGATTGCAGGTATGCTGAAGAAGTGCTCGCCTCTCATCCGGTCAGGGGCGAGATATTCTTCTCCCCTGTTCATGGATCGGATTATGGGGCAATCGCAGAGTTCATGATGAGACGTAACCTTCCAGCACGGTTACAACTGCAGTTACATAAAATAATAGGAGTAAGATGATGAAGGCAGTCTGTTTACTCTCTGGGGGTATGGATTCAGCCACCCTGGCATATCTCGCCCGCGACCAGGGGCATCAGGTCTACTGTCTCCACTTTAATTATGGCCAGCGGACCGAACGAAAGGAGAGGACGTCCGCACAAAAGATCGCTACACTGATGGGTGCAGAAGAGTTTGTCGAGATTGACCTCTCCTACCTGACCTGGTTCGGGGGGAGCAGCCTCACGGACCACAGACTGCCCGTTGACACGTATCAGGAAGACCGCAGGGAGATACCGAATACCTATGTTCCGTTTCGTAATGCAAACCTCCTTTCGATAGGGACAAGTTATGCTGAGGCCCGGGGTGCAGGATCGCTATTCATCGGAGTCCAGTCCCAGGATTACAGCGGGTATCCTGATTGCCGCCCACAGTTTATAGAGGCATTTCAGAGACTGATCGATGCCGGAACACGAGAAGGGACCTCCATCCGGATAATGGCCCCCTTCCTCACCATGACAAAACGCGAGATCCTCACTATAGGTTCCCGTATGAAAGTTCCCTATGAATATACCTGGTCCTGTTACCAGAACGAAGATCGGGCATGCGGTGTCTGCGGAGCCTGTTACTTCCGGAGAACCGCTTTTGAGTCGCTCGGTCTCCGTGATCCCATCCCATATGAGGAGGACTAGCGTATGGAACTCTACCGGGGAACCCGGTTGTCGGTCGATAAGGTCAGAGTCCGCCTGCCCAATGGTCAGGAGAGGGAACGGGTGGTGGTGCACCCCGGAGACGCTGTGGCAGTCCTCCCGGTCAGAGCTGATTTGAGTTGCTACCTGATCCGGCAGTTCCGCTATGCAATCGGGGAATATATCCTCGAAGCCCCTGCCGGGACACTCAATAGCGGAGAAAAGCCAAAAGAGACTGCTTACCGGGAGCTGATCGAGGAGACAGGCTACCAGGCGGCAACCCTTATCCCAAGAGGTTTTCTTTACACGACACCAGGATTCACCGATGAACGGATATATCTCTTCGAAGCCCATGACCTCTCACCTTCCTGTCTTTATGAGAAAGACGAAGACGAGGAGATCGAGGTGATCAGGGTGCCGTTAGCCGATCTCCCTCTCATGATTCATGACGGCAGGATTTCGGATGCAAAGACCATCGCGCTGGTATACCGCTGCCTGGGACCTGGAGCCATATGAGGGATTCTCGTTCTCCCGATCTGGTGGAAACTGCGTTCGTTCCTCCGGGCGCAATTTTATGGGTACCAGCACTGAACAATAATAAGCTTTTGAGCACCGGTGAGACCTAAAAATGGCAGAAGCAGCCGAGATGGATAACGCGCGGCGTCGATATGAATTCAAGAAAACCCTGGAGAAGCTCCAGGCAAAACAAGGGAGCGGGACTGAGCTCATCTCGCTCTACATCCCTCCCGACAAACAGATCTATGATGTCACAGCCCAGCTCCGGGACGAATTCGGGCAGTGCGCCAATATCAAGAGCAAACAGACCCGCAGCAATGTCCAGAGTGCCATCTCTTCAATCCTCTCACGCCTGAAGTATTACAAGAATCCTCCGTCCAATGGGATGGCGGTCTTCTGCGGTACCATTCAGATGGGAGGCGACCGGTCTGACCTCGAATGTACGATCATCGAACCACCTGAACCCCTCAACCTCTATATGTACCGGTGCAGTTCGAATTTCGAACTCGAGCCCTTAAAGCAGATGCTCGAGGAGAAGGTGGTGTACGGGCTCCTTGTCCTCGACAGACGTGAGGCGTACTGGGGTTTTTTACGGGGGAACCGTATCGAGCCAATCGGAGGAGTAACCTCTACTGTCCCGGGAAAGCAGAGGAAGGGGGGTCAGTCCAGCGCCAGGTTCCAGCGTCTCCGCGAGATCGCAATCAATGAGTTTTACACAAAGATTGGCGAGAGATCAAGTGCCATTTTCCTTGCCGAGAAGGATTTTTTCGAGCGGTTCCAGGGGGTTCTGATTGGAGGGCCGAGCCCGACCAAGGAAGAGTTTGAGGCCGGCAAATATCTCCACCATGAGATCCAGAAACGGATCATCGGTCTCTTTGATGTGGCATACACCAACGAGGACGGTCTCTCCGAACTAGTGGATGCCGCAAAGGATGCCCTGAAAGGCCAGGAAGTCGTGAAGGAGAAGGAGATGATGGAGCGTTTCTTAAAAGAGCTCGTGAAAGATGCCGGGCTTGCCTCGTATGGTGAGGAGAGCGTGAGAAAGAACCTTGATCTCGGTTCCGTGGATGTCCTTCTCCTCTCCAGCCGTCTCCGGAAATCGAGAGTAAAAATCACCTGCCAGAGCTGCGGCCACTCAGAAGAACGGACCATCGCCCTTGAACCAGGGAAGACGATTGGAGACATTCTTACACATACCTGCCGGATATGCACAGCCCCCCTCATTGTGGAATCGGAAGTGGATATCGTGGAGGAGCTCACGAATCTTGCAGACCAGACGAGTACACGGGTAGAGATCATCTCCGATGATTTTGAAGAGGGGGCGATCCTCTACAATGCGTTTGGGGGAATTGCTGCAATTCTTCGTTATAGGACGGGATCATAACATGTACCTCGAGATCTTCGATACCATACAACGGGCACTTTCTGCAGCTGCCGGGATACCAAATCCAATTCTGACCGATGGGGGAACCCATGCTGACTTTGCTACTGCCGTCGCGTTTGAACGCGCAAAGCAGCTTCATCGATCTCCTGTTCAGATAGCAGAGGAGATTGCGGCATCTCTCAGGGAGGATCGATCCATTCAGGGGATAAGGATCGAGACAAAAGGGCCCTATATCAACTTTCACACAGGTGCTGGTTTCCTCAAATCATCAGTTGAATCGGCACTCCAACCTGGCTATGGTACTCTTCCCATGAAGGAGGGCAGAGTTGTACTTGAACATACCAGTGCCAATCCGAACGGACCACTCCATGTCGGGCATATCAGGAATACCATCCTTGGGGATACCCTGTCCCGGCTGTTCCGGAAAGCCGGCCACCGTGTTGAGGTTCAATATTATGTGAACGATATGGGCCGCCAGATTGCAATCGTCGCATGGGGATTTTTACATCTTGATGGTGCCCGGAAAGACGGTGAGAAGGGAGATCACCATGTTGCACGGGTGTATATTGCGGGGAACCGAGAGCTGGAAAAAGATCCGGGAATTGTGGCTGAAATTGACCTTCTGATGCAGCAGGTTGAGAGAGGGGATCCCACAACAGCAGTATTATTCAGGAATGCGGTCACTGAATGCCTTGAAGGATTCAAGGTCACTCTTGGGCGCCTTTCTGTACGTCACGACCGGTTCGTCTGGGAGAGCGACTTTGTCCGGAACGGGGATACGGAGCGTCTCCTCAACCGGGTGAGAAGGATGGAAGAATGCCATGAAGACGGAAGGCTGTGGCTCGATCTCTCGAAGGAAGGATTCGAAAAGGAGTATATCCTCCGAAGAAGTGACGGGACATCGGTCTATGCAGCTCGGGATCTCGCATACCATATATGGAAGGGAAGAAATTTCGACCACATGATTGACGTTCTCGGGGCTGATCACAAGCTGATAGGTGCACAGCTCAAAGCAACACTTAAACTTATGGGAGAGAAAGCGCCCGAGATCGTGCACTTTGAGTTTGTTTCCCTCCCGGAAGGTTCCATGAGTACGCGGGCAGGGAAGTTCGTCTCGGCAGATGAACTTATCGACGAAGTGTCACGAAGGGCATATGAGGAGGTCACGTCACGCCGGGATGACCTTGATGAGGGGGCAAAACAGGAGATTGCCCGATCGGTTGCCATCGCTGCAATCCGCTACGACATCGTGAAGATATCTCCTGAGAAGAGTACCGTTTTCAATTGGAAGGAAGCCCTTGATTTCGAGCGTCAGAGCGGCCCTTATATCCAGTATGCCCATGCAAGGGCTTGCAGTATCCTCAGTAAAGCGGGTGAGTTTGACCCGGAGTTTGAGTTCACCATGGAGAGCGAGATCGCGCTTGCCAAACATATCGCAAAGTTCCCCTATGTAATCAGGATTGCTGTTCGGGACCTGAAACCGCATCTCGTTGCCACGTACGCCAGGGAACTTGCGGATCTGTTCAATGTCTTTTACCAGTTTGAACCGGTGCTGAAGAGCACTGGGATAACCAGGCAGAGCCGGCTCACTCTTGTGAAGGCAACGAAGAACACGCTTGCCGAGACGCTCGGGACACTTGGTATCGATGCCCTTGTCACCATGTAAGGCACTCCGGGGACAGGGATACCAGTTTTTCTCACCCGAATCTTCTGCGGCAGTCAAACCATGTCTCTGGTGCAAAAAGGCCTTAAAGGGGGGGGAGCAGTGTTACAAGCATCAGTTTTACGGCATAGAGAGTCACCGCTGTGTCCAGATGACGCCGACCCTTCGGTGCAATCACCGCTGTCTCTTCTGCTGGCGATCGTTTGAGCATGAATATCCGGGTGAAAGGGAATGCACTCCTGAAGAGATCCTTACCGGATTACATGATCTCCAGAAGAAGGCTCTTTCAGGATACAAGGTCTCACCCTATGTGACCTGTGAGCGTTTTTCCGAAGCTCTCAAGCCGGCCCATGTCGCGATCTCCCTTTCAGGAGAGCCAACCCTCTATTCACAGCTTCCCGCACTTATTGATCTTCTCAATAGCCAGGGGTTTACCACGTTTCTTGTGAGTAACGGAACAAACCCGGATGTGCTGGCGCAGTGTGCCCCTTTCCAGACGTACGTCTCCCTTCCAGCACCGGATGAAGAGACCTATCTCAGTATCTGCAGGCCTGCAGGGGATTACTGGGACGAGATCTGCAGGAGCCTTGCACTTCTGTCAACAAGGAGATCAGCGGTACGGCTGACGCTGGTCCGGGGCCTGAATGATCACAGCCCGGAAAAGTATGCCGCGTTGTTTGAGAGTTCCGGGGCTTCCTACATCGAGATAAAGGGATATATGTATCTTGGATACAGTAGAAAACGATTACGCAGGGAGCATATGCCGGACCATTCGCACATAAGGGAGTTTGCAGGAAGGATTGCACAATACTGCGACTACCGGATAACCGATGAGAATACAAAGAGCAGGGTCATCCTGCTGGAGAACGTGGCATGAGATTCAACCCAGAAGAGTACCGGAAAGCCGCGAGGGATAATTTCGAAAAGGCCTGGCACACGGGACCTGAAGTCCTTACTCCACCGGGAAGAGAGCAGGAATACCCACGCCTGCAGTATCGGAAGGCTTCACCCCACCCCATCTTTGAGATGGTGAACCGGCTCAGGGAGACCTACCTCCTGCTTGGATTTGAAGAGATATGCAACCCGATTATGGTCGAGGAGCAGGATGTGTACCGCCAGTTTGGCCCTGAAGCAAGTGCGGTACTCGACAGGGTATTTTACCTTGGAGGGCTGGAGCGGCCGAACCAGGGTATCGGAAGATCAGAGCTCGAAGGGATAGCTGCAATAACCGGAAAGGAGGTGGGCACGGATGAAGAGGAGCATCTGCGGGAACTGCTCCAGTCGTATAAAAAATCGGCGATTGATGGTGATGACCTCATTCATGCTACTTCACAGGTGCTTGGGATCGATGATGGGGTAACCGTTGAAATCTATGAGAAGGTATTCTCGGCATTCCGTTCACTGGAGCCTCACTCGTCCAGGAATACCCTCAGGAGCCATATGACGAGCGGTTGGTTCCTCACCTTATCACATATCTGGGAGAAGCGCCCGCAGCCCCTCCGGCTATTTTCAGTGGATCGGTGCTTTCGCCGCGAGCAGGAGGAAGGGCCGACCCGTCTGATGAGTTACCATTCTGCATCCTGCGTAATTGCCGGCGAGGACGTAACGAACGAGGATGGGAAGGCAGTGAGCAGAGCGCTCCTCTCCTCATTCGGATACACCGACTTCCGGTTCCAGCCCGATGAGAAACGGTCAAAGTATTACATGCCCGGCTCCCAGACCGAGGTGTATGCCCGCCATCCTGTCCATGACTGGGTAGAGGTTGCCACCTTTGGGATGTACTCTCCTTCGGCACTCGGGGAGTATGGAATAGGGGTACCGGTGATGAATCTTGGTCTTGGTGTTGAGCGGCTTGCAATGATTGCTTACCAGTCCGAGGATATCAGGAAACTCACATTCCCACAGTTCTTCCCCACCGATCTGCCCGATTTTGAAATCGCCCGGGCAGTGTCATTCAGGGAAGAGCCGAAAAGCCCTGCCGGAAAGCAGCTTGCTCGTGCAATAATCTCGACCGCTGAATCCCATGGATCGGAGCCCGGCCCCTGCTCATTCCTGGTGTCAGAATGTGGGATAGAAGGCAGACAAGTCCGCGTCTATGTTGAAGAACCGGAGAGTGGGACAAAACTGCTCGGACCTGCATGTCTGAACAGGATTTATGCCCATGCAGGGTCGGTGCTGGGGGTTCCTGACACTGAGAAGTGGAAGGAAGTCCGTTCAACGGGTGTGGATTGTGGAATGACGTATCTCTCTGCGGTTGCCACCCTTGCAGCGGCGCGGATTGAACAGGCAGCCCGTTGTGGGCAATCCGTCACAGTGCAGGTAAAAATGGCAAAGCTGCCGAGCGATATCAACATCAGGATTGAAGAGTATGCTATGAGGTTCATAACAGACCAGAAGAAAAAAGTGGACCTGCGGGGACCTGTCTTTTTCACTGTGCGGTCTGAACTTGAGACCTGATACCCAGTCAGTCCTGCCCCGCCCCCTTCATTGTACGGAGAGGTACACCTCGTCTTCCCTGACGTAGGAGGATCTCTCCGATTTTTTCACTGTATTTTGCGACAAAAGCCCCAAGGATTGAGGTGACGATCACCATGCATGCGATGGTCCCGGAGACGGCATCAGAGGCATAAAGGGCTGCGATGACAATGGAGAACTCGCCCCTCCCGATCGTGTTTGCCCATATCTCGATGCCGGATCGGGAACTTTTATGGATGTATTTTCCTATTGCAATACCTGACAGGTATTTCGATAGGATTGCAACAACGCTGACAGCAATAAGAACAACAAATGAGATCCCCGCAGATACAATGTTGACACTTATTCCAAAGAAGACAAAAAAGACCACCAGGAACACGTCCTTGAATGGCCTGGACTGGACTTCAAAGGATACAGGATCAATTGTTCCAAGCAATGTCCCGAAAGCGATCACCATGAAAGACTCGGGGATGCCCATATAGATAGAGAGAGCAGAAATGCCGAGGACGGCAGAAAATGTCAGAAGAACCGGAAGTTCATCATCACGTCTGAGGATCCATATAATCTGTTCTTTCCCGAACCGGATCAGTGCATACAGAAATAAAAGGACCGTGATCGTCTTTGCAAGTAGTATCCCCGGATGACCTGTCTGGGGGGTGATGAGAGCCAGGATGAGAATAACTACCATGTCCTCAAAGACCATCAGCCAGACTATGGTTTCTGATTCCCTCATGAGGAGTTTCCGGTTCTCGATAAGAGAGGTGACTGCCATTGCCGTGCTGCTGATGAAGAAGGCTGCAGCGATGATGAGGGAATCTGATAGGGAGAAACCGAGCGCATATGCTGAAAGAAAGCCTATCAGGGCGTTGATATTCAGATCGATAAGTCCGCTTGAGACAATTGCCGACTGGTTTTGCCAGATCCGATCTGGTTTGATCTCGAGTCCCATGAAGAACAGGAGAAAGATAAGGCCAAGATGCGTAAGGAATGCTGAGACCTGGTCGGCACCTACCAGATCAAGGCCGCTTTTACCGAGGACGAGCCCTGCGAGGATATAAAAGGGGATAGTGGGGAGCGAGAAGCGTTTCGTGACCAAGGCCAGGAGCATACAGATGAAAAGAGCGAGGACGATTCCCTGCATCACTTCACCATGATCTCACGCTCAAAATTTTTCAGCTGGTCCGTCTCCCCGATTGCAACAACAGCATCACCCTCCCTGAATTCAAAATCCGCAGGGGGATTCACGACATTATTTTCACCTCTCGAGACGGCAATGATAGTCACTCCGGTTTTTGCCCTGATCTGAAGATCGGTGAGGCTCTTTCCGGCCATCTCCTTGCCGATTAGGTAGGTATGAAGGCTGAGTCTCAAATCTGACAGCGCTGAAAAGGCAATCTCGACACTCTCCTGGTCAACCTCCATGATCGCCCCAGTGAGGATTGCGCCAAGCCTCCTTGCTTCCTGGGGAGAGAGTTCCGCAACACTCGGAGTCTGGCTCTCATGCGTGAGCGTGTACATCTGAACATTTCCCGATTTCAGAAAGAAAACTGCGACAATATCCTTCTTTTCGGTTTCCAGTTCATATTTTGTCCCTATCCCGGGCAGGGTGACGGACCGGAGTGGCATATGATTGATTTGGAATGGTTCCAAAAATACATTGTCATCTCATTCGAAGGATAGGAAAATTTTCTGCCCCTTTCAGAGTAAACGTGATGAGATCCCCATAATTCAACACCATGAATACCCGTGGATGAATCTCACGTGAATTTTTCGGACAATTCTCAAACCGCTAAGGGGATGCATAAGGAAAGAGAGAAAACCCGGAGAAAAGGGGGAGTCCCGGGATTTCTCTTCAGGGTCTTTTGGACTGCAGAGTGGAGGGGGTCGCTCACGAACCGTGATTGGGATTCTACCGAATACCTCTCCGGATAGTTCATCAGTAAGAGGATTCAAATATTCCAGCCGTGCACCGTGAAAGTGTGATGAAGGGAGAGGTACCGGTCCTTTTGAACGGTGATTGAAGGGGAATTTGCATGCAGATACAGATTGTGGCAATCGGGAAGATCCGGGAGTCCTATTTAAGGGAGGGAATAGGGGTGTATTCTACTCGTCTCTCTCGCTTGCATAAAATCTCTCTTCTTGACCTCCCCGAAGAACGGATATCCGCGAAGAGCTCCGAATCAGAAAAGCGGCTGGCAATAGAGAAGGAGGGGAGAAAACTGATGGCCGCAGCACCAGATACTTCTGTTATCGTTGCACTTGATCCAACGGGAGCGATACTCTCTAGCCCAGAGCTTTCAGCCCGGATTGCGGAATGGGAACTGAAAGGACAGGGGAATATCTCATTTTTCATCGGTGGACCTTTCGGTCTCTCACCGGAAGTGATCAGCCATGCCGACCTTGTTCTCTCCCTGTCACGGATGACATTCCCCCATGAGCTGGTCCGGCTCATGCTCATTGAGCAGATCTATCGGGCTGACTGTATCAGGAAGGGTATTCCCTACCATAAATAGTGGCATACCTCAAGGGATGATCTCGCACCCGTTATAACGGGTGTGGGAAAAATCAGCCAGTTCGATCCCACCTGATTCAATGCACGTCCTGATTCGGGGGAGGACATCCGTAAGATCGTGAAAAAGAGCCTTCACAGCACTACAGATGAGTTCTTTCTGTTCCGGGGACCAGGGGCGGGTGGCACTGGCATACAGACATCTCCCACCGCAAAAACCGAAGATCTCACAGTCCGGACAGGAACCCCCCACTCCAACCACAGGAAGGGAGAGGGGATCGGCAGTCTGTATATGCCCTATATAAAAATCACGCATACCGGTCATGACAGGACAGGGGCCTATATGCCCATCGGTCATGACGGTATAATTGGAATACCCTGATCCACAGCGGAGCCGGGATGATCTCCTCAAGAGGAGATCCTCGGTTGTCTGGAGAAAAGGGTACCACCGTGCAACCCTGTCCTCCTCTTCCATTGTCCTCACCCAGTCCCCGATCAGGCGCCTGATTCCGGGTTTATACGACCGCTCCAGCCACCTGCCGAAATCAATGATCCTTGGATTTCCGGAAAAATCGGCATCGATCTGCCAATGGATGGATGAAAAAGGACATTCGTGGTTGAACGCCAGGTGGTGCACCGCTGCCTTGATATCTGTCTTCCGGGTCACGGTCATCCGCGCTATCACTTCACCCGGATACCCTTTGTTCAGGAGGGCATTGACCTGTGAGATGACCTTGCGATACGTACCGTTTCCGCGATAATAGTCGGTAAGATCCTCCTGGCCGTCTATCGAGACAAGAATTGTCTCCATACGATTGAGATATTCCTGATCAACCGCATCGAGCAGGAGTCCGTTGGTCTGGACCATGAACCGGGAAGCCGCCGGTGCACCGTCCATGATCTCTCTGATAAGGTCAGCCCTGATCAGAGGTTCACCACCATAAAAAGTGATACAGGGGGTGGGATCCCTTGCCAGGAATGAGTAGAGATCGGTGAGATCGTACGCCAGTTCTACCGGGAGATTCATATCGATGCCGCAATCTTCATCCAAAGGGAGAAATACCCCTGGTTCATTTCCACGGCAGTAACGGCAGCAGAGATTGCACTCATCAGTCAGGATAATATGAAAGAACATGGATTATTCGTTTTTTTATCTCTGCCGGGGCGGTCTCAAACGGAAGAAGAATACTGCAGCGATGAGGGCCCCTATAAGAATGGGGAACGATACGGGGAGGTTGGTCAATCCGATATCAACGCCATTTTCTTCGGTCACCAAACTTGGTGTTGTGGGAGCACCCCGGGCCCGCAGGATCTCTTCCTCCGCATGAATTTTTCCCTGCAGGGCACGGTCATATTTCGGATTGATGGTTAACGCGGTAGAATAAGCCTCTAAAGATTCCTCATACCGCCCGAGCCGGTAGAGAGCTTCACCTTTATTGGTCCATAATTCACCATCAAAACGTGCA
>Ga0316622_100002167_pt1 | contig 13445 bp, 12 predicted proteins | sample OWC_Aug_OW2_C1_D_FD_207646 | JGI IMG/M metagenome (GOLD analysis project Ga0316622, IMG submission 207646) | Wetland soil microbial communities from Old Woman Creek delta, Ohio, United States - OWC_Aug_OW2_C1_D5_C | ecosystem: Environmental > Terrestrial > Soil > Wetlands | place: USA: Ohio... | reverse complement strand
GCGGCCCTCCCGGTCGGCGATCGTGATCTCCCAGCGGCCGCCTCGGTTGCACGAGAACACGAGGTGGCGGCCGTTCGGGGCCCAGGCGGGGTACTCGCACGAGCCGCGGCCCTGGGTGATCCGCCGGACCTGCCGGGTGGCCAGGTCGATGATGGCGATGTCGAAGCCTCCCGCCTCGAGCCGGGCGGTGTAGGCGATCTCGCTGAACTGCTTCGCCGGGTTCCACGCGCAGCCGTCGTTGTAGTTGCCGATCGTGGTGAGGCGGCGCACGTTGAGGCCCTCGCTGTCCATCAGGAAGACCTGGGGGCTTCCGGTGCGGCTGGAGGTGAAGGCGATCTCCTGGCCGGTGGGGCTCCAGCACGGCGCCGTGTCGGACGACTGCGTGGTGGTGAGCCGCCGGGCGCCGCTGCCGTCCGCGTTCGCCGCCCAGATGTCCATGTTGCCCGACCGGCTGCTGGCGAAGGCGAGGGCCTTCCCGTCCGGGCTGAACGCGGGCGCGAAGGCCTGCGCGTCCCCCTTCTCGCCGCTGAGGTTGGAGACGCTCTGGCCCTCGAAGATCCTCGCCAGGTAGAGAAGGGGCGACCCCTGGCGGTAGGAGACGTAGGCGAGTGCGGCCCCGTCCGGCCTCCAGGCGGGCAGGATGTTGAGCGAGCCGTTCACCGTCACGCGGCGCGGGTTGAAGCCGTCGTAGTCGACGATGTAGAGCTCCTTCGATCGCCGCTCCTTCGTGGCGTCGCGGTCCGACACGAAGGCGATGCGCGTGCGCGCGACGCCCTTGTACTGCGTGAGCGTCATGATGTCGTCGGAGGCCTGGTGGGCGAAGACCCGGGGGTTGTCGGGCTTGCCCGAGTAGCGGCGGGCCAGCATCGTCGCGCCCGAGTCCACGAAGAACACGCGCACCTCGACGGTGAGCTCGCCCGCCGCCACCTCGGCGCGGGTGGCCACGAGGATCCGGGCCCCGATGCCCTTCCAGTCCTCGAACTGCGGCGCGTCGGGGTTGAGAGGCGGGATCGCGCTCAGCAGGCTGTCGGGCACGAACTGGAAGAGGCCCTCGAAGCGCAGGTCGTTGCGCAGCACCTGGGTGAGGGTGCGGCAGGCGGCCTGGCTCGCCTCGTCCGGGCGGCGGGGCACGCACTCCGGGACGGCGAAGCGCGGGGTGACGCCGCCGATGACGATTTGCTCGACCGGCTCCTGGGTCACGGCGGCCGCCCGGGGAGCGAGCGCGGCTGCGGTGACGAGCAGGAGCATCGCCGTGGTCGACAGGGCGAGGTGGACGCGCGCACGGCGCGACGTGGACGGGCGACGGGGGGCGCCGTCTCTACGAGGGGCCTTCATGAGGCAGCGACCTCCGGGAGAGGGGGGTAGCGAACAGGGAGGGCGGAACAGCGGACGGGGAGAGGGGAACGGACCAGGGGGAGAGGGCAACGGACCAGATAGTGACGCTCCGCCACTGCCAGCCGGGGCGGAGCGTCACTGGCATCGTCACTGGGCGGGTTTGAAGAGGGCCTGGATCGTTCGGGGGTTCTGACCATACTCCCTCGGGAGCGGGCCGAAAGGCGCCGCATTGAGGACGGCCCGCTGGGCCGCCATGTCGAGGAGCGACGCGCCGCTCGGCTGCGTGACGCGCACGCCCGTGACGTTGCCGTCCGGCAGGATCGTGAAGGTCACGCCCACCGGCTGCGTGAACCCGGACTTGATCTGCTGGTTCCAGAGCATCCAGATCTTCTGCTGGACCCCCGCCAGGTACCAGTCGCCGCCGGTGTCCGTTCCGTCCGGGACGCCGGGCCCGGGCGGACCGAACTCCAGCCCCGGCGTCGCGGAGGCCGTGCCGCGGCCCCCGGGCACGCCCCCCGCTCTCGCCGCCGTCGTCCTCGCGGAGGCCGACGCCCGGCTCGAGGGTACGGGAGGCGGCTCGGGCGCGCGCTTCGCCGCGCGGCGGGCGTCCGGCAGCGGCAACGCGCGAGGCTTCGGCACGTCGGTCGGCGGCTTCAGCACCTGCGGCGGAGCCGGCGGGGCCGTCGAGACGACCGGCGCCGGCTGCGGAGCGGGTCCCGCGGCGGGCGGGGCGGTCGCGGTGGGGGAGCCACCGCCCCCGCGCGGCAGGGCGACCGCGAAGCCCTCCGCCACCCGGAGCGGGAGCTCCCTCGGCAGGAGCTTCGGCAGCGCGACGGCGAGGCCCACCACGCACAGGTGCGCGGCGAGCGAGGCGAGCACGGTGGCCGGCAGGCCCCGGTCGAGCCGCTGGCGCTCGGCGATCAGCCGGTCGATGGCCTCGTTCACCGCCCCTTCTCCTCCGGGAGCGCGTACACGAAGCCGATGCGGTCGATCCCGGCGCGCTTGATCACGTCGACCACGCGGATCACGTCGCCGTAGCGCAGGCCTTCGTCCGCGCGCAGGTAGACGACGCTCTCGGGGCTGCCCGAGGTGAGGCCGCGCAGCCGGTCCTCGAGGAGAGCCACGTTCACGGGCTGGTCCGCGACGAAGACGCGACCGTCGGCGCGGATCGAGACGGTGATGCGGTCCTCCTGGGGGATCTGCGGCTGGTTCGCCACCGGCAGCGAGACGTCGATCCCCCGGCTCATCATCGGCGCCGTCACCATGAAGACGAGCAGGAGCACGAGCACCACGTCCACGAGGGGGGTCACGTTGATCTCGCCCAGCATCGACGAGGTGCGCCGGGACCGCAGGCCCCGGTAGGCCGAGCCCGCGCTGCCGCCGGTGCCGCCCTGCGCCTGCATCCCTACGTGAAGTTCCTCTCGACGATGTTGAGGAACTCGAGGGCGAAGTCGTCCATCATCGACGAGAGGACCTTGACCCGGCTGCTGAAGAAGTTGAAGAAGACGGCGGCCGGGATGGCCGCGAACAGGCCCATCGCGGTGGTGATCAGGGCCTCGGAGATGCCCGGCGCGACCACCGCCAGGTTCGCCGACCCCATCCGGCCGATGTCGGCGAAGGCGTCCATGATGCCCCACACGGTCCCGAACAGCCCGATGAAGGGTCCGACGCTCGCCGTCGTGGCGAGGAAGCTCAATCGGCGCTCGAGACGCGTCGTCTCGACCGTGGCCGCGCGCGCGAGCGAGCGGGAGAGCGACTCGAGGCTGCGGACGGTCGGCTTCCCGCCCGTGGGCGCCCCGCTCCCTCGCACCTGCTGGTTGACCTCGATGTAACCCGCCTGGAAGACGCCCACGAGCGGGCTCGCCTTGAGCTGCGGGCAGACGGCGTTGACCTCGGAGAACTTGCTGCTCTTGCGGAAGATGTCGAGGAACGTGTCGGACTGCGCCCGCGCGCGGTGCAGGGCCGCGCCCTTGTAGAGGATGATGGCCCACGACAGCAGGGAGAAGAGGAGGAGAAGGGCCAGGACGAAACGGGCCATCGGACCGCTCGTGGCGATCAGGCCGGCCAGACCCCCGGAGAAGGCCGATGGCTGGGCCTGGGCCAGGAGGGGCAGAAGGGGCAAAGACACCTCTCTAAATTGCGCTAACGATTGAGGATGCCACAACAGCTTGTGGCTGTCAATTTTCTGCGGTCCGACGCCGCAGAGTGGTCCTCACGCGGCCTTTTGACGCCCCATCATGCGTTTACAGCCATCGGAACGCTGTGATATTCTGCAGGGAGTCGCGCCTGGCATGCTTAAGCTCTTACGGATCAACAACATCGCACTGATTCCCGCGCTCGAGGTGGAGTTCGCCCCTGGTCTGACGCTCCTGACGGGCGAAACCGGCGCCGGGAAGTCGATCCTCATCGACGCGCTGGGGCTGCTTCTGGGCGACCGGGCCTCTCCGGACCTCATCCGGTCGGGGGAGGAGCGCGCCGCGGTCGAGGCCGTCTTCGAGGTCGAAGACCCGGGAGCCCTCCTCGAGGAGCGCGGGTTGAGCGCGGACGGGGACGAGGTGGTCATCCGCCGTGAGCTGCAGTCGAGCGGCAAGGGTCGCGCCACGGTGAACGGCGCCCTCGTGCCCGTGAGCCTCCTCCGCGACCTCGCTCCGCGGCTCACGGTCATCCACGGCCAGCACGAGCCGCAGGGGCTGCTCGACCCCGCGACGCACGTCGACATCCTGGACCACTTCGCGGGCGCCGACGACGGCCGGCCGCTGGCGGAGTTCTTCCGGGACCTGCGCGCGGCCGAGGCCGCCCTGGAGCGCCTGCGCGGCGACCGGCGCGAGGCCGAGCGCCGCCGCGAGATGCTGGAGTTCCAGGCGGGCGAGATCGAGCGTGCGGGCCTTCTCGCGGGCGAGGAGGAGGCCCTGCGCGTCGAGAAGGCGCGCCAGGCCAATGCGGGGCGCCTCGCGGCGCTCAGCGGCGAGGCGTACGGGCTTCTCTACGACGACGAGGGGGCGGCGCTGTCGCGGCTGGGCCTCGTCTTCCGCCGGGTGGAGGAACTGGCCGCGATCGACCCCTCGTTCCAGGGCTTCCTCGACGCCCGGGCCGAAGCCCTCGCGCCGCTCGAGGACCTGGCCCTGCGGCTGCGCGACTACCAGGAGCAGCTCGAGGTGAGCCCGGGGCGCCTGGACGAGATCGAGAGCCGGCTGGCGCTCGTCGAGCGCCTGAAGAAGAAGTACGGCGCCACGGTGGAGGAGGTCCTCGCGTTCGGCGAGCGCTGCCGCCGCGAGCTGGACCTCCTGGCCTCGCCGGAGGAGCAGGAGAGGACCCTCGAGGCGCGACGGGAGCGGCTGGCGGCGAGCTACCTCGAGCGCGCGCGCGCGTTGTCGAGGAGGCGCCGAGCCGCGGCGCTCGACCTGCGCAAGCGCGTGCAGGCCGAGCTCGCCCAGCTGGCGATGGAGAAGACGCGGTTCGAGGTGGCGTTCACGCCGTCCGACCCCGAGGCCGCGGTGGACCCCGCGGAGTGGACGGAGCGTGGCCTCGAGCGGGCCGAGTTCCTGCTGTCGCCGAACCCCGGCGAGGAGCTGCGCCCGCTCGCGCGCATCGCCTCCGGGGGCGAGCTGTCCCGCATCATGCTCGGCCTCAAGTCCGTCGTGCGGTCCGATGCGCCGGGGCTGACGCTCGTCTTCGACGAGGTGGACGCCGGCATCGGGGGCCGGGTGGCCGAGGTGGTCGGGCGCAAGCTCAAGGCCGTGGCCGCGCGGCAGCAGGTCCTCTGCGTCACGCATCTCCCGCAGATCGCGGCGCTCGCCGACCAGCACCTCGCGGTCCGCAAGCAGGTCGAGAAGGGGCGCACCGTGACGCGGGTCGAGCCCCTGTCCGACGACGCGAGGACCGAGGAGATCGCCCGGATGCTGGGAGGAGAGACGATCACCTCGACCGCCCGCCAGCACGCGCGCGAGATGCTCAAGCAAGGCCTGCGCGGCTGAGGTCTATCTATTGGAAATGAAAGGGAAAACGCGCTTCTTCATCCAGACCTTCGGCTGCCAGATGAACGTCAATGACTCGGAGCGGGTCGCGGGTCTCCTGCAGTCCCGGGGTCTCGAGGCGGCCGAAAGCGCGGGCGAGGCGGACTTCGTCTTCCTGAACACCTGCGCGGTGAGGGAGAAGGCGACGGAGAAGTTCCAGCACTCCCTGGGGCGGCTGCGGCGCCTCAAGGACCGCCGTCCGGAGCTGCGGATCGGCGTCGGCGGCTGCGTGGCCCAGCTGGAGGGGCCGCAGCTGCTCGAGCGCGCCCGCGGCGTCGACGTCCTCGTCGGCACCCACAACCTCCACCGCGTCCCTGAGCTTCTCGACGAGGCTGTCGTCACCGGCCGCGTCGCCGTGGACCTCGACCGCAAGGCCGACGCGTTCGCGATCCCGGAGGGGGTGACCGCCCACGGGAACCCGGTGCGTGCCTTCGTGACGGCGATGGAGGGCTGCAACCACGTCTGCAGCTTCTGCGTCGTGCCCCGGACCCGCGGGCCCGAGGTCAACCGCCCGCCCGGCGAGATCCTCCGCGAGGTCGAGGGCCTGGTCGCCCGCGGCTTCGCCGAGGTGATGCTCCTGGGACAGACGGTCAACGCCTACCGGCACGGCGACACCGACTTCGCCGGCCTGCTCGCGCGCGTGGACGCCGTGGAGGGCCTGAGGCGCCTCCGCTTCACGACATCCCATCCCGAGCACGTGGGCGCGGGGATGGCCTCGGCCCTGCGGGACCTGACGCGCGTCTGCCCGTACCTCCACCTCCCGTTCCAGTCCGGGTCCGACCGGGTGCTGGACTCGATGCGGCGCGGCTACACGAGGCAGCAGTTCCTCGACACGGTTGCGCTCCTGCGGGACCACGTGCCCGACCTGGCGCTTTCGAGCGACGTCATCGTCGGCTACCCCGGCGAGACCGAGGGCGAGTTCCAGGAGACGCTGCGGGTGCTGGAGGCGGTGGGCTTCGACGGCCTCTTCACCTTCGCCTACTCGCCCCGCCCGGGCACCACGGCGCTGCGCCTGCCGGACGACGTGCCGGAGGACGAGAAGAGGCGCCGCCTCCACGTCGTCAACGCCCACCAGCAGCAGTGGCAACGACGCCGCAACGAGTCCCGCCTGGGCCAGATCGAAGAGGTCCTGGTGGAGACCGTCGACGGGGAGGGCCGCGTCTCGGGCCGCACGCCCCACTTCCGCATCGTCCACATGGACGGCGCAGCGGACCTCGTCGGACGGTTCGTGAGCGTCGAAATCACCGGGGCCGGCTCGAACTCTCTGCAGGGCCGTCTTTCGCAAGCGGTTCATTGACAGGCAGTTCCGCGGCCCCTATATTCTGGCCGAGCGAGGAGGTCGCCGCCGCGTGGAAATCGAGATGGCCATCAAGGGTTTGATGGTCGACCCCATCACGAACATGCCCATCATCGTGCTCCGCGAGGTGGAGGGCCAACGGGTCCTGCCGATCTGGGTCGGTGTGTTCGAGGCCAACGCGATCGCCCTCCAGGTCGAGAACGTCCAGACGCCTCGCCCGATGACCCACGACCTGCTCAAGAACGTGATCGACCAGCTCGGCGGCCACCTCGAGCGCATCGTGGTGTGCGAGCTCAAGGAGAACACGTTCTACGCCACCCTCCACGTCCTCTCGGCGACGGGCCTCCTCCAGGTGGACGCCCGTCCCTCGGACGCGATCGCTCTCGCCTTGCGGTCGGGGGCGCGGATCTTCGTCGACGAGGCGGTCATCCAGAACGCGCGCAGCGTCGAGACGAGCCGCGAGACGGTGGACGTGGGGCGCCTCCAGAAGTGGCTGGAGAACCTCCCGGACGACGACTTGGGCAAGTACAAGATGTAGGGTGGGCGCGTCGGCTGCGCACCAGCCGTTTGAGCTTGACCCGCCCGCCCGGCTCTTCTAACATCCCGGCACAGTCGCGCCCGCGACATCTTCCCCTGGAGCGTACTCCTTGATCGTCCTTGCGATCGCAAACCAGAAGGGCGGCGTCGGCAAGACGACGACCGCCATCAACCTTTCGGCCGCGCTGGCCATGCGCGGCCGCAGTGTGCTCCTGGTCGACCTCGACCCCCAGGCCAACTCGTCGATGTCGTACCTCGACGTGCGGTCGCTCCAGAAGTCGATGTTCGACGTCTTCACCGGTCAGGCGACGCTCGCGGACATCATTCATCCTTCGCCCGTGCCGCGACTCGACGTGGCGCCGGCGCGGATCGGGCTGGCGAAGCTGGAGGGGCAGCTCGTGGGTGAGCTGGACGCCCACTACCGCCTCAAGGACCGGTTGCTGTCGATCAAGGACCGCTACGAGTTCGTCGTCATCGACACGCCGCCGGCGCTGGGCCTGATCACGGTCAACGCGCTCGTGGCCGCGACCCATCTGCTGATCCCGGTCCAGTCGAGCTACTTCGCCCTGGAGGGCACCGACGACCTGCTCGAGACCGTGGACCGCATCCGCGCCCGACCGAACCCCGAGCTCAAGCTGCTCGGCGCGGTGATCACGTTGCACGACAAGCGGACGACGCTGGCCCGGGACGTCCACAAGGCGGTCACCGAGGTGTTCGGCGGCCGTGTCTTCGAGACGACGATCTCCAAGAGCATCCGCCTCGAGGAGAGCCCGGCCCACCGTGAGTCGATCTTCACGTTCGCGCCGCAGTCGACCGGCGCCTACGAGTACTACAAGCTGTGCGAGGAGGTCATCGAACGTGTCTAGCCCCCGGCGCATCGGCCTGCCCGAAACCATTCGCATGCGGCACGACACGCACTTCGTCGATCAGCTGGCCCGCCCCGGTGGCGAGGCCATCGGCCGGCTGATCCCGATCGAGGATATCGAGCCCAATCCCGATCAGCCCCGGCAAGCCCTGGGGGACCTCTCGGAGCTGACGGCCTCCATACGGGAGAAGGGGATCCTCGAGCCGCTCCTCGTGCGGAAGGTGGGTGGCCGATTCGAGATCATCGCGGGCGAGCGCCGCTTCCGAGCCGGCATCGAGGCGGGCCTGGGTGAGTTGCCCTGCGTGATCCGGGAGACCTCGGACTCGGAGATGATGGAGCTGGCGCTGGTCGAGAACCTCCAGCGCAAGGACCTGACTCCGTTCGAAGAGGCGGATGGGCTCAGAGTCCTCGCCGAGAAGTACGCCTATACCCACGAGGCGATGGCCGAGAAGCTGGGCAAGAGCCGGTCCTCCATCACCGAGACTCTCTCGTTGGCGGCGATGCCGGAGGACGTCCGGCAACTCTGTCGGCTGGCCGACATTCAGTCTAAGTCCGTTCTTTTACAAGTAGTTAGGCAGGGTGATCACGAGAAAATGGTGGCCCTGATCGAGCGCCTCGGACGAGAAGGGGCTACCCGCGTCGAAGCGCGCCGCCTGAGCCGGAAGGAATCCGCGAGGCGCGGCCGCGGCCGCCCGCGGCACTTCGTGTTTCGGTTCCACCCCAAGGGGGGCGACTTCTCGCTCGACCTTCAGTTCAAGCGGCCCCAGGTGGAACGCGACGAGATCATCCGAACGCTCGAAGGGATTCTCGAGTCCCTCCGAAGGGAGAGGTGAGCGCCCCGCTAGACCTCAAGTAATACTTGAGGTCTGCCTCCAGGACTCCGACACATGGCCGACACCCCGGACCTTCGAGCTCTCGTGACCGGCGCCTCGAGCGGCATCGGCGCCGCCTACGCCCGGGCCCTCCGGACCCGCGGCGAACGCGTCGTGCTGGTGGCGCGCCGTGCCGATCGCCTGTGGGCGCTGGCCCACGAGCTCGGCGGCGAGCCCGGCGCCCTCGTCCTGCCCCTCGACCTCGCCGCGCCGGCGGCGGCCGAGACGCTGCGGCGCGACCTGGAGGCCCGCGGGATCGCGGTCGACTGCCTCGTGAACTGCGCGGGGCTCGGGCACACGGCCCCCTTCGAGGTGCAGCGCCCGGAGGCGATCCGGGCGATGCTGGACGTCAACGTGCGAGCGGTGGTCGAGCTCACCCGGGCCTTCCTTCCTGAGATGAGGGGCCGCGCACGGGGGCGGATCGTGAACGTGGCATCGAACGCCGCGTTTCAGCCGGTCCCGTACCTGACGGTGTACGCCGCCACCAAGGCCTTCGCGCTCTCGTTCACCGAGGGGCTCGCGGAGGAGCTGCGCGGCACCGGCGTGCGCGTGCAGGCGCTCTGCCCGGGCATCACCGCCACCGAGTTCCTGGACGTGGCCGAGACGCACCGGGGCCTGCTCGTCACCCGCATGCCGATGATGACGGCGGAGGCGGTGGTGCGGGCTTCCCTCGAGGGACTCGACCGGGGGAAGGTCCGGGTCGTGGCGGGGTGGCCGAACCGGCTCCTCGGCTTCGTGGTGCAACGCCTGGCCCCGCGGGGGCTGGCGCGGCGAGTGGCGGGCGAGCTGTACCGGCCGCGCGAGGCGAAGAAGGGCTGACGCCATGGCGACTTGCGGTCGATCCCGCCCTTCGCAATCGCTGGCCGTCCTGATATCATTCCGGCTCCACGCGCGACGTTGACGGCACCGTGCCTCCCCGCGGGGGAAGGCCGGGCCCGATGACAAGAGAGGGAAGACATCGATGGAGGCGGCCCAGAAGATGGCGGCCGAGAAGCCGGGGTTCTCGGAGTACGACTACAGCAACTTCTACTACGGAGCCGGCGACGATCCGCTCAACCTGCTGCGGCCCTTCGCGGACTGGTACCGCGACGCGCGGCCGAGCGGCTACTACCTCTACCAGGAGGCGCTCGGCTCGGCCCCGACCACACACGTCCGCGTCAAGAACGGCAAGACCGGCCGCTGGCAGGACCTCTTCAACCTCGCCTCCTACAACTACCTCGGCATCTCGTACCGGCCGGAGGTGAAGAAGGCGGCGGCGGAAGCTCTCGAGAAGTACGGGCTGGGCGCCTCGGGCTCGCCGATCCTCTCCGGCACCTTCGACGTCCACGAGGAGTTCGCCTCCGAGCTGGCGCGGTTCAAGGGCAAGGAAGCCTGCATCGTCTTCCCCACGGGGTACAGCGCCAACGTCGGCTTCATCTCGGCGCTGATGCGCTCGGGCGACACCATCCTGCTCGACCAGTACTCCCACGCGTCGATCGTGGACGGCGCCATCCTCGCCAAGTCGAAGACGGTGTTCTTCCGGCACAACAACCCGCTCGACCTCGAGCGCAAGATCGCCGGGGTCAAGGGCAAGAAGCTGGTCGTGGTCGAGGGCGTGTACTCGATGGACGGCGACATGTGCGCCCTCCCGGAGATCCTCGAGGTGACCAAGCGCCACGGGGCCCGCATGCTCATCGACGAGGCCCACTCGACCTTCCTCTTCGGGCCCAACGGGCGCGGTGTCGCCGAGCACTTCGGCCTCGACAAGGAGGTCGACTTCCACCTCGGCACCTTCTCGAAGAGCCTGGGCGGCCAGGGCGGCTTCGTGGCCGGGACCAGGGAGCTCATCGACTACGTGAACGCGTTCGCGCGCTCGCGCTTCTTCTCGTGCAACCTCTCTCCGGTGCTCACCGCCGGGCTCCTCGCCGGGCTGCGGATCGCGTCCTCGGAGCCCCAGCTGCGGGCGAAGCTGTGGAGCAACGTGGCGTTCCTCCGCCGGCGGTTCGCGGAAGAGGGCGTCGACATCGGCAAGTCCAACTCGCAGGTCATGCCGGTGATGGTCAACAACGACTCGAAGGTCCTTTCGGTGGCGGAGAAGATCCAGGACCGGGGCCTCTTCCTCAACCCGGTGACCTACCCGGCGGTGCCGAAGCACAAGTCGCGGCTGCGGATCTCGGTCTCCGCCGCCCACACCGAGGCGGACCTCGAGGCGGCGGTGCAGACGATCGCGGCGGTGCTGCGCGAGGAGGGGCTTTGTCGATAACCCGCTACGGCTACCGCGACGCGATCAGCGGCTTCTTCGAGTTTCCGACCGACAACGCGCGCCGCATCCTGCCCCGCGGCACAGAGCCCGTCGAGCCCCACCACGGCACGAGCATCTTCGCGGTGACCGTGTTCGACTTCCACGAGAGCGAGGTGGGCGAGTACGGCGAGGTCGTCTACGCGGTCATCGTGCCGCCCCTCGTCCGGGACGGCCGCCTCCCGAAGTCGGCCTTCTTCCCCTGGCAGGTCGCGACCACGACGAAGGCGGCGCGCCAGCACGCGATCGAGCGCTGGCACCTGCCGCACTGGATGGAGGACGTGAAGGTCGACTTCGCGCGCGGCGAGGGGAAGCTGGTCGCGAGGGTCGAGGCCGGCGGGACGCCCGCGATGGAGCTCACCGTCACCGACCACTCCTGGCAGCAGGTGTCGCACCTCTACCAGTCGTTCCAGACCGACGAGTCGGGCAGCTACATGGCCAACATCCTCTTCGAGGGCGAGAAGAGCGAGCACGAGGAGGAGACGGGCAAGATCGTCCTCCACGACAACCCGTTCAACCAGGACGTGGTCGTGTCCGAGGTGTACGACACGCCCTTCCGGGAGCTCTGGATGCGCAACGGCTGCCAGCTGTTCGACCCGCTGGTGAAGCTCTAGCGCGGGTCGAGAGACCCTCGCCCCGCACCCCGCGTGGACGAGCCCGTCTACGTCGTCTTCAACCCGCACTCCGGCAAGGGCCGGGGGGCCCAGTTCGTCGCCCCCGTCCTCCAGGGGCTCGCGCCGGCGAAGCGCCTGGAGCACGGCCTCACCCGGGGGCCGGGCGACGAGGCGCGGCTCGCCGAGGAGGCCGTCCACCGCGGGTTCCGGCGGATCGTCGCGGTGGGCGGCGACGGGACCTGGAGCAACGTGGGCAACGCCATCCTGCGCACCGGCGTCCCGGCGAAGCTCGGGCTCGTCCCGGGCGGCACGGGGTGTGACCTGGCCAAGACCCTCGGCATCCCCCCGCGCGACGTCGCGGCCTGCTGCCGGATCGTGCTCGGGGGAGCGGTGCATCGGATCGACGTCGGGAAGATCGAGGACAAGCACTTCCTGAACATCGCCGGCTTCGGCTACGACGTGGCGGTGCTCGAGGACTCGTGGAGCGTCGCTCACCTCGAGGGGAGCGCCCTCTACCTCTACTGCGCCCTGCGGCAGCTGCGGTCGTACCGCGGGTTCTCGCTCGAGGGCGAGGTGGACGGGCGGGCGCAGGGGAAGAGCGAACTCCTCATGCTGATCGTCGCCAACGCGCGGATCTTCGGGGGCGGCTTCCGGGTGGCGCCCCACGCCGACATCGCGGACGGGAAGCTGGAGGCGGTGTCCTTCGCCAACATGGGCTTCTCCGGCCGGGTGAGCGCCCTGGTGAGGCTGCTGCGCGGCACGCACCTGAAGCACCCCCGCGTCTCGGCGGTGTCGGCCTCGCGGCTCGTCTACCGCTTCGCGGCGCCGCCCGCCTACGAGACCGACGGCGAGTGGAACCAGGCGCGCTCGGCCGAGGTCGTCCTGGAGGCGGTCCCGCAGGCCCTCGACGTCCTGGTCCCGGCGCGATGAGCGAGGCGGGGCCCCCGGCGTCCCCGCTGGCCCGCGCGGTCGCGGAGCAGGCCCTCTCGCCCTCGGGCGACCCGGCGCTCGACGCCGCGGTACGGCGCCTGGCCGCGGCGACGCGGCCCTCGCTCGTGGGCCTCGTGTTCTTCGGCTCCCTGCGCACGGGCGCCGCGCGCGCCAACGCCTTCAGCGCGTACGACCTGTTCGTCGTCGTAGAGGGCTACCGGGCGTTCTACGGCTCGTTGCGGCGCGCCGGCCTCACCGGCAAGCGTCCGGGCCTGATGGCCCTCGTCAGCCGCTGGCTGCCGCCCTCCCAGTGCTCCCTGCGCTTCGGGCTCGAAGACCTCCACGTCAAGGCCTCCGTGATCCGTTACGACACCTACCGCCGCGAGACCTCGCCGCGGCGCCGCGACCACTTCTGCATCGGACGCCTCTTCCAGCCCACGCGGATCCTGTACGCGCGCGACGAGGCCGCGCGCGCGGGAATCCTGGACGGGCTGGTGGAGGCGCATCGCGCGACCTGGGCCTGGGCGCGGCCCTGGCTCCCCCCGCGCTTCGACGCGGCGGCCTACGGCCTCTCGGCCCTGCGCACGTCGCTGCGGTGGGAGGTGCGGCCGGAGCCGGAAGGCCGCGCCGATGCCCTGTGGGCGGCGCAGGAGCTCGCCCAGGTCCCGGTGTTCGAGGCGCTGCTGGGCGAGCTGGCCGGCCGA
>Ga0316622_100002166_pt1 | contig 13448 bp, 25 predicted proteins | sample OWC_Aug_OW2_C1_D_FD_207646 | JGI IMG/M metagenome (GOLD analysis project Ga0316622, IMG submission 207646) | Wetland soil microbial communities from Old Woman Creek delta, Ohio, United States - OWC_Aug_OW2_C1_D5_C | ecosystem: Environmental > Terrestrial > Soil > Wetlands | place: USA: Ohio... | reverse complement strand
ACCTGCGAGGAGAGCCCGGTAATACTCGAAGAGATCCTGGGAATTTGGATCAAGTCCCCAGAGCGGGATATTGGTCATCACAAAATACAGGATGAGGATGCCAGCGGTCCATAACAGCTTGTTCTTGAAATGGACATGACCTTCCGGGCTTCTGACTGCCGGCATTGCAGCGAGCAGTGGTTCCATGCGATCCAACAGTGTTCCCATTCTTACACCCTAAAAATTGGTCAGATGACCAGGGCCTGACCACCCATTGCCTCGATCTTGCTCTTTGCCTGAGCGGAGAATGCTCTCGCCGTGATGATCATCTTCAAAGTGACTTTTCCGCTTCCAAGTATCTTATCGATACCGATTTGATCTGCCTGAATGGTGATTGTATCCCCCTCCTGGATGGCTTTGCCCCCAGCAAGAAGGGAGGGTGCCATCTGATCGATCTCACCAACCGAGATCACTCTCATAACCCTGGCGGTCTGGTTATAGAATCCATTTTTCCCGTTATGGATTTCACCATACAGGAGGTAATGGGAGAACCGGTGATCACGGTGACCGGCCCGGCCCCTTCCGCCCCGGTTACCAGCTCCACGCCGGTTTTTATGGGTACCCCCGCCGCATGTCCGCGATCCGCGGTATTTTGAACGTTTGTTTACCGGCATCTCTCATCACCTCATCCTGTGGAGGAGCGCGTTTATCTCCTCCCCATAATAGCCGAGTGCCCCGCCCTGCTGGACAGTCCGCTTGATCGTCCTATATCCTTTCCGTGGTGGGTGAAGACGGAGTACAGGTTTTAAACCGGGTATGTCAATAAGCCGGGTCTCTCCTGACGCAAGGGCTGCTGCGAATTCCGTAATCCCTGAATACATTGAATTTGCTTTCACGTACTCATCAGTCAGATGGGTATCACCGACAACACGTCCCCGAGTGCGAAGGATCGTCTCAATGGTAACCGCATCAACCTCGCCGTAGGCAACGAAGTCCTTAACCTTCCGGATCATCCCGAGATATTCAGGCGTGTCCGGGACGAGTACGCAATGGTTGATGTGGTGAAGGCGGAGCATCTTGAGTGTGTCCTTGATCTCCCTGCGGGTGTTCACGACACCGCGTACCTGGACAATAGCGTACATCACTCAGCACCTCCACGCCGGGTCATATTTGTTGCCCTGAGCGCGTTGAAGGTGGCCTTGGCAAAGTTGATGGTCGTCCTGGTCTGCCCTTTCGAGAACGTCCAGGCGTCCTTTATCCCTGCCAGTTCCAGTACCTTTCTGCTGATCTCACCAGTGACGAGGCCGATCCCCTGGGGAGCCGGTTTGAGCGTCACCCGAACGCTCCCCGCTGCCCCCTCTACCTTCATCGGGATAGAGTGCGTGGTATCGCAACCGCATTCCCACGACCCGCATCCGCGCCTGACCTTGATCAAATTCATCTTCGCATCGACAATGGCCTTTTTGATCGCATCGCCTACCTGAGAGTCTTTACCCTGGCCAAACCCGATATACCCGTTACGGTTTCCAACGACAACCACTGCCCGGAATTTGACCCGGCGCCCTGAATCAGTCATACGCTGGACCATCTGGATATCGAGGACTTCGTCCGCCAGATCGGGGAGAAATGCATCAACGATCTCAGGCTCCTTGATGGGACGCCCGCTCTCAAGCACCTGATCGATAGTGGTGATCTCTCCCGATGCTACCATCTTGCCAAGACCGGTAAGTGGCACCCATTCTGTCTTCTCGTAAGGCATCTCACCTCAACTCCTTCATTATGGCGTCAATCGTCGCTTGGACGTTACGAACCAGATCTCCTGCACGCTCGGGTGCAAACGCAGCGATATGTGCACCTTTTGCCCGATCGTCATCCGGAAGTACCTGTTCACCATGGGGTACATCAAGACCGGCAGCTACCGCTCCTTTGAGCGCTGCAAAGACCCTGTTCCCGGGTGTTGCACGGTGCAGACCTATATCAAGGACAGCCCGGTCCTGGTCACTATTCAGTGCCTTCACCGCAAAAAGCATCCCTGTAAGGTATGCTGCCGGGATGGCAGATGTCGATCCTTTATAGCCATAGTTTGCCAGTTCAGTCGAACTGGCACTCACGAGGGTACGGTCACCATCCATCTCTGCCGATATCAGCTGTATGAGGATCTGCCTATTGGTCTTCCTTACAACCATTCTGGGGCGGTCAGAAACCACAAGTTTTGCCCGTTTGTAATAATCGGTCTTCCCTTCTTTTCGTCTCCGGAAAGGAACGAAGTAACGAGGTCCTGTTGCCATATTACTTCATCCTCCCTGAAATGATCCCGATTTGAGCCTTTAAGTGGGCTACGTTCCTGAACTGCCCCCCCGCAGCCTTCCGATATAATGTGCGGTAGAGGTGAGGTTCAATCACTCCACTCTCGCGAAGTTCCACGAGGGTTTTTCTGATTGCCCGTATCTTCTGGATCCACTGCCTCTTCGAAGGATTTCGTGCTCCGGCAGCCCCCTTGCGTCTCCCGGGTCCCTTGCAGTGGCCGTAGGAACGTTTTGCCATAAGCTCCCGAGCTCTTCCACGGCTGTTACCCTGGACTTGCCGTGCCCTGATCACACCCTCTCCGATAAGTCCCCTGATATCCTCTCGTGAGATGGCGTTCTGAATGTCACCGAGGCGTTCAGGATCGAACCATATGCGATGGATACCACAGCCGAGAATTGAGGCTGCGATACGCCGCTGGTTTGCAATATCAGTCATCGCTCTCTGCCTCCTCTTTTTTAGGCCTGATATCCTTCGCGTTTAAAACCTTCAGTCCCGCTGCAACCGCCTGATCCTGTATAAGCAGCCGTTTCTTGTTTCCAACGGTTGCTCCGATACGGACGGCATCTTCCGAAGGATTCAGCCCTGCAAGCTCAGCAGGGGTAAAGATCCGGATCTCACGATATCCGCTCGGGTGCATACCTCTGACCTCTATGGGGCTGCCATACCCGGGTGTAGGAAGGGGGCCTTTCGCTTTCTTTTGTCTCCTCTTCTTGGAATGGAGCCCGCGTGGCATCCTCCAGGATTCAGAGAGTTGCTTCTTTTTCCCGGTACCGTCCCGTTTGAATGACGCTGATTTTTCGGAACGGACCTGGATTAACCTTTTCTTCTCATCGGCCATTTCAATCACGCCCTTTCCACGATATAAATACCGTCCTGGAAAATACGAGGATCACGGTTACGGATCTTGGTCGCGTGTTCGATATTGGCCGAAGTATTGCCAAGGAGCTCCTTATCGATTCCGGAGAGCACAATCTCGTCATTCCCGATCTTTGCTGTCACACCATTGACGATGGTAGCATACCTGGCCTTCTTCTCACCAAGGAAGTTGTTGATCTCAAGCTTATTCCCCTGAAGCTTGAGCTGGATAGGAAAGTGGCTGTAGACCACTTTCATGCGATACTCGAATCCAGTGGTCACGCCACGGCACATATTATTGGTATGTGCGGCAAAGGTGCCCACCATGGCAATCACACTTTTCCGGTCTGAATCGGTGGAGAAGATTACCGTATTGTCTTCCAGAACGGTAGTGATCTGGGGGAACCTGACACTGCGTTCAAGCTGACCTTTTGGCCCCTTTACTTTCAGCAGGGTTCCTTCCAATTCAACCTTAACTCCTTCTGGTATGCTTACTTTTCTTACTACTGCCATTTCTCTCTCACCTCAGTATACATACCCGAGAAGTTCTCCACCGACCCCTTCCTTCCGGGCCTGTTCATGGGTCATGACACCTTTCGAAGTTGAAAGGATCAGAATCCCAAAATTCTTACCCGGAAGGTACTGGGTTTCCCAATACTCCAGATCGTTCAGCTGTACAGAATAACGGGGTGAAATTGCACCACACTTATTGATCCTCCCATTCAGCTGAACAAGGAATTGTCCTCCACGACCGTCATCAACATACTCAAATCCGGAGATATATCCTGATTCCTGCATGATCCGGAACATGGCCCCGAGGAGTTTGCCTGCCGGCTCGATGAGAACGCCGGGTTTACCGCCATCTGCAGCGTTCTTGAGCGCACTCATCCCGTCTGCAATTGTGTTTAATCTTCCCATGTGCTCTTCCTCCTCAATTCATCTTTTTGAATCCCATCTTCTGGGCCCATTCCCTGAAACACTGCCTGCAGAACATAATATGGTACCTGCGGACGAGACCCTGTTTCCTGCCGCAGATTTTGCATTCAAATGCCCCGCGGCCGAATTTTTTGGTCTTCTCTCCGCCCATCATGCCACCTCTGCGTTGTAACGGGTTTGAAGGAACGCGATTGCATCTTCGGGCTGAACCATCTGCTTCTTCGGAAGCCGGTGGCGTTCTATGTTGCGACGTGCAATACGGACACCTTTCCTGGCAAGGATTACGTTTATGTCCATACCGTAAATCCCGATCTGTGGATCATAGGACATACCGGGGAAATCGGTATGCTCTTCAATCCCGAAGGAGAAATTTCCGCTCTTGTCGAACTGGCTGGGACTGACTTTTCTTTCGATGATGGCAAGCGCAGTATCAAGAAAATCACCTGCGGTCTTTCCCCGGAGCGTGACCTTGCAGCTGATCGGAGCACCCTTGCGGATCCCGAATGCCGGATTGGTCTTTTTCGCCATGCTCTTCACCGGGTTATTTCCCGTGATCTTCTTCATGATATCAACTGCTTTGGAAAGCTTGTCCCCGCTCTCCCCAACGCCCATGTGAACGACCACCCTGTCAACGAAGACTTCACGCATCGGATTCATTCCTCAATCCCCCATTCGGCAAGAGCGGGGGTCTCGCGACCTACCATGTAGATATAGGCATCAATGGTATCGAAGGTAGTCCCTGCTTGTTCATCGGCAAGCATTACACGGTTCGGAACACTTCCCGGTACTTTCTCGATAGCGGTGATCCGGGCGACCTTTCCCGAATGTCTTCCGCCGATGACCATCGCCATGTTCCCGACCGCGAACGGGAAATGGTCAATGATGGTAAACCGATCTTCTGGCTGCAGGGAGATTACCACAGAATCACCCGGCTTGTACTGGTTGTCTGCAAGAACATTTGCTCCAAAACGGAGGTTTAATTGAACTTTTCCACCAGGGACAAGTGTCTTATTCCTCACTTTGGCAAGGCGGGTCTTTGCCGATTCTGCATTGATCTCGATCGTCTTATGCCGCCCCTTCTTGTCACGCAGGATCCGGTAGTGTTTCCCAATCTTTGGAAGGGATATGATATCGAAGATTCCAATCCCCATCCGCGGATCTCGACAGGGCCGTCCATTGATGATAACATCATTCTGGCCGAGAATCTGTTTTACTTCCTTCATATTGCGCGCAAATACCATATGATCACGGAGCCAGACCGCAATCGGCATGGCATTGGCATTATGCGGGCCGGGAGCGGTTTTGGCGACGAATTTGTTGGTCTTCTTCGCAATATGCCAGGAGTCCGGTGCACGCAGACGTTTAAGGTGATCAGACATCAGCGTTCCTCCGTCAGTTTTCCGACCCTTTTTGGATCTTTCAGATTAAGCTTCGTGATCTGGACATTTGATGGATTGACAGGCCGCGGGACCTCCGTACCGTCAGCCTTCGGGATCGAGACCCCCTGAATGATGAGAAGCGACCTTCCGGTATCAACATCATCGATAAGTCCTTCCGTCCCTGCAGCATCTCCCCGGAGCACCTTGACGGTATCGCCCTTTATAACCCGGAGTGTCCGCTTCTTGTATTGGGTCCTGAGTTCAGGAGCGAGTGGAGCACTGAGGAATTTTCCGCGGAGGTGCGCAGGAGCATTGTAGCGTGCCTTGCGCTGTTTTCTTGGTTGTATACTCTCAATTCTTACCATATCTGCACACCTCACACGATCATTGTTGCCATCGATCCGATCTTTGGAAAACGCTCAGCGACTTCCCTTGCGACCGGACCTTTGATCTCCGTACCGCGTGGCTCATTCTTCTCATCGACAACTACCACCGCGTTATCGTCGAAAGTAATACGAAGCCCGCTTGGGCGCTTTATCTCTTTTCTCTGCCGGATTACTACCGCTCTGACAAGCTTTCTCCGCATGTCAGGGGTTCCTTTCTTTACCGTTACGGTCGCAAGATCTCCCAGACCCATCTTGGGCTGGCGGCGGCGAACCCCGTGGTAGCCGAACACCGACACAATCTGGACTTCCCTGGCTCCGGTGTTGTCAGCGCAGATCATCCGGGTTCCGGTGGAAAGCGATCTCGGCGTCTTTGACTGTTTGGCTTTCATGGCCTCTGCACCTCCACCACCACGAATGTCGTCGTCTTCGAGAGCGGCCTGCATTCGGCGATTTTCACATCATCACCGGTCTTTGCCTGTATGCAGGGAGGATTATGAGCGTGAATCCTCGAGCTTCTCTTCTCGTATCGGTTATACTTCCGCACGAAATGGAGGTAGTTACGCTCGACAACTACCGTCCCCGTCATGCGATCGCTCACGACTTTACCGGTGATCACCTGGCCGCGCACCGGTAAACTGCCGTGAAACGGGCAGTTTGCGTCACTGCATGCCTGTTCCGGTGGCAGGACGCCCAATCCAATATTTTTTGCCATTATTTACCTCGAATTTTTACATACTGAGTTATCCTCTTTTCCGGGGCTGCCACAAGCGCAGATCCATCGACGAGAACCAGTTTCCCATCCGGAGTACTGATACGGAAGCGGGAGTACTTCTTTGGTATTCTCCGGTCACCGCACGGTGTGCGGATAAGGAGTGTATTTCTGGTCTCATCGATGATCTGGCCTGATATCCCACGGTGAAGAGGATTTGATGCTTCCGCTACCGAAACATCCAGTCCGATGAGTTCATGGCGCAGGATGTCCCGGAGCGAGATCATACAGTTCTCCTGTGGTTCTGTTCAGTCATCATACGGGCAATTGTCCGCCTGAGCTCCCGGATTCTCCCAGGGTTTTCTGTGGACCCCCCGGCACTGACCTTCCCGTTGTACTGGATGAGCTCTATCCGGAGCTTCGCCATCTGTTCCTGCAATTCGACATCAGAGAGCTGCCGGATATCGCTTGCACGAAGGATTGCCATTTACCGGCCCTCCGGAACTTCCACGTCATCAAACTCATCGAGATCCGCCGCCAGATCCTCATCGTTGATCTCTTCACCGATTGGAGTGATGGCGATCTCTTCCTTTCGGACAAGTTTCTGTTTAGGAACGATCATCTCGAAGTGATCAGGAAGCTTGGAGTCGGGCGGAATGATCCGTACCTGAACACCAATCACTCCCAGCTTCTTGATGGCAACAGCAAAGCCTTTCTCCACAATGGTGTTTACCGGTTCACCACTGTGCTTGATATAGCCTTCAGTGAACTTCTGAACCCTGGCACGGGCACCCGTCAGTTTCCCGGCGATGATGACCTCGCATCCGAGGGCACCGGATTCCATGACCCTCCGGATGATGCTTGATCCGGCCTTCCTGAAATACCACCCGCGTTCCAGTGCATTAGCCAGGCGCTCGGCCATGATCTGGGCATTGAAACTCGGATTCGGAACCTGCTGAACTTCGATCTGCGGTGATTCAACACCGAAATCGTTTGCAAGGTCCTGGGTGAGCTGTCGCACAACCTTTCCGCCCTTGCCGATGACGATCCCAGGCTTTTCGGCGTAAATAGTCACCTGGGTGCCAAGTGGTGTCCTCTGCAGATCCATCCCGCCATATCCGGCCCTTTTGAGCTCCTTCACGAGGTGTTTCTCGACACGTGCCCGCCTCGCCCCTTCGGCTATAAATTTTCTCTCGACTGCCATTACTGCACTTCCTTTACCACAATCTCGATGTTGACTGTTTCACGCCTTTTGGGTGAGGCCCTTCCCATCGCACGCGGGAAGATGCCCTCAAAACCCCTCCCCCTGTTTGCAGCAACATGGACGATCTCGAGGCGTTCGGTGTCAAGACCAAGATATTCGGCATTCTTGGTTACCGAGTGTATCAGCCGAAGATAAGCTTTTGATGCCTTTCTCGGGTACCGCCCGGCATCCCATCCGGAAAGCCCTCGTTTGTGAGCCACCTTGTGATTGAACCGGCGGAAGGGTATTGCCTTCTTTTCTGCAACTACATCCTCGAGATAGGAGACCACTTCACCTGTCTTTTTATTCCTGATGAACCTGGCAATCTCCATGGCGTGTTTGGGGGATATGGGAAGTTCATTTGCCTTTCCCCGTGCCACGGTATCCCCTGTAATATCAGTTGAATATCCTGTGCGTGCCATGGTTCTCACTTCAGCGGTACATACTTACTCGAACGGGTTGCACCAATACCAGCACTCCCGTGTGTCACTTTCCTTCTCGTCAGGGCAAATTCCCCGAGGTAATGGAAGACCGCCTCGGGCTGGATCTCCACTTTCATAAACTCCTTCCCGTTGTAGATCTCCACCTCTTTTCCGATCATATCGGGCATGATCACCATGTCCCTGATATGGGTCCTGATCCTTGCATCCCCGCTCTTGAATCGCGAGAGGAGATGCTCTTCCCCGCGGGTCAGGCCCCGGCTCACTTTCCGGCGGACCCGTGCAGGCATTAACGGCAGGAGGTCAGCCATTCCCATCTTTTTGAGATCGTCGAGCCGGAATCCGTGGTAGGTAAACTCTTCCCGCCGTCTTGGCAACCTCTTCTGTATCTTCTTTGCCATGTTAAACCCTCACTTCTTGCCCCGTCCAGTCTTCCGTGCAGCAACATGGCCGACGGTCCTCCCGGGGGATGTTCCTCTCGCAACAGTCTTTGGCCGGCCGGCATGCTGGTGACCACCGCCACCGAACGGATGGTCGATCACATTCATGGCCACACCTCTCACCCTGGGCCAGTTTGAGGCACTATTCTTCATCTTGTGGAACTTGTTCCCGGCCTTCACGAATGGTTTCTCCCCGCGTCCTCCACCGGCAACAATTCCGATGGTTGCCCTGCAGCTGGCATTGAACCATTTGGTTACGCCGCTCGGCATCTGAACGCCAACCCGTTCCGCAGTTTTATCAACGACGATAGCCTGTACGCCGCTGGCGCGAACGAACTTGCCACCGTCATTTGGCCTGGCCTCGATGTTGCATACATAGGCTCCGGTAGGGATTGCAGAAAGTGGAAGAGTGTTGCCATTACGAACCTCGCCTTCGGGTCCCCAGCTTACCTCATCATTTACTCCAATTCCTTCAGTGACGAGCATGTACATCTTCGATCCATCTTCGAGTTTCACCAAGGCTATGGGGGTGTGTCGTGCCGGATCGTGTTCGATATCGACCACGATCCCCTTTACTGTTGTATTACCGTTGCTGGCATGACGGAGCGCTGCCTTGTAACGGTGGGACGGCACCCGGTAAGTCGGGCCTCCTTTTCCTCTGTTCTGTGTCGTAATACGGTGTCCCATTCATACCACCTACATTATGCCAAGACGGCTGAGTATCTCCTCAGCTGCCTTCTCGTTGGCAAAACTGATGATCGCTTTCTTCTCCCCGTGCATGGTCATGACGGTCGAGACATGCCTGACCTCCTGTTCGAAGGTCTTTTCGATCTCTCTCTTGATCTGTTTCTTAGTGGCGTTCTTTTCAACGAGAAACTGGAGTTTGTTCTCTTTTTCAAGAGTCATCATGGCCTTTTCAGTCACATACGGATGTCGGAGCACCATATTACTGCCCCCCCAGTTTTAGGATTGCACCCTCGGTAAAGACCGTGAGCCGGCCTGGAAGCGTCCCTGGTGCAAGAAGTTCGGTGTTGAGCTGGTCGAGGGTGACCACGTCCACACCAGCCAGGTTCCGGGCTGCCTTGAGTGGTTTTTCCGCGGTGACAATGAGGAGGCTCTTTCTTTGCTTGTAACGCCGCCCCCTCATCTTTCCGCGACCTGCCCGGACCTTCCGTGAGAACTTGGACCGTTCGATGTCCTTGTAGAGCCCGGCAGCAGTAAGCGCGGAGATGACCTCGGAAGTCCTGCCGAGTTCTCCAAATGCATCCTCGAATACAACAGGGATCTGTCCGGTGAAGAGATGGCCCCTTGCCCGCACGAGATCTTCTGATGCACTGGCAGCAAGGGCCGACCGGAATGCCTTCGCCTTCTCCTTTTTGTTGATCCTGAGAAGGAGTACTTTCTGAACAACCGGCGGGTGTGCTTCTCTCCCTCCTTTCGCCTGTGGAACTTTCGCTGCCCGCGACCCTGTCTTGATACGGGGTACATGCGAGACACCACGGCCACTTCCCCAGCCGACTGCGGAAGACTGGATGCCGGCATACGGGTAGGTACCATGGGGTTGCCTTCTCGTGCTCTGGAGAGCAATGACCGCTTTCCTGATCAGATCAGGACGGTATTCTTCTGAGAACGCCGTGGGGAGATCGATATCCCGTCCCATCATGCCTTCGATCGTAATTACCTGTGCTTTCATCGCTGTCTCACCCCTGCTTGCTCTGGACGCTCACGAACTCGATGGCTGGCTGTCGGGGAACATGCTCCCCTGCCCTCATAGCAGGACGGATCCTGATAAGGCGCTTGACCGGTCCGGGGACTGAGCCCTTTACCAGGACATAGGGGTTGTTCAGGACACCGTAATGAAGGAATCCTCCTGCCGGAGTTACCTCTTTGCCGTTGTCACCAATCTTGAGAATCCGCTTGTTGAATTCAGTGCGCTGCTGATACCCCATCTGGCCTGCCTGCGGGACCTGCCACCGCACATGGTGCGGATTCCATGGTCCAAGGTTCCCTATGTGACGTTTCTTTCCGCCCCGGGAATGTTTCCGCTTCCGGAGTTTTATCCCCCATCGTTTTACCGGGCCCTGCGTCCCTTTTCCGGTGGTAACAGCGGTAATATCCGCATATGAACCAGCCTGGAGTACGTTTTTAAGCGATACATCCTTGCCAAGGAGCGAGATCGCAAATTCAAACCGGCTTTCAAGAGACCCCCCGGCAACCCTGACCTCCATGAGGTCAGGAACCTTCTTGGGGATTCCTGATACAAGTTCAGGTGTCGTGTGGACGAGTGCGAAAATTTCTGCTACCGTTCCGGCTTTTATTCCATCGAAGATGGCTTTCTGTGCAGCTGATCCATCATAGTTCTTGGGGAGCGTTATTCTTCTGACGAGTGCAGGGTCAGGAGCAGTATCCCATATCTCGGTGAGAGGATGCTTTCCATACGTGTCCCTAGTGTAGGCACGAATCGCAGCGACCTTCATGGCAGGGATCTCGATAACCGTGACCGGGACCATGATGTCTTTCCCCTCGGTAGGGCTGTTCTTGTGGTCATCGACCATGACGATATGCGTCATCCCCACTTTGTACCCGGCAAATCCCTGCAGCACCGGTGTTCCCTCATATTCCGGCCATGACTGGTACTTGGGGACCGGCCCTTTTGCCCTTTTTCTTGGGCTAAATGCGAGGGATCCTTTTCGCGGTGTGTTGATCTTCGGCATTTTTCATCAATCCTTTCTCTGATCTGACTTTCAGTGCAGCACCAGACAGCATGCCAGACCTTGTTCAGGCCCTGGTATGCGTGTGGCTTGCAGCTGCCCCGAGAGAGCGTGACGCTCGGGTAATCGAGCTGTCCTGAAACGGGATCCTTCTCCATCCCGTTTGCGGAGCGAACCTGTGACCTTACGGAAGGCTACTTGGGAACGGATAGTATCCCGTCAGTTCCTTCCAGTTCCTACCGGTCGTCGCGAATAGATCCTGACAATCGCGCGGATGTACCAGCATTCTGATACATGCGGGCTCGTGAGAACCACGTCCACCCCCGCGCTGATCAGTTCCACCGTGTCAGCCCGTTGTGAATTATCACAACTCCTTCTCGGCTGCGCAGTTCACAGCGACTGTAACACTGCGCCCGCCACATATGAACTCCCGGTCCTCGCCGGAACAATCATACAGGCTTCCATAATTATTAACCAGAAACGGATATAAACCTTCCCGGAGTCGCTGCAGGGGTAGGGAAGTGGACACAGGCCTATTCACTCGCTGAATCTTTCCAGCAGTTTTTGATTATCCGAAGTAGAGATCCCCTTCGTCGTTAATGTATACCTCAATTGCATCCCTTACATGGCGAGCCCGGAACCGCTCAGGAGTAGCCTCGCGCAGCTTATTGATAAGGGAGATTGTGTCATATTTCACTTTTATGCCGATATTTTCAGCTTCACGATAGATAAATGGGGCGACATCGAGAAGGTCCATCCCGGCCTCAATCGTGCAGAGGTGGGTTGCATCCAGTGTGTAAAGGAACTCAAGGGTCTCCTTGGCCCTCCGGATATTCTCCATCGCTGACTTTTCAATGGTGCAGACATTCGCCTTCGATGTGTGAATAATATCAGCAATCTGTTGCTGGGTCATCCCCTGCTTACGATACCTGAGCACCTCTTTCTGGCGATCAGTAAGCAGCCCGTCTTTCATGATAAACGAGTTGGGAGGGGTAGCTTAAACACTTTTCGTTAACATTCTCCGGCACACCCATGATCTCGGAACAGAGATGCCCGGAGGGCTGCAGTATGCTCATATTTTACAAGAAAATGGCATAAATGACCGAATTTTGCAATTAGAATCAAATTTCAAAACGTTTATATCCGCCTGGATGAATAGTAACCTGTTATAAACTAAAATGAGGTGCATACATGGTAGTTAAAGTTGGAGTTGCCAAACTCGGCAACATTGCCAGCGGCGTAATGGCCGAGCTCCTCCTCGATGAGAGAGCAGACAGAGAGGATATGCAGACATTCATGGCGACGAGCGGAACGAAGCTCCAGCCTGAGGACATTGACAGGGTTGTCAACAACATGATCGCATGGAAGCCCGACTTCGCGATCGTTGTATCACCCAATGGAGTGCTTCCCGGTCCGACCGGTGCCCGTGAGCGCCTGGCAGCCCAAGGAATCCCCACCCTGTTCATAACCGATGATGTGACCACCAAGAAAGAGTGGGCCGAGATCAAGGACGGGAAGTTTGGATATATCATCATGAAGGGTGACGCCATGATAGGTGCCCGCCGCGAGTTCCTCGACCCCATCGAGATGGCAGACTACAATGGCAACCTCGTAAAGGTGCTCGCACTCACCGGTGCATTCCGGAAGCTCCAGGTGGCCATCGACCAGGTTATTGACCAGGTCAAGGCCGGAAAGAAGGGTGCAGACCTCGCCATGCCGAAACTCATCGTTACCTCCGACAAGGCAGTCGATGGCGAGTTCAGCAATCCCTATGCACTTGCTAAGGCCCGTGCAGCGTATGAGATTGCTTCCGCGGTTGCCATGGTAAATGTGAAGGGATGCTTCATGACGAAGGAATGGGAAAAATACATCCCGATCGTCTCGAGTGCCCACGAGATGATGAGGGCTGCCGCTGTCCTCTGTGACGAAGCCCGCGAGATCGAGAAGGCTGGCGATGGCATCATCAGGAAGCCTCACAAGAAAGACGGTATCATCGTCTCGAAGACGAAACTGATCAGCAAGCCTGAGTAAATTTACCCTTTTTCTTTTTTTCTACAACCATG
>Ga0316622_100002165_pt1 | contig 13450 bp, 14 predicted proteins | sample OWC_Aug_OW2_C1_D_FD_207646 | JGI IMG/M metagenome (GOLD analysis project Ga0316622, IMG submission 207646) | Wetland soil microbial communities from Old Woman Creek delta, Ohio, United States - OWC_Aug_OW2_C1_D5_C | ecosystem: Environmental > Terrestrial > Soil > Wetlands | place: USA: Ohio... | reverse complement strand
CGGCGTTCCCGTCGCAGTGCCGGGCTCTGCCACGGGGTCGCGTCCCGCGCCGAACAACCAATCGTACATTTGCGCCACTTCAGGAGTGGCCTCGCTGCGGGGCACCTGGCGTAGACGCGGCATTCTTCGTTCTCCTCACGCTTGCGCGACGGCACCGGCGACGCGCCGGGGCGCACCCGGGCGCAGCGCGGCGTACCATTTGCGACACGCCTGCACGACGATGATGGCCACCAGGCTCATGAAGAGTGCCGTGACGGCCGCATCCACCCGCAGGTTGTATATCTGCGCGCGCGTCAACGCGGCCTGCGGCTCAGCGAGCCCGCCAGCGGCCAATTTCGTCGTCAGACTGTCGGCCTGCGCAAGGAACCCGATGGCCGGATCGCTCGACAGGATTTTCTGGTAGCCGGCGGTCATGGTGACGACGAGCAACCACGCCAGTGGCAGCAGCGTCGTCCACGCATACCGTATGCGGCCGCTGCGAATGATGAACGAGGTCGCCACCGTCAGCGCGATCGCGGCCAGCAACTGGTTGGAGATGCCGAACAGCGGCCACAGGATGTTGATGCCGCCGAGCGGGTCGATGATGCCCTGGTAAAGGAAGTACCCCCACCCGGCGACGATCAACGTGCTGCTCAGCCAGACACTCGGATACCAGCTGGTGCGGCCCAGCGGCTCCCACAGGTTGCCGAGGAGGTCCTGCAGCATGAACCGGCCCACCCGCGTGCCGGCATCGAGCGTGGTCAGGATGAAGAGGGCCTCGAACATGATCGCAAAGTGATACCACAGCGCGAGCGCGGTCCCGGACATCGCCCGTGCGAAGATGTGCGCCATGCCGACGGCGAGACTCGGCGCCCCACCGGTGCGGGCAAACAGCGTCCGCTCGCCGATCTCGTGTGCCAGGGCGTCCATGCGCTCCGCCGTCACCGGGAAGCCCCAGTTCGTGATCGTCGCCGCCGCCACGGCCGGCTCCGTCCCCACCACGCCGGCCGGGCTGTTGATGGCGAAGTAGATGCCAGGTTCCAGCGCCGCGGCCGCCACCATGGCCATGATGGCCACGAAAGATTCCAGCAGCATGCAGCCATAGCCGATCATCGGCGCGTCCGTCTCCTCGCGCAGCAGCTTTGGCGTCGTGCCGGAAGAGATGAGCGAGTGGAAGCCGGAAATCGCCCCGCAGGCGATGGTGATGAAGCAAAACGGGAACACCTTCCCCGCGAAGATGGGTCCGGTCCCGTCGATGAAGCGGGTCACCGCGGGCAGCTGGATCTCGGGGCGCATCGCGACGATGCCGACGGCGAGCGCGAAGATGGTGCCAAGCTTCACGAAGGTCGACAGGTAGTCGCGCGGCGCCAGCAACAGCCACACCGGCACCACCGACGCCGCCAGCCCGTAAGCGATGATGGCCCACGCCAACTGCGGACCCGTGAGGGTGAAGGCGGGCCCCAGGATCGCGTGCTGGTCCACCCAGCGGCCGCCGACCAGCGCCACGGCGAGCAGCACGAGGCCGAGGATCGTGGCGCCCAGCACGTCGTGCGGCCGCAGGGCCTTCATGTACCACCCCATGACCATGGCGATGGGGATGGTCGCGCCGACCGTGAAGGTGCCCCACGGGCTGTGGCGCAGGGCGTTCACCACGACCAGGGCGAGCACCGCGATCAGGATGACCATGATGGAGAGCACGCCGACCAGCGCAGCGAACCCGCCCACGGGCCCGATCTCCTCCTTCGCCATCTGCCCGAGCGAACGGCCGTCGCGCCGCAGGCTGCCGCAGAGGATGCAGAAGTCCTGGACCGCGCCGCCCAGCACGACCCCGATGAGAATCCAGAGCGTGCCGGGCAGGTAGCCGAACTGCGCCGCCAGGGTGGGACCGACCAGCGGTCCCGGACCCGCAATGGCCGCGAAGTGATGGCCGAAGACGATCCAGCGGTTCGTCGGGACGAAGTCGCGGCCGTCGTTGATCCGCTCCGCCGGCGTCTGATGCGTCCCGTCGAGCGCGAAGAGCTTCGCGGCGAGAAAGGCGCCGTAGAAGCGGTACGCGATGGCGTACACGCAGACGGCCGCCACGATGAACCACACGGCGTTGACCGTCTCGCCGTGCCAGAACGCGAGCACGCCGATGGCGTAGGCCCCGCACGCCGCCGTCGCCACCCATGCCAATGCTGCGCCCGCCCGCATCCCTCGTCCCGTTCCTTGTCGCGGCTCTCCTTACGCGATCGCAGACGCCCGGAGTGCGACGCGGCGCACGTGCCACACCGTTCGCACGCTGCGACCGGGCATCAGCCGATCTTGAGGAACTCGACCGCGTTGTCCCGCAACACTCGGCTCTTGGTTTCTTCCTTGATCGGCAGGGCGAGGAACTGCGTCAGGCAGGGCTCGAGCCCCAACCCGTTGGTGCCGAACAACACCTTGTCGCGACCGCGCGAGCCGTCCATGAACCGCACCTGCCGCTCGTCCAGGCTGCGCGGGAAGTAGGCGGAGATGTCCCCGTACACGTTGGGGTGGCGCCACAGCATCGAGCACCACTCGTCCACCCAGGGCCAGCCGGTGTGCGACAGGTTGATGCGGAGGTTGGGAAATTCGATCGCCACGTCGTCCACCAGCATCGGACGCCCCACGTCAGACGGCAACACCTCCGCCGAGTGGCCCACCTGCAGACCCACCGCGATGTCGAGTTCGTTGCACTTCGCGTACAGCGGGTAGCAGCGGCGGTCGTTGGGGGCGACGCCGAACGAGATGGGGTGGAACCAGACGTACTTGAAGCCGTACTCCTTCACGCCACGCTCGATGTCCTTGAGGCTGTCCTCGATGCGGAACGGGTTGTAGCTGGCGGCGCCGATGACCCGCCCTTTGGCCTCCTGGACGATCTGCCCCACGCTGTCGACCGTGTGATCGATGATGAGCTTGTGGTGGTAGTAGTACGACCACATCTTCGTCGCGGTGATGACGATGATGTCGTATCCAAGGCGATCCATGTCGGCGATCAGCTCGGGCACCGAGTTGTGGCCCATGAGCGCGAACGACGCCGCGGCGGATTGCTTCTTCTCGCCACCGGCTGCCGCGGTCTCGCCGCCGGCCTGCGTGCGCGCCTTGTGAACGGTTTTGAAGGTGGTGCGCCACATGATCTTGAACTCTTCGTACTGAAAACTGTCCGCCCCGAGGTTGCGGTTCGCCTCGCTCGGGTGGTTCATGATGTCGATCACGCCGATCTTGTTCACTGGAACGCTCCTCCTGCGTGTGTCGGGACGGTCACTCCTTGGTGCGGCGCACGATGAACACGGCGCACGGCGCGTGGCGCACGATCTTTTCCGCGACGCTGCCCATTACGAGGTGCATGACACCGCCACGGCCATGCGTCGTCATCACGATCAGGTCGGCGTCGACCGCTTTCGCGGTGTCCATGATCTTGTCGTACGGGTCGCCCTGCAGCACGTGCACCTCGCGCCGAACGCTGGTCGGCAGGCAGCGTTGCATGGCCGCCTCCAGCATCTCCCGGGCTTTCTTCTCGGCGTGCTCGACCATCACCCAGTACGGCACTTCCTGCGGCTCGTAGAGGGCATCGGCCGGGTTGGTCACGACGTGCACGGCGTGGATGATCGCGTCGGTGTGCTTGGCGAACCACGACGCGTAGTCGGTGGCCTGGTCGCAGTACTGCGAAAAATCGATGGGAATCAAGATGGATTTGAACTCAGTCATCGTTGCCACTCCCGCCCAGGCGTAAGCCTGTGTCCGTCAGCTGTGCTGCGCGCCGGCCTCGCTGCCCCCGGCTGGGCTCGGTCGTCCTGTCCGGCGCGAAGGGCGCCCGTCGCGCCCGTCACGCCGAAACTGAAACAGCGTCGGCTGCAGCAAGTCAAACACGCCGGGGAGGTGGCGCGCCACGAAGCCGGCGACCGCCAGCGTCCCGCCGGGCCACAGCTCTGCCGTGTCGTTCTCGATCGCGGCCACCATCTGCCGCGCCCAGTCCGCCGGCTCGACCGCCGACCAGCCTCCCAGGTTGATGTGTTGCCCGACCGTTTGTTCCGTCTTCTCGTACATCTCCGTGCGGACGGCCGGCGTAATGACGAGCATCGCCGTGACCCCGGTGCCTTCCAGCTCTCGTCGGAGGGAGTTGGTAAAGGCCAGGAGCCCCGTCTTGCCCGCCACGTACGTGGTGGCGGACGGGAAGTGCGTGTAACAGCCGATGCTGCCGTTGTTGACGATCTTGCCCTGTTTGCGCCGCAGCATGCCCGGCAGCACTCGCGCCGCGAGGTGCATGGGGCCGGTGAGGTTGGTCTGCAACATCGTGTAGGTCTTGCGGATGTCGAGCTCGTTCAACAGCCCGGCATCGAAGTAGCCCGCGTTGTTGATGAGCACGTCGATGCGCTCCAGCTCGCTGCCGAGCGCGGCACACGAGGTCTCGATGCTGTCGTAGGATCCGAGGTCCATGGACACCCAGCGGACGGAACGGGCCCGCATGCCGGGCCACCGGGGCGGCCGGCGCTTGGGCTGGCGCGCGCCCAGCAGCAGGTGCGTCGGCCGTGTGGCGAGTTCGCGCGCCAGTGCCAGCCCGATGCCACGGTTGGCACCGGTGACGAGAATTCGCTTGCCCGAGAGATCCATCCGCCCTCAGCCTTACGGTTCGGCCGCTTCTTTCCTGGCCGCAGGCTTGCGCGCCGGCGCTGCCCGGCGCGGACGCGCCCGGCGGGCCGGACGCTCGTTCCCAGCCAGCTCCTCGAGTTCGTCCACCGCCTCCTCGAAGTAGCGGTGCATCAGGTCGGGGTCGGGAATGGCACCCGGGTCGGTGTCGAAGCCGAGCCCGTAGGAATCGCCATACGACACCAGGGCCAGCGACAGCGGCGTGCCGATCATGATGGGCGCAAACGGGTAGATGGCTTCGATCTTCGCGCCGCCGAGGTACCGGACGGTCGACGGACCGGGGATGTTGGTGCAGATCATGTTCGAACGGCCGATGATCTGCTGGGCCATGATGCGGAAGCCCACGCCCGGCACGGTGGCCATCACGCGCATGATGTTGGGCAGGCCGCCGGCGCGCCGGTCGCCCTTGGCCGACGACGCCTGCTGCCGAATGCGATCCATGCGCTGCAAGGGGTCACGCTCGCCCACGGGCAGCGCCACGTTGAAGTACCCGAGCCGGTTGCCGAGCGCATGGCGGTGGTCGTCGTCCCGCAGGCTCTGCGGCACCAGGCAGTTCAACACCTCGACGTGGGCACGCCGGTGGTCGTGATAGCGGCCCACGGCCCCGGCCAGCGCGGTCAACATCAGATCGTTCAGCGTGACGCCGAACACGTCCTTGATCGCCCGCAGGCGGGGCAGCTCCAGCACCAGGCCGTCGAGGCGCCGACCGATGCCGAGGCAGCCCTCGGCCAGGGGGTCCTTGGTCTTCGGGGTCCCCAGGTCGCGCACCATGCCCGAGACGCTGCGTGCCACGCGGAACGCGGTGCCGGCCGTCTCGAGGGGATTGAGGGCGGCGCGGGCCGCCGTGCCCACCGTGTCACTCACGAGCGACACCGTGTCGCGCACGACGTTGCGCGCCATGGCCACGAATTGCTCGCTCGCCGGCCGCTCGGGCTGCGGCGCCTGACGGCGCGGGGCGCGGACCGGATCGGCGCGGTGCGCCTGCGACAGGGCGTCGAACAGCGCGACCGTGCCGACGCCGTCCACGGCCGCGTGGTGCATCTTGAAGAACACGGCGGCCTTGCCGCCCTCCAACCCTTCGATGAGGTACGCCTCCCACAGCGGGCGCAGGTGATCGAGTGGCGCGGCGAACGTCGCGCCGCAGAAGTCGAAGCAGTGCCGCAGCGTGGCCGGCTCCGGCAGGACGACGTCTCGCAGGTGGTAGTCCAGCTCGAAGTGCGTGTCATCGTGCCATTCGGGCAGCGTGACCTTGATGGGCGGCTCGACCACGTGCTGCCGCATGCGCGGCACCCGCGCGATCAACCACTCGAACGAATGCCGGAAGCGGTCGCGGTCGGGCACGCGATCCAGGAGCAGCATGGCGCCCATGAGCATGCGCACCTCGGGCATCACTTCCTCGAGCTGCCACAGAAACGCGTCCATGGGCAGCATGCGCGAACCCAATTTCAGCGGATATTTCAGTCGATCGGTTGCAGCCATCGCCTCCACCGTGGGCCCTGCGGACATGTCGGCAGGGCACGGATCCCGTCAATACCGCCAGCGCGGGAATGGCGGCATGATGGAATACTCCGCACACCCGTAGCCGCGCTCGCCGGTTTCTTCCACCTCGAAGTCGAAGAACGACTCGTAGCAGTCGAGGCGGCACTCGGCATCGTTTTCGCCGCGCATGAGCCCGTTCACCGTGTGGGCGTACTTGCGGCCGCTGCGGACGTGAATGACCTCACCGTCGGGCAGGGTGATGGCGTAGCGGAAGCTCATGGCCGTGCGCCCGTCGTCCTCCAGGCGCACCTCGCACGAGGCGTCGCGGATGGGGCGGCTGCCGTGCTTGTCGGAGCAGAAGCCGCCGATGCGCGGGGCGTTCGGAATCGGCAAGGAGAACTCCGGATTCATCCAGCCGAAGGCATTGATGTGCTTGTCCGGGAGCTGGATCGACGGCCAGTAGTGACCCAGACTGTCCTGGTAGGACATGGGCGGCACTTCCCAGGGCGAGTCGTCCGGAAAGCGATACGTCCAGGAGTGGTCACGGTGCGCCCAGGAATCGATCCGCCGGCGCCCCTTGCGCGGGCCGCCGCGCACTTCGAACTCGCCCGTGCAGTGCAAACCCTGCTCGTAATGGCCGCCGTAGTAGCCGGCGCCGCCGAGGGGATTGCCACCGATGCTGTCGCGGTAGTCGAACACCGGGAAGCGCCCGGTGTAGAGCAGGTCGAAGCCGTACTTGGGGCCGTCCAGTTGAATGCGGATCTGCTCCTGGGGTTTGACCACCGTGTAGACCATGTGCCCTTCCGTGAGGCGATCGAACTTCACGGTGGGGCCCAGCGGGGCCTTGTTGGCCCACGGCTGCGGTACACCGTCAATGACCAGACAGGTGCTGAACCGGGCGTAGCCTTTGTTCAGGCTGGCGTGAATGTGGTTCACACCGAAGACGTCCGCCTCGCGGTCGCACACGGAAAACCAGAAATTGTCGCTCCACAACCCGGCGTTCGGATCCGGAGCCGGATGCAGATATTCGTCATCGATCGTGATCATGCGTCCTCCTTGCGCGATCGCCTATCCGGCGCGCCGTCTCAAATGGTGCCTGCCTTGAGTTGCTGCATGAACGCCCAGGCGGCATCGTCGAACCCCAGCAATTCGATGACCGAGGCGCCCTGGGCATCGCAATCGAAGTACGCGAAATCAACGCGCATGCCCGTCGACATGGTGCCGTCGAGGATGGACTCCAGGCCCGCCGCACGCATGTGCGCGACGGCGGCCGGGAAGTCGGGAACCGCGAAGGCCACGTGATGGAGGCCGGGCCCCTTGGCGTCCAGGAACTCGGTGTAAATGCTTGGGCCCTGCAGGGACTGGATCAACTCCACCTGCGTTTCCTTGGCGAAGCCCAGCGAGAGGTCGACGACCGCATTGGCCGGCCGGCCGCGGTAGCGGCAGCCTTCGCCAAACGTCACCTTCTCCATGCGCACGAACTTCGGCACGCCCCACACGCGCTGGAACCACTGCTCGGCGGCGGGCAAGTCGGGCACGACGTACGCCACCTGAAAAAAGTGCGGAGCCAAGTTTGCCAGGACGTCTGTCATCGGGATCTCCTGTCGCTGCACCGCCTCGACGGGTCCGCGGCGCGCTACGGTCGCACGATTACTTTGATCGCGCCGGTTTTCTTGTCAGCCGCCAGCCTGAACGCCTCGGCGATCTGGTCCAGCGGCACCGCGTGCGTCACCAGGTCCTGCGCCGGCACCTTGCCGGTCGCCATCCACTCCACGCACAGCTCGTAGTCGGATTTCTTTCCGATGACGCCGTGATTCAGGCAGAACATGAACGTGATGTCCTTGAGGATGGCCTTCCACGAATCCACGGGCACCAGCTCGTCCCACAGCCCGAGGACGACCACCGTACCGGCGGGTCGCACGACATCCATCGCCTGGCTCAGCGTCGGCGCGTGTCCGCCCACCGTTTCCACCACCACGTCGGCCCCGCGCCCGCCGGTTTCCGCGAGGAGCTGGTCGAGCACGTTGTCGGCGCTGCTCGAGAGGACCGCGTCGGCGCCGAACCGTGCTGCCAGCGCGCGCTGCGTGTCGTACTTTGCCGTGATGATCACCTTCTCCGCCCCGAGCAGCTTCGCCGTCGCGGCGGCGCACAACCCGAGCACGCCCGCCCCGAGCACGACGACGGTTTCCCCACCGCGCAGGGCGGCGCGCCGCACCGCGCTCACCGAGCACGCATAGGGCTGCACCAGCGCGGCCACGTGCGTCTCCACGTTGGCGGGCAGTTTGTACAGGCCCTTCTCACTGAGCTTGAGGTATTCGACGAAGCCGTCCGGCTGCAGGAACCTGCGATTCACGCACTGCGTGTACAAGCCGCTGCCGCAATACACGCAGCCGCCGCACGACATGCTCTCGAACTGATCGATCGTCACGCGGTCCCCGGGCCGCACGCGCGTCACGTTCTTGCCCACCTCCGCAACGACCCCCGCAAACTCGTGCCCGCCCGCGCCGGGCATCGGGTAGATCAGGAGCGCCGTGGCCGCCCCGCCGCCGTACCACCAGTGTAGGTTGCTGCCGCAGATGCCGAGGCCTTCGGTCTTCACGATCACCGAGTCAGCATCGCACTCCGGCCGCTCGATCTCGTCGATCCGGATGTCATAGGGTGCCAGCAGCGTGGCCGAGCGCATTTTCGCCATGATTCGGTCCTCACCTCACGATTGTTTGGCCGCCTTGTCCTTTTCGGTCAGCGTCTGAAAGTAGGCGTCGTCCATCACCGCACTGCCGAGTTCCCGCGCCATCGAGCGCATGTAGAAGCGCTGGATCACCTGCAGGCGCTCGCGCGCCGTCGCATCCCCGAGCCGGTACCGCTCGGCCGTCGCCTCCAGGGCAACTTTCAGAGCGGAGTTCTCCCGCACGAGCGAGTCGACGGCCCCGTCCGTGCTCACCGACGGGATCGGCACCCCGAAGCTCTCCAGGAGCGCCCGCGTTTCGTACGTGTCGCTCCGGATGGCCTCCGTCGCGGACGGGCTGATCCCGCGCGGCAGGGCCTCGAGCAGGGTCGCAAGCTGTTCCGCCTGCAGCCGCGCCATCGAATCGTTCAGATATGGGAGGATCCACTCACGCACGCAGCGCGCCATACCCGCCGTCAATTCCGTGAAGGGGATGGTCTGCTCGATCATTGCCCCAGTCCGATCTGCTCGGCGAGCGCCTGGATGCCGTAGTGGGCCCCACGTCCGATCTGGACGAGTCGCAGGTCGGACGTCCGCCCTTCGGCGAATGCCTTCAGGCCGGTCAACCCCACCAGCGTCGCCTTGAGCTGTTCGAGAATCCTGTAATAGGACACGCGCGTTTCATCGACCACGATCCCGCTGCGCTCGGTGTACCGCTGCGCCATGGCGTCGCGCACGGTGCACCAGCCGCCCAGATCCAGGCGGCCGAACGCGATGTCAGCCATCGGATCGCCGACATACGCGCGCTCCCAGTCCAGAAAGGCGGCGATGCGGCCGTCCCGCCAGACGAAGTTGCCCATCCGGTAGTCGTCGTGGATCAGCGACAGGCACGGCGAGCGCGGGCGCCGTTCGCGCAGCCATTCGATGACTTCCCGCAGGATCGGATACGGGCGCAGGGCCACCCGGGCCAGCAGTTCGTCGCAGCGCTCCAGTTCGAGGGCGGCGGGATCCGTCCGGTCCGCCGGCACACCCAGGAAATCGAGCTGCTTGGCTTCCCAGTCCACGGTGTGCAGCGCCGCCAGCGTATCGGTGAATTGGCGGTGCATTTCGGCTTGCTCGTCTTCCCCAATGGAGGCATCCCAGGGCAGCGGCACGTCGCCCTCGACGAACTCCATGAGGTAGAAGGACGTGCCCAGCACCGTGCCGGTCGGGTCACACCAGAATGGTTGCGGCACGGCCACGGGGGTGCCCTGCAGGGCTTGCAGGATGCGGAACTCCTTGCTGGCGTCGTAGGGCTCCAGCACCCCGCCGCGCGGCGCCTTGCGCATGATGAGCCGTTCGTCGTGCCGCCCGTGCGCGTCCTGCCAGAGCGCGCGCAGGTTCCAAGTCTCGTAGGAAAATCCGCCCGGAATGCGCTTCAGGTCGCGGACCTCGGCGGCGTGACCCGTGTGGTCGGCGATAAACCGTGCCAGCGTGGCAGAGGTGTCCGTCATTGGTTGCACTCGTCGCTGCGATGCGCCCGTGGGCCCGGGTTACAGGCGCGCGGTCACCACACGAGTTTGCGTTCGTCGAAGGTGATGTACTTCTCCACCGCGATCCGCCCGGTGACCCGCCCCTCGGTGTCCATGTGGAGGAACCACAGGTCCCGCTGCTCGGCCGGCATTTGCGACTTGTCGGCCAGAGCCTGCAGGAATCGATGGCGCAGTTTCGGGTCTTCGCTGATCTCGACGCGGCCGACGACCGTCACCGCGCCCTTGCCGGCGATCCCGAAGACCAGACTCGTGCGCGGATCGCGCTGCCACGCACGCGTCTTGGGCCGGTTGGTCGTCGTCGTCACCCAGAGGTTGCCGTCGAACACGGCGTGGCTCACCCACACCGACAGCGGATGTCCGTCGGGGCGCACCCAGCACACGGAGCACCCCGTCGCCTCGTTGATGATTTCGTCGATCTCCGCCTGGGTCATGCGGAACGCGTCGAGATTTTCCCACTTGTCCTTGTTCGCCATGTCGTCCTCCTGCGCCGAGAATGTCCCGAAGGGCCGCGACTTAGTCAGTCCGTGGACAACGGATGTCCGCTCACCCTTCGACAAGCTCAGGATGAGCGGAAATCCTTGTGCACCTTCGTATTCCCCCGCTCATGCTGAGCCCGTCGAAGCATGAGCCCACCCTTTCACAACCGGCTACTACACCAACCAGCGCGGCCACGGTGGCTGGACGGAGTACTCCGCCACCCCGTACCCGCGTTCGCCCGTTTCCTCGAACTCGAAGTCGAAGAACGGCTCGTAGCAGTCCAGGCGATTCTCGAGGTCGTTCTCGCCGCGGTCCCACAGCTTGACCTGCCCGTATTTGCGGCCCGTGCGCACGTGGATGACCTGACCGTCCGGCATGGTCAACTCGTACCGGAACGCCATGGCGGTCCGGCGGTCGTCTTCCGTCAGCATCTCTCCCCGGGCGCCCCGGATCGGCTGCACACCGGCGGCGCTGGCGACGAAGCCGCCGATCGGCAGTTCGCCCGCCGGCGGCAGGCCGAACCCGCCCTGGCCCGTCATGATGCCGAAGGCGTTGATGTGCTTGTCCGCCGTCTGGATGGAGGGCCAGAAGTGGCCCGGCAGGTTCCCCTCCGGCCACTCCCAGGGCGGCTCGTCGGAAAAGCGACTCGACCACGAGTGATCGCGGTGCGACCAGGAGTCGAGGGTGCGCGTTTGCCCCTTGCAGGGCCCGCTGCGGATCTCGAAGGGCCCGGTGCAATGCAGGCCCTGTTCGAAGTGGCCGCCGTAGTGGTGGAAGCGCGCCAGCGGGTTGCCGTTGATGCTGTCCGCGTAGTCGAACACCGGGAAGCGGCCCCTGAAGCGCAGATCGAAGGCGTAGCGCGGGCCGTCGAAGCTGATGCGGATCTCCTCCAACGGTTTGACCACCTCGTACTTCAGGCGCCCGTCGCTCCACGGCCCCTGATCGACCTTTTCCGGGAGCGGGTGTTTGTTGCCGTACAACTGCTGCACGCCGTCGATGATGAACAGCGATTCGTAGCGCGCGTAGCCCTTGTTGGTGAGATGGAAATGGAGAATCCCGAACAGGTTGGTCGGCCGGTCGACGACGCTCACCCACAACGTGTCGCCCCACAACTCGTGTGCCACCTCCTTTGGTGCCGGGTGCCTGAATTCATCTTCGACTTTCACCATGGTAGAGCCCTCCCGTTATGTGGTCGTTGCGCCCGTTGTCCCGTCATTCCAGAACCGCAAAGAAGTTGTCCGGGTGGATGTACTCCCGGTAGCTGGTGATCTGCCCCGCGTCGTTGAACTCGAAGAGGCCGATGCCGGTGTTCTGGTAGTGCTTGCCGCCGCGGGTGATGCACTCGTCGTCCCATTCCACGAACACGCGGTTGCCCTCGGCCACCGCCTGGCGGATGTCGAAGTGCATCCCGTTGCAGAACAGCTCGGCCACGAAGTTGGGGTTGGTGGCGTGTTTTCCCAGCCGCTCCGGCGTGAACCCGACCACCCACGTGGTTCCGTCCGGCGCGAGCCTGGAGGCCATCCCGCTGAAGTCCGATCGTGCGATGCTCTCGTAGACAGCGAGCACCGTCCGCACGTTGCGCTGCTCCTCGGGCGTGCGTCCCGCCGCCTCGAGCCGTTCGGCATTGGTTACTCCGATCTGCACATTCATCGTCCGTCCCCTCCCTGCCGCGCCGAGCGACCTTACGTCAGCAAGTAGCCGCCGTCGACCACCACCGTCTCGCCCGTGATGAAGCTGGCCGCCGGACCGGCCAGAAACAGGATCAGGTTGGCCACGTCGTCGGTGTATCCGACGCGGCCGAGCGGCACCCGCGCCGTCAGGTTGACGGTGCCGGCCTCCATGAGCGGTTTGGTCCCGGGTGTCTCGATGACTCCGGGCGCAACCGCGTTCACCCGAACCTTGTGCGGCGCCAGCTCGAGGGCACTGGCCTTGGTCAGCATCACCACGGCGGCCTTGCTGGTGTCATAGTGCGACACGCCAGGGTTGCTCGGCTTAAACGCCTGTACCGAGGCGAGATTGATGATGACGCCGCCGTTGCCCAACTCGGCCATGGCCTGGCCACCCATCTGCGTGCACAGGAACACGGCGCGCAGGTTGACGTTGAGCACGCGATCCCACAAGTCGATCGGCATATCGAGGAAGCCGCAGAAGGGGTAGATGCCCGCGTTGTTGACCAAGATGTCCAGCCGGCCAAACTCCTCGCGTGTCCGTCGCAACATGCCGCTGATGGTGTCCAACGCCGTCACGTCCCCACCCAGGGCGATGGCGCGTCCGTCGGCGCCGCGGATCTCCTTGGCCACCTTCTCGGCCTCCGGCTGGTTGATGTCCTGCACTGCCACGGCGGCACCTGCCTCCGCCAGCGTCAGGCACACACCGCGGCCGATGCCCAGCCCGCCGCCGGTCACCAGGGCGACCTTGCCGTCCAATCCAAACCGCTGATCCAATCCTTTTGCCATCGCGCCTCCTTGTTGTGTCTCAGCACGCTCGTCGTAACGCTTCGGGTTCCAGTTGCCTTGGTGGATCGATCCGCACGCGCGCGGCACGGCGCGCCTCCTGCGCGAGCGGCATCAAGAATCGGCGCAGGGCCGTGGCGAGGCCGCGCGGGTTGTCGAGCGGCACGGGATGTCCGGCGCCGGGCACCTCGACGACGGTGCCGCCCGTCACCCGC
>Ga0316622_100002164_pt1 | contig 13453 bp, 13 predicted proteins | sample OWC_Aug_OW2_C1_D_FD_207646 | JGI IMG/M metagenome (GOLD analysis project Ga0316622, IMG submission 207646) | Wetland soil microbial communities from Old Woman Creek delta, Ohio, United States - OWC_Aug_OW2_C1_D5_C | ecosystem: Environmental > Terrestrial > Soil > Wetlands | place: USA: Ohio... | reverse complement strand
TCGCGATCGCCAAGGTGGTCGGTGAGCGCACGGTGGCCACCGAGGTCGCCTCTTTCCAGCATCTCTCCGGGCTCCTGGCCCAGGGAGCGCTCCAGGCGCCCCGGTCGGCCCTCGTCGGTTCCTATGCCATATGCGGTTTCGCGCATGTGGCCTCACTGGCGATCTTCATCGGAGGGATCGGCGCGCTCGCCCCGAGCCGTTACAAGGATTTGTCCAGGCTAGGGTTCAGGGCGCTGCTCGCGGCGACCTTGGTGGGGTTGATGACCGCCGCCGTGGCCGGCACTTTTTTTACGGGCAGTTCGATCCTGCTGGGGAAATAGGCAGGGCAGTTCGCATGGGACGAAAGGAGTTAGCCTATGAAAAAGGTTATTTTGGGTTTTGTGCTGATAGGTCTTTTGATCGGGGGAGCTTTCTCCGCCGCCCAGGCCCAGGAGAGAAAGCAGGCGCTCAGCCTCAACCTGGGAGTCCAGACCAATTCTGATCGCGCGAGCGCGTTCAATTACGCTTTGTTCACCCTGGACGCCCGGGTCGGTTTGGTTCTCGGCGCGGCCTTTGAGATCAGCCCGGAAGTCATGGTCGCGGTTGATGACAGCTTGGATTTCGAATTCACCTATTTTTATCCGGGCCTCCTGCTGAACCTCAAGCTGGGCTACTGGTTCGTTGGGGCCGGGGCTGTTCTGCCGGTCGTTTTTTATGAAGGGGAATCCCGCTCAGTTAACCTGTCGCCGAAGTTCAATTTCGGCTTTAGCGCCGGGCCCCTCGTCGTGACGGCCTACCTGATTGCCTGGACCGAAGAACACACAGACTTTATGGAGTTCGGCTTCATCGGGGCAACGATCGGCTACAGGTTTTAAAGGAACCACCCTTTCTTTGAGTGGTCATTTTTCGCCGCGATAGAGTTCGATCTCTCTTCAATTTGGGATCACCGGATACTTTATCACCGAATCAACCTCAAGATCACGCCCAAGATCGAATGGGCCGGAGCCGGAATGCTCCAATCTGACTTTTTTTCTGCGGCGCTGGCCAAAAGTGCGTTTTCAAGTCGGCTTTCCCCCAACATGCGTGAAGAGGCCCGGATTCAGACCGGGCGGGCGATCCGGAACGATCAGAACTTGACGGCGATTGTCGCCGCCGGCCCGCTGAAGTTGACCTCTTCCAGCCATTCCTTTTTGGGTTTGGAGGCCAGGCGATAGGAGACTCCGGCCGTCAAGCGAAGCCATTTCGCGATCGTCCATTCCGCGTTTCCCCCCGGCTCCGCGACCCAGAGGAAGGCGGTTTCCCAGACCTGCTCGCTGCTCTTGAACGTCGACCCGGTGTCCTTCACAAAACGCGTCGCGGCGCCTCCGAGAAGGGCGGTGAGGCTGAACCGCGTTTGGGATTCGGGGTTGAGGAAGTATTCCAGCTCCAGGCCGAGGTAGGACAGGTCGATATCCAACGGACCTTCCTGGGGGAGGACGCCTTCGGGCGCGTCGATCTTGTTGAGAAGCGTGTAGAGGCCGAACCCAAGCGCCAACGAACGGCCGACCGGCCAGCTGCCTCTGAGGCCCGCCATAACGCCCAGCCGCTGGTCGATCGAGGTGATTTTGACCACCGGCCCGATGAACGCCTCATTCCTGGCGCTGTCCTGAGCCGGGCTTTGTCCGCCCGCAGCGACAAGCGTCGCGAAAGCCCACAACACGACGATGACCGCCGGCTTGTGCATCCTTCCCTCCTCCATTTTCCGTATCCCCTTGTCGGAGATGATAAAATGAGGTGTTGCCCCTTGTCAAATTGAGTTATATAGGGGGGCAGACCTACACACTTAGGTTTTTTCTCTCCGGATCGTAATATCCTCGGAGCCCTCGAGCCGGACGACGACGTCGGGCTTGGCGCTCTCGAAGGTCACCGATTTCTGCTCGAAGCCTACGCCGTCCTTGAGGATCACCGGGAAATCGGAGCTGATCTTGCCGAAATCCGTCTTCGCCGTTCCCTGGATCTCCGTGCCCGCCGGCAGGGTCAGGGTGATGGGGTTGAACGTATTCTTGATCTCGATGACGGCCCCGGCCGGAAGCGCCTTGATCTCGCCGACTTCGACGCCGCCGGATTCCGACCGGACCGTGATCGAGCCCGACGACCGCCGGACGACGACGTTCATGAACGAATTGCGGATATCGATCGCGCCGCCGACGTCCTCCGCGAGAACACCCGCGGATTCAGCCTTGACACTCAGCCCGCCGCGGATGCGCCGCGCTTCGACGGCGTTGAAGGAGGTCGTGATCCAGGCGTCGCCGTCGATTCTCTCGGCCGTCACCGCGGCCGACTGACATGTGGCTCTCAGCCCGCCCTTGACGTTGGTCACCCGGACGGGGTTGAACGAGCTCGTAACGACGACGTCCTTGCCCGCGCCGTCGATCGTCACGGCCGAGCTTTCGCCCGTCACCTCGAGCCGGCCGGAGACGCCGCGCACCTCGATCGGGTTGAAGGATGACTTGATCATGCAGTCTCCGGTGACGTCGGTTCCCGTAACCTCCGCGCTCTCGGAGGATATGTCGAGCGTCCCGCCGATCTTCGAGAACATGACCCGGTTGAAGCTGTTTTTAATCTCGACCCGGCCCGAGATCCTCTCCGCGCGGACCTCGCCGCTCTCGTTGCGGATGACCGCCGGGCCTTTAAAGTCCGAAACCCGGGCCGGTCCGAAGCTGTTCTTGAGATCGATTTCGCCGCCGCAGCCGTCGACCCGCACCTCGCCGGACTCGTTGTGGAGGGAGAGCCGGCCGGAGACACCGCTCACGGCCAAGTCCCCGAACGCGTTCTTCACGTCGAGGTTCTGGCTCGCCGGGACATGGACCGTGATCCTGGCGGCGAACGATATGTTCCAGCTGCCGCGCCGGATAGCCTCCGCGATTTTCTTGGAGACGCCGCCCGCGTCCGTTTCCCGCCTGTCCATGGGCGAGGTCAGACGGAGGACGAGACCGCCGGCCTCGGGCGCGAGGGTCATGATGGTTGCGTCCAGGAACTCTTTGATGAACTCGGGATTCGAGTCGCCGACTTCGACCACGGCCTCGGCCGCAACCTCGTTTTTATCCCAAGCGGTGATAGTCAAGTGGGCCTGGGCGAGGTCGACCCGGAGCGATTGACCGTGGCGCGAGGCGGCGGAGACGTTCAGGCTTTTTGTCTGGACGTTCTTGGCGGCGTCTCCGAGCAGCCTGGCTTCTCGCGAACCCGGTCCGGCCGCGGCCGTTGCCGCTCCCATAATAAGGATGCCTGCGAGAACCGCCGTCACGACGGCGTAACTTACGCGATGTTTCATGAGATACTCCTTTCCTCGGGGGCCCCTGTCCCGGGCCCCAGGATTTCAGTGAGGGTCCGCCGCTTGTCGCTGAGGGCGGCCAGGAGATAGCGGCGGATATGTGCGTTGGCCGGGTTCGAGTCCAGGGCCTCCCGGCACTTGGCGATCTGGGCGTCGATAGCCGTGAGCTTGTCCCGGTAGAGAGAGACCATCTGAAGATCCATGGCTTCGATTCTCGGAGCGGCCATCTTTTCGAGGTCGCCGATTGCGTCGAGGTATTCCTTTTCAACGGATTCGACCCGAGCCAACGCCCGGGCCGTTAGGATTCCGGAAGACGGGACGGCGCTCCTCGTGATCAGGAAGGCCGCGAGGGCAATCAGGGAAAGCGCGGCGGCGCCCGCCGGGATAAGAACCCAGCGCTTGCCGAGATTTCGGAGAACGCCGAAAGGCCGTCGATGGGCCGACGGAGCTTCTCGGAGCATCGCCGCCGCGGCGCCCCGGGCCTTTTCTTCTTCGAGCGCGGCTTCGATGCGGTTCCAGAGCCCCGGTCCGCCGGCGGCAGGTTGTCTGAGCGCCGGGATCACCGCATCGAGGCGGGCGTCGAGGGCAATGGCCTTTTTGCGTGTCATGACGTTTCTCCTTCGGCCTGGGAGGCGAGCCAGGCGCGGAGCCTCTTTCGCGCCCGGTGGACCTGTGTTTTGACCGCCCCGACGCTGATGGCCAGGATCTTGGCGGTCTCTTCCTGGGAGAATTCCTCCACCGCGAACAGAAGGAAGGAGGCCCTCATCTGTTCGGGAAGACGGCCCACGGCCTGGGCGAATTCGTGGCTCAACTCTTGCGAAGCGGGAACGCTGAGGCCCTCGACGGCCGGGCAATCCGCGAGGCCGCCCGTCCCGGGCTTCCTTTTGCGGATCGCGTCAATGCACGTGTTGTGGAGAATCTGGAAGAGATAGGTGCTGAAACGCGACCCGCTCCGGAACCCGCCGATCCCCCGGAAAAGCCTGAGGAAGGTTTCCTGGACGGCGTCCTCGGCATCCTGGAGGCGGCCCAGCGTGCGCATGGCCACGCGGAGAAGCGGCCCGCTGTAGCGCTCGTAAACGAGCCGGTAGCCCGCCAGGCTTCCCTCGCGGCACCAGGCGACCATCTGTTCCTCGTCAACAGGGTCCATGTCAAGATTATACATCCGGGATCATTGTGTTAGACGGAAGCGAGCCCCGATTCGTTGACGGGGGTTGCTTCTGCGGGAAAGCTAAGCGCCCCGCATCGCCCGCACCGGGTTATGGATGGTCACCACGGCGGCTTCAAAGAACCCTGACAAAATCTTGACAAGGCCATGACAATTCTGCCGGGGGAAGGAGTTAGATTCAGGTTGACCGACACCTAAAAAGGAGGTGGCCTATGAAAAAGGTCATTTTGAGTTTTGTGCTGATGGGCCCCTTGATCGGCGGGACGTTCTCCAATGCCCGGGCGCAGGAGAAAAAGCTGAGCTTCAGCCTCAACTTGGGAGTCCAGACCCTTCTTTATCGCGAGAGCTCGTTCGATAACGCCTGGTTCACCCTGGACGCCCGGGTCGGTTTGGCTCTCGGCAAGTTCCTTGAAATCAGCCCGGAAGTCATGTTCACGACCGATGACAGCCTGGAGTTCGATGTCACCTGGTTCTATCCGGGCCTCCTGCTAAACCTCAGGCTCGGCGACTTCTTCGTCGGGGCAGGGGCTGTTCTGCCCATCGTTTTTTATGAACGGGGATCCGAATCAGGGAACCTGGCACCGAAAGTCAATATCGGTTACAGCGCCGGGCCTTTCGCCCTGACGGCCTACCTCTTTACCTGGACCGAGGAGTACTTAGACTTTCTGGAGTTCAACTTCATCGGGGCAACGATTGGGTACAAGTTTTAGGGGGTGCTGCAACTTTATTGGCCGCCGAGTTGCCGAAGACGGACCTTCGTCCAGCGGGGAGAAGTCCGCGCCAGTCTTCAATCTCACAAGAACGCATAAGTGAGATGCGGCTAGCGGAGCGGTGCCGGCGCGGCCCGGTGGTTGAACTCGATGACGTTGTTGTCGGGGTCGCAATAGGTGACGGCATAAAAGCCGGGCCCGAACTCAGGGTATTCCTGGGCCGGGAACAGCGGGCTGAAGCCGGCCTTCGTCATGGCCGCTGCGATGGCGTCGACATCCTCGCGCCGGGCCAGCGAGAACCCGACGTGGTCGGTGACCACGAATTCCTCTCCCGTCGGCGCTTCCTTCCGGACCCGGCGGGGCTTCGACTCGCCGATGAACAAGGTCATCGGGCCGTTGGTGAAACCGGCGTAGGTCGCGCCGTCGCTCCATCCCGGGGCGAATCCGCCGGCCTCGACGAGCGGCTTCCAGAACGCCATCGCCTTCTGGAAATCGGCCACTTCGAAGCAGATGTGGACGGTCTTGATCTCCATGTTTCTGTCCTCCTATGGCAAGCGGCGGGGAACAACATCGCCCTATAGGTCTATTGCCTATCGAGGCCCGAGGATTGTTTGGCCCGCTCCGCAGCGTCGGGCGGGAAGTAATAGCTCATCGTATCAAAGTCGATAGTCCACGATCCGAGATGCCTCAAGTACTGGTGCGATATCAAAGCGTCAGCCAGAAATCCCATTCCCCAGTACGGATCTTCCTCGACAAAGACATGGCCGAGCGCCTGGGAGGCGCCGCTCTGGAGGCCGGCCATCCCGTAGGAACCGATAGGGACCCAGAAATAAGGCATCCCCTCGATCTTCGTCTTTCGATCCCCGAGGCCCAGGTCCTCGACCGCTTCGTCGGTCACGACAAGCGGCATGCTCATCGCCAGGCCGGAGTCCACGAATAAGCTCACCGTCTGGCCATTGATGCTCCCCAGGGCGAACATCAGGTGAGTCCCGGCCATCCAGAAGGGCAGGCGCACCGGATCGCCCTCGAAGCTGCGGAGCATCTCCTGCCGGCCCCTATCATTTCTTTCCCGGAATATGATTTCCTTGCGGTCGTAATCCACCGTGGTCAGAAATTGCCTGAGAATCTGGGTGGTGAGAACGCCGTCGGTGGTCAATCCCAGGGACTTCCATTTGGCCACTATGACGGGCACGTTTTCCAGCGTGACGGCGTCCATCTCGACGGACTCGGCGACGCCGAGCGGCTCCTTCACTGTTTTACCCCCGGTGTATGCGTATTTCGCCTTGCGCTTCGATATGGTCCGGATGCCGATCCTGCGGGCAACCCCCTCGTCGATGTAGAGCCGGTCGCCGCCCGTGTCCAGGATGAATTCGACGGGCTGCCCGTTGACGTTGAGCCTAACGATCGGCAGCGCACCGGCGGGAGTGAAGTCGTTGACGATGGGGAGATGCGCCACTTTTTCGGACGACCCCCACCGGATGCCGTAGGGCACACCTGAGAACCGTCTCATGAAGTCAACCAAGGACCCGTTATCTCGAGCCTTCCTGTCGGTTTTTGTGAGCTTCAAGTTCTGGGCCTTGTCGTACCGGTTGGTCTGGTAATACGTCAGGACCAGGCCCTCGAGGGCGGCCGGCCCGGCGTCGGAACCGGGTGGAGCGATGTCCTTGAGCCGGCCGAAAAGCTCTTCGGCTTTCCGGTAGTCTCCCAGCACATACGCTAGGCGGGCGCCGAGCCGGACGTCGTCGATCGCAGCAGCCGCAGTCCCGGCCAGGGGAACGATGACCTCATTTGCCTGTCCCATGCCGCCTAATTTGAAGAGGATATCCGCATATGCCCTGCGGTTCTCGGTTTTCTCGGGCGCCGAACGGAAAGCGGCTTCGATTGCGGGCAGGCGCGCCTCCACCGCGCTGCGCAGCTCGCCTTTCATCTTGACCTCCTCGTTTGAGCGGCCTTCGTGTTTGCGCGCACAGCCGGCTGCCGCGATCAGGAAAGCCAGTGCTGCCAGGCCCACGATCCGGGGGATGAAGCGGTGCTGCCGTTTCATGAAGTCTCCTTTTCGGTGATAATAATCTCAGCCGTTTGCGCGGTCAAGCGGCATCCCTTTTCCGACTCCTCAGGCGCCGAAACGGGCGATGGGTTGTTTTTTCGCCCCGGAATGCATATATTGATTGCGCGCGGCGGGCGCAAACCTCGTCATCGAACACGGAAAGGAGTTGGACAAATGGCAGGCGCGATCAAAAATATCCTCTGGCCGACGGATTTCTCCACGGTAAGTCAAGGATCCCTTCACTATGCCGGCCTCTTCGCCAAGGCGTTCTCCGCCCGGATCACGGCGCTCCACGTCGTCCCTGACCTGGCCCCGGCGTTCTACGCGGATACGCCGATCATCGAGCAGGAGCTTTCCGGCCGGATGGCCCAGGTGAAAGCAAAAGGGGAATCCCAGTTCAAAGCCATCGAGTCGAAGAAGGGACTGACCTTCGCCAAAACCATCATCGTCGAGGGCTCGGCCGCCAAGAAGATCGTCGAGACCGCCGAGAAGGAAAAAGCGGACCTCATCGTCATGGGCAAAAAAGGTCAATCCATGATCGAACGGGTCCTCATCGGGAGCGTCGCCAACCATGTCCTCCGGCACTCCCCGGTTCCGGTGCTGATCACTCATAAGGGCAAGCGGCCCGCGGCGATCAAGAAGATCCTGGTCCCGACCGACTTCGCCAAGGAAGAGGACATCGAACGGGAGTTCGCCTGGGACGTGGCCGAAGGCTTCGGCGCCTCCCTGACTTTTCTCTATGTCCTGGAACTCTATGGGCACGAATTCCGGATGGTCGATCACATGTTCGATACCGCCCTGGCCCGGTTCCAGAAGCGCGCGCATCAAGGCCGAAAAGGGATCACGGTCACCAAGGACGTGACCCGCGCGGTGACGGCGGCCGCCGGGATCGACGAGTATTCCCGCGAGCGCGGCTTCGACCTCATCGTCATGGCCACGTGCGCCCGGGGGCTGGGGCGCTTTTTCCTGGGCAGCACGACCGAGAAGGTCATTTCCCACTCCGACCTTCCCGTCTTCGCGCTGCCGCCGCACTATTGCCGCTGATCCTCGGGACTGCTTTTCCCAGCCTGCGCCGATAGGCGCAGGAGAGTGAGATAAACCCTCCACGCCAGATCGTCCAGAGTAAAGGAGTGAGCTCCGGGACGAACCTCTGGATTAGGACGCCGGCGATCCATGGACGAAAAACGAAAAACTCTCTGGACGGCTTTTAACCTGGTCCTGGCCGACCGCCTGCGGACCGCCCAGAAAATCATGGCCCATTTCCCCGACCTGGAGGAGGTCTTCCGGGCGTCCTCGAAGAAGCTGGAGGCCGTCGGCGCGACGGCGGCCGAGGCGGCGGCGCTGGCCTCTCCCCGGACGATCGAGCGCGCCGCCAAGACTCTCGCCTGGCTCGATGAGAAGGGATATCTTCTTCTGCCCATCGAGGACCCGGCCTACCCGGCCATCCTGCGGGAGATCTTCGACCCTCCGTTCGTCCTCTACTGCGCCGGACGCCCCGACGCGCTTCAGAAGTCTTCCGTCGCCGTGGTGGGGGCCCGCCGCCCCACTCCGTACGGCCGGGCGGCCGCGGAAAAGCTGGCCAGGGACCTGGCCGCTTCGGGCCTGGTCATCGTCAGCGGCTTGGCCCGGGGCATCGATTCCATCGCCCACTGGGGCGCCCTCGACTCCGGCCGGACCGTGGCGGTCCTGGGTTCCGGGCTGGACGATATCTACCCCCGGGAAAACAAGGGCCTTTTCCGGAAGGTCGCGGACGGTGGAGCGGTCGTCACGGAGTTCGCGCCCGATATGCGGCCCCTGCCGTTTCACTTCCCTCTCCGGAACCGGATCATCAGCGGCCTCTCCCTGGCCACGGTGGTCGTGGAGGCCACCCGCCAGAGCGGCTCGCTCATCACGGCGCGGCTGTCCCTGGAGCAGAACCGGGATGTTATGGCCGTCCCCGGAAGCCCCGCCTCCGACCTCAGCCGGGGGACGAACTGGCTGATCAAGTCGGGGGCCAAGCTTGTGGAAACATGGGAAGATGTGGTAGAAGAATTGCCGTCGCCCCTTCGGGAGAGGTGCCTTTCCCGTCGGACGACGGAGAAGAAAACAATGCCCGCGCTGAGCCCGGATGAACAGAAGCTCTTCGATCGCTTGAGCGTCGAGACGCCGGTCCACATCGACGACCTCGTCGAGGCGGCCGACGCCTCCGTCTCCGAATTGCTCGGCGTCCTGCTCAACCTGGAGCTCAAGGGTCTGGTCCGCCAGGCGCCGGGGAAGCTCTTCCTGAGGAGTTTGTAGATGCAGAAATCGCTCGTCATCGTGGAATCGCCGGCCAAGGCCCACACCATCAACCGCTACCTCGGACCGGACTATCTCGTCAAGGCCTCGATGGGGCATATCCGGGACCTGCCCAAAAGTACTCTCGGGGTGGATGTCAAACATGACTTCGCGCCCCATTACGTCGTCATCCCCGACCGGAAAAAGACCGTAGCCGAACTCCAGAAGGCGGCCAAGGAAGCAGCCGCCGTCATCCTGGCCGCCGACCCCGACCGCGAGGGGGAAGCCATCTGCTGGCACCTGAGCGCGCTGCTCAAAGAGAGCAACCCCAACATCCGGCGGGTCCTCCTCAACGAGATCACCAAGAAAGCCGTCGAGGACGCCTTCGAGCATCAAGGAGCGATCGACGAGGACAAAATCCGGGCCCAGCAGGCGCGCCGCATCCTGGACCGCCTGGTGGGCTATCTCATCAGCCCCCTGCTCTGGCGGAAGATCGGCAAGGGGCTGAGCGCCGGCCGCGTCCAATCCATCGCCCTGCGCCTGATCTGCGAGCGGGAGAAGGAGATCCGCGCCTTCGTCTCCGAGGAGTACTGGACGATCGCCGCCCGGCTCGAGGCTTCGGAGCCGCCGCCGTTCAAGGCGAGTCTCGTCAAGATGGACGGGAAGAAAGCCAAGATCGGCGACGCCGCCGGCGCGCAAGCCGCCGTCGATGAGCTCAAGCAGGTTCCCTTCCTCCTCGAGGACGTCAAGATCCAGGAGAAGAAACGCTATCCGGGTCCCCCCTATATCACCAGCACTCTCCAGCAGGACGGGTACCGGCTGCTTCAATTCCCGGTCAAAAAAACTATGGCCGTCGCCCAGAAGCTCTATGAAGGATTGCCTATCGGCGAGCGCGGGCTGGTCGGCCTGATCACCTACATGCGAACGGATTCGGTCCGCCTCTCCGACGGCGCGCTGGCCTGGTCCCGGCAGTACATCGAGACGGCCTATTCCAGGGATTATGTGCCCGCCCACGCCCACGTGTATAAAAATAAGAGGAAGGCCCAGGACGCCCATGAGGCCATCCGGCCGACCTCGCCGGACCTGCCGCCCGAGGCGGTCAAGCCTTTCCTGAAGAAGGACGAGCACGAGCTCTACACCCTGATCTGGAACCGCTTCATCGCCTCCCAGATGAGCCCGGCCGTCGTGGAGGAGACGGAGTTCACAATCCAGGCGGGGCGGTGCCAGTTCAAGGCCAAGGGCGAGGTGGTCCGCTTCGACGGCTACTACCGCCTCTACCCGAGCCTCAACAAGGACACGGAGACGCTGCCCAAGGCCCGGAAGGGGGAAACGCTCCGCCTCCTGGACCTCGAGTCCAAGCAGAACTTCACTCAGCCGCCGCCCCGCTACACCGAGGGCAGCCTGGTCAAGGAGCTCGAAGCCAAGGGGATCGGCCGGCCCAGCACCTACGCGCCGATCATCTCCACCCTGCAGGACCGGACCTACGTGATCAAGGAGAAGGGCAAGTTCGTGCCCACCGACCTGGGCATGTTCGTAACCGATTTTCTGGTCGCCCATTTCTCGGACCTGATGGAGGTCAAGTTCACGGCCCGGATGGAGGAGGATCTCGACCGGATCGGAGAGGGGGAAAAGGACTGGCTTGAATATCTCCGGCAGTATCACTCCCTTCTCGCGGCCGATTTGGCCAAGGCGGGAGAAAGCGAAAGCGTCAAGGGCAAGGGGATCCCGATCGAGGAAAAATGCCCCCGCTGCGGCAAGGACCTGGTTATCCGCGACGGCCGCTTCGGCCGGTTCAAGGCCTGCTCGGGGTTTCCCGAATGCACCTTCAAGGAGAGCCTGAAGAAGCCGGAAACCAAGCAGCTGGAAGAGCTCTGCCCCGTCTGCGGCGCCCCGCTCGTCGAAAAGAGGGGCCGTTATGGATTTTTCACCGCCTGCTCCACCTACCCCAATTGCCGTTACATCAAGAAGAAAATCGCCGAGAAAAAGGAGACGGGGATCGCCTGCCCGCTCGGCTGCGGGGGAATGATCCTCGAGCGCAAGACCAAGCGGGGGAAGGTGTTCTTCGGCTGCAGCCATTTCCCGAAATGCCGGTTCGCGAGCTGGGACGAGCCCCTGAATCGGCCCTGCCCGAAGTGCGCGAAACCCGTCCTGCTCCGCAAAGTCCGCAAGGCAGGGGTGACGGTCTATTGCCGGGACGAGAAGTGCGGGTACAAGGAGCCGGAGAAGGCCGCCGGGGAGCCGGAAGGGGGCGGAAAGGATGAGGCGCGAGCTTAACGAGTTCCTGGATTACCTGCGCTACGAGCGCAACGCCTCGGCCCACACCATCGCCGGCTACCGGCGCGACCTGGGGCAGTTCATCGACTACATCGAGGAGAGGGGATCATCCCTGCGGAAGGTCGACAACGTCCAGATCCGGGGGTTCATGGCCCGGCTCCATGAACGGAAGCTCATGAAGAGTTCCTCGGCGCGCAAGCTGGCCGCCATTCGATCGTTCTTCCGGTTCGCCGTCAAAAAGAAGTGGGTCTCCGAGAACCCGGCCCGCATGGTCGCGACACCCAAGCAGGAACAACACGTCCCCTCCTTCCTCTCCGAGCAGGAGATGGCCGGCTTTCTCGAAATCCCGGACTCCGGAAAGCCGCTCGACCTGAGGGACAGGGCCCTCCTCGAGCTCCTCTACGCGAGCGGCATCCGGGTCAGCGAACTCGTCGGCATCAACCTGGAAGACATGAGCCTCGGAGAGCGGCTGATCCGGGTAAGGGGCAAGGGGAAGAAAGAACGGCTGCTCCCTTTCGGCCGGGTGGCCGGCGAGCGCCTGGCGGCCTACCTCCGGTCCAGGCCGGTCCTCGTCCAAGACCGGGTGGGCGAGACCGGCCTATTCCTCAACTACCAGGGCCGGCGCATCACCTCCCGGTCGGTGGAACGGATCGTCGACAAGTACATCCGGCTGACGGCCGTCAAAAGGAAGATCAGCCCCCATTCGCTGCGCCACTCCTTCGCCTCGCATCTCCTGGGCCGGGGGGCCGACCTGCGGGTCATCCAGGAGCTCCTGGGCCACGAGAGCCTGGCCACGACCCAGAAGTACACCCATCTCAACCTGGGCCAGCTCATGGACGTCTACCACAAGAGCCACCCCCGGTCGTAGAGAATTGCCCTATTTGTTCTTGGTCAGCTGAAGGAGGCGGCCGTTCAGGGAGCCGTTGAACTTTCCCCCTTCGACGCTCACCTTGCCGTTGACGATCACCCATTCCAGGCCGGTGCTGTAGACGGACGGTTCGGCATAGGTGGCCTTGTCCTCCACCGTATCCGGGTTGAAGACCGCGATATCGGCTTTATAACCTGGCGCCAGGAGTCCCCTTTTCTTGAGCCTCAGGAACTGGGCCGGCAGGGAGGTCATTTTGCGGACGGCCTGTTCCAGGGTCAGGACCGCTTCCTCCCGGACGTATTTCCGGAGCACCCGGGTCTGGCTGCCGAAGCTGCGGGGATGCCCCGGCCGCTGGCGGGTGGTTTCGTCGACAGCGGGGGCGGCGCCACCGTCGCTCGAGAAGGACAGCCAGTCGTTCCGCATGGCCTCTTTCATATCGTCTTCGGAAAGCGCCCCGCAGGAAAGATAGAGGTCCGGCTCGTCGATGACCAGCTCGGCGGCGATGTCGAATGGATCCCTCTTCTCTTCCTCGGCCAGGTCCGAAAAGATTTTCCCGATGAGAGAGACGTTTTTCCGGGCGGCGACGACGGCGTAGCTGTCCCAGCCCGAGACGGCCACCGGGCTGGGGTTGACGGCCGTCCCGAACAGCACGGATTTCCGGATTTCTTCTCTCTTCGCCTTGTCCTTGAGGGCGGCGGCGAGCTCGGCGATGTACCTCTCCTTGAGATTGTCCTTTTGCTCCTCGGAGAGGCCCTCCGCGGCCAGTTCCTTCCGCAGTCCGGCGAAGGGTTCGAGGTCGTCGGGAAGCCGGAAGATCGACCAGCCGGCATTCCGGGCGATGGAG
>Ga0316622_100002163_pt1 | contig 13454 bp, 9 predicted proteins | sample OWC_Aug_OW2_C1_D_FD_207646 | JGI IMG/M metagenome (GOLD analysis project Ga0316622, IMG submission 207646) | Wetland soil microbial communities from Old Woman Creek delta, Ohio, United States - OWC_Aug_OW2_C1_D5_C | ecosystem: Environmental > Terrestrial > Soil > Wetlands | place: USA: Ohio... | reverse complement strand
CGGCGATCCGGGCTCCAACGCGGCGGAGATTCTCGATCAGGGCCAGGCGCAGCATGATCGGAATGGCCCACAATTCGCCTAACTTCAGGGCGGTCACCGTCTGGTAGGCGGCCACGAAACTGCTGAGGTTGTCCGGATCCACGCGTCCATCGCCGTGCGAGATAATCTCCAGCGCAATGTCGTACACGCGCGGAAGCCGAGCCGATGGACCGGTCAGCAAGCGCGGGAGCTCACGGCTGTAACCCTTGGGCAAGTGTCGCCTGGCCGTGCGAATTTGTTCCTCGATCAGATGGAAGTTGTCGAGTAACCATTCCCCGGCAGGCGCAATCCGGCGGTTCGCCTTGACTGCCTCCGTCAGCAGGTCGCAGGCGCCAATCAGGACGCCTTCATTCTCAGCCAACCGCGTCAGAAGCCGGTCCGGGGCGCGACCCGAATCCACCCGGTGCAAGCCCGCCAGATTCTTGCCGTATTGCTTCATCTGGTCGCTGCTGAACAGCTCCGATCGCAGCGGCGGCTCGTCGCCGGCGTCCCGTTGTGCCACGCCGTTTCCGGGGAGCCATGCCCGCACATGGCGCAGGGCCGAGAGAATGGTCGTAGTGATCACCTTCAAATGTGAGGTCTCCTTCCAAGCCGGACCAAGGCCGCGACACAGAGGGCCACGAGGAGGAGCGAGGTGCCGTCGTGGCGAGAATCGTGGCGATGCCTCATCGCTAACCGGGTGCCGGGCGCGAGTCCGCCCCGGGCGTGGTCTCCCTCTCGAACCGATGATGGAGCGCGACGGGCGCGAGCCGCTTGCGTGTCCGTATGTTGAGAAGCTCGACGCCCAGCGAAAACGCCATGGCGAAGTAGATGTAGCCCTTGCCGATGTGCTGCCCCATCCCCTCGGCCACGAGCATGACACCGATGAGCAGGAGGAAGCTCAGGGCCAGCATTTTCATGCTTGGGTGCCGGTTGACGAAGTCGCCGATACGTCCCGCGAACGCAAGCATGACGCCCACGGCGGCCACCATGGCGATCACCATGACGACGATGTGCCTCGCCATCCCGACCGCGGTGATGACGGAGTCGAGCGAGAACACGACGTCGAGCGCGAGGATCTGGGCGAGGATGAGACCGTAGGTCGCGGCTCCGCTGGCGGCACGTCGCTCGTCGGGGGCAACCTCGAGCTTGTCGTAGATCTCGTGCGTCGCCTTGCCCACGAGGAAGAGACCTCCCCCGAGCAGGATGAGATCGCGGCCCGAGAACGCCTTGCCGAGCACGCTCAGGAGCGGAGCGGTCAGGCCCATGACCCAGAAGATGGTGAAGAGCAAGGCGAGCCGAAGGAAAAGCGCGAGGGAGAGGCCCAGCCGGCGCGCGGACGGCTGCTGCGCCGGCGGCAGTTGGTCAGTGAGGATCGAGATGAAGACGACATTATCGATGCCGAGCACGATCTCCATCGCCGTGAGCGTCAGGAGGCTCACGTAGGTCTCGGGCTGCGCGAGCATGTCGAGTGTCATGTGCCCTCCGAGAGCAGCTTGGCCATTCGGACGACGGCCCCGCGGATCCTCGCACCCTGCCGTCCCGACTCTCGTGCAACTGATCCCCCGACACAGCGAGTGGTATAAGCCAGGATCGCGGCCCAGGCCACTGGAACCAAGAAGGGCTGGAGCACCCCCCCGAACCAGCGCGGCGATGACGCCGGCCCCAACAAGGGATCGAACTCATTCAGATGTCATGTGACACCCTTGCCACCCCCGATCCGAGAGTCCTGACTGCCTGGACGATCTGCTTCACTCCCCCTAGCGCTCCAGGTGATACGGCACGGCCGTGACGATCACGCCGGGGGTGAAAAGCAGCGCCGCCCGGATGATCAGCGCCCGCTGGTTGTGAAGCAGATTCTGCCACCACCGGGCCGGGATGACCTCGGATAGGATGACCGTGACCCATCCGTCGGGGTTCTTCTCCCGAAGCTCCCGGATGTAGCCCAGGCAGGGGGCGAGGAAGGAGCGATAGGGCGAGGGCAGGATCACGAGCGGGACCCCGCCGCCCCAGACCCCCCACTGGGCTTTCATCTCAGTCGTCTCCTCCGGCTCGAGATCGACGGAGACCGCCCGAATGTCCGACCCGATGCTCCGGGCGTACTCCAGGACCGGGATCAGGGCCCGATTCACATGACTGATGGGCAGGACGACCGTGATGTGTTTGGGCACGAGCGGTCGGTGGTAGCGCGCCAACGATAGCTGTTCTTCCGTGCCCCCATAGTGGCCGTGAACCGTCCGGAACCAGAGGATGAGGACCGGGATCACGAGCGCCACGACCCAGGCCCCGTGGGTGAACTTGGTGACAGCGAGGACACCGGTGGCGAGGCCCGTGGCCGCCGCCCCCAGGCCGTTGACGAGCAGGCTTTTACGCCAGTGGGGACCCCGCTCGACCAGCCAATGCCGGACCATCCCGGCCTGCGACAGGGTGAAGGAGAGGAAGACTCCCACGGCGTAGAGGGGGATCAACGCATGGGTGGACCCGCGGAAGATCACGATGAGCGCGCAGGAGAAGATCCCCAGGAGCAGAATGCCATTGGAGAAAACGAGGCGGTCCCCCCGGTGGGCCAATTGGGTGGGTAGGTACCGATCCCGGGCCAAGAGCGAGGCGAGGCGCGGGAAGTCCGCAAAGCTCGTGTTGGACGCCAGAATGAGGATCAGCATGGTGGCGGCCTGCACCAGATAGTAGAGGGGGCCTCCGCCGAAGACCTGCCAGGCCAACTGGGAAAGTAGCGTCTCCCCCTCTCGGGGCAGGAGGCCGTAGAGGTGAGAGAGAATCGTGATGCCGAGAAAGAGCGTCCCCAGGACGACCGCCACCCAGGTCATGGTGGTGGCCGCGTTCTTGGACTCCGGGGGCCGAAAGGCTGGGACCCCGTTGGAGATGGCTTCCACGCCCGTCAACGCCGTACAGCCAGAGGAAAACGCCCGCAATAGGAGGAACAGGGTGAGGCCCGCGATGGGCGCTGGGGCCTCCGCTGCCTGACCGAGCGGGAGGCCGCCCACGAGGAATCGCCCGAAGCCCACCAGGAGCATCAGGAGGAGGCTCCCGATGAAGAGGTAGGTGGGCCCGGCGAAGGTGCGTCCCGATTCGCGGATTCCCCGGAGGTTGACGACGGTGACGATGCCGACCGCCAGCAGCGCGAGGCCGACCCCGTGAGGATGGAGGGCGGGCATCGCCGACGTGAGGGCCGCGACCCCGGCGGACACGCTCACAGACACCGTCAGGACGTAATCAATCATCAGGGCCGCAGCCGCGGTCAGGCCCGGCAGCTCGCCGAGGTTGGCCTTGGCCACGATATAGGAGCCCCCACCCGAGGGGTAGGCGTGGATGGTCTGCCGATAGGAAACGGTCAAGATGACCAGGAGCAGCATGATGGCGAGGCTGAGGGGGAGGGACCAGCCGAGCGCCAGCGATCCGGCCAGGACCAGGACCCACAGCATCTCTTCCGTGGCGTACGCGACCGAGGAGAGGGCGTCGGAGGAGAAGACAGCCAGCGCCACGACCTTCGACAGGCGCTCCCGACTCGCCTGGACCGTGGCCAGGGGAATGCCGATCAGCCACCGCCTAATGAGCATGGTCCCTACCACGCCCCCTGAGGGCATCGACCCGCGACCCGAGGAACCCTCCCAAACGGTCGCTGCCCCTTTCGATGGCAGGCCAGCGCACCCATCGCATCCGCCTCGCGGTCATTGAACAACGGGGTAAGCGCATCCGAATCACGAGATCGCCCGGGCGATCAGGAAGGCTGCTCCCGCTGCCACCCCGCCGATGAGCACCGTCTGGATGGCACTACGGAGCGGGGGCGCCCCCGTGAAGTGCCCTTTTACATATCCAAACCCGGCGAGGGCGAGCAACGTGATGGCAACGGACCCCACCAGCGCCGTGGAGGCCTTCGAGAGGAAGATGTACGGGCCGAGAGGTATGAACCCGCCAGCGATGTACGCGCCGGCGATCGTCACCGCACTGAGCAGCGCGCGTTTCGGGTTCGGCTTCTCCAGCCCCAGCTCAAATCGCATCATGAAATCCACCCAGGCATCCGGCCGCCTGCGCAAGGCGTCCACAATCGGCTTGCTCTCGTCCTCGTTTATGCCGTAGGACCTGAATACGTCCGCGACTTCGGCGGCCTCGGCCTCCGGTTTCTCCGTGACCTCCGTTTCCTCCCGCTGCTGCTCTGCCTGGTAGTGTTCGGCATCGCTCTTTGCGGCCAGATACCCACCGAGTCCCATCGCGATCGACCCCGCGGCGATCTCGGCCAATCCCGCCGTCACGATGATCCGGGTGGTGTCCACGGCACCAGACAGGCCCGCCGCGAGGGCAAACGGGACCGTCAGGCCATCCGACATGCCAATGACGATGTCCCGCACGGTTTCAGTGCCGGTGAAGTGGCGTTCGGTGTGGGGTGTCTGGGGCATGGGTGTCTCCGATCACTTCGTGTGCGTTCTTTGGGTAGCGACGAGACCTTAGCAGGCTGCTCAGAACGGCCCATCTGCAGGGACCCATCCTCCGGACGCGTACCCCGCGCGCTCGCGCAGCGCTGCGACGTACGGCCTCAGTACGCCTCGCACCTGCAGTCATCCTACGTACGGGTACCCGGCACGCTGCCTCGCATCTGGGCGTTTTTGAGCAGCCTGCGTGAAATCGGGCTTGTCAGCAGCCTGCCAGACTGTCTCTCCTTCATACTTTCACCTTCCGGTAAAAGAGCGTCTTCGTGATCTCCGCTGCGATAAGGTAAAGCGTTGTGATGATCCCCACTATCAGCAGGAACGAAATCGGCAGCTGGCCAAATCCAAAGAGCGGCGCGAGCGGGGTGAAGGGCAAGATCAGCGTGACGATGACAACTAAGAGAGTTGCCGTGGACAGATACTTCGATGGTCTACTCTTGAAAAACGGTTTCCGACTTCGAATCACAAGGACAATCAAGGACGCTGACACCACGGATTCCAGAAACCAGCCGGTCCTGAATTGATCCGGCGTCGCGTGCAGCAGGAACAACAGGACACCAAAGGTGACGTAGTCAAACACCGAACTCACCAGGCCGAAGGTGATCATGAACTTGCGAATCGCCTTGATGTCCCAGCGACGAGGATAGGCAACCATTTCTGCGTCCACGCGGTCGGTCGCGATCGTCATCTCGGGGAAATCGGTCATGAGGTTGGTGAGCAACACCTGCTTGGGCAGCAATGGGAGAAACGGCAGAAAGAGGGACGCGCCGGCCATGCTGAACATGTTTCCAAAGTTGGCGCTGGTCGCCATGAACACATATTTCAGCGTGTTCGCGAAGGTGGTCCTCCCTTCGCGTACACCCTGCACTAGCACCGACAGGTCCTTTTCGAGCAGCACGATGTCCGCTGCCTCTTTGGCGACATCCACGGCGCTCTCAACGGAAATGCCGACGTCGGCGGCATGGAGCGCCGAGGCATCATTGATGCCGTCACCCATGTACCCCACGACATTGCCGGCCTTCCTGAGAGCGAGGATGATGCGCTCTTTCTGGTTTGGTTCGATTTCCGCGAAGACGTCCGAGGCAACCACCTGTGTGAGCAGCGCGCCATCGCTCATCTGGCGGAGGTCCGGCCCGGTGATGATGCGCGTATTGGATAATCCCATCTGGTGACTGACGCTGGCCGCGACCAGGTGGTTGTCCCCCGTGATAATCTTCAAGGATACGCCGAGATCCTTCAGGCTGCCAATGGTCTTGACGATGTCGGTCTTTGGCGGATCATGGAGCACGAGGAACCCCAGGAACGTCATGCCGACTTCGTCGTCCTTGCCGATGCGCGAGACCGATCCCATCTGCTTGCACGCGACGCCTAGCGTCCGAAAGCCCTGCGTGCTGAACTCTTCGAAATGCTGCTGGATTCGTTTCTGCACCGTGGCAAGCTCAACGAGGGTCCCGCCTCCGGCTTCCGCCGATGAACAGACGGCGAGCACATTCGGCAGCGCGCCCTTGGTCACCATCAGATGCGCATCCTCGTGTGACGCCAGGACACTCAACCGCTTCCGCAGAAAATCATACGGAATCTCGTCCTGCTTCTGATAGCGGGACAGGTCAAACTGGCGATGGGTGCGGATGGCCTCATCAATCGGGTTCGTGAAGCCTGTCTCGTAAAACGCATTGAGATACGCATAGAGAAGGACCTTCTCGCTCGGGGCGCCTTCCACGTCCAGGGCGGAGTGCAAGCGCACGACCCCTTCCGTCAGAGTGCCGGTCTTATCGGAGCAGATCACGTTCATGCTCCCGAAGTTCTCGATCGAGGCCAGCCGCTTGACGATCACCTTTCCTTGCGCCATCCGTTTGGCCCCATGGGCAAGGTTGATGCCGATAATCGCGGGCAGCAGTTGCGGGGTGAGCCCAACCGCGAGGGCCAGGGAAAAGAGAAAGGAGTCCAGGACCGGACGCGCCAAATAGACGTTGATGGCGAAGATGGCGATCACCAGCACCAGCGTCACTTCCATGAGGAAATAGCCGAACTGCCGGATGCCGTGTTCGAATTCCGTTTCCTGCGGCCTGAGCTTGAGCCGCTCGGATACCTTCCCAAACTCGGTTTGCCTGCCGGTCTGCACCACGAGCGCCTTTGCGCTGCCGCTCACCACATGGGTCCCCATCCACAGCGCGTTTGTCCGCTGGCCCAGCGGTGTCGCTGCCGCGAGCACCCCAACCGATTTCTCGACGGGGTAGGTTTCACCCGTCAGGGTTGCCTCATCCACAAAGAGATCCTTGGATTCCTGGACCAGACAGTCTCCGGGGACGACGCCTCCGGCGTTCAGAATGACCACATCTCCGGGGACGATCTCTTCGAGGGGAATCTCTGTGGGGCTGCCATCGCGAAGCACCGCGGCCTTGATGCGGACGATGGCGAGCAGCTTCTCCACGGCATCTGTTGCACTGTGCTCCTGCCAAAACCCGAGCAGGCCGCTGACAACGACAATTGTCAGAATGATGGAGGCGTCAACAGGATCGCGTAGGCCCAAAGACAGTCCTGTCGCACAAAGAAGGATGAGGGTGATCGGACTCTTGAATTGAGCGAGGAGGAGCGTAAACAGGTCCGAGCGCTTTGGGGGTTTCAGGAGATTTGAGCCATAGCGGGTGAGCCGCCGCATGGCATCGGGGCTCGTCAATCCGCCCGGCGCCGCGTCCACTTGCACCAGCATCTCGGCGGCGGTGACGCTCCAGAAGGGTAGGGCCGGTGGGCTCATCCTCTATCCCTCTCCTGCGGGCATCGACCGGGTCTTCTCCTTTTCCGGGACCTCGGCACCCGTCGTGACGATCCGCCCATCGACCATGTGGAACACCCGGTCGAAGCCTTCGATCATCCGCTCGTCATGGGTGACCACGATCACGGCCGCCCGCCGTTCCCGGCCTAGCTGCCGGAGCAGATTCATCACCGCCTTCCCCCGTTCGGTGTCGAGCGACGCCGTCGGCTCGTCGGCCAGGATGACGGCCGGGCTGTTGATCACGGCTCGCGCCACGGCGAGCCGCTGCTGCTCGCCTCCCGAGAGCGTCGCCGGATAGGTGTCGGCCCGGTGATCGAGGTCCAGGCTCTGCAGTAGCTCTCGCGTTCTCTGGAGCGCCGCACGCTGCGGTATGCCGGTCAGCGTGAGCACCAGCGCCACGTTCTCCACCGCGGTCAGGAACGGGATCAGGTTGTACGCCTGGAAGATGATCCCGACCTTCTCACGACGCAGCCGGCGGTCGTCCACCGTGGTCAGGGCATCGGCGCAGACCTGCTCGCCCGCGATGGTGACGCATCCTGCGGTGGGGGGGTCGATCAGTGACAGCGCGCGAAGCAGTGTCGTCTTCCCGGACCCGCTCGGCCCCATCAGGGCCACCAGCTCGCCCGCTTCGACCGAGAGGCTTACGTCCTGCAGGGCGATCACCTGGGTCTCGCCGTGCCCGAAGAGCTTCGTCAGGTGTTCCCCCACGACTGCGGGCATCAGGCACCGCCCCCCAGGGCGAGGGTCGGACTCACGCGCAGCGCGCGGCGGATCCCGAAGAGGCTCGCCAGCACGCAGATGATCATGACGATCCCCAGCAGGACGTACTGATCGAAGGGCAGGATAGCCACGCGCCGCGGGAAATAGTCGTAGGTGACACCGATGAGGACCGCCCCCAGCCCGTACCCGAGCAGGCCCAGGGCCAGGGCCTCTTGCAGGATGAGGCCGGCAATGGTCCGATCGGGCGCGCCGATGATCTTCAGCGTGGCAATGTCCCGGGTCTTCTCCAGCGTCATAGTGAAAATGACCATGGCGATGACGACCGTGGAGACCGAGAGCAGGATGATGCGGAACAGCAGGATCTGTTGGCGCGCCCGCTCGACCACGCTCTTAGCCAGGATCTCCTCTTGCTCCTCGGTCGGCATCGCGCGGTAGTGGTTCCACCGCTCGATCCGCGCGGCCACCGCGTGCCGGTCCGCCCAGGGCTCCAGCCGGACCAGGATGGCATTGGCCAGGTGCGTGTCCTGCAGGAGGGGTGCGAGGTCCTCGGCCGAGACCGCGGCGAGGGCCGGGTTGGCCCGCAACCCCGCCGCGAGCCGGGCCCGCTCATTCCGGATCGCCTCGTTCGACTTCAGGAACTGGATCTCCTGGGCATCTTGCAGGGACACGAAAGCGACCGGATCGCCGGCGCTGGACACTATGCCCTCGCTCAGCCCGACGACCGTGAAGGCCAGCCGGCCGATCCGGATCTGGGTCCCAAGCGGGACGCCAGCCTTCCGGTCGAGCAGCATCTCGTAGCGGCCCCGCACCATCGGCCGTCCGGCGGTCACGGCAGCGGGGCCCCCCAAGCGGCCGGGACGATGGCCGACCAACTGCGCGCGGAAGAGCGTGGGCCCCACACGGAACTGCAGGGATTGGAACGCAATCGGGCTCGCCTCGCGCACGCCGGGAATTGTCTCGATGGCGCGGAACACATCCTCCGGGACGCGGGACGTCTCAGCAAAGGGCCCGTTCGTGTCCTTCTGCACGACCCAGAGGTCCGCGGCCGGAGCCCGCACCAGAGACAGGGCATCCTCCACCAGCCCGCGGTAGATCCCGCCCATGGCCATGACGGTTCCCAGGAGCAGCCCGACGCCGAGGGCAGTCAGGAGGAACCGTCCCAAGCGGTATCGCACGTCCCGGTATGCGAGATTCACCGCTGACTCCTCGACCCTCCTCGGCGGTTCATCGCGTGCGCGACTGCGTGCGAGCGACCCCCACCCGACGCCCCTCGTTGCCGAGATCGGCCAGGCGGCCGGGTGCGACGACGACCTCGTCGCCCGGCTGGATGCCGTCCAGCACCTCGGCCCAGCCCGCGGGATCGACCACCCCGAGGCGCAACGGGCGGAACGAGAGGTGGCGGTTTACCACGACCCACGCGCCCGGGCCTTCCGCCGTTCGCACCAGGGCGGCCAGGGGAATGGCGGTGGCGGCCTTTCGCGCGGGCGGGCTTATCCTCGCTTCCGCCTGCTCCCCCAGGGCCAGGCGCGGCGGGGCCTCCTCGAAGGCAATGTCGATCGCAAGCTGCTCGGTCACCCGATCGCTCTCCCGCTGGATCCGGGCCACCCGGCCGCGCAGGATCCGGCCGCGCAGTGATCGCAGCGACAGGTCGGCCGGATCTCCGACGCTGATCGCTCCAACCTCCGCCTCGTCCACGTACACGGTCATCCAGGCGGTCCGCGGGTCCGCCACTTTCAGAATGCCCGTCCCCGGGTTCACCGTCGCCCCGGGCTCCAGTTCCCGGCTCACCACGATACCGTCGAGGGGGCTCAGGATTTCCGTGTCGTTCTGGCGCGCCCGCGCTGCGGCCAGGGCAGCCTCCGCCACGCGCACATCTTGCCGGAGTGTTTCCAGGACGGCCTGTGTCACGGCCCGCTCCTCTTGGGTGGACCGGCGCTGGGCCTCTGCGGCCCGCAGATCCTCGCCGGCAGCGGTGGCCTCGGTAACCCGGACGTCCATCTCCACCCGAGCGACACCCCCGTCCCGGTGGAGCTGCTGCCAGCGCTCCGCGTTCACGCGGGCCAGGCTTTCGGTGGCGTGCAGGCGTGCCACCGCGGCCTCGGCCGCCTGGATGTTGGCGCGCGCCTTGCGGAGCCCGACCTCCTGGGCGGCAACGGCAAGGTGCCCCCGCTGCACGCTGGCCTCGGCCTGCACCACCTGCGCCTGGAGCTCCTCACTGTCCAACGTCGCGAGCACTTGCCCGACCCGCACGCGATCCCCCTGGTCTACGGCGACGGACAGCAGGCGGCCGGTGATCTTGGCGGCGATCCTGACCGCCACCTTGGCCTCGACCGTTCCCACGCCTTGAATGGCCGGGGCGATGTCCCGTCGCACGGCCGACGTCACGGCCACCTGCACGGGGCGGAAAGCGAAGATGCCGGCGGCAACACCGAGTGCCAGGAAGACTCCCGCCGCGATCACTCGTCTCGCCCATCGCCACCGTGGTCGGGCCCTCATGGGAATCACCTCACCTGCCCTCATGCCATCGTGCCGACCACGCGACGGATTCAGGGGCGGCGTCTCCCGGAGATGCTGCCAACGGTTCTGCGGTGCCGGCGCGCTCCCCGAGTTCGACCGCAACGCAGGTCCCCAGAGTGACAAGAGACTTCACGTCGAGCTGGGCCGCCGCCGTCCCGAAACGTGACGCGAGAGAACGGCAGGCTACACTGGGCTCGGCTGCCCCGGCGATAGCTCCGGAGGACATCAGGGTGGAGGCCATGAAGAGCGAGCAGGCAAAGATGTGAGCTCGCATGCGATTGCACCTCCCTCCAGGACTGTGACCGGGGGAAGGGGGCGCGTCCTAGAACGGGTGCTGTGACCGGGTCGTCGCGAGATCCAGCGGCACCGCCCCGCGACTGCCGATCCGTGACATACCTATTCATCCGGCCCAGGATCCCGCGGATCGCCTGGGACGTGGCCGCTTCACCAACGGCTAGCGCCGCGTGCCGGTGGCCCATCCGTCCAGGGAGATCGCCACGAGGCAGCAGGGCAGGACACCGCTACGCCTGAGGCCGGTCGCTCTCTTCCTCCATGGAGGAGAGTCCCCACCGCGAGGACCTTCGCTCGTTTCCCAGAAGTTTCCGTCCCTAGCCCGGATTATTCACGAAGGACATGTGAATAATCCGGGCTTATCTGACCAGGAGCGCTTCCCGCCTGCAGCGGGAGGATACGTGGTGGCGGGCGGACCGGGTACCCGTCCCGCGTCCCGCGGGAGGGGTGCAGTGTCACGGTGCACCGGCGCTGCGGGATCCGTCCCCGACCGCCAGCCACAAGGTTTTCTCGTAAGCCCGCATTATTCGCGAGCTGTATTCGCGAGTAATGCGGGCTAGCTCTGTCGTCGGCGTGGAGTGCGGTGTGCGTTCGGTCTCCACGGCCGTGGGATTGGCCCGACAGTCAGGTCCTTTCCCCCTTCGTGGACGAGGGACTCGGCCAGTGCCGAGGCGGACCTGTCGGCCGCTTCCGCACCGTCCTGCCGCCCTTGGGGACGCTGAGCGCGTCGAACTGCTATCCTGCCTCGATTCACTCCGCCCGGCTTTTCGCCTCGAGATCCTTGCGCCCCCTCTCGGCCCTCTGGTACTCGCCAGTCATAGTGAGCACAGACTTTTGGAGTCCAAGGACCTTGAGGTACCAGACGCCGCCACCTCCGGCAACGAGCCCGATGAGAATTCCCAACAACATACCGCTGTCCATGGCTTCCTCCATTCACCCGACCATCAACGGGTGCAGAGCTTGCTGACACGTCCCTTCTGCGCACTCAAGGTCCTCAAGACAGGATGCATGGGTGTGGCACACCCTACTTGCTGGCCAGCATGAGCAGCCTGGCACACTCAGAGGCAACCTTACTATCGGGCTTCTCCTCACCGGGCATGGTCGCCCAGCCCTGCTTTTCAACGTACTCACTCCGCTGCCAGCTATCCGTTTTCGCCAATTCTTCCAGCTTCTGGTCTTTCCCTGACCCCTGCTTGAACTGCGTGACACACATCGGGGCCAGGCGCTTGACGACGGCATCGTCCGCAATTGTCTCCGCCATGCTCCGGGCCGTCCCCCCCGTGACCCATCCGCCCCACGCGAAGCCGATGATCATGGTGAGGACAACAGAGGCCACCCACGACCAGAAGACAATCGTTTTCGTCGGTCGGGTCTCATCCCACCGCTGTCGAAGACTCAGCTTCTGCTTTTGCTCCCCGCCTCGATCGCCTCTATCCTGATTCATTGTGCTCCTCCTCCGTCCGTTATGTGTGTCGCTCAGAAATACCAGTGGGGGGTGTGGTTGATCCCGGGAACTCGTTCATTCCCTCCTCGCTGCACTCCTGGGAGTTGGCTCTGGGCCTGCTCCGCAGGTAGTCCCATTCGGTGCGGTGTCTGGTTCCACAACTCCGTCCCATGACCCGGCATGCGGCGACGCCTGCCACCGCGACGGATCCCTCGGGCGAGCGGCAGGTTCCCGTGGACGGACCGGGCTTGACTTCCGAATCCCGGACCGGTCGACAGTTGCCTCCTCCTTCCGTGTGGTATGTTGCTGAGAGCGGCCTCCGCGCCGGGTACCCTGCGTCTCCGGCGGAGAGGCTATGCGCGTCACTCGCCATCCGGGCTGTGGCAGGACGACTCGAGATTCAGAGTGAACGTGCACCCACCCGAGGAGGCCAGACGGAGCCACATCAGGTCCCTCTGGCCGATGCGACGATCCCCGGGCCGGCGCGTCGGATGACCGTGTCGAAGTGAATCAGGGGTTGCTCCCGCGATAGCTCAATCGCCGCCAGGACAGCCCGGTTGCACCCGCGTTGGCCCCCGCTGGGCGGCGAGGGCCCGGAGGACCCCCGCCCGCGACTGGGGAGCCGTGACGATTCGTAGGGTGGAAATGACCATGGCCACTGTCGCCCCCCTTCGTGCGGAATGCCTCGCAGGCGGAATCGCTCGTCCTTCGGAATAGACCATGCAAAGCCGGATCCACCTCGCCCTGCTGTTGCCCCGAGAGGACCTCCGTCCCATTGAAACACGTGGTTAGATTGAATGCAGCAGCGAAGGCTCAGGGGAAGGCCAGGCGGGAGATGCACGAGATCTCGGAGAGCCTCCGACCTGTCGGATGGGGGAGGCCCCGCTCAGCGGGGGCGCTGGAGCCCGAGCTTCTTGAGGCGGGATTCGAGGATGGGGGCTCCACAGAAGTTCGGTATCACCCGGCTGGGCGGTCACCCTATGATGACCGTCATAACAGGAACCGGCCCGGGGCTCCTTCAGTCGGGCGGCACGTCCTCCGGTGTGGGAAAGGAATGATGGACGGCCTCAATCAGCCCTTGGCGAGGTCAAGCGCAGCTGGTCTTCAGGAGGACACATCGCGCGGGATTCACGGGTGAGGCGCATGCCCCTCGCCCCGTCCCCCCTCAAGCCTTTCCATCCCGAGACGCCGTTTCCATCGCCACAGGCCGGCGCCCACCACCACCAGAAGCACCAGGAGGCCCGCGAGC
>Ga0316622_100002162_pt1 | contig 13457 bp, 11 predicted proteins | sample OWC_Aug_OW2_C1_D_FD_207646 | JGI IMG/M metagenome (GOLD analysis project Ga0316622, IMG submission 207646) | Wetland soil microbial communities from Old Woman Creek delta, Ohio, United States - OWC_Aug_OW2_C1_D5_C | ecosystem: Environmental > Terrestrial > Soil > Wetlands | place: USA: Ohio... | reverse complement strand
CACCTCGCGCGCGTGCTCTCCTACGTCGGCGTGGCCCGGGCCGATGGCGCTCAGCTGCTCGTCGGCGGCGAGCGCGCCGCCGGGCTTTCCCGGGGTTACTACCTGCTGCCCACGGCCGTGCTGGCGCCGTCCAATCGTGCCCGCGTCTGCCAGGAGGAGATCTTCGGCCCATTCGCGACCTTCCTGACCTACGATACCCTCGAGGAAGCCATTGCCATCGCCAACGATTCGCCCTTCGGCCTCGTGTGCTACGTCTGGTCGCGCGACCTCGACGTGGTGATGAGGGTTTCGCGCGAGGTCCGCGCCGGCACCATCTGGGTGAACACGCCAATGATGCGCGAGCTGCGCGCACCCTTCGGCGGCTACAAGCAGTCCGGGGTCGGGCGGGACGGCGCCACCTCGAGCGCCGAGTTCTTCACCGAGTTCAAGACTACGACCATACCGATCGACGCGCCCGCCCTTCCGAGGCTTGGCGCCCCATCGCAGGGAGTACACCGATGACAGCAGTGATGAGGGCCATCGTTGCCGAGGCGCCGGGGGGACCGGACAGCCTGGTGCTCAGGACCGTGCTTGTGCCCGAGCCGGGTCCGGGCCAGGCCCGGATCCGCGTCGCCTACTCGGCGCTCAATCCGCTCGACACGCACGCGCGCGCCGATCGCATCAAGTGGGGCCACCCCGGGTTTCCATTCGTGCCGGGCTACGAGTACGCGGGCCGCGTGGAGGCGGTCGGGGCTGGCGTCGATCCCGCGCTAGTCGGGCGGCGCGTGGCAGCGGTGTCCGAATGGGGAGGCAACGCGGAGTTCGCGCTGGCGACCGCTGCGCGGCTCGTGCCCGTCCCGGACGAGTTCGACTGGCGGCTGGGAGCCGTATTTGCGACCTGTGCAGCAACCTCGTGGCACCTCGTGCATTCCGCGGCGCGGATCACCCCCGGGATGACGCTGCTCATCCACTCCGCGGCCGGCGCCGTGGGCGCACTGACGACGCAGATCGCGGTCGAGGCAGGTGCGCGGGTCGTCGGCCTGGCGGGGGGCGCAGCCAAGGCGGCCTATGCCCGCCAGTTCGGCGCAGAGGAGGTCCTCGATTACACCACCGGTGACTGGGTCGCCAGGGTCAGGGACCTGACCGGCGGTCGCGGCGTTGATGTGGTCATCGACGGGAATGCCGGGCCAGACGCGCCGCGCAACTACGAGGCGGTTGCCCCGCTCGGCAACGTCATCTACCTCGGGGCGATGGCGGGACAGGCACCGCCTGTGAACATCTCGCAGCTGATCGGCAAGAGCTTCAGCGTCACCGGCTTCGTGCAGTTCTTCCACCAGGCACGCAGCCGCGGCGTCGAGGAAGCCGGCATTCGTGCAGCCCTGTCCTCCGGCAGGTGGCGAATCCCGATCGAGCGGGTCTTCCCTCTGGAGGAAGTGCCGCTCGCCCAGTCCCTGTTCGAGGCACGCAAGTTGATGGGCCGCAGCCTGATCGAGGTTGGCGGCGAGGTCTGAGGCTGCCGAGTCCCGGTACGCCGGGGCGACTAGCCCGCGAGCCCGGGATCGGCAGGTGCTGCGGGCCTGCCACGCCCCGCTTGCAGCGTCCCGAGCAGCGGCAGGACGGCCACCAGCGCCACCGACATCAGGGCCACGACGTCCAGGTACGCGAGCATTGCTGCCTGGCGATGGATCTCGGATTGCAGCAGCGCAGTGGAGGCATCGCCGGCGGCACCGAGCGCCCGCTGCCACGCCGGAGCATCCGCCTGCAGCCTGGCCGCCAGTTCGAGAACGCCGCCCTCGGTGCGGCGGATCAGGATCGCAAAACCCAGGGCGATGCCGATGCCGCCGGAGAGCTGCCTGACGAGCTGGACCAGCGAGGCGCCGTCGGTCCTGAGCGCCGGTGCGAGCGTGGCGAAGGTTGCCGTCGTCAGCGGTGCGAACATCACGCCGTAGAAGAAGCCCTGCACGAACCCGACCTTCACGATGGTCGACACGCCGACCTCCAGCGAGAACCCGGTGACGGCCCAGATGGACGCGGACGCTCCGCCGAGCCCCGCCGCTATGAGCATCCGGTCGCCGATCCACCGTCTCAACACGCTGGTGCCGGCCACGCCGAGCAGTACGCCGACGCCGCGGGGCGCCAGCATCAGGCCGGTCTCGCGGGCCGGGTAGCCCAGCACCGACTGCAGCATGGGCGCGTACATGGACAGGTTGGCGTAGAAGATGCCGCTCGTGACGAAGGTCAGCAGCAGGCAGGCGACGAAGTTGCGGTCGCGGAACAAAGCCCGCGGGAGGAAGGGTTCTGCCGCGTAGCGAGAGTGAGCGACGAAGGCCCACAGCGCGCCGGCGGAGAGCAACGCCAGGGTGACGATCAGGGTCGATTCGAACCAGTCCTCGCGCTCACCGCGGTCGAACACGAACTGCAGGCTCGCGATGGCCACGGCGAGGGTCAGGAAGCCGACGCGGTCGAAGCGGCGCACGGCCGGGGCCTGCTTGTCCGGCAGGAACACCACGATGCAGAGGTAGGCGAGTACGCCGAACGGCAGGTTGATGAAGAAGATCCAGCGCCAGCTGATTTCGTCCGTGAGCCAGCCACCGACGAGCGGGCCGATGATCGGGCCGACCATCACGCCGATGCTCCACCACGCCATCGCCTCGCCCTGCCGCTCCTGCGGATAGGCATCCATGAGGACTGCCTGCGCGATGGGCACGAGCGCCGCGGCGGCCAGTCCCTGCAGCAGCCGGAACAGGACCATGAGCTCCAGCGACCAGACAGCGCCGCAGAGCACCGACGCGGCGGTGAAACTGGCGACAGCCAGGAGGAAGATGCGCTTGCGCCCGAAGCGTTCGGCCAGCGGACCGACCACGGGGGTCGTCACGGCGAGGGCCATGACGTACGAGGTCAGGATCCACGAAACCTGGTCGGCCGTCGCCGACATCGTTCCCTGGATCTGTGGCAGCGCGACGCTGGCGATGGTGATGTCGATCGCCATCAGCGTGGTCGCGAGCACGGATGCGAGGGTGATGAAGAACCGCTGGGCCGGGCGGAGGTCCCAGGTTTCCCGGCTCATGGCGGCGGGGATGTGGGCCCGATGCGGCGCGCCAGCCGCTGGTAGCGCCGGTTGCCGTCGCCCGTGTCGATGACCACCTCGGCGCTCATGCCCGCACGCAGCGCGGGGCCCGGCCCGGCAGGCTCGAACTCGATCCGCACCGGCACGCGTTGCACGACCTTGACCCAGTTGCCGGATGCGTTCTCCGGTGGCAGCAGCGCGAATTCCGCTCCCGTCGCCGGCCCCAGGCTCGCGACTCGCGCAGCCCAGGTCCGGCCCGGGAACGCGTCGACGCGCACCTGCACCGGCTGCCCGGCCGCGAGCCTGCCGACCTGTGTCTCCTTCAGGTTCACCTCGAGCCATGGCGAGGCAGTGCCCACGAGGCTGAGCAGCCGGGTCCCCGCCTCGACCTGCTCGCCGCCGTGCACCTCGACGACGCCCGCCTGGGCAGCGCGCGGGGCGTGGATCACCGTGTATCCGAGCCGGACCTGCGCCGCCTGGATCGCGGCCTGGCGCAGCTTCACTTCCGGATGGCCGGCGGCCGGACGGGAAGGGTCACCTCCCAGTCGCGCCACCAGCTCGCGCAGCTGTCGTTCGGCCAGCGTGGCGGCATCCCGCGCCGCACGCGCCTGCTCTACCGCGGCGTCGAAGGACACCCGCGAGGCGATGCCTTGCGCCGCCAGTCCCTCCAGCCGTCGGGCCTCGCGCTCCCGGTACGCAAGGGTGGCGCGGGCACCGGCGAGGCTCGCCTCGGCCGCCGAGACCTGCAGCCGCAGGGACTCGATGTCGTTGATCGCCGCGTCGAGCTCTGCCTCGGCCTGCGCGAGGGCGATGCGCGCCTCGGTGTCGTCCAGCCGGATCAGTTCGTCACCCGTCTTCACCATCTGGTCGGTGCGCACGCTGACCGAGGCCACCGCGCCGTCGATGCGCGAGGCGATCTCGATGACGTCCGCCTTGACGTAGGCGTTGTCGGAAGTGACGTAGCGTCCCGACAGCAGGTACCAGGCGAGTCCGCCCGCCGCCGCGCACGCGAGCCCCGCCCACGTGACGGCTCGCTGCACGCGGCGGCTCGGTGTGGCGAGACCCACGTTCGGCCTGGGCGCCTCAGCTTCTGCCATGCGGCCTCCTGCGCCCGGCCGCTGGCGTCGCGCTCAACGTCGAACGAACGACGGCGAGACCGGCCAGCATTTCCTCACGCTGCGGGGCGTCGAGCCCCGCGAGGGCCTCGGCCTCTGTTTCGGCACTGAGTCGCCGCAGGGCGGGCCGGATGGCGTGGGCCCTGGCAGTCAGGTACAGGCGGTGGGCCCGGCGGTCACCCTGCTCCCGTCGTCGCTCCACCCAGCCAGCGCGACTCATGCGGTCCACCAGCCTGCCGACCGCCATCGGCGTGACCTGCAGGAGGTCGGCGAGTTGCGCCTGCGTGCAACCCTCGGCGCGCAGCAGGGCCGCAATCAAGGTCCATTGCGCCCGCGTGATGCCGAGTTCCCGCGCGCGGGCATCGAAGCGCGCCGACAGGAGGCGCGTGATGTCGAGCACGAGGTATCCCAGCGTCCCGCTCGGATCACGTTCCTTGGTCGGGTTTTTCATAAGCCTGTTTATTATATACAGGCTTATTAATGGCTGGCCAATGTGTACTTATCCTCGATTTATCAGTCTGTTGTGGCATTCTTCTCGACGCCGGCGGCCGCGAGCACGAGCTTCGAGGGTGGACTCAGCCGGCGCGCGAACTCGCTGGCTCGGGTACCCTTGCGGCCGGGGACCAGACGCACCGGCCGCCGGGAGAGAGCTTGCCATGTTCCAGCGGGCGTTCGTGCAGGCAGGCGGCCTGCGCATCCACTACCGGGTTGCCGGCGCCGGTCCCCCCGTCGTCATGCTGCATCCTTCGCCGCTCTCGTCGCAGGCTGTCATGCCGGTGGCTGGCGAGGTTGCGCGGCACTGCCGGGTGTTTGCCCTCGATACGCCGGGCTATGGACTATCGGAACCCCTGCCGCGCAGGCCGGGATCACTCGATGACTTCCTCGCGCCGCTGGCGCAGGCGCTGGACGCTCTCGGCATCGGCCGCTGCTGCCTGTACGGCGCGGCGACCGGTGCGCAGATCGCGCTGGAGTTTGCCTGCCGCTTCCCTGAGCGCACCGCGCTGCTCGTCATGGACACGGCGGGCCACATCCCGGCGGAGGACTGCGACCGGCTCGTCGACGGCTATTTTCCCGACGTCGCTCCGCGCGCCGACGGTAGCCACCTGCTGACGCTGTGGGGACTCGTGCGTGACCTCGGGGTGTTCTTCCCGTGGAACGACACGCGGCGGGCGGCGCGGATACCCCGCGACCTGCCGCCAGCAGGCGCCATGCAGGCGATGCTGCTCGACTACCTGCGAGCCGGGGTCCGCTACGACTGGGCCTACCGTCCGGCCTTCTACAACGAACGCGCCGAGCGCGTCCGTCGCTGCCCCGTGCCGGCAATCCTCACGCGCTGGCCGTCGAGCATCGCGCTCGGCATCACCGACGCGCTGATCGCCGCGGGCCTGCCGGCCAACTTCCGTGTGCTGCAACTCGGCCCTTCGCTCCAGGACAGGGCCGAGGGCATCGCCGGGGCGATCGCCGGTGCCTGGCGTGGGAGCGAGGCCGCGCCCACCGACCCCCGTCAGCTTCCGCGGGACCGCTTCGGCGGCGTGATGCTCGATGGCGGCGAACTGCAGCTGCATGCCAGGGTCTGCATGGCCGGCACCGGGGTGCCGCTCGTGGCCCTGCACCGCGCCGGGGCCTCGGCCCGCCTGCTCGAGCCGATTCTGGCGGCGCTCGCAGGCTTGCGTCCGGTTGTCGCGATCGACCTGCCCGGACACGGCGACAGCGACCCGTTGCCGGAGCCGGCTGCGCAGCTCGACGCGCCGGTACGAAGCGCCCTCGAGGCGTTGTCGCTGCCGTCCATGGATGTGCTGGGCGATGGTCTCGGAGCCGAGGTTGCTGCGTCTCTGGCGGCGGCCTGGCCCGCCCGAGTGCGCGCACGAGTGCTGATCACCCGCACCGGGCCGGCGCCGGTCACCGCTGCACCCTGGCCGGGCCTCGCGCCCCGGCTCGACGGCGGGCACCTGCTGGAGGCGTGGTTCATGCTGCGTGACCGGCGGCTCTGGTCGCCCTGGCACGAGCGCACCGCGGCATCGATGATCCGGCAGTGCGATCCCGACCTCGACGCGCAATCCCTGCACGCCGAGCTCGTCGAGCTGCTCAAGTGCGGCGAGCGCTTCGCTCCCCTGGCACGGCGCGAGGCCGCTGCGGATACGCGGACCTTGTCCGCTGCCTGCAGCGGCCCGTCCTTGTGGCTCGACGGCGATCCAGCGCGGCTCGCCGCCGGTCCGGGCGCCGATGCGCTGCTGCCGCCCTCGGCGTTGGCCGCAGGCGCACTCGTCTGCAAGTGGCTGGAAACCTGTCCGGGAGGTCTCGAGTGATCGAACTGCACACCAGCGCGACTGCCAACGGCTTCAAGGCGTCCATCATGCTCGAGGAGTGCGGCCTAGAGTACCGCGTGCAGCGCTACGACCTCGCTTCCAGGCAGAACTTCGCGCCCGAGTACCTGGCACTGAATCCCGTCGCCCGGATCCCCACCATCGTGGACCACGACGCGGCAGGCGGACGGCGGGCCGTCGTCTACGGAACGCAGGCGGTGCTGCAGTATCTCGCCGAGAAGACCGGTCGTTTCCTGCCCACGGATCCCGTCGACCGCGCCGCCGTCTACATGTGGACGGGAGTGATCGCGAGCGACGTTGGCCCGGCCTACTCCGGCCAGTTTGCCTTCAACGTGATCGCCAGGGAGCAGCTGCCCTGGGCGATCGAGTACTACAACCGGCTGGTGGACCGCCTGCTCGCGGCGCTCGAGACGCAGCTGTCGCAGAACGAGTATCTCGCCGGACGCGAGTACACGATCGCCGACATCATTGCCTATCCGGTCGCGGCGACGTCTGCACGGCGCTACCCGGGCGACCTGAGCGCCTACCCGGCCCTCGCGCATTGGGCTGACAAGGTCGGCCTCCGGCCCGCGGTGCAGCGCGGCATGAAGGTACCCAGCTGACGCGGCGCGCCGGTCGGAGATCCGGCCCCGCGGAACACCGGTAAAGCATCAGCGGGCGATCTGCTGGTAGGTGACCAGCTCGTACAGGAAGTCCTTCGGCGGGCCGACGTGCGCCCGGACCATGACGTTGTCGCCGTCGTCGGTGACCCAGATGTCGTACGGCGGATGGTCGTGGAACTCGGTCTTGCGCAGCAGGAAGCGGAAATGACGGCAGCGGAAGCTGCCCGCGGGGACCGCGACGTCCTCGATGCCGACGAGTTCCAGCCCGAAGGCCAGCGGGAGCAGCTCGGGTCCGGTGGCGCCATCGAACGCGTAGGAACTGATCATCAACCGCTCGAACTGCTGCTGCCGTGCTCCCGCCACGTCGAAAAGGCTCGCATGCCAGCCGTCACCCATGATCGGATGCGTGCCGAAGGACTGCACGCGCGCATCGAGGCGGATTCGCTGGCTGATCCGCGCCGCTGGCGCGTGCAACGCCTCGCCCTGCGCCTCGTCGTCGTCGAACACGAACCAGCCGCTGCCACGGAAACGGTCGGCGACCGTGAGCCGTACGAACGCGTCCCGCGGGCACCAGTCCGGCCCGACGCGCAGCGACACATCCCGCAGGACCCGTGTCTCGAAGATCTCGCTCATCGTCCTGAGGATCCTCGAGCCGTCGCCGTGAACCGAGATGGTGAACCGCTCCCTGCCGCGCTCGCGGCCGGCATGCGTATAGGACAGCTCGCCGTGGACCAGACGGTAGCCCATGGAGCCGAAGATCGTGCTCATGCGATTTCCCCGAGGCGGACGGCGCCGCCGCCCCGTCCCGCGTCGCAGGCCTTCGACCTGCCGGCAGGCCGGCGCAGTGGATGCCAGCAGTCGCCGCAGCTCTCCGGCGAACAGCAGTCCGGCGGCAGGCTGCCGTGCTGAAGAGGCTCGATTCTTGCCATGCGGGACCCCTCGCAGTCGACCTCCGTAAGGGTCAGCGCCTGAGCGCGCCGCGCGCGGCGTGGATGTGCGAGGACATGACCGCCGCAGCCCATTCCTCGTCCCGGGCCTCGAGGGCGCTGCAGAGCTCGAGGTGGTGCTCCGCGCTGCGGGTGAGGTTGTCGGGCGTGTACGTGTGGAAGGTCTTCATCACCAGCGGCGCCTCGATCAGTGACGAAAGACAGCGTGCCAGCCGCGGGCTGCCGGCGGCGTCCTGAAGGGCGTGATGGAAGCGGTTGTTGATCTCACTGATGCGGTCGAGGTATCCCGGGCGCCGCTCCAGCGATTCGCGGTGCTGCGCCGCCGCGAGTTCCCGGAGCGCCGCCAGTTGCTGGGCCGAGGCGTTGCGCGCAGCCCGCCGCGCGCCGTAGGACTCGAGCATTGCGCGCAGTTCGAACACCTCGTCGGCATCCGCCTCGCTCCAGACGGTCACCACGGCGCCGAAATTGGGCGTGAAGTCCACCAGGCCCTCGGCCTGCAGTCTCCGCAGGGCCTCCCGGACCGGCGTCCGGCTGACCCCGGCGTTGGCCGCGACGTCCTGCTCGGTGATGCGCGCGCCCGCCGGGTAGCGCCCCGAGATGATCCCGTCCTTGACGGCCTTGTAGGCCTTGTCCACCGCGCGCATGAATCTGTCCTGCTGTCGGGCAGCCACCCGACGGTTCCAGAGTGTATACAACGGCTGCCCGGCCGGCGCCAGCATCGCCGCGCGGGGCGGGCTGCGTAGCTTCCGGCAATCAGAGACTTGCGTTCGGGGTGGCGCGCCGCACCGTCGCCTGTACGGACATTGCGGGTGGCGCCCCTGTATGGAATCATCGCCCCTCCCGGCCGCCCCAGCGGCCGCCGGCGCGGAGCCACGGCATGCCCATTGCCCGGATCAACGACCACGACATGTACTACGAGGTGCTCGGCGCCGGCGACCCGGTCCTGCTCATGGGCGGCTGGGGCAGCTTCTGCCACGACAATCATCACCACCTGCCGCGGGGCCTCACCGAGCGCTACCAGGTCGTGTTGTTCGACTATCGCGGCATCCGCGACTCGGGCGACGACCTGTCCGTGCCCTCGACCATGGCGCTGCACGCCGACGACGCGATCGGGCTGCTCGATCACCTTGGGCTGACCCGGGTCCACCTCATCGGCCTCGTCGGCATGGGGGCGTGCATCTGCCAGGAGATCGCCATCCGGCGACCGGACCTCGCGCGCAGCATGCTCAACACCGGTGCCTGGTGCGAGGTGGACGATTTTCTCCGCGACCAGCTCGAGATGTTCCGCTGGATCCACCGCGACTGCGGGTTCTTCGCCTTCCAGAAGGCGGTCACGCTGCTGTCCTTCACGCCCGAGTACTACAACGCGCACAAGGACCGGCTGCTCGGCCCCGAGGGCGGCTGGAAGGAGCTGCGCGGTCGCTACGAGGCGCACTCGCGGCTCGTCGACGCGTGCGTCGGGTTCCACTCGAAGGACCGCCTGGACCGGATCCGTTGCCCGTCATTCATCATCCACGCCGCCCTCGACGTGGTCACAAGCCCGCGCACGACGCTGCCGATCGAGCACGGCATCCACGGCGCGATTGGCGAGACCTGGGACGACCTGGCGCACGTCGTCGCGGGCAAGGCGCAGAAGGTCCGGTTCTGCGAGACGCTCTTCGCCTGGCTGGCGAGGAACTAGCGGCTAGAGCACCGCGAGGTATTCCATCACGCGCGCGGAGTCCGTCACGTCGGCATAGCGTCGGCCGACGTCCCGCAGCGCATCGTCGTGGGGCCCCTGCTCGGCGTCGCCGCAGCAATCAGCGGCCACCTGCACGCGGAAACCGTAGGAAAACGCGTCGACAACGGTTGCGCGCACACAGCCGCTCGTGGTGCACCCGGTGACGATGACCGTGTCGACTCCGTTCCGGACCAGCCAGGTGATGAGCGGCGTCTGGAAGAACATGGACGGCGCATTCTTGCAGTAGGTGAAGTGGTCCTGATGGTCGATCCGCGGGTCCATCGCCGTGCACGGGTGGCCATAGAAGAACTGTTCACGGACGGCCTTGACCTTCCAGAGGGGCATGTCCTGCGGCCCGCAGTACGCCGTGTAGCAGGCGGCGACGGGCACGCCGCGCCCGCGCGCGACCTCCAGCAGCGCCGCCGTCCGGCTGGTCGCGGCGTGGATCAGTGGCAGCCCGCCGAGCGGGTACCTGGGGTCGGTGAAGGCGACCTGCAGGTCCACCACGAGGATCGCCGGCCGGCGCCCGAAGCCGATGTCGAAGGAGCTGTAGCCGGCCTGCCTGTATGCGTCTGTTCCGGTCATCCGTGCGTCCTCCAGCGGCGCCTCTCGATCAAGCGTTGCGCGGTCCGACCCGGTGTCGCGTGACGCCGGGCCAGAAAAGGGACGGGGGCGCTTTCACGCCCCCGCCCAGGTCATCATGGCCGTGGCCGGCGTCCCTCAGGCCGCCCGCCCCGACTTGCCCTTCCGCGCTGCCGCTGCCCTGGAGGCTTTCTCAGCCCTTGCCCTGGCCCAGGTCGTGAAGCGGGGCGTGGCCGGCGGCTCGTGACCCGTCTCGGACTTGCAGCGGGACTTCAGCTCCTCGACCGACTCGAAGCCGCGGTCGAACAGCTTCACCGCCCCGCGCGCGGCCGCCATCTCCGCGCGCAGCGCCTGCGTCGCGGCCTTGTCCACCTTGCCGCCCTTGATGACCACGCCGTAGCGGCGCGCGCCGGCCACGGTGACGAGTCCCGCCCCTACGTCGAACAGGACCTGCTCCGGCGCCCGCTCGAACGGGTCGCCACAACCGCCGCCGCCCCAGGTGTCGGCGATCAGGAGGTCACCGGCCTGGACCTTGACGTGGTCGACCTTGGAAGGCAGCAGTTCCTGCGAGCCATCGCCGCGCACGAGGGTCTTCTTGCTGCGCTCGCCGGGCAGGCCGCCGTTGACGCCCCAGGGGTACGTCAGCCAGCGGTCGTCGTGAATGGAGATCTCGCCGTCCTCGAGGAACCGGTAGCCGATCCTGAGGCCGTTGCCGCCGCGGAACTTGCCCGCTCCGCCCGAGTCGGGAATGGTCTCGTAGGTCTCGATGCGCAGCGGGAAGTAGCTTTCGAGGAACTCGTTCGGGACATTCGTGAACGAGGGCCAGAGCGAGTGGCCGTCGGGTCCGTCGCCGAACGGCTTGCCCGGGATGCCGCCGAAGGTGATCTGGTAGAGCTGGTACCACTCGCCGTCCTTGTTGTAGCCCGAGTACATGAAGTGCGGGCTGTCGGAGAAGCCGGCGGCGCACATGAAGGCCGGGTTGCCCTGGCCGAGCAGGCCGCCGAGGACGTCGAAGATCCGGCCGAGGGCGTGCGTGCGGCAGGACAGCGCGGCGGGCTTCAGCGGCTTGAGCAGCGTGCCCTCGGGTATCCGCACCTCCATCAGGTCGTAGAACCCGTCGTTGAAGAGGATCTGGGGGTCGAACACCATGATCATGTAGACGCCCGCGAACATCTTGAACATCTCCTCGTTCAGCAGGAAGTTGATCGAGGAAATGGACTGCGGGTCAGTCCCCGCGAAGTCGAAGATGCACTTGTCCCCTTCGCGCCACATCGTGCAGGCGATCTTGTAGGGACCCATGTTCATGCCGTCGTCGCACACGTAGTCCTCGAAGTACTGCTTCTTCTCCGGGACGGTGCGGCGGATCAGCTCGCGCATGGCGCGCTTGTTGCGCTCGAGCATGGCATCCATCGCCGAGTAGAAGACGTCGTCGCCGAAGCGCTCGGCGATCTCCACGCAGCGGATGCTGGCCGTGCGCAGCGCGGCGATGATGGCGTTGAAGTCGGAGAAGTTCCAGGTCGGCAGGCGGCAGTTGTGGAGCACGACCTTGAGCAGGTCCTCCTGCAGGACCCCACGCTTGATGATCTTGACCGGCGGCACCGACACGCCTTCCTCGTAGATGGTGCGGGCGTCGGTCGGCAGCGAGCCGGGCACCTTGCCGCCCACGTCGGTCATGTGGCCGAACATCGCCGACCAGGCGATGACCCGGCCGCCCTTGTAGATCGGCATCAGCATCAGCCAGTCGTTCTGGTGGCTGATGGCGCCGTTGACCGAATACGGGTCGTTGGTGAGGAAGACGTCGCCCTCCTCGACCGTGCCCTCGTAGCCCTGCATGAATCCCCAGATGAACGAGCCGAACTGGCCGACGACCATCTTGCCGTCGACGTTGGCGATCATCGGGAACTCGTCGTGCTGCTCGCGGATGCCGGGCGACATGGCGGTGCGGAACAGCACGGTGTCCATCTCGAAGCGTGCGTTCCTGAGCGCGCTCTCGATGATGTCGATGGCGACGGTATCCACCTTCACCTTGCGGAAGGGCTTCTTGTTGCGCTGAATGATCTTGGCGGGCATTTTGCTTACTCCGTGTTCGTATCCAGGCCCACGAGCCCTTACTTCCGACCCTTGGACCTGGACCTGGCGGCAGGCCTGGCGCGTCCCCCGGACGCCTTGTGGCCGTCCGGATAGATCAGGATGTTGCCCAGCTTGTCGACCACGCCCGTGTGCTTCGGCAGGATCACCGTCGTCGAGTCCATCTCCATGACGATTGCCGGGCCCTTGATGCGGTTGCCCGCCTTGAGCAGCGCCCGGTCGTAGACGGTGGCCTTCACGTCCTTGCCGTCCATGTAGCACTTCTGCACGCCGACGGCGGCGGCCTTCGGATCCGGGCCGCCGCGCGCGATCTGTGGCTTGTTGACCCGGATGCCCCTGCCCTGCACGACGGCGCGCAGTGCCACGAACTCGTGCTCGAGCGGCAGCGCGAAGGTGAACAGGCGCTTGTGCTCTGCGTCGAACGGCTCCGCGATGGCCTTGAGGCCGCGCTTCCTGAGGTCGTCGAGCTTGACCTCCACGGTGAGGCGCAGGCCCTGCCCGTGGTAACGGACATCCACCTGGTAGCTGCGCTGCATCTCGCTGCGAGGCACCTTCTCGCTCTCGAGCGCCTTGGCGGCCGCGCTCGACAGCTTGCCGAGGATCCTGGCGATCTCGTCGGCATTGGTTTCCGAGAATTTCCGGATGTAGGTGCGCGCCGCTTCGTCACGAACTGCCGTGGTCGCGTCGCCGAGCGCGCAGAGCACGCCCGGTCCCGGCGGTATGATGGACGGCCATGAGCCGAGCAGCCTGGACAGCGCGTTGGCGTGCAGCGGGCCCGCCCCGCCGAAGGCGATGAGCGCGTACTCACGCGGGTCGTGTCCCTGCTCGACGGACACGAGCCGCAGCGCGCCGACCATGTTCTCGTTGACGATCTGGTAGATACCGAGCGCCGCCTCCTTGCTGGACTTGCCGAGCGCGTTGCCGATCTTCTTCACGGCCGACTCGGACAGGTCGCGGCGCAGTTCCATGTCGCCACCGAGCCGCTGCATCTCCGGCAGGTAGCCGAGCACGACGTTGGCGTCCGTAACCGTGG
>Ga0316622_100002160_pt1 | contig 13461 bp, 13 predicted proteins | sample OWC_Aug_OW2_C1_D_FD_207646 | JGI IMG/M metagenome (GOLD analysis project Ga0316622, IMG submission 207646) | Wetland soil microbial communities from Old Woman Creek delta, Ohio, United States - OWC_Aug_OW2_C1_D5_C | ecosystem: Environmental > Terrestrial > Soil > Wetlands | place: USA: Ohio... | reverse complement strand
CGTCGCCGAGAAGGAAAAGGAAGTCCTGACGGTCTGACGTGGCCTCGCCGACCGCCTGCTGCCGATGACCAGGAACCCGCGGCCCACCGTGCCCCGGCACGTGGCCATCATCATGGATGGCAACGGCCGCTGGGCCACCGCCCGCCACCTGCCGCGGGTGGCCGGCCATTCGCGTGGTGTCGATGCCGTGCGCGCCGTGATCGAGCAGGCGGGGCAGCGCGGCGTCGATTACCTGACCCTGTTTGCCTTCAGCTCCGAGAACTGGAAACGGCCGCGCGATGAGGTCAGCACGCTGATGCGGCTGTTCGTCTCCGCGCTGCAGAAGGAGGTCGGCAAGCTCAGCGAGAACGGCGTGCGCATGCGCGTGGTCGGCGACCTGAACGCCTTCGATCGCCAGCTGCAGGCGCTGATCCACGATGCCGAGCGCCAGACGATGCACAACACGCGACTGCAATTGACCATCTGCGCCAGCTATGGCGGCCGCTGGGACATCGTGCAGTCGGTGCGATCACTGGTCGCCGCGGCGCCCGATCCGCAGGCACTGGCGAGCACGCTCACCGAGCAGCGACTTGCCGAGCATCTGGGCCTTTCCTTTGCGCCCGATCCCGATCTGCTGATCCGCACCGGCGGCGAACAGCGGATCAGCAACTTCCTGCTCTGGCAGTGCGCCTACAGCGAGCTGTATTTCACGCACACCTTGTGGCCGGACTTCGACTCCACTGCCTTCGACGCCGCGCTGGCGTGGTTCGCCACGCGGGAGCGCCGCTTCGGCCAGACGAGCGCCCAGGTGTCGACTTCGGCCGCCGAAGAACTGCGTGCTTAAGCAGCGCGTCATCACCGCAGTGGTGCTGCTGGCGGCATTGATTGCCGCTGCGGTTGCCGGTCGGATCGCGCTCGATGCGATGCTCGCTCTGGTGGTCGGTGCTGCTGCCTTCGAGTGGCTGCGGCTTGCCCAGCACCCGAGGCGTCTGTGCGTGGCGGCGGGGCTGGCAGTCGCCGGCGTGCTGCTGGGCGTGCAGGCGCTTGGCCACGGGCTGACGAGCGGCGCGCTGCAGGTGCTGGTGGCGGCGGCGTGCGCGGCGTGGCTGCTGATCGCCGCGCTGGTGCTGCGAGGCGCACACCGCGGCGCACGAGTGCCCCAGGCGGTTTCGACACTGCTGGCGCTCTTCCTGCTGACGGCGGCCTGGTTCGCGCTGATGCGCCTGATGGATGACGGGTTCGTCTACCTGCTGTCGGTGCTGGCGATCGTCTGGCTGGCCGACATTGCTGCCTACTTCGCCGGCCGTCAGTGGGGACGGAGAAAGCTGGCGCCGGCGATCAGTCCCGGCAAGACCTGGGCGGGCGTCGGCGGAGCGGTTGCCGCCGTGCTGGCGGGGGCCCTGCTGTTCGCCCGCTTCGCGCCGGATGTGCCAGCGTTCTCGACGCTGCTGCAGCAGCGGCTGGCGCCAGCAGCAGCGATGGCCGTGCTTGCCGCCCTCGTCGCGCTGTCGATCATCGGCGACCTGTTCGAGAGCCTGCTGAAGCGGCAGGTCAACGCCAAGGACAGCGGCCGGCTGTTGCCTGGCCACGGCGGCGTGCTCGACCGCATCGACGCCCTGATCGCCGTGCTGCCGGCGGCTGCGCTTCTCGACCTGTGGCTGCACCGATGAAGTCGATCACCCTGCTCGGCGCCACCGGCTCGATCGGTGCGAGCACGCTCGACGTGATCGCGCGGCACCCGGACCGCTTTTCGCTGTTCGCGCTCGCCGCGGGCCGCAGCGTCGAGGCCTTGGTGAGCCTCTGCGCGCGGTTCAGGCCGCGATTCGCGGTGATCGCCGACGAGGCGAAGCTGCCGTCGCTGCGCGATGCCCTGCGCGTGGCGGGCCTGCCGACGACCGCACGCGCCGGGGCCGAGGCAATGGCGGCGGTCGCCTGCGCGCCCGGGTGCGACACGGTGGTGGCGGCGATCGTCGGCGCCGCCGGCCTCGTGCCGACGATCGCCGCGGCGCGTGCCGGCAAGCGGGTCCTGCTTGCCAACAAGGAGTCGGTCGTCTGCGCGGGCCGTCTGCTGATCGACGCAGTGCGGGCGGGTGGCGGCGAACTGCTGCCGGTCGACAGCGAGCACAGCGCCATCCACCAGTGCCTGGCGGGCGCACGCGTCGCCGACCGTGATGTGCGCAAGCTCATCCTGACTGCCTCGGGCGGGCCGTTCCGGACGCGCAGCGACTTCGCCGGCATCACGCCCGAGGAGGCCTGCGCCCACCCGAACTGGGTGATGGGGCGCAAGATCTCGGTCGATTCGGCCACCCTGATGAACAAGGGCCTGGAGGTGATCGAGGCAAGCTGGCTGTTCGGCTTTCCCGCCGGTCGCATCGAGGTCGTCGTTCACCCGCAGAGCGTGATCCATTCGATGGTCGAGTTCGTCGACGGGTCGGTGGTGGCGCAACTCGGCACGCCGGACATGCGTACGCCGATCGCCTATGCGCTTTCCTACCCCGAGCGCATCGAAAGCGGTTCGGCAACGCTCGATTTCTCGCAACTGGGCGCGCTGAGCTTCGAGGCGCCCGACCTGCAGCGCTTCCGCTGCCTCGCGCTGGCCTTCGAGGCGCTCGCCGGCGGCACGGCGCGGACGGCGACATTGAACGCGGCCAATGAAGTCGCTGTCGAAGCGTTCCTTGGGGGTCAGCTGCCGTTTGCCGATATTGCCCGCGTGATCGAGGAGACACTCGCCGCCGTGGATGCCGACGAACCCGATTCGATCGAAGACGTGCTGGAAATCGACGCACTCGCCCGTCGAAGGGCGGCACACGTGGTCGGAAGGCGCAGCGCCGCCGCCCTGACTGCTGCCGGCTCATGAGCGCTGTCACGACCTTGCTCGCTTTCGTCATCACGCTCGGCGTGCTGATCGTCGTCCACGAGTTCGGCCACTACTGGGTGGCGCGGCGCTGTGGCGTGCGCGTTCTTCGCTTCTCGATCGGCTTTGGCCGGCCACTGTGGAAGCGGGCTTACGGCGAGGACGGCACCGAGTGGGTCGTCGCGGCGATTCCCCTCGGCGGCTACGTGCGCATGCTCGACGAGCGCGACCCCGACACCGACCCGAAGATGCTTGCCGACCTGTCGCGCGCGTTCAACCGGCAGCCGTTGGCCAAGCGCATCGCCATCGTGCTTGCCGGACCGGTGGCCAATCTGCTGCTGGCCGTGGGCGTCTACTGGCTGCTCAACATCAGCGGCACGCTGGAGCCGCGCGCGGTGCTCGCCTCGCCGGCGGAGGAAACGATCGCGGCGCGCGCTGGCGTGCGCGACGGCGACGAGGTCACGCAGGTCGACGGCCGCGCCGTGCGCGCGTTCAGCGAACTGCGGTGGAAGCTGCTGGAGCGCGCGGTCGACCGGTCGGCGATCGAACTGACGGTGCGCGGCGCCGGCGGCGCCGAGCGAACCTTGCTGCTCGACCTCTCGCAGCTTGGGCCCGTCGAGATCGATCAGACGGTGTTCTCACGGGTGGGCATTGCGCTTGCCGAGCCGCCCCCCGTGGTGCGGCAGCTGTCGCCGGACAGCGTGGCCGCGAGTGCCGGACTTCAGCCGGGCGATCGCTTCATCAGCATCGACGGCCAGCCGATGGCACGATCGCGCGACGTCAGCCAGGTCGTGCGCGCAGCGCCGGGGCGCAGCCTGCAGGTGGTGATCGAACGCGGCGGCGTGCGGCAGTCACTGCAACTGCAGCCGGCAACGGTGCAGGTCGAGGGGCAGACGATCGGCCGCATCGGCGTCGACTTCCGCGACCTGGTCGAGGTGCGTTACGGGCCTGTCGAGAGCGTCGGTCTGGCGGTCGAGCGCACCTGGGACACGGCGATCTTCTCCTTGCGCATGCTCGGCAAGATGATCACCGGCGAAGCATCGTGGAAGAACCTTTCCGGACCGGTGACGATTGCCGACTATGCCGGGCAGACGGCCCGCATGGGCATCGTCGCCTACCTGAGCTTTCTCGCCCTCGTTTCCATCAGTCTCGGCGTGCTGAATCTGCTGCCGATTCCGATGCTCGATGGAGGGCACTTGCTGTACTATTTCGTCGAATTTCTCAAGGGCAGCCCGCCGGCCGACTGGGTTGTCGAGTGGGGGCAGCGCGCCGGCATTGGCGTGCTCGTGTTACTCACCGCGCTGGCGCTTTACAACGATTTGACCCGGCTGCTGGCGTAATCCTCCATCGTGTTCAAGGCTCCAACGTTCAAGCGCGGCATTGCGCGCAGGGCGCGCAATGCACGCTTCGCGCTGCGCCTTGCGGTTGCCGCGGTGCTGGGCACCGTCGGTGCCGGCGCGATGGCGCAGGAGTTCGTGATCCGCGACATCCGCGTCGAGGGCATCCAGCGCACGGAGGCAGGCACGGTGTTCAGCTACCTGCCACTGCGCGTCGGCGATCGCTATGACCCGGAACGGGGCTCGGCAGCCATCCGAGCTCTGTTTGCCACCGGCCTGTTCAAGGACGTGCGCTTCCAGGCCGAGGGCGACGTCCTGGTGGTCATCGTCGAGGAGCGACCGGCGATCGCCGAAGTCAAGCTCGAGGGATCGAAGGAATTCGACAAGGACACTGTGCTGAAGTCGCTGCGCGAGGTCGGACTCGGCGAGGCGCGGGTCTTCGACCGTTCGGTGCTCGAGCGTGCCGAGCAGGAACTGAAGCGCCAGTACCTCGGTCGCGGCCTGTACGGCGTCGAGGTCAAGAGCACCGTCACGCCGGTCGAGCGCAACCGGGTCAACGTCCTGATCGCGGTCGACGAAGGCGACGCCGCGCGGATCCGCTCGATTCGCTTCACGGGCAACAAGGCGTTCTCCGAGGGCACGCTGCGCGACCAGATCGACCTGACCACGAGCGGCTGGCTGACCTGGTACACGAAGCGCGACCAGTACGCGCGTCCCAAGCTGGCCGGTGACCTCGAGTCGTTGCGTTCGTTCTACCTGAACCGCGGCTACCTGGACTTCAATATCGAGTCCGCCCAGGTCTCGATCAGTCCGGACAAACGCGACATCCACATCACGATCAACGTCGTCGAAGGCGAGAAGTACACGATTTCGCAGGTGAAGCTGGCCGGGGAACTGCTCGGCCTGGACGAGGAGCTGCAGGCGCTGGTCGACGTGAAGCCGGGCGACACGTTCAACGCCGAGCGCGTCAACGCGGTGTCCAAGCGCATGACGGATCGACTCGGTGCGCTCGGCTACGCGTTCTCCACCGCCAACGCGGTGCCCGACACGAATCGCGAGAAGCGCGAGGTCGCCTTCACGTACTTCGTAGACCCCGGGCGCCGCGTCTACGTGCGCCGGGTGAACATCGCCGGCAACTCGCGCACGCGCGACGACGTGATCCGGCGTGAGGTCCGGCAGTTCGAGAACGCCTGGTTCGATGCCGAGAAGGTGCGTCTGTCGCGCGACCGGATCGACCGCCTGGGGTATTTCGAGAAGGTCGAGATCGAGACGCCGCCCGTGGCAGGCTCGTTCGACCAGGTCGACGTGAACATCAAGATTGCCGAGCGGCCCACCGGGCAGATCCAGGCCGGCGCCGGGTATTCGAGCTCGGAAGGGCTGGTGCTGCAGGGCTCCTATTCGCAGCAGAACACGTTCGGAACCGGCCACGCGATTTCGTTCCAGGTGAATACCAGCCAGGTCGCGCGCACTTTCGGCATCACGCACACCGATCCCTACGTGACGATGTACGGGATCAGCCGCACCATCGAGTTGCTCGACCGCAAGTCCGACCTCGCCGAACTGGGTCTGGGCTCGGTGGACATCGACCAGCGGATCGCCGCGATCCGTTATGGCGTCCCGTTCACCGAGTTCGACACGGTCTTCTTCGGCCTGCGTTACGAGGCCACGAATATCGGGCTGACGGACTCCAGCCCGCAGGTCTACAAGGACTACGTCGAGGACTTCGGCGATTCGCCCGCCGCGCTGGAACTGACGCTGGGAACGGCGCGCGACAGCCGCGACAACCTGCTCGTGCCCACCCGGGGCCTTTACCAGCGCGTGTTCGCCGAGGGGGCACTGCCGGTGCTCGACCTGCGCTACTACCGCCTCACCTACCAGCACCAGCGCTTCCTGCCGATCACCAACCGGTTCACGGTGGCGATGAACGCCGACTTTGGCTATGGCAATTCGTACGGTGGCAAGCCGTATCCGGTGTTCAAGAACTTCTATGCCGGCGGCATTGGCAGCGTGCGCGGCTACGACACGGCGTCATTGGGGCCCGTCGACGAGTTCGGCACGCCGCTCGGCGGAACGCGCAAGTTCGCGGCGCAGGTCGAAGCGCTGACGCCGCTGCCCGGCGGCGACCGGACGCTGCGCATCTTCGGCTTCTTCGACGCCGGCCAGGTGTGGGGCGAAGACCAGAAGGTGACGTTCAACTCGCTTCGCATGTCTGCCGGCCTCGGCATCGCCTGGATCTCGCCACTCGGGCCGATGAAGTTCAGTTACGCGTATCCGCTCAATAACGAGCCCAGCGACAAGATCCAGCGGTTCCAGTTCCAGATCGGCGCCGGTTTCTGACGCCGTCGGACACCGGGCCGCAACCCGCTATAGAATTTCCCGTCGCAACCCGGACGATTCCACGATGAAGCTTTTTCTGAAGGCCGCGATGCTGGCCGTAGCGCTTGCCTCCACGGCGACGTTGCTTCCCGCAGCGGCGCAGGAACTGAAGATCGGCTACGTCAGCTCGGAGCGCATCCTGCGCGATTCGGCGCCGGCCAAGGCCGCCACGCAGAAGCTGGAGGCGGAGTTCTCCAAGCGCGACCGCGAGTTGCAGGACCTGGGTGCCAAGCTGAAGGCCTCCGCTGACCGTTTCGAGAAGGATGCGCCGGTGCTGAGCGAAACCGACCGCGCCCGCCGGCAGCGTGAACTGACCGAACTCGACCGCGACCTGCAGCGGCGACAGCGCGAGTTCCGCGAGGACCTGAACACCCGCCGCAACGAGGAACTGCAGGGCCTGCTGGAACGTGCACAGCGCATCGTGCGCCAGATCGCCGAGCAGGAAAAGTTCGACCTGATCGTGCAGGATGCCGTGTACTTCAGCCCGCGCGTCGACATCACCGAGAAGGTCCTGCGCGTCCTGAACACGCCGAAGTAGCCAGGCGCGCGTCCCGATGGCGGCCGGCTGCCGGATCGACGAACTGGCCGATGCCGTCAGTCGGGCTGCTGCCGGCCGGCTCGCGTTCTCGCTGCACGGCGATTCCTCGCGCCATATCAGCGGCGTCGCGCCGCTGCAGGCGGCGACCGGCGAGCAGCTCAGCTTCCTTGCCAACCCACGCTACCGGGGCGCCGTGGCCGCGTCGGGGGCGGGCGCGATCGTTCTGACGGCCGCCGATCGACAGGCCTTGTTCCCGGACAGTGTCGCTGCCGGAGCGACGTTGATCGAGTGCGCCAATCCCTACGCGTGGTTTGCCTTTGCGGCGCAGCTGCTTGCGCCAAGCCAGGTACCAGTGCCGGGCGTGGCTGGCGGTGCTCATGTGGCTGCTGACGCTGCGCTGGACGCGACCGCGCGGATCGATGCAGGCGCGGTGGTCGAATCGGGCGCGGCCGTAGGGCCACGTTGCTGGATCGGCGCCGGTGCTCATGTTGGAGCCGGCGCGCGTATCGGCGCTGATACGCGCCTGCAGCCGGGGGCGCGGCTGCTCTCCGGCTGCGTCATCGGCATGCGCGGCATCGTGCACAGCGGCGCGGTGATCGGTTCCGACGGCTTCGGCTTCGCCCCACTGGACGGCCGGTGGATCAAGATTCCGCAGACCGGCCGCGTCGTCATCGGCGACGACGTCGAGATCGGCGCCAATACGACCATCGACCGCGGCGCGATGGGCGACACGGTGATCGAGGATGGCGTGAAGCTGGACAACCTGATCCAGGTGGGCCACAACTGCCGCATCGGCGCCCATTCGGTACTGGCTGGCTGCGTGGGCATCGCCGGCAGCGCCCACATCGGCCGCGGCTGCCAGATCGGCGGCGCAGCGATGATCGCCGGCCACCTGTCGATCGCCGACGGCACGCTGATCGGGCCGGGCACGCTGGTGTCGCGTACGATCGCCACCGCCGGCTACTACACGGGCTTTTTCCCGCTGATGACCAACCGCGACTGGGAGCGCAACGCCGCGGCGCTTCGCCACCTGCAGGAACTGCGTAGCCGGGTGCGCTCGCTCGAGGCACGGCTGAAGCAAGACGGAGCCGAGGAAGATTGATGGACATCCACGAAATCCTGCGCCTTCTGCCGCACCGCTATCCGATCATCCTCGTCGATAGGGTGCTCGAGCTGGAGCCGGGCAAGCGGATCGCCGCGCTGAAGAACGTCAGCGTCAACGAGCCGGTTTTCATGGGGCACTTCCCGCACTATCCGGTGATGCCTGGCGTGCTGATCATCGAGGCGCTGGCGCAGGCGGCGGCGATCCTTTCGTTCGTCACCTTCGACAAGCGCGCCGACAAGAACTCGGTCTACTACTTCGCCGGCATCGACAACGCGCGATTCAAGCGACCGGTCGGCCCCGGGGACCAGCTTCGGCTGGAGGTCGAGCTGGTGCGCGAGATGCGCGGCATCGGCAAGTTCAATGCGCGGGCGCTGGTCGATGGGCAGGTGGCGGCCGAAGCCGAGCTGCTGTGCGCCTATCGGCAGATCCCGGCGACAGCGGCAGGCGGTGACGGGAACTCGATGCGCGTCGGCGAGTCCTGATGACCCGCGTGCATCCGACGGCGCTGGTCGATCCGCAGGCCGAGCTGGCCGACGATGTCGAGGTCGGTCCGTACGCGATCGTCGGCCCACAGGTCCGAGTCGGCGCCGGGTCTTCGGTCGGCGCGCACACCGTGCTGTCCGGTCGAACGACGATCGGCCGCAACAACCGCATCTTCCCGCACGCGGCCATCGGCGGCGTGCCGCAGGACATGAAGTACGCCGGCGAAGACACCGAACTGGTGATCGGTGACGGCAACACGATCCGCGAGTTCTGCACCTTCAACGTCGGCACCGCCCAGGGCGGCGGAATAACGCGAGTCGGCTCCGACAACTGGATCATGGCCTACGCACACGTGGCGCATGACTGCCGCGTCGGCGACCGCTGCATCCTTGCCAATGCCGTCACGCTCGCCGGGCACGTCGAGCTCGGCGACTGGGTGATCCTCGGCGGGCTGTCGGCGGTGCACCAGTTCGTCCGTGTCGGCAGCCATGCGATGGCGGGCGGCGGCACGATCCTCGTCCAGGACCTTCCGCCGTTCGTGATCTGCAGCGGCAACCCCGCGGCTGCGCATGGCCTGAACAGCGAGGGACTGAAGCGCCGCGGATTCTCTTCGGAAGCGATTGCGACGTTGCGCCGCGCCTACAAGGCGATCTACAAGGAAGGGTTGACGGTGGCCGCCGCCTGCGAGCAGTTGCTGCAAGTCGCCGAGGAAACACCCGAGTCCGCCGCCGATCTGCGCGCGCTCGCCGACTTCGTCCGCTCCTCGAGACGCGGCATCGTGCGTTGAACTGACCGTGCTCATCGGTTTCGTCGCCGGCGAGGCCTCGGGCGACCTGCTCGCCGCGCCGGTGATCGCGGCGCTGCGCGAGCGACTGCCGGGCGTGCGGTGCGCCGGCATCGCCGGCGACAGGATGATCGAAGCCGGCGCGACGGCGTGGTGGCACGTGCGCGAGCTTTCGGTGCGCGGCTATGCCGAGGTGCTGCGCGAGCTGCCGCGGCTGCTGCAGATGCGCTCGGCGCTGCGCGCCCGCCTGCTGGCCGGCCAGCCTGCGGTGGTGGTGGGCGTGGACTCGCCGGACTTCAACCTGCGCCTGGAGATGCAGCTGCGCAAGGCGGGCGTGCCGACCGTGCACTACGTCAGCCCGTCGATCTGGGCCTGGCGACCGAAGCGGATCGAGAAGGTCCGTCGCGCCGCCGACCGCGTGCTGCTGGTTTTCCCCTTCGAGCAGAAGATCTACGACGATGCCGGCATCGCCGCCACCTACGTCGGTCATCCGCTGGCCACGATCATTCCGCAGCAGGCGGACACTGCGGCCGCCCGCGCGCGGCTGGGCGTTGCGGCCGAAGACCCGGTCGTCGCGCTGCTGCCCGGCAGCCGGCGGGCCGAGGTGCAGTACATGGGCCCGGCCTTCGTCGATGCGGCGGTGCTCATGCTTCGGCGCGAGCCGCGGCTTCGCTTCGTTCTGCCGGTGGCCGAGCCGGGGTTGCGCGAGCTTCTCGCGCCGGCACTCGCTGCGGCCGGTGCCGCGGCCGAGCGGATCACGTTTTTTGACGGCCGCTCGCACGACTGCCTCGAGGCGGCCGACGGCGTGCTCGTGGCCAGCGGCACCGCGACGCTGGAGACGGCGCTTTTCGGCAAACCGATGGTGATCGCCTACCGCATGCCACCGACGTCTTACTGGATCATGCGGCAGATGGGCACACTGACTTTCGTCGGCCTGCCGAACATCCTGGCCGGCGAGTCGCTGGTGCCGGAACTGCTGCAGCACGATGCCACGCCACAGCGACTGGCCGACGCACTGCTCGCCGTCCTCGATGATCGCGAGCGCTGCGAGCGGCTGCGCGAACGATTCGCGGCGATGCATGAGAGCCTCAGACGCGACACGCCCCGCCTTGCCGCCGAGGCGATCATGGCAACGATGAAGCGATGAACGCAGCCAGGCGCACACGGCCGTTGCACGGCGAGCTGTTTGCCGACACATGGCAGGGGCGGCGCGTCTGCGGCGCCGATGAGGCCGGTCGCGGTCCGCTTGCGGGACCGGTGGTCGCGGCGGCGGTGATTCTCGATCCGCTGCAGTCCATCGATGGGCTGCGCGATTCCAAGCAGCTCTCGCCCGTGCGCCGCGAGGAACTTGCGCGGACGATCCGCGGCCGGGCGATGGCATGGGCAGTGGCCGAGGCGAGCGTGCAGGAGGTCGACCGGCTGAACATCCTGCAGGCCAGCCTGCTGGCGATGAAGCGGGCGATCGAGCTGCTTGATCCGGCAGCCGAGATCGCGCTGATCGACGGCAACCAGCTACCGCGCCTGCGCATCGAGGCGCGCGCCATCATCGGCGGCGACGCGCTGGAGCCGGCGATATCCGCCGCGTCGATCCTTGCCAAGGAGCACCGCGACCGGCTGATGGCGGAGCTGGACGTCCTTTTTCCCGGGTATGGCTTTGCCGAGCACGCCGGCTACCCGACACCGCGGCATCTGGAGCGACTGCGCGAACTCGGGCCGTGCGCGGCACATCGCCGTTCATTCGCGCCGGTGCGCGCACTGATCAACGCTGTGGACGACCGATGAAGTCGATCACTTCGGCAGCAAACCCCGCCTTCAAGGCCTGGCTGCGGTTGTCCGAGCACCCGCGCGAAGTCCGCGCGCAGAGTCGGTCGCTCGCCGAAGGAGTGCATCTGGCGCAGGCGGCGCTCGACGCGTCGATCAAGATCGAGGCCGTGCTGCTGCGCCACGGCACAGCCTCCGCCGAAGTGCAGCGGCTTGCTGAAGCGGCGATGGCGACGGGCGCTTCCGGCTATGAACTTGCAGCCTCGCTGTACGACCGCGTCTCGCCGGTCGAGCACGGGGCCGGGCTGATGCTGGTGGCGACGGTGCCGCAGCCCCCGCTGCCCACAAAGGCGCGGCGCGACATGCTCTATCTGGATGGCGTGCAGGACCCCGGCAATGTCGGCACGCTGCTTCGCACTGCCGCGGCTGCCGGCATCGGTGACGTGTTGGCCAGTCCGGCGACCGCCGCCCTGTGGGCGCCGAAGACGCTGCGAGCGGGGCAGGGTGCTCAGTTCCGGTTGCGCCTGCACGAGCACGTTGCCGCCGGATCGCTGCCTGGACTGCTGGCGGGAGTCTGGATCGGCGCCGATGCGCGCGGCGGCGAGCCGCTGTGGTCAACGCCGCTGCCGGCCGGCCCGGTGGGCTGGATCTTCGGCGGCGAGGGCGCGGGGCTGTCGGAGGCGGCACGGACCGTCTGCCGGCGCCTGGTGTCGATCCCGATCGAAGCGGCGGTCGAATCGCTGAACGTGGCCGCCGCCGCCGCCGTGTGCCTGTTCGAACGCCGCCGGCGGCTCTGTTCCCCCGTATGACGGGTACGCGGTAACCCTATTGGCGCTGCCCGCGGCATTCGCAAGAATTACTGGCTTGCTGCCAAGGAGAGGGTTCTCATGTGGGGTGAAGCGCTGCTGAAGCGGGCCACCGATAAGGTGGTTGGGAAGGTGGCCGGCACGCAGCTCGCGAAACTGGCCGAGCAAGTGCGCGCCGGCGGCGGACTTCCGCTGACGATCGTCCTGCCCGGCGGTGCGCGGATGGACTTCGGCGATGCGCCCGAGCTCACGCTGACGGTCCGCGATCCGGTGGTGCTGAGTGGCTTCTCGCAGTTGACCCTCGGCGGCCTGGCGGAGGCCTACGTCGAGGGCAGGATCGATGTCGACGGCGATGTCGCCGATGCGATCCGCGTCGCCTCGAAACTGGTCGAGGTCACCGGCGCATCCGTTGCAGTACGCCCCGACCTTGCGCCGGCGGCTCACGAGCCACACGCCGACCGCGCCAATATCAGCCACCACTACGACGTCGGCAACGGGTTCTATCGGCTCTGGCTGGACGAGCAGATGGTGTACTCGTGCGCCTACTTCGAGACCGGAGCCGAGGACATCGACGCCGCCCAGCGGGCCAAGCTCGACCACATCTGCCGCAAGTTGCGGCTGGCGTCGGGCGAGCGCTTCCTCGACATCGGCTGCGGCTGGGGCGCGCTCATCCTGCACGCCGCCCAGCACTACGGCGTGCACGCTGTCGGCATCACGCTGTCCGAGCAGCAGGCGCTGCTGGCGCGCGAGCGGATCGCCGCCGCCGGATTGCAGGACCGGGTCGAGGTGTTGCTGCTCGACTACCGCGACCTGCCGCAGCAGTTTGGCGATGGCGCCTTCGACAAGGTTGCCAGCGTCGGCATGTTCGAGCATGTCGGGCTGCGCAACCTGCCCGTGTACTTCGCCACCGCCGCGCGCATGCTGCGCGACCGCGGCCTGATGCTCAACCACGGCATCACCAGCGCCGACGTGGAAAGCCGCCCGATTGGCTCCGGCGCCGGTGACTTCATCGACAGGCATGTCTTCCCCAACGGCGAGTTGCCGCACCTGGGCATCGCCGTGCGCGAGATGTCGGCGGCGGGCTTCGAGATCTTCGACGTCGAGAGCCTGCGCCCGCACTATGCGCTGACCCTGTCGCACTGGTCGCGCCGGCTGGAGCAACGCCTACAGGAGGCGGGGAAGCAGGTCTCCGGGCGCACGCTGCGTGTCTGGCGCGTCTACCTCGCCGGCTGCAGCCATGGCTTTGCGCAAGGGTGGATGAACCTCTACCAGGTTCTGGGCAGCCGGCAGGTCACCGCCGGGGCGACTGAACTGCCGCTGACGCGCAGCTGGATCTACCGCTGACCCGCCCGATCACGGTACGGGTCCGCGGGGTAGGCTTCAGGCGCGGTCAACGCTCGCCCGCGACGGCGGCGGCGAGACGCCAAGCACGTGCTCG
>Ga0316622_100002159_pt1 | contig 13463 bp, 10 predicted proteins | sample OWC_Aug_OW2_C1_D_FD_207646 | JGI IMG/M metagenome (GOLD analysis project Ga0316622, IMG submission 207646) | Wetland soil microbial communities from Old Woman Creek delta, Ohio, United States - OWC_Aug_OW2_C1_D5_C | ecosystem: Environmental > Terrestrial > Soil > Wetlands | place: USA: Ohio... | reverse complement strand
CCCCTCTCGATTTCTCCGGTGCGCGAGCGCCGTACGCGGCCGCGTTCAGCGGCTCTATCGCGCGCCCTTCGTGCGGTCGCGCCTACTTCCTGTACTTCCGCGGGATTTTGAGCCGCTCGGTCTGGTCGTTCCACACGATCGACGTCACGAGCCAACGTCCACCCTGCTTCACGAACTGGAAGCTGTTTATACCCACGCGGAACGGCCTCGGGTCGGCCAGGTCGAACCTCGTCTCGTACGTGCTGAACCGATGGGCTATCTTGCCGAACATCTCCGTGACGTGAGCCACCTCTTTCTCCTCAAACGACATGATGATGCCGCTGAGCAGTCTGTCGAGGTGGACGGCCCTGAACTGGTCGACAGTCAGCACAACCGGCCTGTCCCCGTTGTTGTTGACCAGCTTGGCGTCCGGGATGAAGAGGCTCTTCATCTTCGCGAGGTCGGGCTTGCGGCCCTTCTCGAAGCTTATGGACGCGTAGAGCTCCTTCACCGTATGGTTCAGCAGTTGCAGGTCGGTGACCTTTTTCGCCATGACATGCCCTCCCTTGAAATATGACCCGATGGCCTCTCGTGCGTACTGCCAAGTCATCATATCATGCACCCCTGCGGGCGTTCACCAACAATGTAGGAGGTGAGGCCGCCGTCGGTCGGGCGCCACGCGGCGCTGTGCCGTCGTTCGGCGGCGCAGCTGCATCGCGCGCTTGAAATAGCAGGCAGTTTGTGATATAGTGGCCGTTGCGGAGTGGAAGTTGCTCTCTAGCGGCATCTGCCTCTGAACGAACGGCGGCCCCGGTGTCCGGACAACAGAAAACGGGATTTCCCTGCAGGCTCGCGCGGATTGTGCGAGACGCGGTTACAAGTACCTCACCGATCATGGTGAGGTTTTGCTTTTTCTTCAGGCTGTCGCCGTCCCGCTGACGGAAGGAGTGAAGCATGAAAGGCCATCCCACCCTAGGTATTCTCGCTCCGGTCTCGTTGGTCGTGATCGCTCTGTTTGCCGCGCCGGCTTCGGGCATATGGCAGGAGAACGGGAGCGGCGTCTGCACGGAGCTCTGCTGCCAGGCAAACCCCAGGTTGGTCGCGGACGGCATGGGTGGAGCGTTCGTCTGCTGGGACGACAAGCGTGGAGGCCTCACTGAAGACCTGTACGCCCAGCACCTGACTGACGTTGGCGACGCCTGCTGGCAGTCCCAGGGGATTGCCGTCTGCACGGCCGCCAACAGTCAGTACTGGCCCAGAATGGTCCGGGACGGCAGCGGAGGGATCATCGTAGTCTGGCAGGACTTCCGGAACGGCACCAACACGAACCTTTACGCGCGCCGGATTGACGCTTCGGGCACTCCGCTCTGGGCCGCGAACGGCGTGGCCATCTGCACCAGCGCGGACGAGCAGCAGTACACACGCATCATCTCGGACGGCGCCGGCGGCGCCATAATCACCTGGCAGGACTGCCGGACCGGCATCGACAACGACATCTACGCGCAGCGAATCAGCGCCTCCGGGAGCGTAAGATGGACCAGCAACGGCGTTCAAGTCTGTCAGATGTCGTATTCGGAACAGGAGAAGCCCGGTATGGTCCCGGACGGCCTGGGCGGAGCCATCATCATATGGCAGGACATGCGGAGCAACTGCTATGACGTATACGCGCAGAGGATTGACGCGTCCGGCGCGGTCCTGTGGTCAGCGAACGGCATCCCCATCTGCGCGGCGGAAGGCGACCAGATGAACGTGCGTGCGGTGCCGGACGGCGCCGGCGGAGCAATCGTGGCCTGGGAGGACTGGCGGAGCGGCGGCGCGGACCTCTACGTTCAGCACGTCAACATCCTGGGCAACGTGACCTGGACCGCTGACGGAGTCCGGGCGAGTTCCAGCGCGTACACCAAGGCGTCGGCGGACTTCGCTCCCGACGGAATAGGCGGCGCCATACTGGTGTGGCAGGAGACCGCGGAGGGCGGCGACCGGGACATAGTCGCACAGCGGCTGAACGCGAGCGGCATCCCGCAGTGGGGTGAGGACGGCGTCGTCGTGTGCGCCAACAGCGCCTACCAGCACTCCCCCTGCGTCGTCTCGGACGAGATGGGGGGCGCAATAATAGCGTGGGAGGACAGGCGCAGCGAGTTTGCCGGCGACATTTACGCGCAGCGTGTGAACGCCGCCGGTAACGTGCTTTGGACACCTGATGGCGTCGGTGTCTGCGTCCTTCCAGGTGCGCAGACCGGCGTACAGCTTGTGCCTGACGGGCTCGGTGGCGGCATAATCACATGGACTGACGCTCTCTATTATACGAACAGCGACATCTACGCGCAGCGGGTAGACGGCGACGGCAATCTCATCGGTGTCGGAAGTGGTGAGCCCCGGCCGGCGCTGTCCATGCTCGAGCAGAATTTCCCGAACCCGTTCAATCCTGTCACCGTAATACGGTTCGCTGTCGCGGAGCCCGGACGAGTGAGGCTGGTGGTGTACGACGTGTCAGGACGCCCGGTGAGGACGCTGGTTGACGAAACGCGGACGGCGCGGGCGTACGAGGTCACCTGGGACGGCAGGGACGACAGCGGTGTTTCCGTCGCCTCCGGCGTGTACCTGTATTCGCTCGAGACCCCGGGATACGGTGAGAACAGGAAGATGGTGCTGCTTAAGTAACGGTTTCAGGAGACAAGATTGAGTCTAGGGGCCGGCAATGGGCCGGCCCCTTTTGTTTTGGCTGGCTGCTCGTGCGGAGAATCGCCGGCCTGCCTGCGTGGCTGGCGCAGCGGTGCTGTGATAGAGTTGTACCGAGAGCCGCGAATCAGGAGAGCAAGGCTTGGGTTGCCGGGAGTAGCCCCATGAAGGTAAGAGAAATCCATTCAAAGGCGATCCTTTCCTCGTCGCAGATCTACGACTACACGGTCAACCCGTATGTCGGGTGTCAACATGCCTGCTCCTATTGTTACGCGCGGTTCATGAAGAGGTTCACCGGCCATACCGAGCCCTGGGGCGACTTTGTGGATGTGAAGATCAACGCGCCCGATCTGTTGCGCGTGGAGACACGAAAGAAGAGGAAGGGCAGCGTGTGGATAAGCGGCGTCTGTGACCCGTACCAGCCGCTGGAGGCAAAATACAGACTTACCAGGAAATGCCTGGAGATACTCGTTCAAGATGACTGGCCGGTGGTCATTCAGACTCGCTCCCCGCTGGTCCTCAGGGATCTGGACATATTGAAACGGGGGGAGTCGGTGGAAGCCGGGCTCTCCATCACCTCCGCGAACGACGAAGTAAGGAGGGTCTTCGAGCCCCACGCGCCGTCCATAACGGAGCGAGTGAGAGCCGTTGACGAACTGCATAGAAATGGGATCAGGACTTACGTGATGATCGCGCCGATGCTGCCGGAGGCGGAGGGTCTGGTCAAAATCCTGGAAGGGAAGGTCGACTACGTCATCCTGGACCGAATGAACTACCATCACGCCGACTGGATTTACGCCAAGCATGGATGGCGGGACAAGAACACCGAAGACTATTTCAGGAGAACGGCCCGCAAGATCGCGGATGAATTCAGAAGGCTGGGAATAGACTGCAGGACGGCTTGGCGGACTTAGGTCTGTGCCGGAGGTCCGTATTGTCAACGTACCGACACTGGGGAGGGTATGGAGGAGGAGCGTAAGTTTCTGAGGCCGGGGGCAGGGGAGGCAGGTCGACCGCCCGACGATACGCGTAATCTCCTCAGAAAATTTCAGGCCCTGCGATTGTTCCATTGACAGCAGTCGATCTCTGCGCTATTGATACTTATGAGTGAGCTCGGTTGGTCTCACGACCAGCCGGGCTTTTTGCTTTGGTTGCGGAGGCGCGGGCGCTCTTCGACCTGAGGGACAGCAACTCAACCTACCCGATGTAGAAGGCACCAACCGGCCCGCGCTTCCGCCGTACAAGGAGCGTGAGAGAAATGGACATGGAAATCCGTGAAGTTGACTTGAAGGAACTCAAACCTGCCCCGTACAACCCTCGCATAATCTCGGGCGAGGCTCTGGACGGGCTTTCCCACAGCATCGGTGAGTTCGGGCTAGTCGAGCCCATCGTGTGGAACGAGAGGACCGGGCACGTCGTGGGAGGCCACCAGAGGCTCAAGGTGCTGGAGCGCGAAGGGGTCAAAACCACGAAGGTCGTCGTGGTGGACTTGGACCCCGAGCGTGAGAAAGCGCTCAAGGTGGCCTTGAACAGCAGGCACAGCCAGGGGGACTGGACCGCCGGCCTCGGCACGATTCTTCAGGAGCTCAGGGTGGAGCTGCCTGAGTTGTCGGCGGCGCTGAGGCTTGACGTCTTGGAGACTGACTTCCAGAAGCTCTTCCCGCCGGAAGGATATGCGGGTCTGGTCGACCCGGACACGTTGCCTGAGGAGCCCGAGAAGGCCGTCAGCAAGCCGGGCGACTTCTGGCAGCTTGGCAGGCACCGGCTCGTCTGCGGGGACTCCACAAAGCCGGAGACGCTGAAGAGGCTCATGGGGGACACGAAGGCTGTGCTCGTGGCCACTGACCCGCCCTACGGCGTGGCCTACGACGGGAACCAGCACCGTAGGAAGGTGAGCCCCACTAAGCACGGCGGCGGAATCGTGTACCGGCCCATCCTGAACGACGACTTGGAGGGAGAGAAGCTGCTCAACTTCCTCACGGCTGCGTTCCAGGCAGCTGCCGCCATCTCCACTCCCGACGCCTCGTGGTACGTCTGGCACGCCAGCGTGACCCGAGACATCTTCATCGAGGCATTGAGAACGGTCGACGTCGAAGTGCATCAGGAGATCATCTGGGTGAAGGAGAACTTCCAGTTCGGCAGAGCAGACTACCACTGGCGGCACGAGCCCTGCCTCTACGGTTGGGGACGGAAGCACAGGTTCGTGGGGATGAGGAACCAGTCCACTGTGTGGGAGGTCCTGAGGGAGACCGACCACAAGCATCCGACCCAGAAGCCGGTCGAGCTCTTCGCGAGGGCCATGAGGAACAACGCGCTGTCGTTGGAGCCGTGTTTGGACCTGTTTGTGGGCTTTGGGACGGCCATCATAGCAGCCGAGGTAACAACGAGGGTCTGCTACGCGGTCGAGCTTGACCCGACCTACGTCGATATGGCCGTGGTCCGCTGGGAGCGGTTCACGGGTCAGAAGGCCGAGTTGGTAAGGAAGGGCAAAACGACGGCGGGGGGCTATGAGCGCATCAGAAAACAAGTTGCCTGAGCGTGCGGAGCAGAAGAGGGTTGCTGTCAAGCGGGGCCCAAGGAAGCACCGCGTGCGAGGCAAGGTCTACTATGAAGAGCGACGGAAGAGGGTCGCTGAGTTGCGGGCCTTAGGGAACCTCACGTTCGAGCAGATAGGTGAGCGCATCACGACTTACGGCTTTGAGCCCATGTGTAAGGAGCGTGCGTGGAGGGACTACCAGCTCTTCATGGAAGAGAACGCGAAGGCCTTGAACTCCATCGAGCGTAAGAGCGAGATCGTGACGAAGCTGGAGGGCCCCTTCTCTCTTGCTATCATGGCCTACAAGGAGGCTCAGAGACAGAACAGGGACGGGGTGAAGATCCCGGACCCATACGCGCAGGCCATCTTGTTGCAGAGGGCGATGGAAATCCTGGAGCGTTTGGCTGAGCTTTCGGGGTTCATCGCTCGCAGGGGTTTTGTGGTGACGCAGACGCAGGTGCAGGCTCAGGGGCAGACGATGGATGCGGAGCAGAGGCGGCACGTGCTGTATGACGTTATTCGCCAGTACCGGGCTGAGCGCGGGCTGGCGCCGCTGCCGGGCTTTCCACCGAGCCTGGACAAGGATTCAGGCTGAGATGACCGCAGGACGGATGCTGGCCGATTGTGTTCTCGGGGCACGGAAACCCTTCGCACCGGGCCCTAGCGGAACATGGCCTTGACGCGGCCCAAGGTAGGGCTTCGTACTCGTGATTGCCACGGCCGGGATCCGTGTCGTAGACCCGACTCCCCTCGGAGTGACCGACCAACAGAAGAGCCATAGGCAGGCCTGACCTCTTCGATGACTCCAACGAGAGGAGTAGGGTGATATTCGGCGCGCCGGCAACGGGCGAGCCAGGGATTACCGTCTTGACCGATCGCGTGGGGAAGTGGTACTTTAGATCATGCAGGAATGCCTGCGGTAAAGTGGGAGATCATTAGCCCTTGAATTCCATCTTCCAGTCCCTGCAGGACTTGATTTGTCGCAGTTCTGAGAACTTAGCAGGTTCCACAGCCACATGAGCAGTCCAGCGTTGACGGCCGTCACAGACCCGAGACGCACTTGAACGTTTCACTGGGATATGCACTCTCTGCCAACTGTCGGACTCTACCAGGAGTAGGGGATTTAGATGGCCAGGTCTTACAGAAAATCGCCGATAGCAGAAGCTATATGTGAATTTCAATTCGTCCCAACGGAACAGTGGGATTTGACCATTCCGGGCCTGATGTATGAGAAGATTAGCAGCAATTTCCCCCAGAAGAAAAGGCGCGTCGGGATAGGAATTCAGTTTAAACAAACTGAGGCAGGAGTCGAACAGCGAGTTGAAGCAAAGGCTGACAGGATGCAGTTTCTTAACGCAGACGGTACCGTTCTCGTTCAAGTTGGTCCTGACCTTCTTGCGGTCAACAAGCTTAAGCCATACGAAAAATGGCCGACCTTCAGGAGCACTATTCTCGAACACTTGGGTATATACAGGGGCATAGCAAGACCCAAAGGGTTCAAGAGAATTGGTCTCAGATATATCAATAGAATAGAATTCCAGGCCGCTCCTGTGACGCTTGAGGAGTTCTTCAATTTCTATCCTCATGTTCCGGAGAGGATTCCACAGGTTCACGCGGATTTTCTGTCACGCATAGAGATACCGTTCGGGGAGGGAAGAGATCTCTTGCTCTTGACGATGGGAGCAGCGCCCCCTGACGAACATGTGGCGGTCTCGATTATTCTCGATCTCGACTACATCTTAGCTAGGCCCGAGGTCGTTTCACTAGATGATGCCGAGGAGTGGCTAGAGCAGGCTCACACTAGAGTGGAGAATGTCTTCGAAGCTTCGATTACTGACAAGAGTAGGGTACTGTTCGAAGAGGTGATCGAGTGATCTTGGTAGGCGAACGTACAGGGAGACAGAACCGCGAACTAGTCGAACCGTCTGGGCGGCCCTCGTCCGAAGATCTGGCCTGGTACCAAACCTTCTGCCACTTCTCTGGTCGCGGAGTCCCTCCTGCACCTGCTTTCTTTCCTTTCCCCGGTTCGACAGCCCTGACCGAGAATCTGAGCGAACGACTGATGGTAGCGTTGATTGATTCCAGCCAGATAACGGCTGCTTCGTGGCATGTCAGAATGAGAGAGTTGACGGAATTCGACAAGATGATGCGAAGACTACTGGCCATAGAGGCAGTTGCGGGCCTATTGAATGATCTTGATGACCACCAACTTGCTGAGTTCGACAGAGCTATTTCAAGAAGACCCCTGTTCGACAATGGGCAACTATCTGATTGATACGAACATAGTCAGTGCGCTTCTGAAAGACAACCAGGATGTGGCTGCCAAATTGAAGGAGGCAGTGATCAGGGGGGAGGAAGTAGTGCTGAACGGAGTGACATACTACGAAGTGAAAAGAGGGCTCCTCGCAAGCGGGGCTTCGCACAAGCTGTCTAAGTTTCTCTATTTCTGCAGAGAGTTTGGAGTTGTGTGGTTGGACAGTCAAGATGTTTTCGATGAGGCCTCAGAAATATACGCTGACTTGAAGAGGACTGGATCACTAATAGAGGATGCAGATATTCTAATAGCCGCTGTAGCCAGGGTCGGGAACTTCATTTTGGTAACAGATGACCAGCATTTTCAGAAAGTTGCTGGCATAGAAACCAGAAACTGGCTATCCTGCCAAGGCTGATCTCCCCGCTGTGTTCGAGGGTACAGCAAGAAGAATCGATTCCTCAAGCCGTTTCGCGGAGATACAAAATCCACCTCGCCGCCCGCGGCTGCAACTGGAACGCTACGAACGAGCGTGTCTTCTTGAGGGCGCGGGCGAAGCTCTGGCTTAGCCCAACTTCGTATAATGGCGATTCGACGAAACATCAGAAAGAGAGTTTCGCGAGAGCCTTCCTCGAAGCCTTGTCCTCCACTCTGGCGTAGATCTCGGTTGTGCCGATATGCCTGTGGCCGAGGGCCCGCTGCACAAGACGCAGGTCGCCGGTCTTGGAGTAGAGGCGCGTGGCGAACGTGTGGCGCAACGAGTGTACCGAGAGCGGTTTTGTGATGCCTGCAGCCTTGAGCCAATGTTGCAGCCTCAGCTGGACCTGCCGGGCACAAAGCCTGCCACCGTGGCGAGAGCAGAAGAGTGACGTTCCCTCACTGGCCGATCGCCCGTTGACATGGCGGCCGAGCAATCGGCAAAGCTGTGGATTGAGGAACACGGTGTCATGGCGTCCGCCCTTGGCCGTGATTGCGATCGTGCGCTCAGCCAGGTTGACGTCGCCAGCGTCGAGACCGACGAGCGAACCCAGCCGGATGCCGGTGCCGAGGAGCAGCGAGAACATCGCGTGGTCTCTTCTGGCGATGGAACCATCAGACTTGGGGATGACGTCGAGCAATCTCTTTGCCTCGTCGGGCGACAGGTAACTCGGCACTCGCCGGTCAGTCGGCGTCGAGCGAATAAGCCTGGCAGGGTTGTCGGTGATGTAGCCAGCGTCAGCGAGGAAGCGGAAGAAGACGCGCAAGGCTGTCTTGGTTCTGTTCACCGTGAGCGCAGACTGCCTCCCGTTCCCATTGGCAAGGAAGCGAGCCAGCGCGTCGGGAGTGACGGCCTTGACAGGCACGTCCTTGTCGAGCCAACACTGGAGCTTCCGCAGGTCCCGCAGGTATGCCTGTCGCGTGCGCTCGCTCCTGCCGTCGGCCCTGAGCTGCGTGTCGAATCGCATGATGGCTGTGGAGAGCTTCATAGTTTCACCTCCTTTCGTGCGGGTTATCAGGCCTGTTCCATGAACGCTTCCTCCAACGGCACAGTCAACGCGATTATGCGAAGAAACCGCTGGTTCAGGCAGCTTTCCGGCACGTCCTACCCCACATTCGCGCATGTGGCCGCCACACAGGCACTGTGTGCCCCGATCTCGGGGAAGGTGGCTGTATATGCCTACGCTTTGGGAAACGCCCCGACGCGTCTGAACGAAAGAGACTGGCAAGACGCAGGGCTTTGAGACGTGAGACTGTGCGAGTGGAGCTGGTGCTCTTCCCGCAGGGAGAGCATGACGACCTGTTTGACGGGGTGCAGACGATGGTGGAGGGGCAACTGCTTGCGCGGTGGTTCAGGCGTTCAGGTACTCGGCGTTTGCGAGGTGGTGGGCTGAGCTTCCCGGCCACGCGCCCATCCGCAGGTCAGGCGCGCCGTCAACCCGAGACTCGGAAGAATCTCATTGACGGAGTAGGGCTCAAGGAACAAGATATGGGTTGGCGGAAGAGCGACCCTAGCTCATATGGAGTAGGGTGCTATGGCTATTCATGACAGGCAAGGATGCGAAGCCGCTGGGGGCTGGCTGTCTTTACGCCATATTCCTCTTCACTCGTGCGCCATTCTGAAAGCAATCGTGCCTTTCTCGTATGTCGGTCTTGAATCCCCGATTCCCGGTCGTGTCGCGCTTCTGATATCTCTCCCCAACTCCTTGCGCCTTGATCTAGACTTCGGCTTCAGTTTCCGCGCTGTGGAGTGTGGTGACCGGTGACCCGTTGACGTCTGCCGAACGCAGGAGGTGGAACTTGAGAACGTTGATCCTGACTGCCGTTGTTCTTGCCGGCGCAGCGCTGCTAGGTCCTAGTTGTGAGCACAAGCTGGGAGAGGGGGCCATCCGCTGCACCGTCATCGATGCCGACACCAGGGTTCCCGTTGATAGTGCGCGTGTCTACGTTACGTATGTTGACTATTTCGGCGTCGCCCGCGATCGCCATTTGGCGGGTCTAACAGACGACAACGGGGAGTTCACGGTGTGGACGAGCGGCCATACGCTTCACATCATTGACGTTGAGAAAGAAGGATATCTGTCGTCCAGACAGTGGGCGCACGGGGCAGTGGTGGATCTGCTGTTTGCCCTCACGAACGCGTCTCCATGAACCCCAACAGAGTCGCAGTGCGCATAGAAGCTGCAGGCCATCCTGTCAACGAACCTTCACGCGGGGGGCGATATGAGGTTGACACTCTTGTTCGGCATGCTGTTCCTCGTCTGCATGTTCTCTCCGACTCTGGCGGACGGATTCGGGATGACACGTCCCACCAATTGCCTGATTGTCCTCGAGCCTGGCCGGATGGTTAGCCGCGAGAGCCTCGCAGTCGTCACATCATTGGTCGAGAAACAGGGTGGGAGCATTCGTCACATCTTCTGGCCTTCTGCTGTGTTGGCGTGGATTAGAGAAGGCGCAGAGACCCCCTTGGTACAGAGCGGACTGGTGAGGCGAGTGGTGCGGTCGGAGCTTGATCTGTCAGAGGGACAGGCTCTCGGGATTCCCTCGTACGTTGTGGCAAGCTGGAATGGAATGCTCGAAGGTGTGGCACAGGACTTCAATGGGACGTCGCGCGCGCCCTCCTCGGATCTGGTCGGCGCACACGGGGCGCCGCCGGACCTGAAGACGACGACGGAGGAACGGTCTATCCTGGCCATCCCCGACGAAGATCGTTTCACTTCCTCATATCTGATAGGGCGCGTCGCTGTCGGAATATTCTTGATGGAGAGTGAAGAGATATGGAGTGAAGACACAGAGGACTGGGATACCACATCGGCGGACACGGCACTACGCGGGATTTCAGACGCGCTTGAAGGCCTGGCGGTGTTGGCAGATCAAGAGGGAGCCAACCTGTCTTGGGACTATGATATTCACGTTGGCGTCCCTACGCTGGCTGAACCGGTCAAAGTGGAGTGTCCTCCATGGTTCGATTTGTCCGATCAGGTATTCAGATACACGTGGCTCAACGATGCAATGGAGGAAGCAGGCTGCGGGTATGATCTGGGCGGCATCTATTGTTACCTGAACAACACAAGGCGAGCCAGTCAAGCCAATTGGTGCCACTTGATCCTTGTGGCAAACGCTCAGAATGATCCCAACCATGCCTTCGATAATTGCGCCACCCCCCTGGGGTACGCGCCCGTACCCCTGCGTATACCATTGCCTGGATTCCACGAACCTCTCGAGATAGGGGCCTTGTACTGCGTGGTCCCCTTTGGAGGTGCCGCGCACTACGGGGATTTTGTCCATACCATATCGCACGAGACTCTCCATGTATTTGGCGCTTCAGATGAGTATCAGCCTTGCGAGACCGGCATCCCGGACGGCGACCCCGATTGTCTGAACTACCTTGACGTACCAAACGGGAATTGCGAAAATCCTACAAACCCAGAGCCTTGCGTCATGTGCGGGGGGCCTTGGGATGTCCTGTGCCAGTGGACCAAGGGGCAGGTGGGCTGGAGGAATGAGAACGACACCGACGGGATTCCGGACGCAATCGACCCCAATTTGGGCATTTACTCTGAAATACCAGGTACGCCGCCAGGGAGCAAGGTCGTCATCCGCCTTGAGGGCGGAGAGATTGCGAAGTCATACATGTGCACCCAGGATAATGTCATGTGGTTTGAGGGTCGGCCCTATTCCATCTGGGATTGTACAAATGACGGGGGCGAGTTAGTTATTCCGCAAACCCTCTACTTTAACGTAGACGGCGGTGAGCTGCATGGGGTGCCCCTTGTCATGAATCCGTCGGATACCCCGTATGTTTGCGACTTTTCGCGACCGAGTGAGTATCAGCTTCAATTCAGGAACGCTTTCGCTGCCTACCTGTTGTGTCGCATCCGGGACTCAAGCGGCGCAGTCAAGCTGACCCCTATCTTCAACAAATTGCTGGCTCCCGGCACCTACAGCATCTCTCTGGAGAATCTCTTTCCTGACGACTATGTGGCAGTATTTACGTGTTGGGTTCCAGACGGACGAAGTTCTACCGTCAACTATGACTTCACGATCGTGGAGCATAGCCGCATTCCGAACGCGCCGAGCGGCCTTCAATGCGCCGCCAATGCCTGTCGGACGATTGTTGTGAGCTGGACCGACAACTCTTCAAAGGAAGACGGGTTTCGGATTGAACGGAGAGTTGGGGAGGGGGAATTCGAGCCGCTCGCGGCGGTTGAGGCAAACACGACTCGCTACTGTGACTATGTTCCGTCGGGAGAGACCACATGCTATTATCGCGTCTCGGCCTTCAATTCGAATGGAAGCTCTCAGGCGCCAGAGGAGCCGTCTGCTAACACGGAAGCAGACTATCCCGTGCACTCCACGCCGCTGTCTTCGGGCAGCGAGGTCTGCGGCGGGCTGGGGCTGTGCGGGTCCCCCTATGTAGTCAATGGAGCTTGCACAGTTCCGGTTGGCGCCGCGCTGACAGTGGAGTCCGGCGTGAGGATCGCGTTTGAGGCCGGTGCCTCCCTCACAATCCGAGGCACTCTCAATGCGACGGGCGCGAACTTCACTTCCAACTCCGGCAGCCCGCAGCCAGGTGACTGGCAGGGCTTAGTGTTTACAGACGGAGGCTCGGGGACGCTCACTGGCTGCAACGTCTCCTATGCAGAAAGGGGTGTTGACGTTGCCGGTGCCTACCCGTCCACGGTCAGCTCGGTGGTCCTGGAGCAGTGCGGATTCAGCCACAACCTCTATGCTGGCGTTGCCGGAGGCGACCTGTCCAGCGTCGACGCGCACGATTGCACCTTCTCGGCGAACGGGTATGGCCTCAACTACCACGGCAGGGCTCTCCACCTCAGGGTCGAGGACTGCACGTTCCTGTATGACGAGTCGGCGGCCATAAGCGTGGTGAACACGTGGGGGTATGAAATCTTTCCCATCATTGAGGACAACACGATCACGAACCGTTCTGACTATCACGAGGAAGGCTGGCAGGGCGTGGGAGTGAGGATGGAGGGCGACGTGAGCGGTACGTTTACGGGGAACACGATACAGGGTTTCTACGACGGGGTGGTGCTGGTGACCGACTTTGAGCCCAGCGGGAGTTGGAACGTCCCCTTACCGTCTCCGTTCAGTGACAACACGATCAGCGGGAACACCCGGTACAACCTGGTGGCTCCGCAGGCTGGACACGAACAGGTTCTGTGCGACGACCACATATTGACTGCGGAGCTCAACAACTGGGGGTTGGCCTCGAGGTCTGAGATAGAGGCCAAGGTGAGGCACTGCCCGGACTGGAACAGCCTTTACTTCGTCGATTTTGACCCGTGGCACATTCCTCCCGGGTGTCCGTACGTATACAGCTGGGACGGCGAGGAGTATGTGCAGGAGAACACGGTGCTGGGAGCTTCGGGGTATTCAGGTGGCCGGGCGGCGGTGACTGATCGGCTCCAGCTCTCTCATGTGAAGGAGGACGGAGGCAAGGTCAAGCTTGAGATAAGGGAGTTCGAGCGCGAGAGGACGGAGCTGGACCGGGTGGAGCTTCTGGCGGTGGACTATCCATCT
>Ga0316622_100002158_pt1 | contig 13469 bp, 8 predicted proteins | sample OWC_Aug_OW2_C1_D_FD_207646 | JGI IMG/M metagenome (GOLD analysis project Ga0316622, IMG submission 207646) | Wetland soil microbial communities from Old Woman Creek delta, Ohio, United States - OWC_Aug_OW2_C1_D5_C | ecosystem: Environmental > Terrestrial > Soil > Wetlands | place: USA: Ohio... | reverse complement strand
CTGAAGTGATCGTACTGGACACACATGCCTGGGTTTGGTTCGTGAACGATCCGAGTCAGCTCAGCAGGCCGGCGCGTAAGGCAGCCGAAGCGGCGCGCGCTGCGGGCTCCATAGTCGTCTCATCCATCAGCAGCTGGGAAGTAGCGATGCTCGCGGCCAGCGGACGGCTGAAGCTGACCATTGACGTGCGGGACTGGATCGCCAAGTGTGAGGCGCTTCCTTTCTTCAACTTTGTCCCCGTCGACAATGCTATTTTCGTGCGTTCTGTGCTATTGCCCGGTCCGCTCCATGCAGATCCGGCGGACCGGGTTATCATCGCGACAGCTCTCATGAGGGATATCCCTATCGTCACCAAAGATCGGAAGATACGAGACTATCCGAGGATCCAATCCATCTGGTAAGCCCTGGATTCGGGTCGGACCTCGACGGATCACACACACGGTGCCAGGTCTTTGAGATTCGGTTTTTCCGGTCGGACGTGATTCGTCGCCCGCGTAAAGTGCCGAATTCAAAAGACCGGGCACCACTACCCTATCATTTCACCAAGGAGAGAAAGTCCTCCATCAGCCAGAGCTCAGGGGCCTCGTCCTTTACCGCCTTGAAGACAAATCTCTTTCCATCCGGGGACCAGACGACCTCCATGAACCTTGCATCCTCCAGTTCGATGTCGATCCCTTCCGGTTCTCTATTCCCGTCGATGGAGACCGTCTTTACCTTCCAGGACTTGTCCAGATAGGCAAGCCTCCGGCCGTCGGGGGACCACGACAGTCTCTGATGCCATTCGGCAAGAGCTCCTTGTGTCACAATTCGGGCGGCTCCGCCATCTGCCGGGATGACCTTGAGGGCTCCATCGCGGGAATAGAAGGCTATCAGGGCGCCGTTGGGCGACCAGGCAACGGACGAGATTGCAGCTTTGTCTGTGTCCGCTGTGATCTGCCTGGCTTCCCCGCCTTGCGCCGGGATGATACAGACTTTCGCAGTTGACCAGTCGTCGGCCAGCCATCGGAGGAAAGCTATCTGTCTTCCATCCGGAGACCAGCAGGGGAAGCGATCCTCGACCGGCGATGGCCTCGAGGTAAGCCGGATCGGTTCTCCTCCCTGTGCGGGCACGGTCCAAAGACTTACGCCTGGAGCACTATTCATCTTCCCCGAAAAAACTATCGTCCTCCCGTCCGGCGACACGGCATTGCCCCCACCGGGGCTGGAAATCAGGATTGGCGCGTCGGAGGACATGGGGATGGCAGCGACCTGGCCACCGTCAGCGGGAACCACACTCAATCTCCCGTTCGAACCGAGATATATGTTCTTGCCATCCAGCGACCAGTTTGGACTGCTCCAAATATCTTCTCCATGAGGAGTAATCTGGACCGGCTTGCCGCCGGTGGCGTTTACTGTATAGAGCGCAATCTTGAGATCGCTGCTGAACAGAAATCCGATCTTGTTGTCCGGGGTCCAGCCTGCAGGCACACCTACGTGGGCAAGGTCGATTTTGGTGGCGGGAGCCATTCCTTTCCCCTTTTCATCCACCGAGACTATCCAGAGCTCCTTGTCGCCGTTATGGGGCTGAACCGCGATCATCCGGCTGTCGGGTGACCAGAGAGGGTCGCCCGCGCCCTTTTCCTTCCCCAGATCCAAAGCCTGTTGCGAGCTTCCTCCGTCAAGCGGGGCTACCCACACCTGGCCGGGATCGCCTCCCTCTCTCCTTATCGCATACGCGATTCTTTTCCCATCAGGTGAGAATGTGGGGCGAACGGCCGACTCCAGGATCTGTTTTATCTCTCCAGTATCGACGGAGCCAATCGTTACCCCCGCCTCCCCTCTTATGTCCGTCAAGGATGAAGGTTCGTATCCACGGAATGACAAGAAAGCCAACAGCTCGCCGTGTGGGGACAGAGTGAGGCGAAATGCTGAAATGAAACCACCGCGGAACGGGGTTAGCGGGAACCTCTTGGGTTGCCCGCCTCGCGACGAAACGACATACATCCCCCATTTGAATTGTCCTTCTTCCGGTTTCAGGCTGTTAAAGGCGATCCACTGGCCGTCAGCAGACCAGGCGAGCCCGTGCGGGCTGACTCCCACTCCGCCTGTCTCCAGCTTGACGGGAGCCCCTGGGATCTCCGGGACCAGCTTTCCGTACACCGGCATCACCCAGAGGCCGCCGTTGGAGGCATAGGCGAAGCTCTGCCCGTCCGGCGACAACTGGGCTCCTCCCTGCAGCTTGCCCGGAATGTCGATCTTGCGGAAGCTTACTTTCGCCGGCGTCTGGTCCGAAGCGACTCCCTGCGCTGCAAGACCATTCGAGGGCCGAAAGGTGGGCAGAAGGATCAGGGCCGCCAGCAGAAGGAAGGCCGCACCGCCGGCCGACAGTCCCATGTGCAGTTTCCGCCTGGTGTCGAGAATCCGCACCATGCGCCGTTTCACAACCGTGTTGTAGTTGAGCACTCCCAGCGGTGCTGTCATGACAGTCGGGAGGCTCCGCACTCGCTGGATGACAGACAGGAATCCCTTGCCGCAATCCGAGCGCGGCGCGCTGCAGGTGGCTAGAGCCAGGTCGTCGCTGGCATACTCGCGCAGCTGATCGATGACCCAGTTTGCGATCCACACGGCGGGATTGAAGAAGAAGATTATCTGCATGATTCTCTGCAGGAAAGCAACGCCCAGGTCGGACCGCCGAATATGGGCGAGTTCGTGCAGTAGGATCCACTTGATCTCATTTTGGCTAAAGCTCGAGCCCATGTCATGCGGCACCACCAGGCATGAGCGCAGGATCCCCCACGCCGCCGGCAGCGGTATCTTCGGGTGGGTCATGAGAAAGACGGGCTTGCGCACGCCGGCGAGCTGCTTGAGTTGATAGAAGTCCACCGGCAGGGAATCAGCGTCTATCGGGATAGATTGCCTGAAAAACCGCCGCGTTCTTAGCTGCACAAAGAGAAACCAGATCAAGAGAACGGAGGCTGCAGCCGCCCATCCCAGCATCAATCTGGCCGGAAGAGAGAGCGACGCCGATCCGGCACTCCCTATCCCATCGTCGGAGAGATCGGGATTTCGAGGTTCGGCTGCGATTCCGCCGATAGTGCTTCTCTCCGCGGGCGTCAAGGGTGCGTCCGGCAGCCGCGCTCGAGGCTGAAACGGTAGTTCACGGGCAGCCCACATCACGACGCGGCCCGCCGAGTGGCTCGGCGAGAGATTGGCGACCCAATCGGGGACGGTGAACTCGACCGGCACCAAAAGCTTCAACAGGACCAAGAGAAACAGGCCGTAGCCCAATTGTGCGGAAGCCTTCTTGTGGATCAGCAGCCACAGAATCGACACAGCAATCAGGAGCACGGCAGCCTCGATCAGGCTTCTCCACATGAACGATGCCCACGATTCGGCCCAGGTGTTCAAAGCGCTCGCTGTAGTCATGACTCAACCCTCCTTGTCGGATTCGTGATTGTCCAGCAGGTAGCGCAGTTCGGCGATGTCTTCTCTGGACAGGTCGCTCTTCTTGACCATATAGGCCAAGAGGGGTGCCACGGTGCCTTCCAGGGCGCGCCCCAGAAGGTCATCAGCGGCGTGAAACAGGGACTTAAGTGCGGGTTGTGTGGGCTGATACAGGAAACTGTTGCCGATCTGGGTGGTTTTCAGGTATCCCTTTTCGACCAGTCTGCGCAGAATGGTTTTGACCGTGCTGGGCGCCCAGCCGTGCACACTTCCGGCGGCATTGTAAACGTCGCGTGCCGCACACGACTTCTGTTCCCAGACAATTTTCATGATCTTCCACTCCGAGCGTGAGAGCGGTTCGCGGTTTCGAGATGACATGTCCGACCCCCTTGATGGACAGACTAGCAATCGATCGTTTACATATATAAACGTTCGATTGAATATTGTCAAGCGAAAATTTCGTTGGGCCGCACATTTGAGGACGGGAGAGACAAATCGATGTGTTCAAGACCCACACCAGGGGCAGACGCTGGCGCCGCCGGAACCAGGATCTGGAAGCTCGGCAGAGGCGGAGGCGAACCGAGAGCGATTCGCACCGGACTTCTGGGTACGCCGGGCCAGGTAGACTGGGCACACGACGCGAAACGCCTTGTGTTCGAATTCGACAAGTGCCGCGGCATCGAGTTGCGGCCGATGACGGGTCTCGAGATTTGATAGCCGCAGGGTGCCAGGTCTTTGAGATCCGGTCTTGCAGTCGGACGTGACTCGGCGCCCGCGTAAAGGACCGAATTCCAAAGACCTGGCACTCATGCCTTATCTTTTCACCAGGGAGAGAAAGTCCTCCATCAACCATAGCTCCGGGTCGCCTCCCGACGGGACGTTGAAGGCGATCGTCTTACCGTCAGGAGACAGTGCAAACTGCAGAATGCCGCCGTCCATGTCGGTCTTAATGGCCTCGGGCTCCCCGCCCGAAGTGGAGACAGTCCAAAGCCGGTCCTTTGCGGTATACATGAGGCGAGAACCGTCCAGTGTCCAGGCGAGCGATCCTTGATGGTGCTCGAGCGCGGGATCTTTCAGCACGATACGGGGTTCGCCTCCGGTGGCAGGAATGATTCTGATCGTCTTGTCCGAGCAGGCGTAGGCGATCGAGTCTCCCCGGGGAGACCAGGCTTCAAGTTCGCAGAAGCAGTCTGTGTGATGCGTGAGCTGACGGGCCTCGCCTCCTTCGGAGGAAACGATAAAGATGTTCTCGTCAAGCTTCCGTTCGCCCGGTGCATCCCTCTCGGATTCGAAAGCGATCCACTTGCCATCAGGCGACCAACGAGGTTGCCAGGCATTCAGATCGGGCTTCATCGGCAGCCGGACCGGCTGCCCGCCTGTGATGGGCATTGCCCAGAGACGGGCGCTGACGACGCCCTCTTTGTAGCCTGAAAACACAATCCGCTTCCCATCGGGTGAGATGTGGTTCCCGCCGCCCGGCAGTGTTTCAATGACCTTGTCTCCTTCCTGCGAGATCACGTTGATCGCGCCGCCCCCGGCTGGCACAAATGCTATGTCGCCCCGCCCCATGCGGAAGTAGATTCTCTCTCCGTCAGGCGACCACTGGGGCAAGAAAGCGGCCCAGGTGTCCGGAGTCACCTGTGTCGCCTTTCCCCCCGAAAGAGGGACAGTGTAGATTGCGTTGCGGAAGGGGCTGAGACAGAGCAGACCGATCCTGTTGTCTGAAGTCCATCCTGCGATGCTCCGGGCAAATCTCGGAAGCTTAATCTTCGTGGATTCTCTGGTTGCCTCGCCCGCTTCTGTGACGCGACTGATCCACACTTCCGTCTCCATGGGGCGGGCTCTGTCTGGGTAGACCAGGAAGGCAATCAGGCTCCCGTCGGGCGACCATACGGGGGTACGTGCATTCATCGGGGCCTCGGTGACCGGGACGTCGCTTTGGTCGGCCAATCGCATGATCCGCACCAGGTTGGACCAGCTGCTCAGCCGCTTTGTTCGCCTGACATATGCAATGTATCTGTCATCCGGGGAGAATCTGGGTTCACCTGCGTCGGGACTGGCAAACCGTGCCAGCGTTTCGCCGGTGTCAACGGAGACCATTTGCAGAAAAACCTGATCCTCCGATGTGGTCGAATAGGCGAGGCGGCTTCCGTCGGAGGACAGGCCGAGCCACCAAGCACCCATCCCCATCACCGGAACGACCCGAGACACCTTCCGTAGCGCTCCCCCTGATGCCGGCAGAACATAAATGTCTCGCGACGGAATCTTCTCCTCGTTGTATGCAATCCACTGCCCATTGCCGGACCAGGTCAGGCCATCCCAGGAGGCATTTGCTCCTCGGGTCAATTGGACAGGCGCGCCGGCGATGTCAGCTGCCACCTTTCCCTGAAGGCTGACGATCCAGATGTCTCCGTCGGACACCACGGCCAGCCTGGTGCCGTCAGGAGATAGCTGAGCGCCGGCGGTGAGCTTGCCCGGAACGGTGATATTTTGAAAAACCGGCCTGGAGGCTTCTTCCTTTATGGCTCTTGTGAACTCCGCGAGCTTCTCTCTCGCCGAGGCCACTTCGGCGGCCTGGTCGGGGTAGTCGTTGATCACTTTCTGGTAGGTCTTCTGGGCCTCCTCCCTGCCGAGCTTCTCATAACACCCGGCCAGGCGGAGAAGCGCCCTGGCCGCAACGGCACGGTTGCCGCCGTTGTCGGCAACGATCTTCTTGTACTGCTCGATTGCTGCCTGCAGATCGCCGTCGACATCCTCTGAAAGCATGGCTTTCTGAAGGAGTCGTTCGGCCTCTGTGACGCCCTGGGCATAATTCCGCGGATGCCAGGACGCACCCGCGCTGAGCAGCACGATCCACACCAAAACTCTCAGGATATTGTTGTGCATGATGTCACCTCCTGCTCATAGCATGACAACCCCGCATTCGACTTCCATGAGGGGATCGTGAGATTTCAGCGAGGTTTCCGAGGCATTTCAGACGTCAAGACGGTAGCCAAGTCCTCTGACGCTCACCAGGTGGCGGGGTCGGGCCGGGTCGTCCTCGAGTTTGCGCCGCAGGCTTACGATGTGGCCATCGACAGCGCGGTCGGTGACGAATGTCTGCCCGCCCCAAGCATGCTGAATCAACTGCTCCCGGCTAAGGACCCGTCCGCGGTTGCGCACGAAAACGCCCAGGAGCTTGAATTCGAGGGGCGTGAGTTCTACAGGCCTGCCTCCGCGCCGGAGTTCCGCGCGCGGGAAATCGATTTCCACATCCCCGAATCGAAAGACATCCTCTTGATCGTCCTCGAAACGCCGCAGCACCGCCCGGATGCGGGAGCGAAGTTCCCGCGGGCTGAACGGCTTGGTCACATAGTCATCCGCTCCCAGGTCGAGGCCGAGGATTTTCTCGGCCTCATGAGTTTTGGCCGTCAAGATGATGATCGGTGTGCGCACGTGCGCCCGCCGAATGTCACGGCAAACATCAAAACCGTCGCGCCGGGGCAGCATCACGTCCAGTATGATCAGGTCCCAGCCGGGCTCCCGGCCACGCCGGCTCGCAGTCTCTCCGTCCCCCACAACCTCTACCTGGTGGCCTTCGGCCACAAGATCGTCCTCCAGGAGCATGGCAATATCGCGATCATCTTCCACGACGAGGATTCGAGCCACGATTCACCCCCTTGCGGGCAGCCATATCGTGAAGGTGCTGCCTGTTCCCGGCACGCTCTCGAGCCGCAAAGCGCCGCCGTGTGCGTCCACTATGTGTTTCACCATAGCCAACCCAATTCCGGTACCTTTGATTCCAAGAGTCTGAGCCGCCGTGCCGCGCACAAACTTGCGCAGGATCTTACGCCGCTCGGCCGCAGGTATGCCAACGCCACAGTCCCGAACTCGGATAGCAAGACCGGCCCCTTCCGGCTCGACCTCCACCCCGATCGTCCTGCAATCGGGGGAGTATTTGACAGCGTTGTCCAGGAGATTCCAGACGGCATTGCCCAGCGCTTCCGGATCGGCGTATATGGAAGGGATATCGTCCGCGGCCTTCATCTCGATTTGACAGCCGCTATCCGTAGACTCGCGCTGAAACTCATCTACCAGCGAAGCTACCAGGTCTCCCGCATCAAGCTCACGCTTGCGATAGACCATCGCGTGCGATTCCATGCGCCCGAAGTCAAGCAGGCCCTCGACGAGCTTCTGGAGACGGCGCGTCGCCCGATCGAGTACCTGGTAGTAATTCCTGCGCCGCGTTTCCTCAAACGGTCGATTCGAGTTGAGCACTTCGCTGAGCTGGCGCAGAGAGGTAAGCGGTGTGCGAAATTCGTGCGAGACTGCAGACACAAAATCCGATTGCAGTCTCATGACCGCAAACTCATGCGCAATCGCCCGGGCAACCGAGTAGCTCCCGGCCGCAATCACGACCGCCAGCAAAGCGAAGACGCCCAACATCAGGTTGCGTCTCCCAGCAAATTCACGCATATCGGCTTGCACATCTTTGTCCGCAACCAGTACCGTCCAGGGCAGGCCGGTTGCGGAGGAGAGCCTTTCTGTTGCCGCCGCAGCCCCGGGATTCATCTCCTTCAACGCAATCCGGACGCGCAGCCTGTCGGCCACCGGCGCCAGGGGGTTCAGCCATCTGGTTTGCAGGTACGAGGGACCGGCCACCAGGGCGCGAAGGCCCTCCGATCTCCGAGTCCAGAGGAGCGTTATCGGGCGGCCTTGCCTGAGAATGCATGTCCGGCCTGATTCGCTCGCCGAATGCTGTCCCGTTTCCGAAAGCCAGGCGACCGCTTCGGCCAGCGCGACGGCGCCGACCTCCGCATCGCGATCTGTGCCCGACCAGGCGGCTGCTTCCTCGGCAAACACATCGAAGGCGGACTGTGATAGCTGCCAGTGCCCATCCCGAAGGAGGGCATACAGTTCCGCGGCTTCTCTAACGAGATCGCTCCGTCGGCTGAGTTGCGCAAACAAAGCGCAGCGGGCCCTGCGTGCGACCAGTTCGGCGGGGAAGCCGGTCACAGCCGCCTGGCCGTAGGTGGCAAGCTCGGTGTAAACCCGGAGGGCTTGGTCATAAAGCCCGGCCTTGCGCTGGTTACGCGCAATTCTTAGGTATGCCCCGGCGCGGATCGAATTGTCCGGGGAACCTGTCAGGGTTTGAAGCGCCGAAACGGCTTTTCCATAATCCTGCTGCTGAAACTCACAAGTTTCGGCTTCCCGATAGACGCTGGAAGGGACCTCCCGTAGCACAGGTGCCTGAGGATGGAAGAGGAGGCTGCCCTTCGGAAGCACACGAACCCCTGACGGCTGAAATTCGACGATCAGCGCATCATCTTCGGGCATCGGCGCGCGCAATTGCCCGAGGTCAATCTCGCTTTTCTGCAGTGCGCCTTGCAGCGCGGTGACGACCTCTTCGGCAGCATGCTCGCGACGCTCTTCGATGCGCTGGTGCTCCAGGGCGCGATCCTGATCGAGCAGCCGCCAACCGAGCCACACCAATCCCAGCGCCGGGCCGAGCGTGAGCCCGAGGAAGGCGGCCAGGAGCCCGTACTGTGATCGCAACCAGGAGAGCAGGGAACTCATCCAGGCCATATCTGACCCTATACTGCGGCATCATGGGAACTCGATGCCGAAACTGTCAGAAATCGGTGAGATATTCGCTTTGTGCCGCTGCGGCAAGGATACCACGAGTCCGGCGAAGAATAGCCGTGACAGGTCATCCGATCGCTCGGAAAACTCTGACGCACCTCCGAGGCAAACCTGCACACAATGACGCTCACCGCGGCCCTCATAGACGTGCTTTCCCTGACGCTTCTCTTCACTTTCGCTTGACACAGGCTTGACCTGGGATTGACGATTTAAGCAGCTCCATGTGATAGGGTCATGCCGATGCGTCACCTTGGGCGAATTATGGACCGGGGTCCGCGGAGGATCGCTCTCCTCGGAGCAATCGTTTTGCTGCCGGCCGCTGCCTTGGGGCTGCTGGCATTTCGTGCATTCCGGGGCGAGCAGGTCCGTGATGAATACCAGCGCAGAGAACGGCAACAGCAGATCCTGCGCCTGCTTGGGAGTGACCTGACCAATTGGATCCTGTCCCGCCGTGAGGACGCCGCCGGGAATAGGTTTGCCTTTGAAGTCCGACAGAACCGCATCCTGCTGCCGCACCTCAAGGTCTACCTGTCTACGGATCACCAGCGGGAGGCGGCAATCCGGCTTTCTGCCCGCGACTCGACTCTCTGGCGCGAAGCGGAGTCGATTGAATTCCGTGACAGCGAGACCACCGCGGCGGTCAACAGCTATCGGACCCTTCTCTCCGGCAATCCGACGATCTCATCCTGGTCGAGACTTGCCCTTCTTCGACTTTCGCTGCGACGCGCCGGCTCGGCGGATGCCGCTGTCTGGCTAGGGGAAATTCAGGCAAAGGACCAGGCGGCCGTGACGGAATCGGGCACACCCATATGGGTCGCCGCCGCGCTGCTGCTGATTGGGCGTCATGGCCTAGGCTCGACCCAGGAGAATGTCGAATTCCTGACCAGCACCCTTTCTCAACTGGCGAGCGGCCGCTGGCACCTGAATGCGGCACAGTGGATTTACTACGCGCGTGAGATCTGCCCAGCTCTGAATTCCACTCCGGATCTCCGATCCGGAACTCTCGCAACCGCTGAGTTTCTTGAGTCTCTTGCCGGAGCCGTACATGAAGTGGTCGCACTGGACCAGAGCCTGGAGTGGCACGGCGCGCAGCCCTTTGTGGCACGCTACATCCCCGGCTTGCATAGCGTCCTTGTACTTTTCCCCGGACAGGAGCGCAACACAGGCAGGTTGCTTGCAGGGGATGAGATGGTCCGAGAGTCCGAAGCCAGACTGGACGCATTGACCGCTGCGGAAGACTTCGAGGGCCGCATTCGTATTTCCGGCGGCGATACGCAGCCGACGGGTCTATCACTTCCGGCTTTCCCTTTCCTCCAAACGTCATTCATTCAGAAGGAACAAACGCTCTGGCGTTCTCACAAGCGGAGATACGCTATATTCTATGCAACAGCATTGCTCCTTCTGAGTGCGGGCGCTGGATTGGTATTCACTTACCGGGCGGTAGTGCGCGAAATAGGGTTGAGCCGGATGAAGACAGATTTCGTCTCCTCCGTATCCCATGAGTTCCGCACTCCCCTGGCCGCGATTGAGGCTCTCCTCGAACGCCTCGAGTCCGGAAAGGTCAAGGATGAGCAGATGCTCCACCGTTACTATCTGGCGAGCCGCCGCGAAGTCCAGCGTCTCACCGGCATGGTGACCCAGCTGTTGGATTTTGCCCGCCTGGAAGAGGGACGGGCACAGCTTTCTCTTGAGACGCTCGATCTCAACCGGTTGGCCGAAGAAGCAATCCAGTCCTTTCGCAACCTCGGATTCGGCGCGCGCCTGACTGATGCCCTGAATAGAGAAGGACCGCTGACCATCTCGGCGGACAAGGATGCCGCCTATCAGTGCATCCATAACCTGATCGACAACGCTCTCAAGTACTCGCCCGACGGATCTCAGGTGACGATTGGCTCAGGCCGTCGGGATCGTGAAGTGTTTCTGCAGGTTTCAGACCATGGCCCTGGTATCGCACCGCAGGATCAGCCACTGGTCTTTGAGCAGTTCTACAGAGCCGGGAGCGCCGGCGCGCGCGGTGTTCGAGGCACCGGCATCGGCCTGGCGCTGGTGAAGAGGCTCATGCGTGCGCATGGCGGCGCGGTTACGCTGGAAAGCCTCATGGGAGAGGGAAGTACGTTTCAGCTCACCTTCCCAGAGGGAAAGGCATGAAGAAACGCATCCTGGTGATCGAGGACGAGCCCTCACTCAGCATGGCGATACGCGACGAGCTGGAGTTTGAGGGCTTCGAAGCGTCCGTTGTCGAGGACGGCGTCGTGGGGCTTAACCGCATAGTCAACGATGCTCCCGACCTTGTGGTTCTCGATCTCATGCTTCCGGGCAGGAGCGGCTTCGAAATATGCCGCGAAGTCCGCAAGCAGGGTCTCAACACCCCCATCATTATGTTGACGGCGCGCGCGCAGGAGGTGGACAGGATCAGGGGCCTGGAGCTGGGCGCCGACGATTACGTGGTCAAGCCTTTCAGCCTGGCAGAGCTTGTGGCGCGTATCCGCGCGGTGCTGCGCCGGGTCGAGATGCAGGATCATGCATGCGAAGAGTCTCAGGTCCTGCATGTGGGAGAGCTCCGGTTGGATGTCAGAAAGCAGGAGGTCTTCAAGGGCGGCCGGCGAATCGAGCTGACGCACAAGGAATTCCAGTTGCTCGAGTTCTTGCTTCGTCATACCGGTGAGGTCATCAGCCGGGACGAGTTTCTCAGCCGGGTGTGGGGCGAGGAGATCTATGTGACGCCCCGCAACGTGGATACGCACATGGCGAGCCTCCGCAGAAAGATCGAAGACGATGCGGACCACCCGCGCTACATCCTGAGTGTGCGCGGGGCTGGATACAAGCTTAACGAAGACCCCGCCGGATCTTGACGCCGGCTTCAAGCATTTGATTGACGATCTCTCTACGGTGGATCGTAGGGAGGTGAATCATGAAAACCATAACTCTTATTGTAACTGCCGTCCTGGTGACAGCCTTTTGCATGATGCAGCCGGCCTTGCCGAACCAGCAGGTGCTTTTCGAGAAGGCACTCGCACTGGAAGAGGTTCACGCAAAGCTTCCTGAAGCGATTGCGCTCTACCAGAAGATTGTGAATGAGTCGGGCGATAAGGCGCTGGCCGCCCAGGCCCAACTGCGCATCGGGATCTGCCATCAGAAGCTGGGTCAGAAAGAGGCCCAGAGCGCTTTCCAGAAAGTGATTGATAACTATCCCGACCAGGTCGAAACGGTCAGACTGGCCAGAGAGCAACTCTCGCTGCTGCTAAGGGCCCAGGCCCTGGTTGAAAACACAGAGCCGGCAATTCGGCTGGTCTGGTCCGGGCCTCAGGCCGACACCTATGGCGCACCCTCGCCCGATGGAAGGTTTCTGTCCTTTGTGGACTGGAGTACAGGGGACCTTGCCGTCCGTGACCTCGAGACAGAAGAGAACCGGAGGCTTACAAACAAGGGTTCCTGGGAGCAAAACTCGGACGAGGAGGCAGAGTCTTCGGTATGGTCACCTGACGGAAAGCAAATAGCTTTTCAATGGTTGAGAGATAGAGGCCGTACGTTGGAGTTGCGCCTGATGGGGCTTGACGGCTCAAATTCTCGAACCCTGTACAGTGCAGGCGAGAATGAGTGGGCGGATCTCCACTACTGGTCTCCCGATGGCAAGTACATTCTGGCGTACCTGCCTCAGAGGAAGCTTTCACTGCTTTCGGTGGCGGACGGATCCATCCGGGTTCTCGGAGAGCTTAAGGCCGAGAGCACTCGGGCCGCTTTCTCACCCGATGGGCGATACATCATCTTTGACGCCCCGCAGACAGGAGACCCACTGAAACATGATATCTACACCCTGTCGACTGAGGGAAAACACGAAATCCCTCTGGTCGTGCACTCCGCGGATGACCGCGTCCTCGGCTGGGCCCCGAACGGCAAAGCCGTGCTTTTTGCCAGCGACCGGACCGGGAGCCAGGCCTTGTGGGTCATCGCGGTCGCGGACGGGAGAGCTCAAGGGACTGCTCAGATGATCAAGACGGTTTCGAGCCGCACCGTACCCCTGGGATTCAGCCGGGACGGCCGCTTTTTCTATGGTGAGTCGAAAGCTGCTTCGGATATTTACACAGTCAGGCTCGATCCGACGAGCGGCAAGGTTCTTGGACCGCCGGAGAAGATCATCAACCGATTCGAGGGATTCAATTTCATGCCCAGTTACTCGCCGGACGGAAAATACCTGGCGTATTGTTCCTGGCGCGGTGGCAAGCCCTCCCCAACCCATGGCAATGTCCTGTGCATACATTCCATGGAGACTGGGGAAGACCAGGAGTTCTCAAAGGAGGTCCGAAACCTGGGAGTCACTTCCATCAGCAGACCGCGTTGGGCACCCCACGGCAAATCGATTGTGATCTACGGGTATGCGAATACTGGAGCTTACGGAGGGATATATGTTGTCAATCTCCAGATGG
>Ga0316622_100002157_pt1 | contig 13469 bp, 9 predicted proteins | sample OWC_Aug_OW2_C1_D_FD_207646 | JGI IMG/M metagenome (GOLD analysis project Ga0316622, IMG submission 207646) | Wetland soil microbial communities from Old Woman Creek delta, Ohio, United States - OWC_Aug_OW2_C1_D5_C | ecosystem: Environmental > Terrestrial > Soil > Wetlands | place: USA: Ohio... | reverse complement strand
ACCAGCACGACGTGCGCGCCGAGCGCGGCCAGCTCGTGGGCCGTGCAGCGGCCGATGCCGCTGCCTGCGCCAGTGACGATGACGGTCTGGCCCGCGAACAGGCCGGGGCGGAACACGCTGCGGTAGCTCATAGCCCGCATCCTAGATCAAGCGCTTGCTTGAATAAAGGGGCTCGCCTAGCATTCCGGCATGGACGAGCTGCGCCTGAACCCGGCCTGGTACGGCCCCGAGCACCTCGCCTTGCGCGAGGCCCTGCGGCGCTTCGTCGCCGGCGAGATCACGCCCCACGCGGCGGCCTGGGACGAGGCGGGCGCCTTTCCGCGCGAGCTGTACGCCCGGGCCGCGGCGGTGGGCCTGCTCGGCCTCGGCTTCCCGGAGGAGTACGGCGGCCTCGGTGACACCGACGCGTTCCACCGGCTGATTGCCAGCATCGAGCTCGCGCAGGCGGGCTCGGGCGGGCTGGTGGCCTCGCTGATGTCGCACACCATCGGCACGCCGCCGGTCGTGGCGCTCGGCAGCGAGGCGCTCAAGCGGCGCGTGCTGCCGGAGGTGCTCGCAGGCCGGCGCATCGCGGCGCTGGCGATCACCGAGCCGTCGGGCGGCTCCGATGTCGCGGCGCTGCGTACCACGGCCGTGCGCGACGGCGAGCACTACGTGGTGAACGGCGAGAAGACATTCATCACCTCTGGCCTCCGCGCGGATTACCTGACCGTCGCGGTGCGCACCGACCCGGCAGCGCGCGGCGCGCGCGGCATCTCGCTGCTGCTCATCGACGGCGATACGCCGGGACTCAGCCGCAGCCCGCTCGCGAAGATGGGCTGGTGGGCGTCGGACACGGCGCACCTCCGGTTCGACGGTTGTCGCGTGCCGGCGGCCAACCTGCTCGGCTCCGAGGGCGAGGGTTTCCGCGCCGTCATGCAGAACTTCAACGCCGAGCGCTTTTCGATGGCGGCAGGCGCCGTCGGCTTTGCCTGGGTCTGCTACCAGGAGGCGCTGGCCTGGGCGCGTGACCGGCACACGTTCGGCCAGCGGCTCGCCGACCACCAGGTCGTGCGCCACCGGCTGGTAGACATGCTCGCCAGCATCGAGTCGACGCGCGCCATGCTCGAGGAGACCGCGTGGCGGCTCGACCACGGCCCGGCCGGCGACCCGACGCTGGTCGCATCGATCTGCATGCTGAAGAACGTCGCCACGCGCTGCATGCAGTTCTGCGCGGACGCGGCCGTGCAGACGCTCGGCGGCATGGGCTACATGCGCGGCACCCGTTCCGAGCGGATCTACCGCGAGGTCAAGGTCAACATGATCGGTGGCGGCGCGGAAGAAATCATGAAGGACCTGGCGGCGCGCCAGCTCGGCCTGTGAGCAGCCGCGCCGACGACGCCGGCCGGCGCGGGCAACTGGTCCGCGAGTCGGCGCGATTGTTCCGCGAGAAGGGCTACGACGCGACCTCGGTCCGCGACATCGCCGCGGCCACCGGCCTGCAGTCCGGCAGCTGGGTCTACCACTTCAAGACCAAGCAGGACATCCTCGCCGCGGTGATGGAGGAGGGGCTCGAGCAGGCGCTCGCGCGCATCGAGGCGATCGCGCGCGAGCAACTGTCGCCGCGCGAGCAGTTCCGTGCGCTGCTGCAGACCCACCTCGACACGCTGCTGGGCCCCGGCCAGGATTTCATCCCCGTGCTGCTCTACGAGTGGCGTTCGCTCGACGCCGCGGGCCGCCCGCGGATCATCGAGCTGCAGCGGCGCTACGAGGCGGTCTGGGACGATGTGATCCGCCAGCTGCAGGGCTCGGGCGACTGGGCCCTGCCGACGCGCGTCGATCGCCTGCTGATGTTCGGCGCCCTGAACTGGATCGCGCACTGGTACCGGCCGGGCGGACCACTCGACGTCGCCGGGCTTGCTGCAGACGCCGAGCGCTTCTTCCTGCGCACCGCGGCCGGGCGTCGCGGCTTTACTCGACCGGCCGCGTCGCGTAACGTCGCGGGCAAGTCGCAGCCACGGGGGTGGGGCGGCCGCGATCGACGAGACAAATAGACAATGGTGCCGGCGCTTGCCGGCGCCGACAAAGGTCGATGCGAGGGAGAATCCGTGAAGCAGCTGTCCGGCATGGACAACATGTTCCTGCGCCTGGAACATGGCAACCAGCACATGCACGTCGCCGCGCTCGGCCTCTATGATCCGTCGACGGCGCCCGGCGGCTTCGTCCGCTTCAAGGACATCCTGAAGTTCTTCGAGTCGCGGCTCGACACGGCCCCCGTGTTCCGGCGCCGCCTGGTGACCGTGCCGTTCGACCTCGACCGGCCGTACTGGATCGAGGACGACGACGTGGACGTGGAGTTCCACGTGCGCCACGTCGCGCTGCCGGCGCCCGGCGACTGGCGCCAGCTCTGCATCCAGGTGGCGCGCATCCACTCGCGTCCGCTCGACCGCAGCAAGCCGCTGTGGGAGGCGTACGTGATCGAGGGGCTGGACAACATCCCGGGCATCCCCAGGGGCAGCTTCGCCTTCTATACCAAGTTTCACCACGCCGCGATCGACGGCGAGGGCGGCACCGAGGTGCTGAAGGCGATCCATACCGCCGCGCCGGAGGAACCGCTGCAGCAGGCCGTGCCGCGCGCGCGGGTGCGCGACCGCGAACCGCTGCTGACGGAACTGTACGCGCGCGCGTTCGTGAACAACCTGCAGCGCGTGCCGAAGGTCGCCCGCTTCTCCGTGAAGACGGTGACGCGCCTCGCCGGCCTCGGCGCCGGCTACATGGGGCAGGTGTCCCAGATGCTGCAGGAGGCCGGCGTGCCGTCCGTCGCAACGATGAAAGCGAAGGTGCGGCGTCCGCCGGTGACGCGCTTCAGCGGCAAGGTGTCGTCACACCGCGTCGTCGAACTGGTCGCGTTGCCGCTCTCCGACTTCAAGCGCGTCCGGCACAACGTCGCGGGATCCACGCTCAACGACATCTTCCTCGCCACGGTGGGCGGCACGCTGCACAAGTACCTTGCCGCCAAGGGCGAGCTCCCCGACCGCACCATGACCGCCCAGGTGCCCATGACGCTGCGGGGCGAGAACAAGGGCGGTGACGTGGGCAACCAGGTCGGCGTCGCAGTGATGCCGATCCACTCCGAGATCGCGGATCCGCTCGAGCGCATGGCGGCCATCAGCGCCGGGGCAACCAAGGCCAAGGCGCTGGTGAGCGCCGTCGGCAAGGATCTCACCAAGCACGTCTACGACCTGCTGCCGGCCGTGGCGTCGGAGTTGTTCACGACCCGGGTGATGCTGCCGACGATGAACATCATCGTCTCGAACGTCCGCGGCCCGGACCTGCCGATCTACCTGGCGGGCGCGCAGATGGTGGCCTTTGCGCCGGTGAGCATCGCGATGAACGGCCTGGGATTGAACGTCACCGGCTTCAGCTACCACGGCACGATGTGGGTCTGTGCGGTGGCCTGCCGCGAGATGATGCCGGACCCGGGTTTCTTCGCCGACTGCATGCGCGATGCGTTCAACGAACTCGTCGCGGCCGCGGACGCGCTGGCAGCGACGGCGGCCGCGGCGCAGGCACGGGCGAAGGCGCCGGTGCGTGCCAAGAAATCGTCCCGTGCCGCGCCGCGCGTCGCCAGCGCGCGGCGACGTCGCGGCTGAGCGATCAAGTGTGCGGCGCAGCAAATTGCTGCATGGCAAAAACGCAACGAAGGTCTGAGTTGTCACGCGTGCAAGACACTGGCAGGCTTGCGTGACTGCGGTATGTAGTAGTGGCATTTCGGATACTCCCGAGTGTCGCTGGCAAGTGCCGGGGCTAGCCTCCGGACGATCAACGAACGCGGCAACTACGGTTGACGCAGTGCAGCAATCGGGCCTCGCGTAAGCGAGGCTTTCAACTCGAGGCAATTGGGGGACTACTGATGACGAGCGAATCCATGGTCCAGGGTCGGCGCAACACCGTGCTTGCCGCCGTGATCGGCACAGTGCTCGCGTCGTATGCGGGCGGCGCAGCTGCGCTGGAGTTCGAGTTCGACAACGGTACGCGGGTGAACTGGAACACCACCATCTCGGTGGGCACCAGCTGGCGCGCCGAGGACCAGAGTCGCTTGCTGTACACGTACGCGGACGGCGCGTTGCTCGGCCGCTACGGTGGCCCGTTGCCGCTCGGCGTGGCGCCCACCGCGCGGGATGGCATGGCCGGCAACAACGCCGCCTCCAGCGCCAACCTGAACTACGACAAGGGTGACCAGTTCTCGACGCCGTTCAAGCTGATCACCGACGTCGAAGTGAAGCAGGGCAACTACGGCGGCCTGCTGCGCGTCAAGGCCTGGTACGACTACGCGCTGAACGAGCGCAAGGTCAACATGGGCAGCCAGGTCAACAATTACAACGGCGTGCGCCCGGGCCTCGGCCCCATCCCGGGCTTCGGCATCTGCAGCCCCGCAACGCCGGCGGGCACGCCGTGCTTCCCGCTGTCGCCGGCCGGACAGAACCTCTGGCCCAGGGGCAAGCTGAGCGACGACGGTTTCGAGGACGAGCAGAAGTTCGATAACGTCTACCTGCTCGACGCGTATGTGTACGGATCGTTTGCGGTGGGCGATACCGACCTGCAGTTGCGCCTCGGCAACCAGGTGGTGAACTGGGGCGAGAGCGTCTTCATCCAGGGCGTCAACCAGATCAACCCGATCGACGTGCCCGCTGCGCGCCGCGCAGGTGCGGAGCTCAAGGAAATCCTGCTGCCGGTGTGGATGGCCTACGCGAACTGGGGCTTCAGCTTCGGCTCGGTCGAGGCGTTCTACCAGCTGCAGTGGAACAACACCTCGGTCGATGGCTGTGGCAACTACTGGGCGGTCACCGAGACGATCATCTCGGTCGACCCCGGCCGCTGCAACAGCGCCACCGTGCTCGGCAACGGCATGGGCGCGCCGTTCCCCGGCACGGCGTCGCCGCTGATCCCGCAGCTCGGTTCGAATCCGTTCCAGCAGGCCATCGGCGGCACGTATGCGCCGTTGATCAAGGGCCGGGAGCCGGGCGACAGCGGCCAGTTCGGCTTCGCGTTCCGCTTCCCGGTGGACATGATCGACACCGAAATCGGCCTGTACGCGATGAACATCCACTCGCGCCTGCCAGTGATCCAGGGCCTCACGGGTACCAACCCGCTCGAGGTGCCCGAACCGTACCGCACGGCGCTGGGGCCACAGGGGGCGAAGCTGTGGGGCCAGGACGCCATCGGGCCGTACTGGCTGGCCGGCACGACGCGGCTGCGCGGTGGCCCGCTGCCGGTCATCGCCGCCGGCGTCGCGCAGGCGACGGGCGGTGCCGTGATTCTCGATACGCCGCGCTCGTTCTGGGAGTACACCGAGGACATGCAGATCTTCGGCATCAGCGCCGCGACGAACCTGGTCGGCTGGTCAGTGTCGGCCGAGGCGAGCTACCAGAAGGACGTGCCGGTACAGATCAACGGCAACGACCTGGTGGCGTCGCTGCTCGCGGGCATCGGCCCGAACGGCGCCAACGCCATCGCGGCCGGACTGCAGGGCACGGACACCCTCGTGAAAGGCTACGAGCTGTACGACAAGACGCAGTTCCAGGTGAACACGGTCAAGACCTTCAGCAACATCCTCGGCGCCGCGAACATGCTGATCGTCGGCGAGATCGGCATGCAGATCAACGACCTGCCGGACTACAAGAAGGTCGATTCGCTGCGCTTCGGCCGCGGCTTCATGTACGGCACCGGCTCGCACCCGATCTTCGCGCAGCAGGCGGTGTCCGCCCCGAGCGCCGGCAACTTCTGCTCGACCACGTTCGCCGGGCTGCCGACGCCGGTGCCGAGTACCGGCACCACGCTCTATAACCCGTCGTCGCTCGGCTGCCGGAACGACGGTTACATCACCGACGCGGCCTGGGGCTATCGACTGCGTGTGTCCGCCGATTACCTGAACGTGCTCGAGTCCGGCGTCACCGTGACCCCGAGCGTGTTCTGGTCGCACGACGTCGACGGCATCTCGATGGACCCGCAGTTCATCGAGGACCGCCAGGTGCTCGGCCTCGGGATGAAGTTCACCTACAACAAGCAGTACGTGCTCGACTTCAACTGGGTGGACTACGCCGACAACAACTTCGATCCGCTGCACGACCGCGACTACTACTCCGCGTCGGTCAGCGTGACGTTCTGATTGGAATCCGGGAGAAATTGATGAAGACGATGACCAAGATTCTCGCTTCCGCGGTGGCGGCGGCCCTGCTCGGGGTCGCCGCGCCCGCGTCTGCGAAGCTGAGCGACGCCGAGATCGCGCGCCTGGGCGCCGACCTGACGCCGGTCGGCGCGGAGAAGGCGGGCAACAAGGACGGCACGATCCCCGCGTGGACGGGTGGCCTGTGCGCACCGCCGGCCGGCTGGACGGCGGCGCAGGGCTACGTCGACCCGTTCGCCAGCGACAAGGTGCTGTTCACGATCACCAAGGCGAACGCCGCCCAGTACAAGGACAAGCTGACGCCCGGCACGCTGGCGCTGCTCGACAAGTACGACAACTACAAGATGAACGTGTACCAGACGCGCCGCACGGCCTGCTACCCGCAGGAGGTGTACGACGCCGTCAAGGCGCAGGCCGGCAAGGTGGAGCTGCAGGGCTTCGGCATCGCGAACCTTGGTGCTTCGACGGTGCCGTTCCCGATCCCGAAGAGCGGCATGGAGGCGATCTGGAACCACACGATGCGCTACCTCGGCGGTGGCGTGGATCGCAACTACCACAGCTTCCCGGTGCGCGCGAACGGCGACTTCTACAAGATCGGCGCGCACGAGTACCGCATTTTCAACCAGAACATGGATCCGCCGCAGGACAACCTGCTGCTCGGCTTCCTGTCGTACTTCACGGCGCCGGCGACGCTCGAGGGCACGGTGTTCCTGGTGCACGAGCCGGTCGACCAGGTGAAGCAGTCGCGCTCCGCGTGGATCTACAACGCGGGCCAGCGTCGCGTGCGCCGTGCGCCGGACCTCGCCTACGACAACGTCAACGACGGCACGGAAGGCATCCGCACGACCGACGACTTCGACGGCTTCAACGGCGCGCCGGACCGCTACGACTGGAAGATCGTCGGCAAGAAGGAAATCTACATCCCCTACAACTCGTTCAAGCTCGGGGACAAGAAGCTCAAGTACAAGGAAGACATGATCCGCAAGAACACGCCCAATGCGGACCTGCTGCGCTACGAACTGCACCGGGTGTGGGAGATCGAGGCCACCCTCAAGGCGGGCAGCAAGCACATCTACGGCAAGCGCGTCTTCTACCTCGACGAGGACACCTGGACCGTCGTCTACCAGGACGCCTACGACACGCGCAAGCAACTGTGGCGCGTGCATGTCCACCCGATGATGCAGTTCTACGACGCCAAGGTGCCGTGGTACCGGTCGAACATCTGGCACGACCTGTCGAACGGCAGCTACCTGTTCTCGCTGCTCGACAACGAGGTCAAGCAGCCGTGGAAGTTCGGCGAGAAGGGCAGGTGGGGCGACTTCCAGCCCGACTCGCTGCGCCGCATCGGCACGAAGTGAGCGGATGACCGTCTAGGACGGTCGGTTTTGTTCGCAGCGGCGCGTCGCCCCGGGCCCTGGTGGCCCCGGGGCGATGGCGCCTGAAGGGTAGGCGGGCGCCGGAAGCCCGCGGCTCGGCGGGGAGTTTGTCCATGAAGAACTGGATCAGAGTGGCGTGCCTGGCGGTCGGCGCGGGGCTCGCGTTTGCGTCGGCCGCGCAAACCGCGGGTACCCTGCGCGCGGGTACGGTCGTCAACATCAAGCCCGAGCGCATCATCCTGATGGACATCACTCGTGCGGGCGACCGCCTGGTGACCGTGGGCGAGCGCGGGTTTGTGCTGCTGTCCGACGACGGCGGCAAGAGCTGGCGCGCGGTCGGCACGCCGGTCAAGCGCACGCTGACCGGTGTCGCCTTCAATGGCGACAAGCTCGGTGTCGCGGTCGGGCACGGGGGCTCGCTGGTCCGTACCGAAGATGGTGGCGACACCTGGACGGAGGTCCCGCTGGACGAGGCCATGGGCGAGTCGCTGCTCGGCGTCACGGCGCTCGGCGACGGCTGGTTCGCAGCCTACGGCGCTTTCGGCTTCTATTTCGACACCCTGGACGGCGGCAAGACGTGGACGCGTCGAACCGTCGTCGACGAGTACTTCGAGGCCCACATCTCGCAGGTGGTGTCCGCCAACGGCGTGCTCTGGCTGGCCGGCGAAGCCGGCGCGCTCGCGCGCTCCGACGACGACGGCGCCACGTTCGTCGCCGTGCCTTCGCCGTACACGGGTTCGTTCTTCGGCATGCTCGTGGCGCAGGACGGTTCGCTGCTGCTGTTCGGCATGCGCGGGACGATCTTCCGCTCGGTCGACGCCGGCGTCACGTGGCAGAAGATCGAGCTGGACACGACCGCCTCGTTCAACGGCGGACGGGTGCTCTCGGACGGGCGCATCCTGCTGGTCGGCAACGCCGGGCTGGTGGCCACCAGCACCGACAACGGCCAGACGTTCAAGACCGAGTGGTCGCCCGCCGGCCGGGGATTTTCGGCACTGGCCGAGTCGCCCGCGGGCCTGGTCGTCGTCGGGGAGAGCGGCGTCCGGCCGCTCGACACCACGGCCCTGGTGCGCAAGTAAACCGCCACGCCTGACGCGAGAGCAAACATCATGTCGAACGACCCGAAAATCCTCGCCACCAGCGCCGACGACGAGATCGAGAAGCAGCAGTTCTCCCGCGACTGGATCGGCAAGGTCGCCTACTGGATCTTCCATCACCGACGCTGGCTGCTGATCGTCAACATCCTGATCACGATCGTGCTCGGCGTGTCGGCGAGCCAGCTGCGGGTGCAGGCCGGGTTCACCAAGATGATCCCGCTCAACCACCCGTACATGTCCACGTTCATCGAGTACCAGCAGGACTTCGGCGGCGCCAACAAGGTGCTCGTGGCGGTGAAGACCCTGAAGGGCGACATCTTCGAAAAGGAGTTCATGGAGACGCTCCGCCAGGTGACGGAGGAGGTGTTCTACATCAAGGGTGTGGAGCGCAGCTCGGTCACGTCCCTGTTCACACCGAACGTGCGCTACAACGAGGTCGTCGAGGACGGTTTCCGCGGCGGCAACATCGTCTCGGCCGACTTTGCCGGCACGCCGGAGCAGCTCGACCAGGTGCGCGAGAAGCTGATGAAGTCCGACTGGATCGGCCGCATCGTCGCCAACGACCAGACCGCGGCGATGGTGGTGGCCACGCTGCAGGAGAACGACCCCGACACCGGCCAGCGGCTCGACCTGCAGGAAGTCGCGAAGAAACTCGAGGAAATCCGCGGCAAGTACGAAAAGGACGGCAACACCGTCCACATCATCGGCTTTGCCAAGGCGATGGGCGACATCGCCCAGGGCGCCGCGGGCGTGCTGGTGTTCTTCGGCGTGGCGTTCGTGGTGACCGCGATCCTGCTGTACTGGTACTCGGGCTCGCTGATGCTCACCTCGCTCGCGCTGATCTGCGCGATCGTGCCGGTGATCTGGCTGCTGGGCCTGCTGCCGGTGTTCGGCCTGGGGCTCGACCCGATGTCGATCCTCGTGCCGTTCCTGATCTTCTCCATCGCGGTTTCGCATGCGGTGCAGATGACCAACGCGTGGAAGCTCGAGACGCTGCACGGCGCCGACGGCGTGACGGCCTCGACGCACTCGTTCCAGAAGCTGTTCATCCCGGGTGCCACCGCGCTGCTCGCCAACGCATTCGGCTTCATGGTGATCGCGTTCGTGGACATCGAGATCGTGCGCGAGCTGGCCTACACGGCGACGATCGGCGTCACGGTGATGATCATCACCAACAAGGTGCTGCTGCCGATCCTGATGTCCTATTACAAGTTCTCGCCGGAAGAGGCCAGCAAGCTGGCCGGCAAGGAGACGGCCGGCGACTGGCTGTGGGAGAAACTCGGGCCGCTCGCCTCGCCGCGCACCGCCTGGATGGCGATCCTCGTGGGCGCCGTCCTGCTCGGCTTCGGGCTCTCGCAGGCCCGCCACCTGCACATCGGCGACCTCGGCAAGGGCGTGCCCGAACTCAAGCCCGATGCGCGCTACAACCAGGACGTCGAGTTGATCGTGAGTCACTTCTCGATCGGCGTCGACAACCTGCAGATCATCGCCGAGGCCAAGGCCGAGGACGACGAGGACTCGCCCTGTGTGGACCGCGAGGTGATGCAACAGGTCGAGGACTTCGAGTTCCAGATGCGGCAGGTGGACGGCGTGGCCACGGTGCGCAGCCTCTCCGGCTTCGTCCAGTCGATGACCCAGATGTTCGCCGAGACCTACTCGAAGTGGCGCATGCTGCCCGAGTCACGGGCGCAGATTGCGCAGGGCGTGGGCTACGCCACGCGCCTCGGCAACGAGTTCATGGACTCGCGCTGCACGGCGATGCCGATCAACCTGTACACGGTCGACCACCAGGCGCCGACCATCGAGCACATCGTCGAGAAGATCAAGGAGTTCAAGGCGGCCGGCGGCGACACCGACAAGATCACGTTCCGGCTCGCGAGCGGCAACGTCGGCGTGATGGCGGCCACCAACGAGGCGGTCGAAGCCGCCGACAAATGGGTGAACCTCGCGCTGTTCATCTCGGTCAGCATCCTGTGCATGCTCACCTTCCGCTCGTTGCGGCTCACGCTGTGCGTGATCATTCCGCTCGCGCTGGTCACGGTGCTGTGCAACGGGCTGATGGCGATGCTCGGCATCGGCCTCAAGGTGAACACGCTGCCGGTGGTGGCGCTCGGCGTCGGCGTGGGCGTCGACTACGGCATCTACCTGTTCGAGCGCATCAAGCACGAGATGTCGCATGCCAGGCTGTCGCTCACGGATGCGTACGTGGAAGCGCTCAAGCAGCGCGGCACGGCGTCGCTCTTCACGGCCGTGACCATGACCATCTCGGTCGGCACCTGGTATTTCTCGGCGCTCAAGTTCCAGGCCGACATGGGCATCCTGCTCGCGTTCATGTTCCTGGTGAACGTGTTCGGCGCGATCCTGCTGGCGCCGGCGCTCGCGGCGTACCTGGTCAGGGACAATCAGTTCGCGAAGAAGAAGGGCGCCAAGGCCTGATCGGCTTGGCTGGCTGGGCGGGCTGGGGTGTGCGTTCGCGCACACCCCAGGTTCGCCCGCGCGGCGATGCGCGCGACGGCTGGCGGGCTATTTCTTCCGCGAGTGGGCGAGGGCCTCGAGTTCCCGGATGAACTCCCGCTCGCCGCTGCTGATGAGCTCGCCGCCGATCCCGAAGAGATCTCCCTCGCGAGCCGCGCGCGCCACGCGCGTCGCGGTCGAGAGCACGAATTCCGCGTAATGCAGCAGGTCCTCGGGGCTGCCGTGGGTGTCGAGCGCATCGAGGGCGTGATGCATCGACTCGAGCGCCTTCTGCTGCAGGTTGCGCGGCGTGCGATGGGTCTCCTGGAGCGTGTAGAACCAGTTCCGGATGTCCTGCTGCGCCTGCATGATGTGCACGCTGCCGGCGATCTCCCGCACCAGCGGGTGGGTGCTGTGCATGGCGTCGACGATGGCCTGCAGGCCGGCACTGCGCTCGAGCATCTCGTCGAACGGGCTGCCGCCCGACGCCGAAACGGCGACGACCACGTGATGCGGCGTGTTCCGGACGGCGTGCCACTGCACGACCGTGAGCTTTTCCCGTGTCAACATCGGCGACTCCTCCCCCTCGGATCTGTTCATTTCCATTCCGGGCCCGAGGCAACCCGAGGTAGCATCGAGACATGATACTACCGACCGATGCGGCCGAGGATAGTCTGGAAGACGTTCTGGCGCGACCGTTGACCTTGCCTTGTGGCGCCGTGCTCAGCAACCGCCTGGCCAAGGCGGCCATGACCGAGGGCGTGGCCGACGCCGAGCTGCGCGCGACTCCGCGGCACGAGACCCTGTACCGCACCTGGAGCGCGGGCGGCGCCGGCCTGCTGCTGACCGGCAACGTGCAGGTCGACCGCGACGACCTCGAGCGGCCTGGCAACGTGGCCATCGATCCCTCCGATCCGCGGACCGTGTCCGCCGAGGCCCGCGATCGCCTGGCCCGCTGGGCGCGCGCCGGCACCGTGGCCGGCAATCACCTCTGGATGCAGATCTCCCATGCCGGGCGGCAGGCGCCCTGGTACGTGACGCGGCGGCCAAAGGCGCCGTCTGCGGTGCGCCTGGAGCTGCTGGGCAATTACTGCACACCCAGGGCGCTCACCGAGGACGAGATCCTCGAACTCGTGCGACGGTTCGCCGGTGCCGCGGTGGTCGCCCGTGAGACGGGCTTCACCGGCGTGCAGGTGCATGGCGCCCACGGGTACCTGCTCAGCTCGTTCCTCTCGCCGGTCACCAACCTGCGCACGGATGCGTGGGGCGGGTCCCTCGAGAATCGCGCGCGCTTCCTGCTCGAAGTGGTGCGCGCGGTGCGCCGCGCCGTGGGGGCGGACTATCCCGTGGCGCTCAAGCTGAATTCCGACGACTTCCGCAAGGGCGGCTTCAGCCATGTGGACTGCCTGCAGGTCGTGCAGTGGCTGAACGATGAGCGGATTGATCTGCTCGAGGTGTCCGGCGGCACGTACGAGCAGCCGCGGTTGATCGGCGCGGAGGGGCGGGCGGGCGACGCGATCCCGGTGCGCGCCAGCACGAAGGCGCGCGAGGCGTATTTCCTCGAGTATGCGGCTGCGATTCGCCAGGTGGCGCGCATGCCGCTGATGGTGACCGGCGGGTTCCGCTCGCGAGCGGCGATGGAGGCCGCGCTCGAGCGGGATTGCGACGTCGTCGGTCTCGGTCGCCCGCTCTGCTGGCAGCCCGACTTTCCGCGCCGCCTGCTGGCGCGCGAGGTGGACCACGTCGAGCGCCTCGAGGATCGGCTGCGCTTCGCCGAGCGCGGCTGGCGCTCGCCGTCGAGCTCGCTGCTGCCGATGAAGATTCTGAATACGTTCGGCGCGCAGGCCTGGTACTACTGCCAGCTGTTCCGGCTCGCCGACGGGCAGCCGGCCGACCTCGGCCGCGGGATGCTCTCGTCGCTCGTCGAGTACCTCCGCGACGAGCTGTCACGCCGGAGATAGCGAAAAATAGGGGACATTCACCTATTTCGTCCGCCTATTTCGTCCGCAGTCGCTGGCGGCGACCGGGCTGGTTGGCGAAATAGGTGAATGTCCCCTATTTTTCGCTATCTCCGGCCGAACCAGCCGACGGCCAGCGCGGCGATCCGTTCCGGCTGCTCGAGGGGCAACCAGTGACCGGCCCCCGCGATGCGCTCGAACGCCCAGGGCGCCGCCATGCGCCGCGCCGATCGCGCCATCTGGTCCTCCGCGAGGCAGTGGTCCTCGCTGCTCCAAATGCCAAGCACGGGTACTCGGCACTGCGGCCAGGCCCGGGTCAGCACCGGAATCAGGTTGGCGCGATACCAGTTGAGTCCCGCGGTGAGCCGCCCGGGCCGCGCGAGGTCGCGCAGGCAGACGTCGGCCTCGGGATGCTGGC
>Ga0316622_100002156_pt1 | contig 13472 bp, 13 predicted proteins | sample OWC_Aug_OW2_C1_D_FD_207646 | JGI IMG/M metagenome (GOLD analysis project Ga0316622, IMG submission 207646) | Wetland soil microbial communities from Old Woman Creek delta, Ohio, United States - OWC_Aug_OW2_C1_D5_C | ecosystem: Environmental > Terrestrial > Soil > Wetlands | place: USA: Ohio... | reverse complement strand
GGTGGCGCCTCGCGGGGGGGCGGGGGGGGCGCCGGCGCGGGGGCGGGGGCCGCGCTGGCTTTGTCGGCGGGGGGCGGCCCGGCCGGCCCCCCCCCCCCCCCCCCGCCCCCCCCGCCCGAGGCGCGGACTCGAGCGAGCTGCGACCTTTTCGGCGGCCCGCGCATCTAATGACCTGAATGAGCGCTTTCCTGGACAGCGACCTGCCGACTGAAACTGTGTCGAGGGCGCGCGCTGGCGCGATCGATGCGCAGGAGGCGATCTACCGTGCGTACCAGCGGCCGGTCCGGACACTTGCACGGCGGCTCGTACCGAGCGTGGCGGCCGCCGAGGACCTGGCACAGGACGTCTTCGTCGAGGTGCTGACGAAGCTCGACCAGTATGACGGTCGCGGCTCGTTTGCCGGCTGGGTGCGCACCATCACGGTCCACAGGTGCCTGATGCACCTGCGTTCGCCATGGCAGCGCGCGCGGCTCTGGATGAATTCGGCGGGCGAGGACGGCGGCGTCGAGTGGCCGGAACAGCGCTCCGCGCTCGTGACAAGCGACACGGTCGACCTGGAGCGCGCGCTCGCGCATCTCGGCGATGCCGCCCGGGCCGTCGTCTGGCTGCACGACGTGGAAGGCTACACGCACGCCGAGATCGGCCGGCTGCTCGGCGGCACGGTGAGTTTCTCGAAGTCGCAGCTCGCCCGCGCGCACGTCCGTCTGCGGGAATTGCTCGAAGGCGATGGAGTGAAGGCGACATGCATGCCCATCTCGACGAGTTACTGAACCTGCGTGCGCGATTGCGCGCACTGCCGTCGGCACCCGATGCAGATCGGGACGCGTGGCCCGAGATCCAGGCCCGCATCGCGCGATCGGAGCGCAGCGCGCAACGTCGCACGAGGGCGGCGGCAATTGCGGCTGCGGCGTCGGTGGCCGCGCTGGGTCTGTTCGCAACGATCCGGTTGCTCGAATCGCCGGCCGCTCCTATGACGTCGGCCGGTCCGGTCGCGGCACCGGTGGCCGCCGACGCATTGGCCGATCTGCGCTGGCGCTCGCAGATGCTCGAGGCCGCGCTGGCCGAGCTGCCGGCGCGCCCTGCGGTGGAGCGCGCGGGGACGTCGGTGCCGATCGATTCGCTCGAGGCCCGTGTGCAGTGGCTCGATCACGAAATCCTGGTTGCGGACGCGCAGGCAAGCGCGCCGCAAGCCGAGCAGCTCTGGCGCGACCGGGTCGAAGTCCTGAATTCGCTGGTGCAGCTGCGCTACGTCGAAGCGCAGCGCGACTTGTTGTGAACTGGAGATCACAAATGAAGATCAACGCATTGCATGCTGGCCGAGCTGCCGCCGCCGCCTGCTGCGCGGCCTTGCTCGCGCTGGCTGCACCGATTGCGGGAGCCACGGAGCCCGCGGATCGCGCCGCACTGGAGAAGCAACTGAAGGAAGCGCGCACGAAGCTGAATGACGCCGCGCGCGACGTCGCCGACCTGAGCCAGCAGCTCTACGGCGGCGACCGGCACGAGGAACTGATGCGCTTCGTACAAGGGCGACCACAGGGCGCCATGCTCGGCATCAACATCGACGACGCCAAAGGGCGCGACGACGGCGTCGAGGTCGTGGGCGTGAGCCCGGGCGGCCCGGCCGAGCAGGCTGGCCTCAAGACGGGGGACATCGTGGTCGCGATGGACGGACAGTCGCTGCGGACCACTGATGGTCGCGACCCGAGCACTCAACTCGTCGAGCGGATGCGCAGCGTCGAACCCGGCCAGACCGTTAATCTCGACTATCTGCGCGACGGCCAGAAGCGCAGCGCAGCGATCAAGGCTGCACCCGCGGAACCGCCGATTGCGCGCATCCTGCGCGAGCGACTGCCGAAGCAGCTTCCGGAAGGCCTGCAGATCCCGGGCTTCGAGGGCCTGCTGGGTCCCGAACGGCAGTTCCGTTCGCTCGAGCTCGTGAGCCTGACGCCGAAGCTCGGCAAGTACTTCGGCGCGGAACAGGGGCTGCTGGTCGTGCGAGCGGCAGAGGGCCAGGTTCTGCCGCTCGAGGAGGGCGACGTGCTGCTCAGCATCGACGGGCGCAGGCCGGACAGCCCGGGGCACGCGTTCCGGATCCTGCGCTCCTATCAGCCCGGCGAGAAGGTGACGCTCGGCGTGTTGCGTAATCGCAAGCAACTCGAACTTGCGGTGACCATGCCGGAAGTCGATGCCGCGGCCTGGTCGCGCCAGCGCACGCCGCGGCCGCCGACGCCACCGATGCCACCTTCTGGCGGGATCACCTGAGACGAGCGCGACCCCTCTGCTAGCATGCGCGGCCCATGCTGCGCAGCGATTTCCAATACGAGCTCCCCGACGACCTGATCGCGCGTCACCCGGCGACGCGGCGCAGCGACAGCCGCCTGCTGCATCTCGACGGCCGCAGTGGCGCGATCGTGGACCGGCAGTTCGCGGACCTGCCGGGGTTGCTGAAGCCGGGCGACCTGCTGGTGTTCAACGACACCCGGGTCGTGCCGGCTCGACTGCATGGACGCAAGGACACGGGTGGCCGTGTCGAGATCCTGCTCGAACGCGTGCTCGGCGGCCTGCGCGTGCTGGTACAAATGCGATCGAGCAAGGCGCCCGCCCCGGGTTCGAGACTGCATCTGCCGGGCGACTGCACTGCGATCGTCGTCGGCCGCCAGGACGAGTTCTGGTTGCTCGAGTTCGACCGCGAACCTGCTGGAATATTCGAGCAACACGGCGAAATGCCGCTGCCACCGTACTTGAAGCGACCAGCCGAGGAGGCCGATCGAGAGCGCTACCAGACCGTGTATGCGCGTGCCCCGGGGGCCGTGGCCGCGCCGACCGCGGGCCTGCATTTCGACGACGCCACGCTCGAGGCTTGCCGGCGGGCCGGCGTGGAGAGCGCGCGAGTCACGCTGCACGTCGGGGCCGGCACGTTCCAGCCGGTGCGGGCCGACGATGTCCGTGATCACCGGATGCATGCGGAACTTGCCGAGGTCCCGCTGGACACCTGTGACGCGGTCGCTGCGTGCCGCTCGCGAGGCGGTCGCGTGATTGCGGTCGGCACGACGGCCGTGCGCGCACTCGAATCGGCGGCCCGGGCCCAGGGGCGGCTGGTTCCGTTCGCGGGGGATACCCGGCTCTTCATCACCCCCGGCGATCGATTCCACGTCGTGGACGCGCTGCTCACGAATTTCCACCTGCCGGAGTCCACGCTGCTGATGCTGGTGTGCGCGTTCGCGGGACGGGAGCACGTGCTGCGCGCCTACCGTCACGCCGTCGCCGCGAAGTACCGCTTCTTCAGCTACGGCGATGCCATGTTCGTCGAGCCGGATCCGGCCGCACTCGAACGGAGGCCCGTGGCATGAAGTTCGACCTGCTCACGAGCGGGGGCCTGGCGCGCCGCGGCCGGTTGCGCCTGCGGCACGGCACCGTGGAGACGCCCGTGTTCATGCCGGTCGGCACCTACGGCACCGTCAAGGCGATGACGCCGGAAGAGTTGACCGGGCTGGGCGCGCAAATCGTGCTCGGCAACACGTTCCACTTGATGCTGCGCCCCGGCACCGACGTGATCCGTGCGCATGGCGGCCTGCACGGGTTCATGCACTGGACGGGGCCCATCCTGACCGACTCCGGCGGATTCCAGGTGTTCAGCCTCGCGGACCTGCGCAAACTGACCGAGGAGGGCGTGCGCTTTCGCTCGCCGGTCAACGGCGATCCGGTGTTCCTGAGCCCGGAGATCTCGATGCGGGTGCAGACGGACCTTGGGTCGGATATCGTCATGGTGTTCGACGAGTGCCCGCCCTATCCCGCCACCGAGGCGCAGGCGCGGCAATCGATGGAGTTGTCGATGCGCTGGGCGCAGCGTAGCCGCACCGCCTTCCGAGAACTTGGCAACCCGAATGCCCTCTTCGGCATCGTGCAAGGCGGGACACACCTCGGGTTGCGGTTCGAGTCACTCGAGGCGTTGCGCGCGCTCGAGTTCGATGGCTACGCGGTCGGCGGACTCGCTGTCGGCGAGCCTGCGGACGAGCGCAACGCCGTGCTCGATGCGCTCGGTCCGGCGCTGCCGGCAGACCGGCCGCGTTACCTGATGGGTGTCGGCACGCCCGCAGACATCGTCCAGGCCGTGCAGCGCGGCATCGACATGTTCGATTGCGTGATGCCGACCCGCAACGCGCGCAACGGCCATCTGTTCACCAGCGAGGGGGTGGTCAAGATCCGCAATGCGGCCCACCAGGCGGACACGCGGCCGCTCGATCCGGCCTGCAGCTGCTATACCTGCCGCAACTACTCCCGCGCCTACCTGCGCCACCTCGACCGCTGCAACGAGATCCTCGGGGCGCGGCTCAATTCGATCCACAACCTGCACTACTACCTGGCCTTGATGCAGCGCATCCGGGCGGCGATCGACCAGGGCACTTTCGGGCGGTTTGCCGCGGAATTCCTCGGCGGACCGGAAGGGCAGCCCAAGCCGGCCGGCAGCCCGGGCGGCCCTCGGGTATAATCCGCAGCCTTTTTGACAAGGCCCCCATGGGCCCAATCACAGGAGTCCGTCGATGGATTGGTTGATCTCGAGCGCCTCGGCGCAGGCCGCCGGCGGCGCGCAGCCGAACGCTTTCATGCAGTTGCTGCCACTCGTGCTGATCTTCGTGGTGTTCTACTTCCTGCTGATCCGTCCGCAGGCCAAGCGCGCCAAGGAGCACAAGGCCATGGTGGCCGCGCTCGGCGTCGGTGACGAAGTCGCCACGGCCGGTGGCGTCCTCGGCAAGGTCACCGAGACCGGCGACCAGTTCCTGACCCTCGAGATCGCGGAGGGCGTGCGCGTCAAGATCCAGCGCCACACCGTGACCAGCGTCCTACCCAAGGGCACCATCAAGAACGCCTGAGCCCGAGGGGAGTCCCCGCATGCATACCTATCCGGCCTGGAAAGTCTGGCTGGTCGCCATCGTCATGCTGGTGGCGACCCTGCTCGCGTTGCCGAACGTGTTCGGCGAGGCCCCGGCGCTGCAGCTGTCGCGCAACGACCGTGCCGCCTTCACCGAGCAAGGCCAGGCCAGCGTCACGGCCATCCTGGCAGGGAAGGGGCTGTCGCCCGAAGCGGCCCACATCGAGGGCGACCGACTCGTCCTGCGTTTCGGGAGTGTCGAGCAGCAACTCGCAGCTCGCGACGCGATCCAGGACGCCGCACCACGCGAGCACCTGATCGCGCTCGCGAAGGAGCCTCGCACGCCTGTTTGGATGAGGGCACTGGGCCTGAAGCCCATGAGCCTCGGTCTCGACCTGCGTGGCGGCGTCCATTTCCTCTACGAGGTGGATGTCGCCGGCGCGGTCAAGCAGCTGCTCGGCACGATGGAGCGCGACTACCGCACGCTGCTGCGCAACGAGCGCATTCCGTTCACCGGCATCGAGGTCAGTGGGGTCGATTCCGTGCACATCTCGCTGCGCACCGGTGACGACGTCGAGCGCGCAGCGGCGGCGCTGCGCAAGCAGGATCCGACGATCACGCTCGAAACGGACCGTCAGGCCGAGGGTGGATCCGTCACGGTGCGACTGACTCCGGAGCAGATCAAGCAGCGCCAGGACTTCGCGATCCAGCAGAACATCACCACGCTGCGCAATCGCGTCGACGAGCTCGGCGTGACCGAACCGATCGTCACGCGCCAGGGCGTGGATCGCATCGTCGTGCAGCTCCCTGGCGTCCAGGACCCGAACGAGGCGCTCCGCGTCCTCGGTGCCACCGCGACCCTCGAGTTCCGGCTGGTTGACCAGCAGCACGACCCGGTGGAAGCCGAGCAACTGGGCCGCGCGCCGCTCGGCACGCGGCTCTATCAGCGACGGGACGGCGGGCCGGTTCTGCTGAAGCGCGAGATCATCGTCTCCGGCGAGCAGCTCGTGGATGCCAGTTCAGGCTTTTCAGAGGGCCAGCCGGCGGTGTTCGTCAAGCTCGACGCGCGCGGCGCCTCCGAGATGCTCAATACCACCCGTGAGAACCTCGGCCGACCGATGGCGGTCGTCTTCATCGAGAAGAAGCGTGTCGCCGAAAGCGAGGCGTGCAACGGTCTGCGTTCGGGCAGCGAGTGCACCGAAGAGGAAGTGATCAGCGTCGCCACCATCCAGGGCGTCTTCAGCAGCAATTTCCAGATCACCGGGTTGCTCGCCGGCGAAGCCCGCGAGCTCGCGCTGCTGCTCAGGGCAGGTTCGCTTGCGGCACCGCTCTACATCGTCGAGCAGCGGACGGTCGGACCGAGCCTCGGCCAGGACAACGTCAACCGCGGCTTTCGGGCGTTGCTGATCGGGCTCGTCGGTATGTTCATCTTCATGGGTCTCTACTACCGCAGGTTCGGCCTCGCGGCCAACGTCGTGCTGTTCTCGAACATGGTGCTGCTCACGGCCATGATGTCATTGCTGCAGGCGTCGTTGTCGCTGCCCGGCATCGCGGGCATCGTGCTCACGGTCGGCATGGCCGCGGATGCGAACATCCTGATCTTCGAGCGCATACGTGAAGAGGTGCGCAACGGCATGAGCCCGCACGCGGCGATCAACGCCGGTTTTGACAAGGCGTTCTCGGCGATCGCGGACTCTAACGTGACGACCTTGATCGCCGGCATCGTGCTGTTCACGTTCGGCACCGGCCCCGTGCGCGGATTTGCGGTGACCTTGTGCATCGGCATCCTGACGTCGCTGTTCACGGCCATCGTCGGCAGCCGTGCTCTCATCCACGTGATCTGGGGGCGCCAGCGCAAGCTCGAAGCGCTTCCGATCTGAGGCAGACGCGTCATGGAATTCTTCAAGAAAAAGACCAGCTTCCGCTTCATGGGGCTGCGCCGGCGTTGGTACGTCGTGTCCGGCGTGCTGATCCTGGCGTCGGTTCTGCTGCTCGCCTTCCGTGGCCTCAATTTCGGCATCGACTTCACGGGCGGCGTGGTCCTGGAGTTGTCGTTGCCGCAGGCCGCGGATCTCGAGAAGGTCCGTGGCGCGCTCGAGGAAGCCGGGTTCGGCGACGCGGTCGTGCAGAGCTTCGGCACGTCGCGCGACGTGCTGGTCCGCGTCTTGCCCGAAGAAGGCATGGACGTGAATGCGGTGAGCGAAAAGGTCCTGACGGCGCTGCAGACCTACGAGCCGGCATCCGAGCTGCGACGCACGGAGGTGGTGGGCGCCCAGGTCGGCCAGGAGCTGGCGGAGAAGGGCGCACTCGCGGCTCTGTTCGCGTTCCTGCTGATCATGGCCTACGTCGCGTTGCGCTTCCAATGGAAGCTCGCAGTCGGCTCCATCGTCGCGGCCTTGCACGATCCGATCATCATCCTCGGGATCTTTTCCGCAACGCAGATGACCTTCGACCTGCCGGCCTTGGCCGCGGTGCTGGCGGTCGTCGGTTACTCCCTGAATGACACGGTGGTCGTGTTCGATCGAATCCGCGAACGGTTCATCATGACCCGCAAGGGAGCGCCGGCCGAGATCATCGACCTCGCGATCAACGAGACCCTGTCGCGGACGTTGATGACCAGCGTCACGACGCTGATCGCAGTGCTCTCGCTGCTGATTTTCGGTGGCGATGTGCTGAAGTCGTTCTCGGTCGCGCTGGCCATTGGCGTACTCGTGGGCACGTTCTCGTCCATCTTCGTTGCGAGTTCCATCGCACTCGACCTCAAGCTGACGGCACGCGACCTGATGCCGGCGCAGAGGGAGAAGGGCGAAGTGGACGAAATGCCCTGAGCGCATGGCTGCCCCCGTACAGGTCGTCTGAGGTAGAGATCTCGTGACCGGGGTCGTTTGGGGCGGATTCCTCGCCTTCTTCCTGACGCTGCTGTTCCTCGACCTGAGTGTCCTGCACCGCGAGTCGGCGGAGCTCTCGGTCAAACAGGCGCTGTTCTGGACCAGCGTCTGGGTCAGCGTCGCACTCTCGTTCACGCTCGTCGTCTACGGCCTATACGAGCATCGCTGGCTCGGCTTCGAACCCGGGCCCGGGGTCGGCAGCGGCGCGGACGCCGTCGTGCTGTTCGTGACCGGCTACCTGCTCGAGTGGTCGCTGTCGGTCGACAACATCTTCGTCATCGCGCTGATCTTCTCATACCTGAAGATTCCCGCGCTCTACCAGTATCGCGTGCTGTTCTGGGGTATCGTCGGCGCGATCGTGTTGCGCGGCCTGATGATCGCGACGGGTACGGCGCTGCTTTCTCACTTCGACTGGATGTTCTACGTGTTCGGCGCGATCCTGCTGATCTCGGCGTTGCGCATGCTGCGCGACGACGACGATGTGCCGGATTTCGGCGGCAGCTTTCCCGCGCGGCTGGTGCGACGCTTCATTCCGGTATCAGAGGAGCTCGATCGCGCCCGCTTCTTCGTGCGGCGCGACGGCGTGCTGCACGCGACGCCGCTCTTCGTCGCGCTCGTCATGGTCGAACTGACCGACGTGGTGTTCGCCGTGGATTCGATCCCGGCCATCCTGGCTGTGACGCAGGACCCGTTCCTCGTGTTCACGTCGAACGCGTTCGCGATCCTTGGCCTGCGCTCGCTCTACTTCGCGGTTGCGGGGCTCATGGTGATGTTCCGCTACCTGAAATACAGCCTGGTGCTGATCCTCGCATTCGTCGGCGTGAAGATGCTGCTGGTCAGCCACTTCCACGTGCCGAATCTCGTCTCGCTCGGCATCATCCTCGGGACGCTGGCGGGCGGCGTCGTGGCGTCGCTCTGGGCCGCTCGGCGCGAGGAACGGACCGGGCGCGGCAACGCCGACTGACCTGTGTGGCGATCCGGTCGCGCGCTAGCGGCCGGACTTGCGCAGTTCGCTGTGCCGAAAGCCGTAGAAGGCATAGATCGCGAAGCCGACGGCGGTCCACACGAGCAGCCGCAGCCATGTGTCCGGCGGCAGCGAGACCATCATGCCGGTGCAGATCAACGCACCGGCAATGCAGACGAACCACGGTGCGGGCACCTTGAAGTGGCGCTTGATGTCGGGCCGCGTGTAACGCAGCACCAGCACGCCGATGCAGACCGTCGTGAAGGCGAGCAGCGTCCCGATCGAGACGAGCTCACCGAGGATCGTCACGGGAAACAGTCCGCTGATCAGGGCCGCGAGCGACCCTGTGATCAGCGTGCCCACGTAGGGCGTCTTGTGCGCCGGGTGCACCCGGCGGAAGAGCGGCGGCAGCAACCCGTCACGCGACATCGCGTAGAAGATGCGCGGTTGGCCGAGCAGCATGACCAGCATCACCGAGGTCATGCCCGCGATGGCGCCGAGCTTGATCCACCCGGCGAGCCAGCTGAGCTCGGGATGCCGGTCGAGCGCCAGTGCGACCGGCGCCGGCGTGTTGAGCTCGCTGTAGTGAACCATGCCCGTGAGCACCGCCGAAACCGCGACGTAAAGCACCGTACAAGCGGCCAGGCTGGCCAGAATGCCGATCGGCATGTCGCGCTGGGGATTCTTCGCCTCCTGCGCCGCGGTGGAAACCGCGTCGAAGCCGATATACGCGAAGAAGATGATGCCGGCGGCCTGCACGATGCCGCTCCAGCCGAACTTGCCGAACTGCCCCGCATTCTCCGGGATGAATGGTGTCCAGTTCGCGCCATCTACGACCCAGATGCCGAAGCCGATGAACAGCACGATCACGGTGACCTTGATGGCGACGACGATGGCGTTGAAGCGCGCCGACTGGTGAATGCCGACATAGCAGAGTGCCGTGATCGCTGCGATGACCAGCACGGCAGGTAGGTTCAAGAGCGCGCCAGTACGCACGATCTCAAAGTGGCCGACGCCCTTGGTGAATGGAGCGTTGGTCAAGGCGTCAGGCAGGTGCCAGCCGAGTTGCTCCACGAGGCTCACGACGTACCCGGACCAGCCGACGGCCACGGTCGCCGCCGCGAACAGATATTCCAGGATCAGGTTCCAGCCGATGAACCAGGCGACGAACTCACCGAGCGTGGCGTACGAATACGAATACGCGCTGCCCGAGACCGGGATCATCGAGGCGAATTCCGCGTAGCACAGTCCCGCCAGCGCGCAACCCAGGCCGGCGATCAGGAACGAGATGACCAGCGCGGGACCGGCGTGGTTGGCAGCGGCGGTGCCGGTCAGCACGAAAATTCCGGTGCCGATGATCGCGCCGATGCCGAGCAGCACCAGTGCGCGTGCGTCGAGCGTGCGATGCAGTTCGTTCAAGGTATCGGCTTCGTGCAACTCGCCGATCGGCTTGGTCGAGAACAAACGGCTGGGCATTGCGGCCTCGCGGGCGTTTCTGGGTCGCCCTCAGTGGAAGAGGCCGCAATCTAACCGAGGCTCGCGGTGTCGCGATAGAGGGGTGGGCGGAATCCGCGTCACGCTTCGCGCAGCGGCTCCGGCACGAGCGGGCCCAGCGCGGCGACCAGCGCTTCGTAGACCTTTGGCGTGCCGGCGATGACGTTGCCGCCCTGGCGGTACTCGCCGCCTGTCAGCGTACCGATCCGGCCGCCGGCCTCGGTGATCATCAGCGTGCCCGCGGCCGTGTCCCAGGCGTTCAGCCCGATCTCCCAGAAACCATCGATGCGCCCGGCGGCGACGTAGGCCAGGTCGAGCGACGCGGCGCCCGGGCGGCGGATGCCAGCCGTCTGCTGCATCACCACCTTGAGCATCGCCAGGTACTCGTCGATCCACTGGGCGTTGGCGCGATAGGGGAAGCCGGTGCCGATCAGCGAGCCCTCGAGTTCCATCTGCTTGCTGACGCGAATCCGCCGGCCGTCGAGCTGGGCACCGTCGCCGCGGGAGGCGGTGAAGAGTTCCTGCCGCATCGGATCGTAGATCACGCCGTGTTCGAGTCGCCCGCGATACTCGCAGGCGAGCGAGACGGCGAAAGTGGGGAAGCCGTGCAGGAAGTTGGTCGTGCCGTCGAGCGGATCGATGATCCAGATGAACTCGTCGCCGCCGCTGCGGCCGCTCTCCTCGCCGAGGAAGCCGTGGTCGGGGTGGCTGCGACGGATCGTCTCGATGATGTCGCGTTCGGCCATCTGGTCGATCTCGGTGACGAAATCGTTGCGGCTCTTCGAGCGAATGCCGAGCGTGGGCACCCGGTCGACGTTGCGCACGATCAGGTCCCCGGCGCGACGCGCGGCGCGGACGGCGATATTGAGCAATGGCTGCATGAGACGGCGTCTCGGCGGTTGGCGGTGACTGGCAAAGAACGGCGAGCCTTGAACCCGCCCAAAGCCCGGTAGAATACCAGAGCATGTCCATTCGCATTGTCATGGCCGGGATCTCGCACCCGGGCAACATCGGCTCGGCCGCACGCGCCATGAAGACGATGGGCCTCGAGCAGCTGTGCCTGGTCGCGCCCGAGCGCTTTCCGGCGACCGAGGCCACGGTACTGGCCGCGGGTGCCGATGACGTGCTGGACCGCGCCCGTGTGTTCCCTGACGTGCGCAGCGCCGTGGCGGACTGCGGGTTCGTCGTGGGCACCACGGCGCGCTCCAGGCACCTGCCGTGGCGCACCGTTGAGCCGCGGGAAGCGGCGCGCGAGATCGCGGCCGCTTCGCGAGCCAGCGAGGTCGCGGTCTTGTTCGGCGCCGAGCGCACCGGGCTCACCAACGACGACCTCGAGCTGTGCCAGGCGCTGGTCACGATTCCGACGGGCTCGGTCTACGCGTCGCTGAACGTCGCGATGGCCGTGCAGGTCATCGCCTACGAGATCCGGCTCGCGCTGCGCGACGAGCCCGACTCCGGGCGGACCGCAGGCGTCCCGCTCGCCAGCGCGCGCGACATGGAGCAGTTCTACCTGCATCTGGAGCAGGTGCTCGAGGAGATCGAGTTCCGCGACCGCACCGGCGAGGGCCACCTGATGGCCCGCATCCGGCGCATGTTCAATCGCGTCGTGCCCGACCAGAACGAAATCAACATCCTGCGCGGCATCCTCACCGCCGTGCAGGGCAAGCGTCGGCGCGCCGGGGATCCCCACGCGACGCGGCCTGCACCGCTGCCATGAGCGACGTCATCTACCTGGACAATGCGGCGACCACGCCGGTGGACCCGCGGGTCGTTGAGGCAATGGCGACTTGCCTGGGCGTCGACGGTGATTTTGCGAATCCGTCCGCCACCGGCCATGCGCCGGGGCGCCGTGCGCGCGCGCGCGTCGAGCAGGCGCGGGAGGAGGTTGCGGGCCTGGTCGGAGCCCGGCCCGCGCAGGTGATCTGGACGTCGGGCGCCACGGAAGCCGACAACTTGGCGTTGCTCGGCGCGGCGCGCTTCTACCGTTCTCGCGGCCAGCACGTGGTGACCGCGCGCACGGAGCATCCGGCCGTGCTCGACGCTTGCCGCCAGCTCGAGCGAGAGGGTTTCGCGGTCACGTATCTCGTGCCGGGCAGCGATGGCATCGTCGAGCCCGCACAGGTCGAGTCCGCGCTGCGACCAGAGACGATCCTGGTCTCGCTGATGCACGTGAACAACGAGATCGGCGTCGTGCAGGACATCGGCACCGTCGGGCGGCTGTGCCGTGCCCGCGGCGTGCTGTTCCACGTCGACGCGGCGCAGAGCGCGGGCAAGCTGCCCCTCGACGTCGAGCGCGACTGCATCGACCTGCTCGCGCTGACGGCGCACAAAGTGCACGGTCCGAAGGGTATCGGCGCGCTCTGCGTCCGGCTCGAGCCGCGCATCGGCCTCGTGCCGCTGCTGTACGGTGGCGGGCAGGAGCGAGGCATGCGCTCCGGCACGCTGCCGACCCACCAGATCGTCGGCATGGGTGTCGCGTACCGGATCGCCGCGCTGGAAATGGCCGCGGATTCCGCGCGAATGGCCCGGCTCCGCGATCGGCTCTGGCAGGGTCTCGCCGAGCTGCCGGGCGTCGAGCTCAATGGGCACGCTCGGCAGCGCGTGCCCGGCATCCTCAACGTCACGATCGACGGCGTCGAGGGCGAGAGCCTGCTGTTCGAGTTGCCGGGCCTCGCGGTCGCCTCGGGGTCCGCTTGCGCGACGACCAATGCCGAACCGTCATACGTGCTGCGCGCGCTCGGTCGCAGTGATCGGCTGGCGCAGAGCTCGCTGCGCCTCAGCCTCGGTCGCTACACGACCGCGGAGGAGATCGAGCTCGCGAGCGCGGCGATCCAGGAGGCGGTCCAGCGCTTGCGCGCCGTCGCTCCGCGCGGGGCGGCGACGTGACGGACGACGATCCACGCTATGGCGCCGAGGTCCGGCATCGCATGGCGACGCTGTCCGGTGCCGGTTCACTGCCCGCGGGCGGCAACGTCGTCACGGCTTGTGCCGGGGATCGAGAGCAGGGCGCGGAGGTCCGCCTGCAGTTCCGCGTGGTAGACGGCCGGGTCGAGGATGCGCGCTTCCAGGCCTTCGGCTGCCCGCATTTCCTTGCAGCGGCGTCCTGGCTGACCGACCGGCTGCGCGGTGCGGGCCCCGCGCAATGCGAGGCGTGGGACTGGCGCGAGGCCGCCGCCGCGCTCGAGGTTCCGGCCGCGAAATACGGGCGCTTGCTCACACTGCAGGACGCTGTCCGCGCCGCCGCGAGGAACTGGCC
>Ga0316622_100002155_pt1 | contig 13478 bp, 12 predicted proteins | sample OWC_Aug_OW2_C1_D_FD_207646 | JGI IMG/M metagenome (GOLD analysis project Ga0316622, IMG submission 207646) | Wetland soil microbial communities from Old Woman Creek delta, Ohio, United States - OWC_Aug_OW2_C1_D5_C | ecosystem: Environmental > Terrestrial > Soil > Wetlands | place: USA: Ohio... | reverse complement strand
GCGCAGGGGCTTTTCGTGCAGGCCCCGCCCCAGCCGGTGAAGGTGGAGCCGGTGCCAGGGGTGGCGGTGAGGGTGACGGTGCTCCCAGCGGCGATGGTCGCGCTGCAGGTGCTCCCGCAGTTCACGCCGGCCGGGGACGAGGTGACGGTCCCCGCCCCGGTGCCGGCCTTGGTCACGCTGAGCGTGTAGGTAGTCGGGGTGGGCGGCGCCGCGGCGAACGTCGCCGTGACGCTCCGGGCGACCGTCATGCTGACGAGGCAACTCCCGGTCCCGCTACAGGCCCCGCCCCAGCCGGTGAAGGTGGAGCCGGTGCCAGGGGTGGCGGTGAGGGTGACGGTGCTCCCAGCGGCGATGGTCGCGCTGCAGGTGCTCCCGCAGTTCATGCCGGCCGGGGACGAGGTGACGGTCCCCGCCCCGGTGCCGGCCTTGGTCACGCTGAGCGTGGAGGTAGTCGGGGTGGGCGGCGCCGCGGCGAACGTCGCCGTGACGGCCTGGGGCTTGGTCAACGTGATCGTGCACACGCCAGTCCCCGTGCAGGCCCCGCCCCACCCGGTGAAGGTGGAGCCGGTGTCAGGGGTGGCGGTCAGGGTGACAGAGGTGCCGCTGTTGAACGAGGCGCTGCAGGTCGTGTTGCACGTGATCCCGTTGGGGGAGGAGCTGACCGTGCCCGACCCGGTGCCACTCTTGGTCAGGGTAAGGGTGGAGGCGGTCGACGTGTTGATGGCGGCGAAGGTGGCCGTGAGGCTCTTGGCGGCATCGACGACAAGGGCGCAGCTCCCAGTCCCGGTGCAGGCCCCGCTCCAGCCGGTGAAGGCGGAGCCGGAAGCCGGGGTCGCACTCAGGGCGATGCTGATCCCCGACGCGAAGGAGGCACTGCACGTGCTCCCGCAGTCCACCCCGTTCGGGCTGGAGGCCACCGTCCCGCTCCCGGTGCCGGCTTTGGTCACCGCCGCGGTGTAGACGGTGGCCGTGACCGGCGTCGCACAGGCCTCGTTGGAGGGGGCGGAGTCGCCCGCATCGTTATACGCCCGCACCTGATAGCAATAGGTCGTCCCGATCGTGACCGTCGTGTCGACGTAACTTGTCGCGTTGCTCTCCCGGGTGGCGATCTCGGCGTAGGTTCCCCCGGTCCCGGTCTTGCGCGCGATCCGGAATCCTTTCTCGTTGCTGGAATTGTCTGCCCAATCAAGCCTGAGTTGCGCAGCGTCGGTGGCCGACGCGAGGCCGATCAAGGCCAGAAACCCGCACACCAGAAGTGCCGTCCGGAAGGCAGCCAAACCGGCATCGGCGGACGGACCCGTCTTGCGCCGCCCAACGACGTTGATGGGGCCCTGTACGGGCATCTTTCCAGCCCGCGACCACTCCACTCGAGAAGCCCGCTCAGTTGAACCTTCGCCGTGTACGCATGGAAAGAAGAACACAGGACCCCCCTTGGGAATGGGAACTTGTGCGGCCAAATGGACCCTTGGCATCGATACTCATTACGGCCGGCCACGCTTCCCTACACCCATACGAAAAGTAGGACGGACGGAATGACCCACTCATGATGAGATTGTCATGACACGTCTGCGGGCGTAACGAAGTGAGATCGCGTTGTCCTCACCGGAACAGTCCAGCAAACCAATTCAGGAGCCCTCGCCCGGCGCTCACGAGCGCCCCGCCGCCACAACCTGAAGGAGGTTCCGTCCCCGCCCGGAAGGCTTCCTCGACCGTAAGCCCCTGATCGCACCAAAAGGACGCCGACTTCCCCGTGTCGCGATCCACGGAGACCAGAACAACACCCGGCGGAGGGGTGAAAGGGTTCGGGGGCGACTGCCGGACAGCGGCCGCCATCGTGGCGGCCCAGATCGGCAGCGCGGCCTCGGCTCCGCTGAGACCGAGCGGGCTTCCGTCGTCTCGGCCCACCCAGACACCCACCACCAAGTCGGGCGTATAACCAACGAACCAGGCATCTCGCAATCCGTCGGTCGTGCCGCTCTTGCCGGCGGTCACTTCGCTCAGCCCCCAGCGGAGGCTCGCCTTCCCGGTTCCCTGGCGCATGACACCCCGCAGCAGATGCGTCACCAGGAACGCGGACTCGGCGGACACCGCCTGCGTCGGAGCGGGAAGGGGCTCGTTCACTTGCGTCCCGGCCGGGGGAGCGCCGGCGGCCAGGGTCGTTGGCGCCACACGCACGCCTCGGTTCGCCAGTGCGGCGTAGACGTCGGTGATCTCCAGGAGCGTCACCTCCGAGGTACCGAGGGCAAGGGAGGGGACAGCCGCCAGCGGGCTTCGGATACCCAGACGCTGCGCCACCTCCACGATGCGGTCCAGCCCGACATCCAGCGCCACACGGACGGCGGGTACGTTTCGAGACTCTTCGACAGCCCGCCTCACTGTCACGTTTCCTAGGAGGCGACCGTCCACGTTCCTGGGCGTCCAGGTCCGGCCGTCGGTTTGGACCGTCAACGGCTCGTCCCGAATCAGCGACGCCGGCGTGATCGGGGAGGACTGCCCGCGAGGGCCCAACTCAAAAGCGGCCAGATATACCAACGGTTTGAAAAGCGATCCGGGCTGCCGCGACGCCCGCGTGGCGCGGTTGAACGGGCTGTCGAGGTAGCGGCGCCCGCCGACGAGCGCCCGGATCTGTCCTGAGGCCGGCTCGATGGCGACGAGGGCTGCTTCGACCCGTCCCGGCTGACCGCCGCTCCCCCGCCGGCGTTCGATTCGATCCAGGCCCTCTTGGATGGCTCGCTCGGCCGCACGCTGCAGCTTCGGGTCCAGGCTGGTTGCAATGCGCACCTCGCCCGTGGCAGGCAGGGCCAAGCGGTGACCGATCTCTTCGCGGGCGAGGTCCACGAAATACGGGGCCCGCAATCGGGCGCGGCCCGGTTCGCTCGGAAGCGGTCGAAGCATCGCCTCCCGGGCGCGCGCCTCGTCGAGCAGTCCACGACGCTGCATCTCCGATAGGACGCTGGCCCGGGCGGTGCGAGCCCGATCCGGTCGGTCGCCGAGGGTCTTGTTGGGACTGCTGATGGCCGCGGCCAGCAGCGCTGCTTCATCCGCTCGGATCGCGGCAAGGTCCTTTCCGAGGAAATGCTGGGCGGCAGCCGGCAGCCCGTGCACGGCGACGTCGCCGTCCTGACCCAGGTAGATGGTGTTGAGGTAGGCCTCCAGGATACGAGGTTTGGAGTAGCGGAACTCCAGCAGGAACGCCAGCGTAGCCTCGTGAAGCTTTCGCCCCCAACCCCGCTCGCGCGTGAGGAAGAGCGTTCGCGCCAACTGCTGGGTGATCGTGCTGGCGCCCTGGCGGATCTCACCCTGTCTTACATTCGTTGCGACCGCACGGAACACCGCCAGGACATCGATACCGCGATGCTGAAAGAACCGCCGGTCCTCGGCGACCAGCACCGCGTCCACGACAGCCCGCGGGAACTCTTCCAAGGGACGCCAGACCTGCGCCCGGCGGCTTAGGCCATGGAGGACGGCGATCTCATCGGTGCCGGCGTAGAGTCGGAGGGTCGGCTCGTCCGCGGAAGCCCGCGTCGGAAGCGGCACAACCCAACCGAGCAAGGCCCAAGCCCCACCCAAGACCGCCGCCACGGCCAGGAGACCGAGCACCCACCGCCTTACGCCCGCCACGCAAACCCTAGCCAAGAGCGGTCACCGTGCCTCGTTCTTCCGCGACCCGACCAGTTTTCTTGCCGCGATGATGATACCGACGACGTTATTCACAACCGGGATCGTCCTTGAAGAGCCTGTTGCCGAGCAGATAGCCCCCGAGCAACGAGAAGCAGTACACCTACCCGCAATCTCATCGGTTCTCGTTCCTTCTTTGTCTGTATTGAGCGCAACCTGTGGCCATACCCTGAACCGTCGTGGCGGCAATCAACACACGCTGCAATCCACAACCGCGGCTTTCGGGGTCTGGTGGTCGAGCCCTCGGATGAAGGTTTTGACGCTGGCGGGGTCGATGGGCTTCACCATGAAGGCCGAAACCTTAAAGCGCTTCACGAGTCGCTGGATGCCCCCGTCTTCTTGCGCGCTCATCATGATAATTGGAATCTCCGGAGCGTAGGCACGGAGGATGCGCACGACGTCCCATCCGGTCACGAGGACTCCCAGGACGGACGGCAGGTCGAGATCCACAACGGCGAGGTCGAAAATGCCTTCCTTGATCTTTCGAAACGCTTGCCATCCATCCGAGACCCCTTCCACCCCGTGCCCCTCGGCCAGCAGAGACGCCTGCAATCCGTTTCGGCTGTGCTGATCGTCTTCTACCAGAAGAATCCGCTTTCGCATTGTGGCCCCCGTTGCTGCGGTAGTTCCCCGGCAAATTTCTCGAGCCCTCCACCCGCCTTAGTGTGGTAGGCACGGCAACGGACGTGCCAGAGCGATCACTGGGACGCTAGTCCTGAGGATAACAAAGAATCCGAATCTTTAAGAGATTCTTGGCGGTCAGCGGCGCGCTGCCGACCAACGCGCCGAGAAGAAAAGGGGTGTAAGAGCTTCGAGGGGAACGTAAAACTTACACGCGCAGAAAAGCCGAGGTACCCAAGAGAGGAGTGTCGCCGCTATTCCTTGGGCGATGAGCCGACAGGTCGATCAAGTCCCAAAACCGGACTTGGATGCCATCTTCACTTGACGCTTTGGGACAATTCCTCTGCCAAAAGCCGCGCCTTATCGGCGAGATTCGAGGCCTTGGTTAGATCCTGGGCCGCCAGCGCCTCTTTGGCGTTGCCGAGGAGGCTCCGGACGGTCATGAGGCGCTCCTGCTGTTCGGCGGTGAGGCTCTTCCCCTCCAGTTGGCCGATGAGCTGCTCTGTCCGTTGGATCCGGGAGCCGGCCGTCCGCCTCAACTGCTCCTCGTCCCCGACTTGTGGCGCAAGGACGGGCGGAGGAGTCTCCGACTCCTTTTTCTCCAGAGGAGTCTCGGGTTCCTTCTTCGGAGGTTGAGGCGGCTCCGGCTCCTTTTTGGTGGGCACCGGGGCGGCCGGCTCCTTCTTGACCGGCGGGGCAGCCGGCGCCGGAGCCGGCGCTGGAGGTGGCGCCTTCGTAGGGGGCGGCGGCGCCTCTTTTTTGGCCGGCGGAGCCTCGGGTTCCTTCTTCGGAGGTTGAGGCGGTTCCGGCTCCTTTTTGGTGGGCACCGGGGCGGCCGGCTCCTTCTGTGGGGGAACCGGAACGGGCGGAGAAACGGGGACCGTGGGAGCGGGAGGGGGCGAAAAGATGGACTCAATCGTGGTGCAACCGCTCCAACCCACGGCGATCGCTACCACCAAGCCGGCCAGGCCGATCTTTTGCGTCAGCCACCGTTTTCGTGTCGCCACGATTTCCGTTCCCGTTTCTTAGGGCCTATCCGAGCGGCAAGCGGACGACGAGGGTCGTCCCTTTGCCGACCTCAGAGCTGACATCAATGCTTCCGTCGTGTAACTGGACGATCCGATACACCAAGGACAACCCGATGCCGCTGCCCCCGGCTTTTGTTGTGTAATACAGACTGAAGATTTTCTCCCGGTCTTCCGCCGGGATGCCAATCCCCTCGTCGGAGATCGTGACCCGGACGTACTCCCCTTGATCGAGCGAGGTCGCGATCCGGACCGTTCCCCCTTGCGGCATGGCCTGACACGCATTGAGGAGGATATTCAGGAAGGTCTGCCTCAGCAGTTCCTCATCACCCCTGATCGAATGAAGTTCGGGATCCAAGTCCGCCACGAATCGCACGCCGGCCGGTTGCCACTCCGGGCACAGAAGGGCCTCCAGCCCACGGAGCAGCCCGTTCAGATCTACGGATGTCAGGGCCAGTTCTTGCGGCCGCACGAACTTGAGGAAGCCCTGCACGGCCCGGTCCAGGCGCTTGATCTCGTTTCCGATGACTTCCAGATTGTCCTGGACCAACTCCCTCGACGCGCCCAGCCGCTCCTTCAAAAGCTCCAGGTGGATCGTCATGGCGTTCAGCGGGTTCTTCACCTCGTGGGCCACGCCAGATGTGAGTCTGCCCAGCGCTGCCAGCTTGGCGGAATAGCTCAAGAGCGACCGCAATGTCTTGATCGACTCTAGATCTTTCAAGAGGACCATGGTACCCATGGACCGCTCGGCATCCGCGACCGCGAACCGCGACACGACGAACTCTCGTGGCCTCCCATCCCGGCGGAGCACGATGGTGGCGCTCCGGCGGTCGCCGCCGTCCTCGTCCTCGCTGAGCAGCCAGCGGAGGGGATGGGACGGCTCCAGGGCCTCGTCCACCCGCCACCCCTGAATCCGCCCGGTCGGTTTGCCCAAAACGACCTCGGCCGCTTTATTGACAAAAAGAATGCGCTGGTCCTGGGTAAGAAAAATGCAACCGTCCTCCAGTTGATCGACCACCTGCTGGACGTGCACGTTCTCCCCCAGCACCCTCAGGCGGTCCGACTGCAACTGTTGACCCAGAAGCTGCAGTTGCGCCGCCAGCTCCTTGAACTCCTCTTCGCCGCCAAGCTCCGGGTCGGCGACGAGTGCGCCCTGTTCTCCCTGGCGGAGTCGCTCCACCTCGCGAGTGAGCCGTCGAATCGGCTGCAGGGCGCCATGGGCCAACCCAATGGCCACCAGCCACGCCACCGGCAGCACCACCCCGGCGAGACCCAGCCCTCGAAGGAGGGAGGCGTTGAGCTCCCGTCGGAGAAAGGTGGTCGGAACCCCGATCCGAATGCTGCCGAACGGCCGTTCGTTCAGCCGTACCGGCAAGGTCACCTCGTACGTCATGCCGGCTTTATAGACGAGGATAAAGCGCGTCACCGCGTTGGTCCCCAAGATGCTGCGCAGGTCCAACCGCGCGGGCGCCATGGATCCCTCTTTGCGTGCCTCACTGTGCAGAATGATGGTGCTGGTCGGATCCGCCAGCAAGACATCCAGGATGCCCGTGGAGTACCCCACGCTGTCGTCGAGAAGACTCCGGAGTTCGCTGTCGCCGCGCAGCACTTCCCACGGATCCTTGCCGGGGGCCCGCGCCAGAGCGCGGCGGTTCTGGGCGTAGATCTGTTGCGCCACCAAGTCCGCCTGATTCAGCACCCCCTGAACGCTGACCCGGGTGAGCTGAGAGAAATGCAGCACGGTCGCCGCCGCCACGACCAACACGGTGAACGCGGTGACGGCGAGCGTCTCTTTGGTCTTGAGGCGGAAACGCATCTACGTTCCGTAACGGTGGAGCTTGTTATGGAGAGTCTTGATACTGATCCCAAGGATGCCCGCCGCCTTTGCCTTGTTGTTACCGACCGACGCCAGGGTCTTCAGGATCAGGGCCCTCTCCGCATCCTCGACCGTCACACCCACCTGCAGCGTGACGGCGTCAGTCTCCGACCCGACGGCGGCATACGTGAGGCCGGGGGGGAGATGCTGCGGGCCGATCAGCTCGGCGTCGCAGACGATGACCGCACGCTCGACGGTGTTCCGAAGTTCCCGGACGTTTCCGGGCCACGGGTGGGACAACAGGATCCGCTCCACGACGGGGTCGACGGATCGGATCTGCTTGGCGTACTTCCGGCTGAACTCCTGGATGAATGCTTCGATGAGCAACGGGATATCCTCCCGGCGTTCCCGGAGTGGTGGGAGAGCGAGGCTGAAGACGTTCAGGCGGTAGTAGAGATCCTCACGCAACGTCCCGTCCTTGATCGCCTGGAGCGGGTCTCGGTTGGTGGCCGCCAGCACCCGGACATCCACCGCCAGCTCGATCTTGCCCCCGAGGCGGCGAACGACGCCGTCTTGCAGGATGCGCAGAAATTTTGCCTGGGTGCCTGGGCTCATCTCGGCGATCTCGTCCAAAAAGAGCGTGCCGCCATGTGCGAGCTCGAAACAACCCAGTCGCCGCTCCAGAGCGCCGGTGAAGGCGCCTCGCTCGTGCCCGAAAATCTCGCTCTCCAACAAGGTCTCGGGAATGGCCGAACAGTTGACCGCCACAAAGGGCCCGTTGCTCCGCGGCGAAAGCTCGTGCAGACTCCGGGCCACTAACTCCTTGCCCGTGCCGCTCTCGCCCGCAATCAACACCGGCGCGGAGGTCGGCGCAGCTCGGTCCACTAAATCGTAGACGGCCTGCATCACCCGACTCTTTCCCACCAGATGTCCCGAACCCCAGACCGCCTGGAGCTGCCTCCGCAGAACCGTGACCTCGCGAAGGGCCTCGCCCTTCTCCAACGCCTTCTCGATCAGGATGCGCAGCCGGGGCAGATCCACCGGCTTGGTGAGGTAGTCGTACGCCCCCTGCTTCATGGCCGTGACCGCGGTTTCCACCGTGGCGTGGCCCGTGAGCAGGATGACCGTCGCAAAAGGGAAGTCGGCGCGCAAGGAGTTTAGCAATCCCAGCCCATCCAGCCGGGGCATCAGCACGTCTGCGACGACAACACGCGGGAGAAACTTGGCCGCTTTCTCCAAAGCCTCCTGGCCGTCGGCGGCTTCGTCGACTTCGTAACCCCAGGTCGTGAGGAGGGCTTTGAGCCCTTTCCTGGAGGCCTCTTCATCGTCGGCAATCAGAATCCGATGCGCCATCGTTTCTCCTTTGAGAGGAGGTATATTACCTTGGGGATGCTGGCTTGGTCTCGCAGAAAATACAACTGCCTCCTGCTTTCCTCAGGAGGCTTTTGATTTCAACACCTTAAGCCGTATTGAATGTCGAACTGTACCGACGGGTACAATCTGATGCCCGGCGGCCTCCTTCCCGATCAGGATGAGGTTTGGGGTGGTCCGCGGGATTGCTCGGAGCGCTTCCTGCTCCCAGGTGTTTCGGAGGATCGGGCGATGCCGCTTTGCGGATGCAGGCGGAGAAGGTTCCGGAACAATGCCGCGGTGAGACGGGGTCGCTTTTGCGGCAGTCGTGGGAGGTCCGCCCTACCGCCCGCCGCTCCCTCCCGGCCGGCTCTCGATCTCACGCCGGACCTTGTCGTTCATCTGGCGCGTTGTATCCCGGTACACATCGGCGGGCCCGGGCGAAACGGTCGGCGCAGCCGAGGGATGAATGGAGAGAACCTCGGACCGCGGAATCTCGATCGTTTCGGCCGGCTTCTCGATACGCACGGTGTCGCCGACGATCTCAACCTTGTCGGCTTGAATTGTGCGACCATCCTGGAGGAAGATGGTTTCAGCCGCTACGGCCCGGCACGTGGGCTGCTCGAGGAATAGCATCAACAACCAGAACCAAGGCATCAGGCTGACGCGTTTTTGTCTCCAACACTCGCATGCGAAACGCATAGTGCGATTGTACTGCAAGAACCCTATCTGTGCCGCATCAAATGTTCGAGATGGCAACCTAGTCTTTGAGCGGTACGTCCGTGGGACCCCCAACGAGACAAAGTCTTCGCGCGGTGTTGCGGACACATTCGCGTCCCGATCCGTCGAACGGAGGCGACGAGAATGAGTCAGGCGGCCCGGATCGGGAGTACCTCGGTCAGCATGGCGTGGGCCTTGGGCCAAGCCGCTTCCATGGCGGCCAGCGCATCTTCAAAATGTCCAACCGCCTGGGCCTCCGGCCGATACACACCGCGAATGGCCTCCCACCGGGACTTCGCGACCTCCTTCCGACGGTACAGCTCCACGAACGTCGGATGGTGTTGGGCATTCAACGCTTCGGGCGCGTTGGCGAGCGCAACCCTCAGCCGCTCGAGATCCCTTTCCCACAGCGCGATCTTCGCATCCATTTCCTCGCGTCGTCCGCCCCCGGCCATGGCATGCTCCTCCGTCTGACGCTTGCGACAACCGGACCGCGGCGCCGTCACTCAACTCGCACCTACGGCACAATACCATATTCCGCTGCCGGCGAATCTTCTATACCACGCCCGCCATCCTCTCGTCGAGCCGCGACGACACCCGACCAACCCCAGGGGTAACCAGGAAGCACTTGCGGCTACCGGCGTTCATCCTTTACCCTGAAGCCCCGGACGGGTGGGAGAAGATTCGCCGGCGCGACGCGGAGTGCATTGCCCGCTACACCTTCGGCGCGGAGGACACGATGCCCCCTCAGTACGAGATCAACCAGCTAGAGAAAGAAGAATCGTGGCGGATGTTTCGGATCATCGGGGAACTGGTCGAGGGCTTCGACGCGCTATCGCGGATTACTCCGGCGGTCACCATCTTCGGTAGTGCCCGGGCTCGCCCGGGAGAGTTCGCCTACGATGCGGCGGAGGCCATCGGCCGCGAGGTCGCGGCAGCAGGATTCACGGTCGTCACCGGCGGCGGGCCGGGGGTCATGGAAGCCGCCTGCAAGGGTGCGATCGCGGCAGGCGGCAAAACGGTCGGGCTCAACATCGAGCTGCCCATGGAGCAGAAGGCGAACCCCTACGCCACGATCTCCCTGCACTTCCATTATTTCTTTGTCCGTAAGGTCATGCTGGTGAAGTACGCCACGGCCTTTGTGCTCTTTCCTGGCGGCTTCGGCACGATTGATGAGCTGTTCGAGACCGTGACGCTGATCCAGACGCATAAGATCCGGCCGTTCCCGGTTATCCTCGTGGGACGGAACTACTGGCGGGGCTTGCTGGAATGGCTGCGCGAGCAAGCCCTGGTAGACGGGTTCATCTCCCCAAGCGACTTGGACTTTTTCACCCTCACGGACCATCCCGCCGAGGTTGTGGCCCGCATCACGGACTTCTATCGGGGCAGGGAGGTGGACTTGAGTTCGCCGGCGTGAGGGCTGCTCGCGGCGCCCCCGGCGACCCTACTCGACCCGCACGATGATCGAAGCCGGAAGACGCTCTAGGAGAAACCGCAGGGCCTGCTCCACCTCGTCAGCCTCCTTCGACTCCAGCGTCAAGAGCACGCTGTGATCCGGATTGTGGAGGATGGGATAGGAGCCGAGCTGCAGGGCGGGGAAGCGGTCGATCGTCCGGTAGAGATCCGCGGCGATCTCGCCCTCATCACAGCGCAGGTAGATCCGGCGCAAAACGTACGGGGCCTCCCGAAAATGTTCGCGGATGCACGCGAACTTCCGCTGCACGCTCTCGGGTATGCCGGGAAAGATGAAGACGTTTTCGCAGGCCACCACCGGAAAGCCGAGATCGCCTTCCCCCTCCAAGCGGCTCCCTTCGGGAACCTCCGCCATCCGAAGTTGCGCGGCCGTGATCTCCGCCCCGTAGTGCCTTCGCAACACCCCCTCCAGCAGCGGGTGACGCACGAGGCGCCGCTCGAAGGCCTGGGCGACGGCGGCGATTGTCACATCGTCATGGGTAGGCCCCACACCGCCCGTCGTGAACACGAAGTCGTACTCCCGGGCCATCTCCCGCACGTCTCGCACGATGACCGGGAGTTCGTCCGGAATCGTCAGGACGCGCCGGACTTCAACGCCAAGGCACCGAAGCTCGTGGACGAGGTACGGCGAGTTTTCGTCCGCCACCTTCCCGCTCAAGACCTCGTTGCCGATGATCAGAATCGCCGCGGTCTTCGCCATCTGCCTACCAGGTATTGCGTTCACTTATCGGGACACTGGCGCGACGGCTCTCGGCTGATGGCTGACTGCTGATCGCTGGCCGCTGCATCAAAAATACCGCTCCAGCAGCTGGTTCATCCAAGCCGGCACCCGCGGCGAACCGATCGAATCGAACTTCGGCACGTACGGCTTCACGTCCACAACGGGGGTGCCGTTGATGGCGTCCAGGCCGCGGACCACGAGCCTGTTCTTCTCTCGGCGGAGCAGCTCCACCGCGGTCACCCCCACGGGGTTAGGCCGGTGCCTAGCCCGCTGAGCGAAGATTCCCACCTCTGGCATGTCCTCTCGCCCCTGCGGGCGGCGGCGCATCCGGACGGGCTCGGCCTCTGCGGCCCGATGCATCCAGTAGAGCACCAGAACGTGGGAGAACGCCTCGATGCCCTCCAAGCCGTCGGCGAGCGTCTCGTCCAGGACAACTTCGGACACGACGTGGCCCCAGTCTTCGTCGACAGGCTCCTTGACCTCGTTGGAGATTACCCCTATCCATTCCACGCCATTCGCTCCTCTCGCCTAAGCGGCCCCGACGTCATGCCACCACCACGGCGTCGCCTGCAGGCGCCATTCCCCCCTGCAACGTGGGCGCGGGATGCCATTATTAGGAAGCAAAGGCAAACCTGCAGGCTGCTCAAAAAGGTCCGGATGCCAGGCGGCATCACCCATCCGTCGGATCGGTACCCGGGGCGGGGTACCCACCATACGTGGGTCCAGACGTACTTCGGGTACGTCGCAACGCGTGCCCGAGCGTGCGGGGTACCCGTCCGGAGGATGGGTCCCGGCAGATGGGCCTTTGTCAGCAGCCTGCCAGGGAACCCGCGGCTCAGGCGTGAGCCTTGACCCGGCCGACCGGTACGCCGGTCCGCTCCAGCACAACTTCGCCGATCTTGGGGTGGACGCCAAGCGGGGCGGTCACACAGTGCTCAACATCCGGAAACGCCTTCGCCGCCTCCTCGACCATCCGCGGAATATCGGTGGTGGAGTGGCGACCGGGGGAAAGGAAGTACGGATGGACGACCACGGCCGTCGCACCGTCGCCGACGGCCTGCTCGAACGCCTGCCGGATGCTGGGCTCGGCCAACTCCATGTGTGCTGGATATACCCGCTGCAACCCGGAAAGCCGCTTCACCATCTCCACGACATCCAGGAGCATATCGTTGGCCCCTGGGAATCGGCTCCCGTGATCCACCAGGATGAGCGCAGTTGTCGGGTTCACATCGCTCACGGAAATCTCTCCTTCCTCGGCGCCGCCTCAAGCGGGAAAGCCGGTGCCGGATACCTTCTCGTGAATGTCGGCGGCCCGCACGGCGAATTCCGCAGCTGACAGGACAGGCCTGCACCCGTCAGGACTGATCGCTTGATCGAGGTCGACCCACGAAACGCAGCCATCGTACCAGGTCTTGTGATGCAAGAGGAGGGGTTCCGAGCGCCGGTAGACGCGCACGACGAGCAGATGCACCCCCGGCTTGTTCCGATAGTAAAACCTGGCTGCGACGCAATCCCAGGCGAGGATGTGCTGATCCCTGAGGTGCCGGAGCCGCTCCAGGTCTGCGACCCTGACCACGTCCTCAACCGTGGCATAGAGCTGGATGGGTAGAATGCCCGGCGGCGGCTGCGCGGCCTGGATCGCCTGGAATTCCTCGTGGACTGTCGGGACGAGGTTGGTCGCCTTCTGGTGAACGTAGGTGGGGAACAGCCAGAAATTCCGGTGTGTGACCTCGAAGCCGTCCTTGATCTCCTGGATGCCGCCCTTGCGGACGAGGAGCGTCTGTCGACCGTCTGCCAGCGCCTGGCAGACAATGGCCCACTCCTTCAATGCGGCATTGGTGGCCTGTGTCCCGTTCATTCCCGCCTCCTGCGCCCGCCACCGACCCGTGCCCGGTTTGCGGACCCCAGTATAGAGGACCAACCCGGACGCGCCAAGGTCAGGAATCACCGAGGGGACAGCGCGCGCCCGACCTTGTCAACCGATGGTTAGGACCACGATCCCGCCGATCGTCAACGCCATGCCGACGAGCGTCTTGAGCGTCAGCCGCTCGCCGCCGTGCAGAATGCCCATCAA
>Ga0316622_100002154_pt1 | contig 13481 bp, 9 predicted proteins | sample OWC_Aug_OW2_C1_D_FD_207646 | JGI IMG/M metagenome (GOLD analysis project Ga0316622, IMG submission 207646) | Wetland soil microbial communities from Old Woman Creek delta, Ohio, United States - OWC_Aug_OW2_C1_D5_C | ecosystem: Environmental > Terrestrial > Soil > Wetlands | place: USA: Ohio... | reverse complement strand
GAATCCAGGAAGGTCGAGCCCACCGAGATTGACCGGCAGATCGCCATGGCGCAGATTCAGACCGATTCCATGATGAACAAGGGTATGGCAAACGAGGAGATGAATAAGTTCAGTTACTACGTTGAGGTGGGGTTCACCGTGATCATAACCCTTCTCCGTGTGTTTCGTTACCTCCCATAGGGAGTCAAGCGGGGCTACCGCTCCGCGGCCTTTCCGTATCTGCCGGCCGCCTGCTCCTACTGCTTCAGTAGCTCTGCCCGTTCGGCCAGACACCGCCCCTCAAGGTCCTTGACCTGTTCCGCCGTGAGACTCTGATACCAGTCCAGGGCTTCCCTGGGGAGCGTGGTGTACGATTCCTCGGCCGGGTACTGAGGATTATAGAGGAGTCGCTGGTCATCGACGTGCAGGAATACGAGGTCCGAGTCACCCGGCTGGATGTGGCCGCATTGACCATTGGGGATCGTCAGAATCATGCCTGGCTGCAAATCTCCGTGCAGCACTGTCATGACCTCAATAATCAGTTCATGCGCGGTCATCATCCCGGAGGCCACCAGGTAGTCCCGCCCGTAGATCGCCTCCAATTCCGCCATCATCTGGGGATCGTACGAGTGGCCGGGGACCTCGTGACGTTCGATCGCCCAGCCAAGGAATACGTCCTGGCCGGCCGTAATGACGCGATGGATTTGGAGGACCTGGTGTTCCAGCGTCTTCTGCCGCATGTATGCCGAGCAGGCTTCGCTACGCGGTCTTTCTTCCGATGGGGTCGCAAAGAAGGTGTGCTCCCAACCGTCACCGCCAGCCTTGGCCTCAATCAGCCTTCCCTCTTTGGCCCAGACGATGAGTTCGCCATCGTTGTAACGTAGTACTGTGTAGGCGCCGTAGTCCTTGTGCTCAAAGAGTGAATGTCGTTGAAGGAGGCTCTCGAGGGAGTCTCCCTTCTTGATCTGTCGCCACGCCAGGTCCTTCCAGATGGGGTGATAATCCTTTCGGACCATCGTACAGTACCCGATCACGTCCATCTCGGAGCGAATCCCCAGACAACTACACGTGAGGACGGCCGCAAACGGAAGGCCGATCAATAGCCCAACGCCGATTGCCGCGGCCTTTCTCGACTCCATGCGAATTAGCTTGGTGGAAGGCTGCCTTTGCATATGCACACCTCCGAGCCATCAATGCGTCATGGCGTACATGATGAGGTTGATGCCCCACTGGATGGTTTTCTTGTAGCCGTCGAGGCCCCATTCGATGCCGTGGCTGTCGCACCAGCCGCAGTGCAGGTCGGTGGAGCTGAGAAAGACCGCCAGGCGGTCGCCGATGAACAGGCCGCGCGGGCCGTGGTTCTGGCCGTGCGTCTGACGCATCGCGCGAACGCTTCGACGGCGGATGTACTCCAGCGTGGGCAGGCCCACGTCACGCAAATCGTAGATGTTGTGGCAGACTTCGTGCTCTCGCGGAATCTGGCGCACGGAGCCTTTGCCGAAGAGGTTCTCCAGCAGCTCGAAGGAGCTGCGATAGAAGAAATCGCCACCGTCGCTGACGACACAGTCGTCCATGAGCAGGAAGCCGCCGGCTTTGATGTAGTCTTGCAGGTTCTGCTTCTGCGGGTCCGTGAGCACGTAGCCGTTCTCGCCGGTCATGAGGAGGAACGGGTACTCGCGCAGTCGCTGTGGGTCGTCGAAGGTGACCACGGCGTTGAGCTGGCCCGGCGTGGCGTACTGCGGGTCCCAGTCCGGCGCGAAGTCGACCGGCTTGACCTTGCAGCGGATCACGGCGGCCAGCTCGCGCAGGAGATTGGCGTCCCCGCCGGGGCGGACGTGCCAGACGTCCGGGCCTTTGGCGTATCCGGGCAAACCCTGCTCCTTGAACTGCACCCGCGCCAGGACGAAGTCGTACTCATCGTAAGTCGCGAAAGACGCGGTGTAGGACGACAGGGCAGGGTCAGGCCCCAGTGGCGGCTGCATCGGGGGAAAGCCGAACGGCGGCATCGGAGGCTGCATGTTGCGCATTTGCGCCTGCATGTCCCGCATGAACGATTCGAATTGCGCCTGCGGATTCGGCTGACGCGGCGTGCGAGGTCCCGTGCGCTCACGGGCATCCAGTGGCCCGGCGCCGAGCGCTACTCCGGCTGCGAATTTCAGGAAATCTCTGCGCTTCATCTCAATGTCCCTCCACGAGCCAAAACGTGGATGCCTTCAGGCCGTCACCGCCTTCAGTCTGGTGCCTCCAAGGCCGCTCGCTCGGTGTGCCGTCGCCATCATCTTCCAGGCAGGGTGTCTCCGTGGGCAGAAGGTTTTGTTGGCGATACCACTGCTCGATTTCTCTCGCGGTCGCGGCGAAGACGTCCAGGAGAGAGACCTTCCCGTCGCTGTCTGTATCGGTTTGGGGCTGCGACAGCGCCTGGACGAAGTGCGAGCTGAAGCGCGTGCCGAGCGGCTGCGTCGCCGCCGAAGCGCAGACGACGACCCGATTGGGCCCGCTCAGAGTCTTGGCGGCCATACCTGCGCAGGGGCAGTCGAGCACGACGAGCTGGCTGCTCGCCTTGATCGTCTTGAGTCGATCGGCCAGTTCTTTCTGGGTCATGTCCGGCCCGGGCAGGTTGAATCGCAGCTCGCCTCCGGCCGCGTTTGCCTGGCCGAGATAGTAGAAGATGAACTTGTCTTCGGGGTGCACTGTGGCTGCGAGCGTGTCTATCGTCTGGGCGATTTGCGAGGCTGTAGACTGGAGGCTGGAGGCTGGAGGTGCGCCCGGCTTATCAGCCGTCAGGATCGTGAGCCTGCGAGGCTCGACGCTCATATGCTTGAGCATGTGGTCTCGTAGACCGCCCACGGCCTGCAACCTGGCTGCCTGGTCGGCGGGATCTCTGCTGATCCCGCTGACGATGAGGACACTCGTCTGTGGTCGATTGGCGATGGGCGCTCCATCGGGGGAGCCCCCGACACAGGCGCTGCACGTCAGCAGCAGAATGAGCATTACTGTTTGTGGAGCCATATTGTCCATCACACAAGTCCTATGGATCGCCTCAGGAACCACTTGACTGAGAGTATCGCACACAGCAGCAGGAGCAGGGGCCAGCGGGGCCATGCGCTCGTGACCTTCTGCGTGCTGCCCACCTGCTGCCTGGCCGTGAACATCTTTGCGATCCGACCGTCGAGACTGTCGACGTGGAGGTACTTGGCGCCGAGCTGCTGAGCGAGAGCTTTCAGGAACGGCTCATCCAGGTCGGTCTCGGACATCTCGTCATGGATGGGCGGCAGGTTGGCGGCGAGGGTCCTCTCGCCGAGAAACGTGCCGTTGACCTCCGCCTGGGCGACGGCCACGACGGATTCGGCCGGTCCCAGGCCGAGCTCCGCCGTGTAGCGTCCCTCGCCCGCCGGCTCCATCGTCACGACCTGGTCGCCCACGCTCAGGAGCACGTTTGCTTCGTTGACCGACTGATAGTCCTTGTCCGTGACGTAGGCGCTGAACACTGCACGTCTCGGGTCGGCGCCGGAGCGTTCGGCGAACAACTCGACGCCCGTCCCACTCGATGGGGAGGCGCCGAGGTAAGCGGCCAGGCCGCAGATCAGCTCGCCGAGCAAGCCGCCCTTCTGGTCCTCGCGATAGAGCATGAACAGCTTGGCCGCATTGAGCAGGCAGACACGACCGCGACCAAGCCGATGGGCTGTGACGATGGGCGCCTCCCCCGCCGTGAGCAGGGTTGTCGATGCGGGCTTGGTCCGTGCGATATTATAGTATGGCGACGCGGACTGCTCCGGATTCGCGAAGTCGGCAGGGCTGAAAACACGCCCGATCCGCGCCTCGAAGGACAACGCGAGAGTATCCGGACTGGGAGGCAACACTCGTGGATTGCGGGCGTCGAGGATCACGGGCAGGATCGCGTCGGTCGGTTCGCCTTGCCAGGCGGCCAGTGACGTCACGGCGGGACCCGGCAGCAACAAGAGCCCGCCGCCCCGGTCGGTGACGAAGCGGTACAACGCGTCGCGCTGTGAGGACGTGAATCGGCTGAGGTCGCACGGGCCCAGGATGACGACGTCGAACTGGTTGAGTTGCTCCCGACTCTCGGGGAACTTCACAGAGGGCGAGCCGGTGGATACCCGCTGGGCGAGGACGGGGTCGCGGATCGTGTCCAATCGCAGGTCGAGTTCGACCCGCTTGTCCCAGGTCAGCGCCTGGCGGATCTTGCCGACATCGAAACTCGCCTGCTGCGCGTACAGCAGAACGTCGAGCGTCTGCTCCTGCATGACCTCTACGGCTGTGCTTCGAACGTTGTTGGCCATGTTGGCCTCGTTCGCGAGCGGTGCCACTCGCGCCGTGAGGACGTGGGTGCCGAGTTGTTGGGCGGGCACAGTGAACTGCAGCGTTGCCTCACCGGAGGTCGGGCGACCGGCGGCGTGTTTCAATTGATCGCGGGCGATCCGACGCGAGTCGGTGACGCGGCCGTCGAGGAGCAGTTCGATGGTGAGCGGCTCGTTGGACAGGTTGGCGCCGGCGATGGTGACAGCCACGGAGTACGCCGTATCGATCCATGTTCTTGCGGGAGCCGAGATCGACTTGATCGCGACATCCGTCCGGGGCACTCTGGAGCCCACACCCACGAGCAACACCGGCGTGCCCTTCTCGAGGGAAGGCAGATAGCTGCGAACGTTCCTGTCCTCAGCCCGCCCATCGGTGAAGACGACCACTCCGGCCATGCCCTTGTCCACTGCACGGCCATCGCGTGCCGGCAGCGCCAGCGCCGCGTGCAGGTCGGTCCCGGCGCCCCAGCGGCGCAGCAATTCCGGCGAGCCACTATGGTAGGCCTGCTGGTCGAAGCCGTAAATCTGATACTGGGGCCCATCGGAATCGCCGGGGCGGAAGCAAACCTCGAACTTCTCCACAGCCTTGTCGAGTCGGGCGGCTTTCTCCTGGTCGGCGACCGACATGCTCTCGCTCGTGTCGAACAGTGTCACGACCGCGTTTCGCTGGAAGATTTCGCTCGTCTGCAGAGTGGCGGGGTCCCACGTGATGACAAACAGCAGAAGGATCGCCGCGTATTGCAGCAGTATCAGCGGCCAGCGATACCACTTGCGCGCCGGGGCTCGCGTTTGGGCCGAATAGAATGCGGCGAACGTCAGCCCGGCTAATGCCATCGCGGCCGCCATGACAACGAGATGTCCCGGATAGTTCGTGAGCGTCATTTTTCGGTTTGCGGCTCTCTGAACTGCGCCGCCTTCTCAAAGAAATCGTTCTCCGCCTGGAAGAACTCCGCGTCGGACGGTTGCTCCGCGAATGGCCTGAGTTCTCTCTGCTTTGCCTCAATGGCCATCGACCAGAACTGTCTCGCGAGCATTCGCGCCGTCTCCGCGGCCGTCTGCGCACCGCCTTGCGTGTAAACGAGCGTGCCGCTGGCCGAGCCGCCGCTGGACACCGTGGACCATTGCGGGTCGGGGCTGTTTTGGAGCAGGCGTCTGGCCGCCTCCAGACGCTCCAGCATTTGCCGGCGGTCGGCGGGACTAAGCGACTCATCGAGCGTCTCGGCGTCTTCGGCCAACTGCTCGGCCATCTCCCGGGCCTGTTCGGCGGAGCTCTTCTGGTTGTCGCCTGCGAGTCCCTGCCTGATCGCCCGGCCCGCTTCGGTAAGCTCGCGTCTGGCGGAGCTTGCCGGCTCGGACAAGCCGGCCTTGTCTCGCGCCGCCGGCTCATACCGTGCTTCCGTGAGCTTGTCCTCGGACTGTCTCATCTTCTCAATGGCTTGTGCCACGTGCTTCTGCGCCTCATCCCTCGCCCGGCCCGGCGCCGTCACCTCGTTCGCGGCCAACTGCGCCAGCTCGTCCTGCACCTGCGACGCCTGCTCGCGCAGCGCCTTCTGCCTGGCCTCCAGCATTCGCAGTCGTGCATCAGTCGGCGTGGGAGCCTTCCCTTCGCCTTGTGAGCCTGTGGAGCGGGCCTCGCCGGTCTTGCCATTCTGCGAGGAACCGGGACTTGTGGGGGACGAGCTCTGCGGAGCGTCCGATTTCCTGTCGCCCTGTGATCCTGCCCGTGTGGATTTGGCCTGACCGTCCTGCGGCGTGCCCGGACTTATAGGTGACGAGCCCTGCTGCGCCATCGATCTGTCAGCAGCTTGCGACGGGGTCGCTGTCGAGGCCGATGAGCCTTGTGCCTGTGTGGAGTCGGCCTTCGCCTGGTTGTCCTTGGGCGCACCCTGACTGCCGGAGGAGGAGCCCTGCTGAGTACTCGACTTGTCGGTGGCCCGCGACTTCGCCTCTTTCGATGCCGATGGGTTCCCGTCAGTCTGTCCTTTGGTGGAAGCTTGCTTGTCGCTGTCTTCGCCGGCCTCCGGGGACCCGGTGTCACCCGCTGTGTTGCCACTCGTGGCGGCGTCCTGCTTATCATCCCGGGCTTGCTGCGAGGCGTCCTGCCCGGCGCTTTGGGTGTCCTTTGCCGACGGTTGCTGCGAGCCCTGGGTCTTGCTGGACGAGGGTTGTCCGTTCTTGCCGGCGTTTGATGATGATGCACTGCTCGGCTGACCACCGCTGCTTGCGGCTTGTTCCTGCTCCATCGCCTTGTCCAGATCGGAACTCAGGGACTTCTGCCGGCGAGCCAGCGACTCGATTTTGCGTTGCAGTTGCTCGAGCTGGTTCTCGAGACGCTGCTGCTGTGCTGCGGAGCCTTGCGGCTCCTCCTGAAGCTTGATGCGCTCGGGCTTGTTCTCAGGAACGCCTTGGCCGCTCTGGGGTGGCGTCCACTTCAGGTGCAGCTCATCGATGAACTGGCGCAGGAGCCGATAGGCGTCACGCATGACAGGCAAAGCGGCGGCCGGGTTGTGGCGATTGAGGTTGTCGCCGGCGGCGACGTACTGCTCTTCGATCCTGTTGAGGGCTGCTTTGTCCGAGTCGCTGAAGCCGTTCTCCGGATCGTCCCGCGTCTTGGCGAGCAGTTGAGCACAGTACTCGACGTCGCGGCGAAGTGCGTCCATGCTCTCCGAGGATGGCGATGATGCGTTGGCGAGTGTCCAGGTCTTCTTCAGGGCTGCCCGGGTGTATTCGAGCAGGGTGATGAGGCCCTCGGGCACAGGCCCGGGGATGGAGCTTGGCTTGCCGGCGGCCTCCGGGTGCCAGTACTGGCGATAGGGGCGGATCTCGACGAAGTAGACTTCACTGCAACTGTTGGCGTCGCGAGCCTTATGCCCCGTGCTGATGTCGGTCGCCCGGGCATAGAAGAGAATGCTGTCGCCGACTCGCAGGTCATATTGCTCCAGTTCGAGGGTGTGCGTCAGCGTGGCGCTCTTCACGCCCTTGACCGGCTTCGAATCGAGGAGGGTCGCGCCGCGATTGGGTAGTTCGCAGTAGAGTTGCGCGGAATCGAGACCGAAATCGTCTGTGACTTCGAACGTGATCGGGATGCTGGCGACATCGGTCGCAATGCAGTCGCCCTCGGGGCAAAGCAGCTTGAACTGAGGCGGCTCGTCGCCCTTGAGTACGATGCGGAGCTGCTGCGGCTCGCGATTGGCGATGCCGTCGGAGCTGGTGAGCTTGAAGTCCATGGAAGACGCAGCGTCGGCGGAGAATCGAACAGTGAACGTATCGGTCCCCCCGGGACCTTTCACGGCCGGCTGTCCGCCGGGCGTGGCCACGTTCGCCTCGCGCAGCGGCGTCGTGCTCTGGACCTGCAACTCGACGACGCTCTCCGGCGGCACTTCGAGGATGCCGTCCTTGACCTGTTGTGTGTTCTGCCCCTGGGGCAGTGAGACCGTGGCTGTCACGCTTTTGATCGCGGGCGGCTCGCACACCGTTACAGTATGCGCCGTGGACGATACGCCGTCGGCCTCAAATCGGTAGCTGACCTGTCCGGTCGTGTCGAACGACCGGGTGGTCGTGAGTGTGGCGTTGCCCTGTGCGTCCATGATCGGCCGGACCTCAATTCGCTCGACGAGCCCATTGGCGTCATTCGGGTCACCCCGGGTCAACACGAGCGAGGCGGACTCGGGTGTGCGGCCTTGAATGGCGGCAGAGAGTGTGACCGAGTCATTGCGGGCCGCGACGATATCGTCCGTCGCGGACGTCAGAACAGTCGCCGGCACCGGCTCGATCTTCGCCAGCGGTCGTAACAGTCGGGACAGATAGGCCGCAAAGTAGGACACGTTCTGTTGCACGAACCAGCCGACAACACACAGGCTCAGCGCGATGAGGCCCGCCAGTACGTAGCCCTGCCACTTCTTGATGACAGAATCGAAGCGAAACTCGCGCGCCGACTCGTCCACCTGGAGCACCAACTGGTCGGCCAGCGTTCTGGAATAGGGATAATCCTCCTTCCGCTCGAAGTACTCGACTGCGGCCACGAGCTGCTGGTCGAAACTCCGCCGGTTCTCCACGTAGTTGGCCGCGCAGGTGTACGTCATGTTGTGCTTCAAGGCCCGGATGAGGACGTACCCGAGCAAGGTCAGCAGAGCGAGCAGCACGAGCAATGCACAAACCCTGCCCGTGTGACCGAAATGTGCATGGTGGTCGATCCAGGCATACAGGCCCACATAGAGGCACAGACAAGCCAGACCCACGGCGGCCGTCTTCAGGGCGCCCAGCGCTACGAGCCAGCACCGCACGCGTGCGATTCTGGCGATCAGGTCTTCCAGGATGTTCTCTGTCTCACGGGCCATCTCTCAATTGCTCTCATCGTTTCAGTCTGTTGGCGATGGCCGATTCGAGGACCAGAAGCAGAATGGCCGCCCAGGCAACGACCGGCCAGATCGGTTTCGGGTGAAGGCTGGAGGCTGTGGGCTGGAGGCTGTAGGCGCCTCCGGCCTCCAGCCTCCGGTCTCCGGCCTGCACGAAGACCCGCTGTGCAATATCGGCAACCATTTCTTGAGTCGGCGCCGTCAGGTCGGTTTCGCCGACGGGTAGATTGATCCCCGCATAGAGGGTCGGCTCGTCCGTTGTCTTCATCCAGCCGGTCCCGGTCGGTGGAGGCAGCAGAAGGACACTGCCCTGGGCCGCCGCCCGAGCTTTGCTCCCATCGCAATTCTCCACGGAGACAATAGTGCGGTCGTCACGCCCTCGGGGTTTGACGTTCTGCGTTTCACGATCTGCAATGCGGAGGACGGGTCGTTCGCCGACCGGGAAAGAGAATTGCTGCACGTGGTCGGCCTGGCCGATGAGGCCGCGACACAAGGCCACCCAGGCGGCTGACTTGGCGAGCAATCCGAGGGAATCGTCAATGCTCGTATTGACGAAGATTGAAGAGCCGTGTCCGCAAGGCAAACCGTAGAGAAGGCCTTCGCCGTCGGCTAATCGCCAGAAGCACTCGGCCTGTGCGGCCGGGCGGCACTGCCAGTAGCCCTTCAGAGCCACCTGGTCAAGCCGATAGTTGGACAAGGATTTGGTCGCCCGCTCATCGAGACCCGAAGTGGTGGCGGCGCAGGCTTGGGGCTCGGGGTACGCGATGGCTCGGACCCACCGCTGGGGCTGGGCGGCTAAAAGCCCCTCGCGCATCAACTGCTTTGCCGGCTCCAGGTCCTGTGTACCCGCTGTGAACAGTACCAGTCGGCCCCCTTTCTGCACGAAAGCTTTCAAATCGCCTGTCCGCGCGGACGGGCCCGCGGGTAGAGATGAGAAGACAACGATGTCGGCCCTGTCGAGCTCACGAGCGGTGAGCTGGCCCTGCGGCACCTTGATCAGATTCAACCGTTCCGGGGAACCCGAGCCTGCGAGCGCCTTCACCGCCGTCTCGAACAGGAAGGTCTCGTCGGCTCGATGGACGAGGACTATGTCCATTTGACCGGCGCGAGGAACATAGGCCGCGAGGCGGTATGTGTCGTCTTCTGCAAGACCGTCCTCGTGCGAGAGGCTCAGCTCGATGGGCAGGCATGGCTGATCGATTCTGCGCAACTGGGCGTCCAGGCCAATCTGCAATCGCACCACCTTATGCTGCCCTGCCTCCAGGCTCAGTTCGTGCCTACACGCCGGGCTGCTGCCGGCAATCTGTGCGGTCAGGACGCATTGGTGTGAGTTCGGCCCGCAGTGTGCAACCGTGACGTCAAGGCTCAGGGCGTTGCCAATGAATCCGGCGACCTTCGCAGCGACGATCGCGGCATTCTCGGCCGGCTTGTCGGGCATGATCGGCTCACACTGCATCTCGTCCACAGCAGCAGGAGTCGCAATCTGCTCGAATTGCCGCAAGGTATTCGGCGTGAAGTCGCTCAGGATGACGGCGGACGTGGTGCCGCCCGGCACGGACGCTCGGCTGGCCTGGTTCAGGGCTGAGAAGAAGTCGGCCAGCCGGGTGGCCGCAGGGACGACCTTGAGTTGCTTGATAGCTGCAATGGCCTCGCTCTTCGTGAGATCGTGACTTGAATGGCCGGACGCCAGGCCGTAGATGCTGAACCTGGCGTCGTCCGATGACCGCCCGACGCGGTCCAGGGCTTTCTCTGTCATCCGCTCAAACAGGGTTCGACCGCCGTCGCGGTAAGCCATGGACATCGAGTCGTCCATTGCAAGATGAATGACGGCTTTCCGCGTCTGAGGCTTGGCCTTGACGCGAAGGACCGGCTGCGCGAACAGGATCGCGATCAGTACGATGACGGCACAGCGGAGCAGGAGAATCAACAGGTCGCGCAACCTGCGCCGCGAATGGCTGTGGCTCTGTCCGGCTCGCAGGAAACGAAGCATCGTGAAAGGCACGCGCCGAAAGCGCGGCTTGCTCAGCAGGTGGGCGGCAATCGGCCCGGCCACTGCGATCGCGCCGAACAGAAAGGTCCAGGCCAGAAAGCTCACATCATCCTCCTTCGCCGGGCCAGGTACGGCGGGTGGCAGCGTCAAGGCCGAAGGCCTTGGCGATGGCGAATGGGCGAACCATCGCCAAGCTGCGATTGACGATGCCACCCATGAACAGGAACCTTTCGATGATCACGCTCATCAAATCATCCTCCTTCGTCTGACTAAGTACGCAATCAGGGCCCTGTCCAGCGGCTCGGACGTGTTGAGCAGGCAATAGTCGATATTATTCTTGCCGAGAGTCCTTTTCACCTCGTCGAGAAATTCACTGACCTGCCGCTGGTACTCGGCTCGGATGGACTGTGGAAAGGCGCGCACCCGGTCCTTCGATTCCAGGTCCTCGAACTGAATCAGGCCCTCGTAATCGAGGTGCAATTCCTGGCGGTCCATGACGTGAAAGACGATAACGTCATGCTTGAGGAACTTAAGGTGGGCGAGGCCCTTGAAGATATCGCCTTCATCGTCGAGCAGGTCGGAGATCAGGACGATCAGGCCGCGGCGTTTGGTGGTCTCGGCCATGGCGTGCAGGACGGCGGCGAGATTCGTTCGGCCGGAGACGTTGGCCCCCTCGAGCGTACGGAGGATGGCGTTGAGATGCGTCCGCTTCGAGGCCGGCGGGACCTGCGCCTGGATCTTCTCGGCGAACAGGACCAACGCCGTGCTGTCGCATTGCTTGAGCATCAGGTAGCTCAAAGCCGCGGCGAGGAACGCGGCGTAATCAATCTTGCGAACCGAGCGGTCGCCGGCGAAGGACATGCTCTTGCTGGTGTCGAGCAGCAGATAGACGGTTGTGTTCGTCTCCTGCTGGAACCGCTTGATGTAGAGCCGGTCGCTGCGGGCGAACACCTTCCAGTCCACAAATTTGACCTCGTCGCCTTCGTGGTACTCGCGATGGTCGCTGTACTCGACGCTGAAGCCCTGGAAGGGACTGGGGTGTAGGCCTGAGAAGAAACCCTCCACGGCGCATCGGGCCACCAGCTCCATGTTGGCCAGCTTGCTCAGAAAAATCGGATCGAGATATTCGCGAGTCGCTGTCATGTGCTGAGCTGCCGCCTGGATAGGACGCAGGACCTATGGGCCCGCGGGTCCGCCGTACGGGTCTTATCGCGAGAGCGCCGTCACTTTGGCACTGACACCCTCTCCACCAAATCATCCAGCACGGCTTCGATGCTGATTCCGTCGGCCTCGGCGTTGAAGTTGGGAATGATTCGATGGCGCAGAACCAGCTTGCTGACGGCTTTCACGTCGTCGAAGCTCGGCGTGATGCGGCCCTTGGTCAGCGCCAGGGCCTTGGCGCCGAGTGTCATGAATTGTCCGGACCGCGGACCGGCGCCCCATTTGAGGTACTTCTTCACCATGGCTGTGGCCAGCGGGTCGGTCGGTCGCGTCGCACGAGCCAGCCGAATGCAGTATGCAATCACCGTATCGCTGACCGGGGCCGTTCGCACAATCTCCTGGAACAGGGCCATGTCGTGGCCGTCGAGGACGCTCTCGATGGCATGCTTCCTTCCCGTGGTGGTCTGCTTGACCATCAGGTGCTCTTCCTTGGCCGTAGGGTAGTCGATGTAGATCATGAACATGAACCTGTCGAGCGCGGCCTCGGGCAGGGGGTACGTTCCTTCCTGCTCGATTGGATTCTGCGTTGCCAGCACGAAGAACGGCTCGGTGAGCTTGTGGGTCTTGCCCGAGATCGTGACCTCACGCTCCTGCATCGCCTGCAGCAGGGCGGCCTGCGTCTTCGGCGGAGTGCGATTGATCTCGTCGGCCAACACGATATTGGCGAAAATCGGTCCTTTAATGAACTCGAACTTCCTCTGCTTAGACTGTGGGTCCCTCTGGATGATGTCGGCTCCGGTGATGTCGGAGGGCATCAGGTCCGGCGTGAACTGAATCCGGTTGAATCTGAGCTTCATGGCATCGGCGATGGAATGGACCAGAAGGGTCTTGGCCAGACCGGGAACGCCTTGCACGATGCAGTGCCCGCCGGCTAACATGCAGCAGAGCACTGAATCAAGCACCGCATCCTGCCCCACGATCACCTGGTGGACCTGCCGCTTGAGCTTGGCGTAACCTTCGTGCAGCCGGGGGATGAGTTGGTCATCGCCGAGGGCCCCAGAGGCAGCCGGGGCGGGCTGGCGGTTGTCGGCTGCTATGTCGGGAGTACCCTCTTTGTGGATTCGGTCGGCCAATGTCATGGGTTGGACCACCTTTCGAAAGCGAAAAGCCACACATTTCCACGTGTAAGACGCAATGAGGGCGACGGAGTTACAAAAAAGCAGGGATCAGACGCGTGAATTGCGATCTGGTCGCAAGTCCGGACCCATAGGGTGAATGGGACCGATGGTGCCCGTACAAGGCTTATCGCACGCGTAGGTTCAGTCTGTCTTATGGTCCTATAAGTCGTTCTGTGATTAGTGCGGCCTGCTGCCGATAAGAAGTTGGGTGCTATGGTCAAAAATGGGGGTTTTCTTTTTTTTAAGCTTGACAAGCAGCAGGTCGCTCGGTAATGTGGGCCGTCAAGGCAACCTGGATGGCCTTCGTTAAATGGAGTTGGCGAAGAAGGAAGGGTCAAGGAAGATGAAGGATCTGTTTACCACGGGTGAGGCCGCCGATATCTGTCGGGTAAGTCAGCAGACGATCATCCGCTGCTTCGATTCGGGTCGGCTCAAGGGCTTCCGCGTACCTGGCTCCAAGTTCCGCCGTATCCCCCGCGCCAGCCTGATTCGGTTCATGCGG
>Ga0316622_100002153_pt1 | contig 13481 bp, 12 predicted proteins | sample OWC_Aug_OW2_C1_D_FD_207646 | JGI IMG/M metagenome (GOLD analysis project Ga0316622, IMG submission 207646) | Wetland soil microbial communities from Old Woman Creek delta, Ohio, United States - OWC_Aug_OW2_C1_D5_C | ecosystem: Environmental > Terrestrial > Soil > Wetlands | place: USA: Ohio... | reverse complement strand
CCTTTACCTTCATCAAGATCAACCATGGGCCTGACGGCGATTTTCCGAACGGTGTTCCCAATCCCCTACTGCCTGAAAACCGGTCCGCCACTGCTGATGCGGTGAAGAAGCAGACAGCTGATCTCGGCATCGCGTGGGACGGGGATTTTGACCGCTGCTTCTTCTTTGACGAACAGGGAAGGTTCATCGAAGGCTACTACATCGTGGGCCTTCTCGCAAAGGCGATGCTGGCAAAAATCCCGGGGGCGCGCATCATCCATGACCCGCGTCTTACCTGGAACACCATCGATATTGTAAAGAAGTCAGGCGGCATCCCGGTGCAGTCAAAGACCGGTCACGCATTTATCAAGGAACGGATGCGGGTTGAGGACGCGGCATACGGCGGCGAGATGTCGGCTCACCATTATTTCAGAGACTTTGCCTACTGCGATAGCGGCATGATTCCGTGGCTGCTGGTCACAGAGATCATGTCGGTCTCCGGCAAGCCGTTGTCAGAGCTTGTCAGCGAACGCATGGCGATGTTTCCTGCAAGCGGAGAGATCAACAGGAGGCTGAAGGACCCTGCAGCGGCAATTGCAAAGGTCGGGGACTCCTTCATACATGATGCACTGATGACCGACTATACCGACGGTCTGAGCGTGGAGTATCCGGCGTGGCGGTTCAACCTGCGGACCTCGAACACGGAGCCCGTGGTGAGGCTGAACGTAGAGTCCCGCGGCGATGAGGTGCTCATGCGCTCAAAGACCACTGATATCCTCTCGATCCTCGATTCCTTTTCCTGACCGATACGGCTATCGCTGCGGAGTAACATGCATATGTAGGCAACGGCGCTCTCTGCATCCCGGAGCCGCTTTTCAGCGCGACTGCCAATTCTTCAAAGTTCATCCATTCCCCCTCTTCGCAACCCTGTATGCGCTACATTATTTTCATAACCCATTGCACGAAGGCAATGAAATTATGGCATGCCGCCAGTGCAACAGGAAAAATGCCTGTGGCACCAAGACCACATTGGCAGGCACGTTCATCCCAGCAGCGCCAGAACCGCAAGTACCTCCGGGTTCACGTCCGGGGCTTTCCAACTGAATGCAAGCTTCGATTGTCCTCAGTCTTCTTTCTCCTGATATTTTTCGTATCTCCTTATTGTTTCCTCATCCAGGCCCACGGTGTTGACGAAATCGCCAAGGCCCTGTTAGTGGCCTGTGAAGCACTGATGATCGAAGATATTGAGATCATTACGTCCGTTGGGGGTATTGGCAATACCGCGGCCTCGGCATTTCTTGCAGAGCTTGGCGACTACCCGCTCTTTGCGTCTTATTAACATTTGATCGCTTTTGCAGGGATTGATCCGGCAATCCATCAGTCCGGCACGTTTGAAGGATCGAGCAAAATTTCGAAGGGGGCAACAGACATCGGCGGCAGCTCATCTCTCATGACCTCGTGTCTGGTAAGGCAAGACAACATCTTCACGGGCTGTTAACAGAAAAGCCGAGCAGAAGGGTTACCGTTTAAAAAGGCCATTCTCGCAGCAGCGCACACGTTATTACGTGTCACCTTTTCAATAGCATCAAGCATAACAGCGTATACAGCAAGGGGGTGATGCACCCTATATGCCCCTGGGACCTTTGTGCAACATCAGAAGCCATCAGCTAAATCGCCCACTTGATAAGCCCCGGCACATAGGGGCTGGCCAGCAGTTCGTTCTTCGGCAGGATCCTTACGGAAAAACCCTGCATGCCGCTCAGGGTGCAGTTGAGGCATCCCGCAAACTCATACCTGGCATCGGCGATCTTTTTGATGTCCCTGAGGCTGTCTGCAACGCCTTCGACGATCATACCGGTGCTGTCCACCAGCCCGTGATAGACCTGAACATCGACATGATCAGGGTCAATGTCGCCAAGGTTGACGGTCACGCCCACGTTAAGGCAGTTGCCGATCATGATCCGTTCCTCCGCATCAGAGCGTATATCCTCTATTTTTATCTTCGCCCAGTTGCCTTCAATGCCTCCTTTGAACGCTGCAAGCGCCTTTGCGCCGGCATTGCCGCTGCCCGTGAGCAGGCTGAACCGGCTCTCTGCCTTGTTGTAGCAGCGCTCGGTATATTCGATCGCCATCCTGTGTGTATTGAATACCGGCCAGAGCGTCCTGATCGACTCCTTCATATTCCGTATCCAGCCGCGCGGGAGTTTGTCCGATCCCCTGCTGTAAAAGAGCGGGATCACCTCTTTTTCGAGCAGGTCATAGATCGCGTTGGCCTCGATATCATACTGGTAATTGATATCAGCATATTCATCGACCTTGCCGATCGCCCACCCGATCCCGGGCCTGAATGCCTCGTCCCACCACCCGTCAAGGATGCTCATGTTCAGGCACCCGTTCGCTGCAGCCTTCATGCCGCTCGTGCCGGATGCCTCATAAAGCCTGCGCGGCGTGTTGAGCCAGATATCGACGCCCTGCACCATGTACCGGGCGATCACCATGTCATAGTCTTCGAGAAAGACGATACGTTTCCTGAACTCCTCTCGCTGCGAAAGATGCACGAGCTCGCGGAGGAGCTCCTTGCCGGGCGTGTCCTTGGGATGGGCCTTTCCGGAAAAGATGATCTGCACCGGCATGCGGTCATTGTTGAGGATGCGGGCAAGCCTGTCCGGATGCCTCAGGATGAGATCAGCACGCTTATACGTAGCAAAGCGGCGCGCAAAGCCTATAGTAAGGATCTCGGGGTCAAGCACCTCCTCGGCAGTCCTGGTTTCCGTGACCGGCGCTCCGCGCATGATCAGCTGTTTCTTCAGCCTCTTCCGTGCAAAGGCAACGAGACGCTCCCTCCTTCGTTCGTGGGTCCTCCAGAGCTCCTCGTCCGGGATCTCATCGACATGTTCCTTCTTGTCCATGACCTGCGGCTCGTTGATCCACTTGTCACCCATGTACCGGTAATAGAGGGACTCCATGTCATGGGATATCCACGAGCGGTGATGAACCCCGTTCGTAATGGAGATGATCGGGACCTCTTCCTGCGGGAGATCTGGCCAGACATGACGGAAAATATTCCTTGATACCTGCCCATGGAGCCTGCTCACGCCATTGGCACGTTCAGAGAGATGGAAGGCAAGCACTGCCATGGAAAAGCCGCTGTTCAGGTTGCTCCCGGTTTCCGAACCGAGGCTGAGGAACGTATCCCAGGTGATACCCAGGTCCCGTGACATGTCAAAAAAGTATCTCTTCATGAGGTCCGGGGAAAAGAGATCGATGCCCGCAGGTACTGGCGTATGGGTGGTAAAAACGCTTCCTGCCCGGACGATCTCGATAGCCTCACTGAAGGAAAGCTGCTGATCCTGCATCAGGAGCCTGATCTGCTCGAGCCCGAGGAAGGCAGAATGTCCCTCGTTCATATGGCATACGGACGGCTTTATGCCGAGTTGCCTGAGCAGCCTTATACCGCCGATACCGAGCACTATCTCCTGCTGTATCCTTTTTTCATTGTCACCTCCATAGAGCTCATCCGTGATGTCATGATCAGGACCTGCGTTAAGAGGAAGGTTCGTGTCCATCAGGAAGAGCTTGACGCGGCCAACATGAGCAAGCCAGGCCTTTGCTTGGACCCTCCGGCCCGGAAAGTCCAGGGAAACAGTCATGGGCTTGCCACTGCTGTCCTTCACCTCCTCAACCGCCATGTTGTAGAAGTCATTGACCGGATAGCTTTCTGCCTGCCAGCCGTCATAGTTCAGGTGCTGCCGGAAATATCCGCTTTGGTACAGGAGGCCTACCCCGACCAGCGGGATGCCGAGGTCGGAGGCTGACTTTAAATGGTCCCCGGCGAGTATGCCAAGGCCGCCCGAATAGATGGGAAGCGATTCGGTAATGCCGAACTCCGCCGAAAAGTAGGCGATGCAGACCTCTTTTTTGCCGAACTTCTTTTCATACCACTTCTGCTCCAGCATATACCTCTCGAACTTTTCGAGCACCCTGTGGTAATGGGCCAGGAACCCGTCGTCCTGCGCAAATTCGTCAAGCTGCCGCTGATCTATGGTGCCGAGCATGCGCACCGGGTTGTGGTCAAGGTCCTCCCAGAGGTCGTGGTCCATCCTCCTGAACAAAGACACTGCCTCATAGTCCCAGCACCAGAATAGATTTTGTGCAAGATCACGCAACCGTTCGATGTTCTCGGGCAGCTTCGGGATAACTCTGAAGGTCTTGACGGGTTTCATACCACTCCTTTAGCTAGTTACGAAGAAGACCGTTAGTAAAGCCGCATTCATTGTCATCGCCCCACGTAATCGGGCAATCCAATAAACCTTGAAAGCACGGGATTCCCGCCTGCGCGGGAATGACGGCACATGGGGTCTTACGTATGGACCCCTTAGTAAACGTAACAGAGCGAAAAAATTACTGAACACATCCCGGAATGCCTCACATCCGTGCAGATGCGTCCGGGCATTTTGGCTTATATGTTATATTTTCCCTATATCTCCAACAAATTCAATATTTTTTTTCTCTTTCCAAGCTGTTTACAACCCCTCCCGGGGCCCTTGACCGTATCAGCATCTTACCTTGACATGATAATAAGTTTCGAATATACTTAACTTAAATTTACAACTTTAGATTGGAGGTATTATGGTTAACAGAAGGTTGTCAGTGCTTACAGCAGTAACTGTGATGGCCCTGGCGCTCATCGCTTCTGCTGGATCGTCGTTTGCCGAAAAACCGACCGTCCAGAAGCCATGCGTTCAGTGCCACCAGCCGGAACAGGACCTTGTTCGTGGAACCCTGCTATCGGTAACAGAAAAGTTCAAGACCATCAATGTACAGGTTGGCCAAAAACTCGTATGGATAATCACCTATGGCGATGACCTGAAAATTACCGGCGCGGACAAGATCTCAGCAATCCCCAGGGATAAAGAGATCGGCGTCAGGTTTACCGGAGATGAAAAGAAGCCGTATGCGGTCAGCCTCACGGTCAAGCCACCGGCAAGAGTCTCCCCTGAAAAGCTCGTTTCGCTTGAAGAAATGGTAAAGCTGGTTGCCGCGGGACCTGAGAAAGGGAACTATCTGCTCGTCGATTCACGCCCAAAACCAAGGTACCTGGAAGGCCACATCCCCAGCGCTGTTTCCCTGCCCTCTGACAAGTTCGAAGAGTTGAAGGACACGGTACTGCCGACAGAGAAGGACAAGCTTATCATCTTCTACTGCGGCGGCGCTACCTGAAGATTAAGCCCTGATTCTGCCCGTCGGGCAGAAGCCGCCGGCTACATAAAGGTAAAGATTTTCCACGACGGTCTCCCCGTATGGAAAAAAGCGGGCAATCTCATGGTATCCGAACCGGCCGCATTACAAGCCTTCATCGAAAAGGACATTGCCCACGTCCTTGTTGACCTCAGGGATGTTGCTGTGGCAAAAAAAGGGTTCATTTCCGGCGCTGTTTCCCTCCCTGCAAAAGACCTTAACACAGCAAAGGATCGCTTCCCTGCTGACAAGTCAGCACCAATCGTGCTTTACAGCGACGAGGTCGATAGCGAAGCCTTCGGGATTGTGCGGAGCTGGGGCTATAAGGACACATCCGTTCTCAACGGCGGGGTGGCCGCATGGATCAAGGCTGGAGGCAAGCTGGAAAAGGGCACCCCCGGCACGGTCATATCCTATGTTCCAAAGCCGAGGCCAGGAGAGATATCAATAGAGGAGTTCAAGGCCATCGCGGAAAAAGGATCACCCGGCACAGTCATCCTCGACGTCCGGGACACTGATGAGGCGATGAGCGGCATGCTTGCAGGTGCAATCAACATCCCTGCGGGAGACATCACAAAGAGGCTCAAGGATCTGCCGAAAGATAAGGAGATCATCGTCTACTGTAATACCGGTCTCAGGGCAGAAAGCGCCTACGAAGACATGAAACAGGCCGGTTACAAGGCCAGGTTCCTTAACGCACTGATCCAGATCGACAAGAACGGGAAATACGAGATAACCAAGAAATAACCGGCGTGCGGACATAATGGGTATAGGCAGATGCAACCGCATCTGCCTCTTTTTTTGGGGGTACACCCTTCTTTTCAGCGATAGCTGTGGCATTGCCATAATTTGTCAGTTTCCCCTGAGGTTGGTATATTGGATCTGCAAGTCCGGCATTTCAGTTCGAAAAAATCTATTAAAATCATGTATCATACTTATGGCATGCCAAATGCCTCTTTTTTTTAGCATGGACGATAACAATAAGACAAAAGACCACTTGATCGAAGAATTACACCAACTCCGTCTGAAAGTTGAAGAGATGAAGGAGCTAAGAGAGAAATTCGATCGAACGGAGAAGATGATGCACGATGCAATCGTCCGCGCTCACGACGAAAAGGAGAAGAATGAGGCTATCATCGGTTCACTGGGTGATGGCATCAGCATCCAGGACCTGCATTTCAAGGTCCTCTATCAGAACAGCCGGCACAGGCAGCTCGTAGGCGGTGATCACAGGGGCAAGTATTGCTATAAAGCATATCAGCGGAAGGACAGGGTGTGCCACGGTTGCCATCTTGTCCTGTCGTTTCAGGACAGCAAGGTCCACAAGAAGGAACAGTTCAGGGTCACGGACAAAGGGACCTTCTATTACGAGATCATCTCGTCGCCGCTGAGGAACGCCCGCGGCGAGATCATCGCAGGGATCGAGGCGGTCAGGGACATCACGGACCGTAAACGCATGGAGCATGCGCTTTCAGAAAGTGAACAGCGCTATCGCGCGATCTTTGAGACAGCCGGAGATGCCATCTTCATTATCGATGCCGAGGGTGAAAACACCGGGAAGATCGTTGCAGCGAACAATACCGCGAGCGATATGCACGGGTACTCGCGGGAAGAACTCCTGTCGATGAACATACAGGACCTGAACACATCCGATACCGCGAAACTGGCCCCTTCGATGATAAGCCGCATTATTGCAGGCGAGACGATGAAGACCGAGCTCATGCACCGGAGGAAGGACGGCACGGTTTTTTCGCTCGAAGTGACCGCCGTTCTCATGGAAGTAGAGGGTCATAAGTATATCCTTGGCTTTGACCGGGATATCACCAACCGGAAGACTGCTGAGCAGGAAAAAGAGATGCTTATCTCCCATCTGAGATCAGCTCTTGCAGGTCTTAAGAGGCTGAGAGGACTGCTTCCCATCTGTGCATGGTGCAAGAAGGTGCGTGACGACCAGGGCTACTGGAAACAGGTCGAAAAATATATAGAAGAGAATTCTGAAGCATCATTCACCCACGGCATCTGCCCTGAGTGTTTGGACCAAGTAAAGAAGGAGGAATCTCTGACGTAAGCTCCCGGCTGCATCGCCGATACCCATCCGCTTAGGAGCCTGAATGCCTGACGGGCTGCCAGAGCAAGGTTCGCTTGATAAGGACAGCAGCAGCAGATAGGGGAAGCAATAGGTTTACATGGCAATACGGAGAACGCTAACATGCCTCAGTAGTTACCCCTCGAACCAAAGGTGAGAAAAAATGAATAAAGAAAAAAACATAAAATGGCATAAAGCCAAGGTCACGAAGAAGGACCGTTGGATGCAGAATGCGCACAGGTCAGCGCTCATCTGGATAACCGGTCTTTCAGCCTCTGGCAAGTCAACCGTAGCGACGGAACTCGAACACACGCTTTTCAGAGATAAAATCAACACCTTCGTGCTGGACGGGGACAATGTTCGTCACGGTCTGTGCAAAGACCTCGGGTTCAGTGCAGAAAGCAGGAAAGAAAACCTGAGACGCGTGGGAGAGGTCGCCAAACTCCTGGTAGATGCCGGCGTGCTGACAATTGCTGCCTTCATCTCACCTTACACGGCTGACCGTAACAGCATCAGGGCTCTTTTCAATGCTGATGACGAGGAATTCATCGAGGTCTATCTCAAATGCGACATCTCGGTATGCGAGCAGCGTGACCCCAAGGGGCTCTATAAAAAGGCCCGCGCCGGCGAGATTCCTCAGTTTACCGGTATCTCCGACCCTTACGAAGAACCCGTATCGCCGGAGATCGTGATCGAGACGGACAGGCTATCGGTCGAGGAAAGCGTCGATATGATCATTGACCATCTCAGGATCCGGAAGATCATCTGACCGCCGATGCCGGAGATGCCCATGGAGAAAGTCCGTGTTTGTATCCCGTCACTGCTTTCCATTGCGAGGGATGCAGGGACTGCTATTCTCGAGGTCTATAGATCAGACTTCGCTGTGGAGCATAAGGAAGACAGAAGCCCGCTGACGCATGCAGACAGGCGGTCACATGAGATCATCGTGAAAGGCCTGACAGGACTCGAAGGCATGCATATTCCTGTTCTGAGCGAGGAAGGCAAAAACATTCCCTTTGAAGAACGCAGGGGATGGGAGCTCTTCTGGCTGGTAGATCCGCTTGACGGCACCAAGGAGTTCGTCAAGCGGAACGGTGAATTCACGGTAAACATCGCGTTTATGAGCCATGGGAGACCGTTGGCGGGTGTTATTTACATCCCGCTGAAGGATGTCTTCTATTTCGCTGCCGAAGGCCTCGGCTCTTTCCGTCTCGATACCAGCGATCCCCTCTCATCGGGACTCCTCGACGTCATTATCAAGGGTTCCGTAACGTTGCCAATCACGAATGACCAGTCACCAATCAGACGGGTGCCTTCACGCCTCACGGTCATCGGAAGCCGTTCCCACATGTCTTCAGAGACCGAGCAGTTCATCAATAGTCTCCGGGCAGAGCATGGCGAGGTTGATCTCATCTCTGCAGGCAGTTCGCTCAAGTTCTGCCTTATTGCTGAAGGAAAGGCTGACGTTTATCCCCGCTTTGCGCCGACCATGGAGTGGGACACGGGGGCTGGCCAGGCGATCGTAGAGCAAGCCGGAGGAAAAGTCGTCAGGGCAGATGCAGGAGGTCCGCTGATATACAACAAACAAAATTTGCTGAATCCCTGGTTTATTGCCACGTCATGCGGGTTTTCCAGTCTCGGATATAAGGCACTTGAGTCCAGCGTAGCCTCATGATTGAATCTGTTCTTGCCGTCACCGCTTGAGTCTAGACTCGACGAATTCTTGAAACTCCCGCCTGAATCTCACTATGCTGAACCGCTCAGCGTTTTTTCTGATTTCTGCAGGGTTGAACCCTCCTGCTCGCTCAAATTCGTTGACCGCAGCGATAATGCTGTCAGCATTCTGCTCGTGAAAAAAGATGCCGGTCTTTCCGTCAAGAACCGTTTCCAGGACGCCTCCCTTGCCGTACGCGATCACCGGAGTGCCGCATGCCTGAGCTTCGACCGGTACGATTCCGAAGTCCTCCTCCGCAGCAAAGATAAAGGCCCTAGCCTTTTGCAGATATCGTGCCAAGATATTTGCCTCCTGATATCCAAGCAACTCGATGTTCTTACCTGCCAGAGCTTTGACCTTATCGAAGTCTGGCCCGTCGCCAATAACTATCAGCCTTTTGTCAGGCATCCTCGAAAAGGCCTGAACAACCATATCCATTTTTTTATAGGGCACCATTCGGGATGCTGTAACGTAACAGTTTTCCTTATTGAAATTAAGCGCAAAACTGTCAACATCCACAGGAGGGTAAATAACAACGGACTCCCTCTGATAGGCACGCCTGATGCGATCCGCAACATACTGTGAGTTCGCTATAAAATAGTCCACGTGCTTTGCCGTCATCATATCCCACGCCTGCAATCGGTCAACTATCAGATTGACAACACCTCCAACAAGGCCCCTGTCCAGTCCTGACTCCTTCAAGTAGAACTCCCGCAGGTCCCATGCATAGCGCATCGGCGTATGGCAGTAGCAGATATGGAGCTGGCCGGGATTCTTCTGAACACCCTTTGCCACAGCATGGGATGACGAGAGAATCAGATCGTACGCTGACAGGTCGAATCTGCCGATCGCCAGCGGCATCAAGGGAAGGTAATGACGGTACTTCTTCCGGGCCAAGGGAAGATGTTGCATGAAAGAAGTGCGGATGTGCCTGCACAGGAGGAATCCACGGTCCCGGTCAGGAAGAAAATCAAATAAGGTAAAGACATCTGCTTCCGGATAGAGATAAAGCATTTGCTCGAGCACCCTCTCTGCGCCGGCGTAGGTCACAAGCCAATCATGAATGACGGCAGTTTTCATGATCTTACGCTCTTATTCGTTAATAAGAGCGCTCATGTGTGACGATTGAGTGTCGCACTGTAGCATTTTTCAAGCAGTTCTAAGTGTTTTTCCATGGTGGGTGGGTTCATCCAGTAGCGCTCGTAGGCAGCCTTGCCCAATTTCTGTGCAGTAGAACAATCTTGTATGATCCTGATTTTGTCAGCCAGATCGTTATCGTCCCCTCCCCTGAAGAGAAGGCCGGTAACGCCATCGATAATCAGGTCCCTGGCAGACGAGGTATCGGAAACAATCGCTGGAACTCCCATCGAGGCCGCTTCTTGCACAACCAGCCCCTGTGTTTCATACCAGATGGAAGGGAAGATCAGCGCCCTTGCCGTTTTCATATGCTCGCGTACGAGTACCGGCGCTAACCACCCTGTAACAGAGGATTTAGGAAGCCTAGACTCAATATACTGACGACATGGTCCTTCACCGACAAAGGTAATATCGTATCCAGTAATATGAGCAGAAGAAACAAGTGAAGTAATTCCTTTTTCCGGAGACAGTCTTCCAACAAAGATGAGTTTATCGTTATTGCCGGCATCGACCATCTTCTCTTGGCTGCCCTCGACAGGATTGGGGATGTAATGCATGAAATGTCCCTGAGGCAGATAGGGCTTCATAATGCCTTCGCTGAATCGGGAAACAGAAATAAAATCCTTTATTGCGTTCGGCACCAGACCATATCTCGTTTGCAAGATTTGCCGCATAACGCGCCATATTTTTTGATAATAGCTCCGGGAATCGCACTGTTCAGAAATGCATCGCAGCGACAATGGAACCAAGGTGCATATTTTGCATTTCCTGTAGTTGTAGAATCCGCCGTTAGGACAAGCACTGAAATAGTCGTGCAAGGTTAAGACAACAGCAAATTTACGGGAAAGCGCTTGTCGTACAATACTGGATGAAAGTGCTTTTGTCCAGGCATGAAGGTGCACGATTGTATCTGCCGGGCTAAGAGAAGAAAGGATATCGCCCATGCTTCGATAGGCCTTCATATTCCACAGTCCCTGGACCACAGCTTGCATTCGGGAAGGGTTATTAAGAATATCATGCTGTTCAGTGTTGACCACCTGTATATGCGGATGGCAAAGCTCCGGCATGATTGGCGGCACAGCAGTAAAGACTGTAATAGCATGTCCCCTCTCAGCCAAGGCGATAGCGCTCGTGAGGGCAACCTTTCCAGCCCCGCCATTGATATAAGCATAATCGTTGACAATCAGAATATGCACATGAACCGCCCTTTCCCTCCAAGGTTAAGGTGCACTCTGCTCTGTCTATGATTATGATGACCATACAGCAACCTGCAGCCTTCAAAAGCCTTATGTGTCTTCATGTTTTACCTTCCTCTTCATAGCTCTTAGGCGTCTGAGTCGCCTGACCCAATACCGGGGATTCAGCTTCGGATGCAGTATGCTATACAGTCCGATTAATCTCATTCTTTGCAGAGATATCTGCCATGACTCCGGTCCCTTATCCCTTTCCGAAAGGTCCCGCGCAAATACTGCTGCATCATCAAATAAAAATAGTTTCAGCTTTATTGCGACCTTGAGATAAAAAAGCGACAGTGGTTCATTGGTAATTCTACTGATTTCCTCAACTGATAAATCGAGCAAACATTTTTTAATGAGTTGGTTACTTTCCGCCGCAAAACTTTCTAAGGATAGGGAACCCTGACGTGCATGCACTCGTACTTTCACTAATACTTGTGGCAAATGCACGAAGGTATATCTTTTTGCCATCCTAAACCACAGGTCATAGTCCTGTGCTGTTGTCAGACGTTCATCAAATAACCCTGCCTCAGTAAAACATAACTATTTCGCGCTGCGAAACATAAGGTATTTTGACAATCCCTCGGTATTCCTCACCTTCTGTCAAGGGATCCAGATAATCGCTGTTATATCCAACTATACAGAGACGGATATTCTTGTGCTTAACCTGAACCTTCCTGAATGCAGCCAACAGATTGCCGGTGTTCTTGTGAGAACAGGAGGCTCCCACAGCAAGCAAATAGTCACCGTCAAGGCCATTCTTATTCAATACAATGCTGTCTTCCGCTTCTTTTTCCGGCTTAAAGACAGCCATATTATATGAATTGTAGGCATAATGCAATGCGATATGCTTTTCCCGTAATACTTCATCAGGATGTCCATGGCATATCTTGAAGTTGTAATAACTGCAGAACTACCCCTCAATAAAAAAGGGATAACGTATTTGAAGTAATAGTACTGCAGTATGTGCTGTTCCGGGAATTTAAAGGTAACGTCAATATCATGTTGTATTGTTACTACCTGTCTATGCCTAAAAGCAAACAATACGCCGTGATGAGTGGTATTATAGATAACAGCGAATCCTTCCATCAGCGCTCGTAAAGGGAATATCAGCTGCAGCCAGAGAAACCTTATGACTCCGGCGATCTTGCCGTATTTTGGCTGCACAAAGCGATTCACCCTTCTTATCTGTAACCCTCGAAAATCAAGGGCCTCAGGACAGCCGGTATAAACAATAAGACTGTCCCCGAATTTTAATAGCATGGAGAGCTCTTTAATTACATTCAAGGTGTAAATGCCAAGGCCCGTCGGCTTCTCGTCGAGAATCGTTGCATTTACAATAATTTTCATCTTTTGAGTATCCAGGGGTTCATTGCAACAAACCTTTAATATTCTTTATACCTTCCGACGAAGGATGCAAGGTATGCCCTTTTCAGTGACAGAAGATATTAAGGTAACCTCGAACAGGTTTCTTAGACTTCATTTTCTGATTTAATCTCAGTGATTCTTACAAGCAGACATTAGTTCTCTATCAAATAGTCAAATAACATTCTTGCCTTGTTTTCCCAAGAATATTTGTAGATATCGCCGCAGGTAGTGGTTATTCCTACGTGGTTCTTCCATCCGAAGTGTAACCTTTCTAACGCGTTCAGGATAGCCAGAGAGTCGTTCATACACGACACGCCGCACCCCACCTCTTCCATCAATTTGACTCCTGGGTCATCTGCCGTATACGTTATGCTAAGGATGGGCCTCAGTGCCCCAAGGTACTCATACATTTTCCCTGGAACCTGAGTACAGTCCTTATTTCCCATATTAATTAACACATCACTATCCCTCTGAAGCCTAAGTGCGGCAAAGTGGTCCATAACCCCGAGAAACTCAAATCTTTCTCCCAACACCGAAAAATCTCTCACAAATGCCTCGTTTCTCCCTACCAGAAGAAATTTATATTCAAACTTAGCGGAACAAAGAGCATTAATCAAATTTAAGGGATTTCTGAAGTTCCGGTAAAAAGCACCGGTATAGGTCAGCGTGAAAACGTTATTCCTTTTACTACTATCTTCGGAACATGACGCAAAACTGAAGCCCT
>Ga0316622_100002149_pt1 | contig 13487 bp, 6 predicted proteins | sample OWC_Aug_OW2_C1_D_FD_207646 | JGI IMG/M metagenome (GOLD analysis project Ga0316622, IMG submission 207646) | Wetland soil microbial communities from Old Woman Creek delta, Ohio, United States - OWC_Aug_OW2_C1_D5_C | ecosystem: Environmental > Terrestrial > Soil > Wetlands | place: USA: Ohio... | reverse complement strand
ACCACGCGCCCGTTGACATCCTGCACGGCCTCGCCGTCCACCTCCACCCCGCCCTGCTGAATGAGGCGGCGAGCCTCCGAGTTGCTGGGCGCCGCACCGGCCGCGGTCAGCAGTCGGACGATCCAGACGACGCCGCCCGGCTCGACCGCGTCGGCAGGCAGGCAAACGGTCGGGGCGTCCTCGGGAAACACGCCCGCGCCGAACGTGCGCGCGAAGCGGTGCGCCGCCTCATCGGCCTCCCCCGGCGTGTGGTACTGGGCGACCAGGGCCCCGGCCAGACGGATCTTCGCGTCGCGCGGGTTTATCGCCTGCTCGGCCAGCCCACGTCGGATGTGGCCGATCTCGTCGGCGGGAACCGAGGTCGCCAGCTCCAGGTAGCGGACGATGAGGCTGTCGGGAATCGACATCGCCTTGCCGAAGATCGTCTCCGGCGGTTCATCGATTCCGATGTAGTTGCCCAGACTCTTGCTCATCTTCTGGACGCCGTCGAGTCCCTCGAGGATCGGCAGCGTCATGATGACCTGGGGCTCCATGCCCCGGTCCCGCATCAGCTCGCGACCCACCAGCAGGTTGAATTTCTGGTCGGTGCCCCCCAGTTCCACGTCAGCCTGCAGGGCAACCGAGTCATACCCCTGCAGCAGCGGATACAGGAATTCGTGAATGCTGATGGGGCGCCCCTCGGTGAAGCGCTTGTGGAAGTCGTCCCGCTCCAGCATCCGCGCGACGGTGTAGCTGGCGGCCAGGCGAATGATTCCCTCGGAACCCAGCGTCCTGCCCCACCGGCTGTTGTAGTCCACGAGCGTCTTGTCCGGGTCCAGGATCTTGAAGATCTGCCGCTTGTAGGTCTCGGCGTTGGCCTGGATCTGCTCCGTGGTCAGGGGCTTCCGCATCTCGGACCGGCCTGTCGGGTCGCCGATCATGCCGGTGAAATCGCCGATCAGGAAGATGACCTGGTGGCCGAGCGCCTGGAACTCGCGAAGCTTGTGGATAACCACCGTGTGGCCCAGATGCAGGTCGGGCGCCGTGGGGTCCAGTCCAAGCTTGATCCGCAGCGGCGTGCCCGTCGCCAGGGACCGGCACAGCTTCCGGCGCAGCTCCTCCTCCACGAGGAGGTCCACCGTCCTGGCCTTCAGGATCTGCAGTTGCCGCGTGGCCTCGCGTTCGACGTCCATGCTCTCCACTCTCCCCCCCTCGGCAGCCGCTTCTTCTACCACAGCACCCATGCGCCCGCAACGGAAAAGCGCCCTGGTGCCGCAGCCCGCGCCGCGCCGCGATTCGCACGCCCCCCACCCCGACCGCTGGCGACGCGTGGCGAGCGGGCGGCGCAGGCACGACCCCGGGCGCGCCTTTGCCGGCCCTGCTCGGTGTGGTATAGTGGCCGCGTCATGGCACAGCGTGCGCGGCCCCATCCCTTGCCCAGCCGACGGCGCGCCTTCTGGCGCCGCGTGGTCATCACGTGCCTCTGGAGTCTGCTGCTGCTCCTCGTCGTCGTGCTGGGCGCCGCCGCTGGCGTCTTCGCCGGATTCCTGCGGGATCTCCCGCCGCTCGACGGCCTTGAGGAATACCAGCCCAGCGTGGCCACCACGCTGTACACCGACCGGGACGAGCCCTTCGCGTCCTTCTACGAACAGCGGCGCAGCCTAGTGCCGCTCTCCAGGATCCCGCCCCAGCTCAAGCAAGCGTTGCTGGCAGTGGAGGACGCTCGATTCTACGAGCACCATGGCCTCTCCGTCCGGGGCATCGTCCGCGCCATCCTCACCAACCTCCAGTCCCGGCGCCGGGCGCAGGGGGGCAGCACGATTACCCAGCAGCTCGCCCGCCAGCTCTTTCTCACGCCCGAGAAGAGCTTCGCGCGCAAGATCAAGGAGGCGCTGCTCGCCGTCGAGATCGAGAAACACTACTCCAAGGACAAGATCCTGGAGATGTACCTCAACCAGGTCTACTTCGGCCACGGGGCCTACGGGGTGGAGGCGGCCGCCCAGACCTACTTCCGCAAGTCTGTGGATCAGCTCAGCCTGGCGGAGGCCGCCATGATCGCCGGTCTTCCCAGCGCCCCGACTCGGTTTTCCCCCATCGCGGATCCGGCCCGCGCCCGGCGCCGGCGCGAGCACGTCCTCAACCGCATGGCGGACGAGAAGTTCATCACCCGGGCGCAGGCCGAGTCGGCCCGCAACACCGGATTCGACGAGGTACTCCTCAGCCGCGGCCGGAGCGTCGCGCCCTATTTCATCGAGCACGTGCGACAGCAACTCGAGGACAAGTATGGGGCCTACACCCTGTACAACAGTGGTCTCAAGGTCTACACCACCCTCAACCTGAAGATGCAGCGGGCGGCCGAGGATGCCCTGGTCGGCGGGCTGCGGGAGCTGGACAAGGCCCAGGGGTACCGGCGCCTGTCGCCGGCCGGCGCCGGCCGCTCGCGCCTCGGCCCCTACACGCCCCGGCCTGGCGAGATCCTCGCCGGGACCATCCTCAAGGTGCGCCCGTCGAGCCTCGAGGTTCAGCTGGGCCGATACCGGGGTGAGGTGCCCCCGGCGGGCTTGAAATGGACGAAGCTCACCGTCCTGGCCGAGACCTTCCGGGAGGGCGATTCCGTCCTGGTGAAGGTGCTGGCGGTGAACGAGCGGCAGCGGACCGTGGAGCTCACCCTCGAGCAGGATCCCGAACTCGAGGGGGCGCTCGTGGCGCTCGATCCGCGTGACGGCGCCGTCAGGGCCATGGTGGGGGGCTACGACTTCGAGCGCAGCAAGTTCAACCGGGCCACCCAGGCCAAGCGGCAGCCCGGTTCCGCCTTCAAGCCCTTCATTTACGCCACCGCCTTTGACAAGGGACTCACCCCGGCCACGCTGATGGAGGATACGCCGATCACCTTCCACTTTCGGGCGGGCAGCCAGGTGATGGAGTGGTCCCCCGACAACTTCGACCGCAAGTTCCGCGGCCCCATCACGCTGCGGTACGCCCTTGAGCACTCCATCAACGTGGTCACGGTCAAGCTGCTGCAGCGCGTGGGCGTGGATCCGGTGGTGCAGTTGGCCCACCATCTGGGTATCCAGAGCGAGCTGCGCAAGGAGATGGCGCTCGCCCTGGGCGTCTCCGAGGTGACCCCCCTGGAGCTGACCTCGGCCTTCGGCGTGCTGGCCAACGGGGGGGTCCGCGCCGAGCCGTTCACGATCCGCAAGGTCACCGACACTCAGGGACGCACCCTGGAGGAGCACGTCAACGAGTCCGAGACGGTCTTGCGGCCCGAGACGGCCTACATCCTCACGAACGTCATGAAGGGCGTGGTCGAGCGGGGCACGGCCACACGGGCGCGCGTCCTCAATCGCCCGGTCGCCGGCAAGACCGGGACCACCTCCGAGTCTACCGACGTCTGGTTCGTCGGATTCACCCCAAATCTCGTCGCGGGTGTCTGGCTGGGCTATGACGTCAAGCGATCGCTGGGGCCCGAGGCCACCGGCGGCCGGCTGGCCCTGCCGGTGTGGATCACCTTCATGCAGCGGATCCTGGAGGATCTGCCCCCGGACGACTTTACGGCCCCCATGGGCGTGGTGGGCGTGCCCGTCAACCTGGCCAGCGGCCTGCCCGCCAGTCCCGGCGAGACGGGCGCCATCCTCGAGTACTTCCGTGCGGGCACCGAGCCGCGCCCGGCCGGGCCGAACGGGGGATCGCCTCCCGCCGCGGGCGCGCCGACGGCCCCCCAACCCGGGATCGCCCCCTCCCCCGCGCCGGTGGAGCCGAACCTCGTGCCCCCCTCCGTTACAACGGGCGGCTCCCCGGACGCCGGGCAGCGATAGGCAGAAAGGCGCACCCGTCGCGATCTGAACCAGGCGCGGACCACGGAGGTGGGGCGAGCCGCCCGGCCCTGTCGCCCCGGGGTCCCCCGCGGCCGACCTCGTGCCGGCGTGCCCCGCAGGGGCGCCGCGATCTCGCCACGCATCGACACAGGAGGTCCAGGATGGCCACCAAGATTCCCCGGCGCGCCCCGCGCCCCGGCCTGAAGGCCACACCGTCGCCGCAGCCCAACCGCCCTCGCCGGCAGGCACGGGCCGCGGCGCCGCCCCCGACCCAGCCGCAGGCTCCGGCGACCCGCTCCGCCTACCAGCTCGGCGACGAGGAGGTCGAACGGTTCCTCCGCTCGCGCCAGCACTCGGCCGTCCTCGAGGAATACTTCGGGGATGACCTCTACCGCGAACTCCTGGACCTGAACCAGGAGGTCTCCACCCGCAGCCTACGCGGAGGCCCGCGCGTTCTCATCCTGCCAGGCATCATGGGATCCAAGCTGGGCCGCCCGGGGAAGCTTCTCAACGATGTCATCTGGATCGACCCCGTGGACGTCGCCGCCGGGAACCTCAGCCGGCTCGTGCTCGACGGAGCGCAGATCGAGCCGCTCGGCGTGATGCTATTCGCCTATCTGAAGCTGAAGCTCCGCCTCCGCGTGGCGGGATTCGATGTGGAATTCTATCCCTTCGACTGGCGCCAGAGCCTCGACCGGCTGGGGGCCGGGCTACTGCAGAAGATCGCGGCCGAGCCGGCTCGGCCCATCCACCTCGTCGCCCACAGCATGGGCGGTTTGGTGGCCCGCGCAGCCCTCGCCGGGGACAGCCAGCGGCGCATCGGCCGCCTGGTCATGCTGGGGACGCCGAACTACGGCTCCTTCGCACCCGTCCTGGCCCTCACCGCCACCCACCCGCTCCTCCGGAAGATCGCCGCCCTGGACCTCGCCCACAGCGCCGAGGAGCTGGCGGAGCGGGTGTTCCGGACCTTCCCCGGCCTGCACCAGATGCTCCCCTCCCCCGAGCGCTTCTCCCGGGTGGACCTGTATGACCCGAAGACCTGGCCGCCCGGACCGGGGCCGAATCCTGACCTGCTGCGGCAGGTGCGCCAGGTGGTGGGCGGGCTGGCCGCCGCCGACGACCGGTTCTACCTGATCGCGGGGGTCAACCAGGAGACGATCACCGATCTGCGCCGCGAGGGCAAGAGCTTCGTGTACGAGACTACCAGCAACGGCGACGGGACGGTGCCCCTCGACTTCTGCGAGCTGCCCGGCGCGAAGACCTACTACGTCGAGGAAGAGCACGGCAGCCTTCCCAACAACCGCGCCGTGTCGGAGGCGGTCATCGACGTCCTGAGCAAGGGTAGCACCGAGCGCCTGCCCGCGCAGCCTCCCCCGGTCCCCTCCCGGGCGGCCCGGAGCGTCTCCCACGAGGCGCTGCGCCTCACCCCGTTCGAGGGCCGCCGCGGGCGCGAGATCAGCCGCGCCGAGCTGCGGGGCCTGCTCGACGGCTTCGCCTCTCCCGACGCCCGCGACCGCGGGGCCGAGGGCGGGCGACCCCCGTCGGCGCCGGCCGGCGGACCAGGAGAGCCCACCGCCTCCTATCTCCATCCCTTCCAGCAGGTCGTGGTCGGGCGCCGGCGCCAGCGTCCGCTGGAGATCCGCCTGGCGCTGGGAAGCATCACCGAGGTCTGGGCGCGCGCCTACGTGCTGGGCCTGTACAAGGGCGTGGAGCCCAGCGGCCCGGCGGCCGCCATCGACGCGCACCTGGGCGGTGCCGTGCGCGAGTTCTCCACGCGCCGCATGTTCTCGGCTCAGGTCGGCGAGGTCTTCGCCATGCCGACGGGGCGCCACCGCCTGTTCGCCGAGACGGTGCTCTTCGCCGGCCTCGGCACCTTCGACGCCTTCAACGCCGAGGTGCAGCAATTCGTCGCCGAGAACATCGTGCGAACCTTCGTCCGGACCAGCGTGGACGACTTCGCCACCGTGCTGCTGGGGGCCGGGTCGGGGACGAGTATCGCCAAGTCGGTGTACAACCACCTGCTCGGCTTCTTCCGGGGACTCCGGGACGCCGACACCCAGCACCAACTGCGGCGCATCATCTTCTGCGAGATCGACCGCAGCCGCTTCCTCGAGCTCAAGGAGGCACTGTACCGGCTGGCCAGCACCGAGCTGTTCGAGGACATCCAGGTGACCTTCAGCGAGGTCGAGTTGCCCGCCCCGACGGTCCCCACCCCCCGGGCCCGCCGCGCCTACCTCGAGGCCGCCAATCCCATCGCCTACCTGGTCGTGCGGCAAGAGGCCTCGGATGCCAAGGCGGCCTGGCTCCGCTCCTCCATCCTGACGGCCGGGGCTAAGGCCGCCGTCCTGACGGGGGTCCGGCAGATCCCCCGCGCCGCACTCACCGGCCTCCTCGGGCAGCTCGACGGGGGCCAGCTCAGCTTCGCGGGGCTGGAGGCCTTCGGCAAGGCCCTGGCCGACCTGGTGCTGTTCGAGGATGTGGCCACCGTGCTTTCCCAGATGCAGGACTATCACCTGGCCGTGGTCCACGACGCCCCCTCCTCCCGCATCCCCTGGGAGACCCTCTGCATCAAGGGCTGGTTCCCGGCCGGCACGGGCGGCGTGAGCCGCCGGTACGCCGCCGACAACCTCTCCGTGGCCAAGTGGCTGGAGCAGCGCCGCTACGGCTCGCAGCTCGACGTCCTGCTGGTGGTGAACCCGACGGAGGACCTGCAGGGCGCCGAGGACGAGGCCAGGCGGATCGAGGGCCAGTTCCCCTCCCAGAGCCGCGTGCGGCTCCACAAGATTCACGGCGCGCAGGCGACCCGGAACACCCTGCTCGGCGCCTTCCGCTCGGGAAGCTACGACGTCATCCACTACGCCGGCCACGCGCACTTCGATTCCGAGGAGCCATCGCTGAGCGGCCTCCTGTGCAGCGACGGGGTCCTGACCGGGGCGAACCTGGCGGGCCTGTCGCAGCTGCCGGCCCTGGTGTTCTTCAACGCCTGCGAATCGGGACGCGTGCGGGGCGGCGGGAGGGCTGCCGCCGAACCCATCCGCACGCGGATCGACAAGAACGTGGGCCTGGCCGAGGCCTTCCTGCGGGGCGGCGTGGCCAACTACGTCGGCACGTACTGGCCCGTGGGGGATGCCGCGGCCTCCGCCTTCGCCGCGGCCTTCTACGGGAGCCTGATCCAGGGCGACCCGATCGGGATCGCCCTGAACGCCGGCCGGCGGATCGTGCGGGAGTTGAAGTCGGTGGACTGGGTGGATTATCTGCACTACGGGAGCTTCGGGTTCATCGTGAAGCACCCGGAGGGTGAGGCCTGATCCGGCTCCGTCCCCCACCGCCCGGTGCCCGGCACACGGTCGGACGATGCCCGACGACCCATCACCCCTGCGTCACAGAGGAGCGACTGCATGCGCATCGCCGCCGTGGAGTGTCGGCTCTTTCGCATCCCGCCCGCCGCCCAGATCCAGGATTCGATCCAGCGGATCTCTCACTGGGAGTTCCTCCTCACCACCGTCACCACGGATACCGGCCTGCAGGGCACCGGCTTCGCCTACACCCTGGGCATCGGGGGCACGGCGCTGCGCGAGCTGGTCGAGACCTATCTCACCCCGCTCCTCCTGGGCCAGGACGTTCAGGACATCGAGCGCGTCTGGTCCCGCTGCTGGTGGGAGCTGCACGCCCTGGGCTCGGGCGGGATGACCCGCTTTGCCCTGGCCACGATCGACATTGCACTCTGGGACATCCTGGGCAAGCAGGCCGGCCTCCCGCTGTACCGGCTCCTGGGGGGCGCCCGGGAGCGCATCCCCGCCTACGGCAGCGGGATCAACATGCACCTGGACGGGGAGCCGCTCCTGGAGCAGATGCGGGAGTTCCTGGCGCGCGGCTACCGGGCGGTGAAGATGAAGGTGGGCCGTGACGACGTGGCCGAGGACGTCGAGCGCGTCGCGGCGGTCCGGCGCCTGATCGGGCCGAGCGTCAGGCTGTTCCTGGACGCCAACCAGAAGTGGACGGCCGCCGAGGCCATCCGGCGCGGGAACCTGCTCAAGCCCTTCGATCCCTTCTGGCTGGAGGAGCCCCTCCTGGCCGACGACCGGGCGGGGCACGCCCACGTCCGGCGGGCCACCGGGCTGGCCATCGCCGTCGGCGAGACCCTGTACACGCGCTACGAGGTCGCCGACTACATCCGGGTGGGCGCCGTGGACGTCGTGCAGGCGGACATCCCGCGGGTCGGCGGCTTCACCGAATGGATGAAGATCGCCCGGCTGGCGGAGAGCTTCAACCTGCCGGTGGCGCCCCATTTCATGATGGAGCTGTCCGTCCACGCCCTGTGCGCCGTCCCGAACGGCCTGATCCTGGAAGACCTGCAGGGGGGATCGCTCACCGACCTCGGGATCCTGGCCGAGCCGATCCGGGTCGTGAACGGCGAGATGGCCCCGCCGGCGCGTCCCGGACACGGCATCGTCTTCGACCCGGCGGCGCTCCGCCGCTACGAGGTGACCGGCAAGCCGACGGGCATCACGCCGACGCGGAGCTGAACCCGCTGCGGGGCTTCCCCGTTCCGGCGGAAGGCGCCCGGCGCTCGGACCTTGCCGGGCGGCGGCAGCGACAGCTCCGAGTCGCCTCAGGGGAGAGCGGATTCCGGCTGCCCGGCTGGCGGGACGCGGCTCGCGCGAGTCTCCCGGGGAATCCGACTCCCCGGCTCCATCGGGCCGCGGCTCATTTCTTGCGGCTGCTCAGGCGGACATTGATGATGACCGCGACGGCGATCACGAGGCCGACAAAGGCCTCCTGCACGTAAGCATCGGTACCGAGGAGCACGAGCCCCGTGCGGACCTCGGCCATGATGAAGGTGCCCAGGAACGTGCCCAGGATGCTTCCCACCCCGCCGGACATGGCCGTGCCGCCGATGACGGACGCGGCGATGGCCTCGAGCTCCAAGCCGGTGCCCTGGGTGGGCGTCACGGTCTTCAGGAAGGTGAGCGAGATCAGCGCCGCCAGCCCGGCGGCGAACGCGGTGATCAGGAACCCGGCCCGCTTGACGCGCATGGTCTTGATGCCCGCCAGGTCCGCCGCCTCGCGGTTGTCCCCCGTCGCGAAGACCTTGACCCCGAAGGTGGTCCGATGCAGGACCACGTACATCACCACCCCCCACGCGGCCAGCCAGAAGATCGGGACGGGGACGACGCCGAACAGCTCTGCCCGGCCGAAGAGGTCGAAGAACAGCCCCGGCCGGAAGGTGGAGACCGGCTGCCCCTGCGACAGCACCATGGCGACCCCGCGAAAGATCATCATGGTGGACAGCGTGGCGATGAAAGAGTTGATCCGGGTCGTGGCAATGAGCAGCCCATTCAAATAGCCGAGCAGCGTGGCGGCGGCCATCCCCGCCAGGGCCGCGAGCCAGATGTTCACCCCGAGCTTCATGGCCAGGAGCCCGGTGACCACCCCCGCCACCGCGTAGATCGCCCCCACCGAGAGATCGAACTCGCCCGAGACGATGAGGATCGTCATGGCCATGGCGATGATCCCGAGCTCCGCGGCCTGTCGCAGGAGATTGAACAGGTTATACGGAGTCAGGAAGACCGGCGTGGCGACGGAGAACGCCGCCGCAATGGCCAGCGTGGCCACGAGCACGCCGAAATCCCGCAGCCCGATGATCCGCTGGATCGCGGTCCGCTTCGACTCTGAAGCCGCTGGTTCCATAGCTGGGCCTTTTCAGCAGCCTGCTAGGTCGTCGCCGCCAGGATCAGCTGCTCCTTGGTGACTTCCCCGGCCGCGAACTCCCTGGACACTCTGCCTCGATGCATTACCAGGATACGGTCGGACAGCACCAACAGCTCCTCCAGCTCCGACGAGGAGATGACGAAGGTGATCCCCTCGTCCGCCAGCGATCGGATGAGCTCGGTGATCTCCTGCTTGGCCCCGACGTCCACCCCACGCGTCGGCTCATTCAGCAGCAGGATGCGGGGCTTGAGCGCCAGCCACCGAGAGATCAGGACCTTTTGCTGATTGCCGCCCGAGAGGCTCGTGACGGGCGCATCGAGGCTCTGCATCTTGATGGACAGGCGATCGCGCATCGTGGCGGCGAGGCTGCGCAGGCGGCGCGTATGCAGCAATCCGCCCCGGGAGAATCGATCGATACCCGCCATGCACAGATTCAGCTTGACGTCGAGATCGTCAAAGATCCCAAGCGTCTTCCGGTCTTCGGGAACAAAGCCGATCCCGGCCGCCATGGCACCCACGGGGCCGTCAATCTGCACCGCCTCCCCCTCGATGCGCAGGTCGCCCCGGGCCGGGGGCGGCGCCCCGAACAGGGCCCGTACCAGCGCGGACCGTCCGGATCCCTGCAGTCCCGCCACCCCCAGGATTTCGCCCTTCCCCAGCCGGAAGGACACCTCTTCGAACTCCCCTGGCAGACTGAGGCCCGCCGCCGTGAGGAAGTCGCCACCCCCGCCGGCCGCACCCCGTCGCGGCTGCCGCGCAATCGTGCGTCCCGCAATCATGGCGGAGAGGCGGCCCAGTTCGAAATCGCCCCGCTGGAGGCCCCCGGCGTTCTTGCCGTCCCGCAGGACGCCGATCTGGTCGGACAGCGCCATCAACTCTTCCAGCATGTGGCTGATGAAGATGAACGTGATCCCCTGCTCCCGCAGTCGCCTGATGATCCCGAAGAGCCGGGCCACCTCGGGGGGCGTGAGGGCGGTGGTCGGCTCGTCCAGGATGACCAGCCGGGCGGCCCGCGACAGGACGCGCACCAGCAGCGCGAGCTGCCTCTCCGCGGCGGCGCAATCCCGGATCAGGCGTGTCGGATCCACCTCCTCGCCGAGGAGGCTCCGGTACAGCCCGGCGCATTCTCGATTCATCCCCCGCCAGTCCGGGGCGAAGCCCCTGCTGGGCATGGCCGGGCCCAGAAACACGTTGGCGGCAATGGAGAGGTTCGGGCACACCGGAATCTCCTGGTGGAAGACGCTGATCCCGGCGCGCCCCGCCTCCTCGGGGTCACGAGGCCGGTGCGGCTTTCCTTCGAAGAGGATCCTGCCGCCGTCGGGGGTGTGGACCCCGCAGAGGAGTTTGATCAGCGTGGACTTCCCCGCACCGTTCTCGCCGGCCAGTCCGAAGATCTCTCCCCTGCCGACGGAGAGCGAGACCCCGTCCAGGGCCCGCGTGGGCCCGAAACGCTTGGACACCTGCTCGATGGCCAGGAACGGGGACTCTGCCATGGACACGGTCCCGCCCGATGCGATCCGATGGGGGAAAAGGCGTGGCCCCCGAGGGATGCAAAACCCCGGTCGCCGGCGCAGCACCGGAGCCCACGCCGACAACCGGGGCGAGAGACGACTGTGGCGGTTAGCGGTAGCCCTTCGCCGCCAGCTCCTTCACCGCCTTGACGGTCGAGGCGGTGACCGGCGCAATCCCCGTGTTGACGTCGGTGGGGGAAAGATTGTACATCCGGTTGAGCCACAGCTGCATGACGCCCTGGAAACCCTGGAGATACGGCTGCTGGTCGATCGTGAACTGCATGTAGCCGTTCTCGATGGCGTTCAGGATGTCGGCAACCAGGTCGAACCCGCCCCCGGACACCTTGCCCTTCAAGCGCTGGCGCTCGATGATGTGTCCGATGGCGATGCCGGTGATGTCCTCGACCCCGAACATCCCCTTGAGGTTCTGGTTGGCCTGGTAGGCCGCCGCGATGAGGGATTCGGCCCGCACCAAGTCGGTCCCGGTGGCCACCACCCGGTACTTGAAACCGCCCTTCGCATCCAGCACGTCCTTGACTCCCTTGACGCGAGCCTCAAGATTCTCGGCACCCGCCGTATGGATGGTGAGCAGGACGTCCCCGCCGGAGGGCAGCAATTTCACGATCTCCTGTCCCATGGAGCGACCCGCCTCGTAGTTGCCCTGCCCGATGTAGGCGAGCCGTCCCGAGGCCGGTGCATCGGCATTGATGGCAACGACCGGGATGCCCTTGGACATCGCCTCCTTCACCACGTCGTTGAACGCCGCCGGATCCGGCATGGTGGCCGCGATGCCATCCGCCTTCTGGGCGATCGCCGACTTGATGAACTCCACGTGCTTCTGGATGTCGAATCCCGCGGGTCCCGTGTAGATCACCTCGGAGCCGACCATCCTTCCGGCATCCTCGGCCCCCTTCCGGACCGGGACAAAGAACGGGACCGCCGTGGCGTGGGTGACAACGACAAACTTGAACTTCGTGGCTTGCGCGAACGCCTCCTGCCCCGGAACCAGGCCCAGTCCGAGTATCGACAACACGAGGAGGGCGGCGAACGGTCTGCGGCTCATCGGCTCACCTCCGTCTGAGAGTGTGGGGGCTGAGGACAACGACGCGAGGACCCTATCAAAAGGCGTTCCGCTGCGTCAAGAAACCAGGCATCGCCCGGGACCGGTCGCACGCCTCTGCAGACATGGATGGCCGCGGGAAACACCGGGCACTAGCTGGTTGCTGAATAACTCGTTTTCGCGCAGGCTGCTCAAAAAGGCCCAGGTGCAAGGCGACACGCGACGGGCCGAGTGAGGCGTACTCCTGGTACGCCGCAACGAGTGCCCAAGCGGGCCAACGCCGCAGATGGGCCTTTTTCAGCAGCCTGCTAGTAGTAGAACCGCTGACGCTGACGGGCTGCCTGGTACTGCTCCTGGGCCGACTGGACGGTCTCCCGGCCGGTCACCTCGGCCACGGGGACGTCCCACCAGCTCTCGTATCCCGGCACGCGGGCGTCCCGGTCCACCCACGCGTGAACCACGGTCGTGCGCAGCTCCTGCTTGGCCAGCCCCAGCGCCTGGCGCAGCTCCGCCGCGGTCGTCGCCCGGTAGGCCTTGGCGCCCAGGCTCTCGGCGTTCTTGGCAAAGTCCAGGTCCGCGTAGTCCCCGTCCAGGCGTCCCGTCGCCTGGCTGCGGTAGCGCAGCTCGTTGCCGAAGGCGGGAGAGCCGCAGCTCGCCTGCAGACCCTTGATGCACTGGAAGCCCCCGTTGTCCACGACGACGATGATCAGCTTCTTGCCCTCCAGGATCGAGGTCACGATCTCGGTGTGGAGCATCAGATAGCTCCCATCGCCGACCAGGACGTACACCTCGCGCGAGGGGTCGGCCATCTTCGCCCCCAGGCCGCCGGCGATCTCGTAGCCCATGCAGGAGTAGCCGTACTCCACGTGGTAGCCCTTCGGGTCCAGCGGCCGCCAGAGCTTCAGCAAATCGCCGGGCATCCCGCCGGCGGCGCACACCACGACGTCCCGCGGCCCGCTGGCGTCGTTGACGATCCCGATCAGGTTGGCCTGGGTGAGGACAGTGGGCGAGGCGACTGTGCGCTGCCGGTTCACCTCGTCATCCCAGAGCCCCTTGAGCCGCCCCACCTCGTCGCCGTAGGCCGGCTGGGCCCGGTATCCGTCGGCCTTCAGCCGGCCCCGGAGGACCGCCAGCGTTGCCCGGGCGTCCCCCACGAGCGGCAGGGCACCCATCTTGTGCGCGTCCATGGCGCCGACGTTGATCCCGATGAACCGGATCTCCGGGTGCTGGAAGGCGGTGTGGGAGGCCGTGGTGAAATCCGAGAGCCGCGTTCCCAGGGCAATCACGCAATCGGCCTGTGCCGCCAGTCGGTTGGCCGCCAGCCCGCCGGTCGAGCCCACCGGGCCGACATTCCAGGGGTGATTCCAGGGAAGCACCCCCTTCCCCGCCTGGGTTTCCGCCACCGGGATG
>Ga0316622_100002148_pt1 | contig 13488 bp, 10 predicted proteins | sample OWC_Aug_OW2_C1_D_FD_207646 | JGI IMG/M metagenome (GOLD analysis project Ga0316622, IMG submission 207646) | Wetland soil microbial communities from Old Woman Creek delta, Ohio, United States - OWC_Aug_OW2_C1_D5_C | ecosystem: Environmental > Terrestrial > Soil > Wetlands | place: USA: Ohio... | reverse complement strand
CGTCGGCCTGAAGGACTACTGGGGGGCGAAAAAGAGGCCGTACATCCTGTTCATCGGCCCCGTCACCGGGGAGAACATCGGGGGCATCGTGAGGCTCGCAGAGGCGCTGGACCGCTACCCCTCGGTCGGCTCCGCGAGACCGCGCCGTCGATAGTCGAGCGCGGGCCCCATCAACAAGGCATACCATCCTTTGCGACAAAGGCAACCTTCATTACCGTCCAGTCATCTAATCACGGCCGTGGACAGGCTTCCGCCAGGGGTCGGGGCCGCCCCCGAGCGACCCTCGCAAGGCCCTGTGGCATCATTGGGCGTCGGGCTCGAGAGGCTGAGGCAGCTCGGCTGGGAGCGGGGCTCGGGCCATGACGAGGTCTTCAAGGACAGCCTCGCGTACCTCGTCGTCGTGCCAGCCATCTTCTTGGTCATCGGGGCCATCATCATCGCCTTCGCCAGCGAAGTCGGGTTTCTGCTGTACACATGCCTGGGGGTCGGCGCCCTCCTCGTCATCTACTCACTCGTCAACGCGTACCAGACGTGGGCCATGAAGAAGCGAATGGAGGGCATGCTCCACAAACGTGTGGCGGCCCTCGGCGACAGGCGTCTCGAGGGCATCGTGCAGGCGGCGATGGCAGCGTCGGGATTCCCCCATGCCCATATGACACCCTTGAACGCACTGGGCGTGCGGGAGAGGTTCCTGCTGAACAGGCACGCCGTCTACAGGCTTCAGGACCTGGGCGCCTACCTCATGGTCAGCATCGTCCACGACCCCGATGGGAAGAACGAGGGCATCACCCTCCACATGGGCCCGGTGAGCTCGGGCAACGTCGGAGGGGTCGTCCGGCTCGCGGAGGCGCTCGAGCGCGAGCTCACCGACGCCCGCCCCTAGGGGAAGTCGCCCGCGCCCGACCTCATGCCGAACGGCCCGGACCTGGCCGATGGGAAGTTTGATATCCGTCCAGTGGCGTCCTCGCCGTCGTGGAGAGGCTTCCGCCAGGGGTCGGGGCCGTCCCCGAGCGCCCGAGGCACGGGCCGGTGACGTCGCTTCACGTCGGGCTCAAGAGGCTGAAGCAGCTAGGATGGATGCGGGGGCCGGGCCACGGGGAGATGTTCAGGAGCAGTGTCATGCTTCTGGTGCTCGTGCCCATCGGGTACATAATGGCGATGGCCTTCCTCGCCGCGATGTTCCCCAAATCTGAATCCTGGCTGTTCATGTGCCTGCCGGTCGGCCTCCTCCTCCTGTTGATTTACTCGAGCGCCTACGTGTACCGGACATACCGCATGATGAAGGACACGGAAGGGATGATGATGAAGCTGTTCACCGCACCAAGCGACGCGCGCCTCATCGAGGCCGTCGAGAGGGCGATGGGGGAGGCGGGGTTCCCGTACACCAGGTTGACGGGCTCGACCGCTTCGGGCGTGCGCGAGAGGTTCCTCTTGGTGCGCCATGCCGTCTACAGGCTGCCCGACCTCCACGCCTCGCTGATGGTCAGCATCGGCTACGACCCAGACGGGCAGTACCCGGGCAAGACCCTCCACCTGGGCCCTGTTAACTCGGACAACTTCGGGGGCATCGTCCGGCTCGCCGAGGAGCTGGACAGCATCGACATCGAGCTCGCCATCCAGCTTGGAAGGTGACGCGTCCCTCCAAGGCAGGGCCGTCCTTGCCTCCCGCGTGCCTCTATGGACTGAAGGTCTCGCACACCCAGTCGATGACCTGCTCGGGCTCCGCGCCCTCGACGCTCACCTCGATGTCGCCCAGGGGCGAGCCGTCGGTCGCGAAGCTCACCACCCGCATCGTGGCGGACTGCTTGTTGACATGGAACCTCAGGTCGCCGCCCTTGGCGCACCTCACGAAGTAGGCGCGCGCGGCGTCGCGTATCCGCTGCTCGCGCAGCCGCCTCCGGAGGCGCGCGAGCGCGACAGGCCCCTGCGCGGCGCCCTGCAGCTGGTCCCCTGTCCTCTCGAGCACGACCCTCGGGAGCACGCCGGCCACGGCGCGCCGGACCGCGGCCTCGTCCTCGGTGGGGTAGACGGGCGTGCGGACCCGCACGACCATGCCTGCGAGCGCCGGGGGGGCGTCCCTGGCCTCCCGCTCGTCGTCCAGGTCGTCCGGGGTGCTCGCTGGGTGCTTGTCGGGGTGCATCCTCGGTCACATCGGAGGTGGGGTCGCTCGTCCCTCTCTCGCGCTCGCTAGAAGTCCAGCTCCATGGGCTCGATGTCTATCTCGTCCGTGATGGTCGGCTCGAGGCCCAGCGGGCGGATGGACGCGAACTCCTCGAGGTCGATGACGACGAAGCCCTCCTCGAACGGCTCCGTGTAGTCGGCCACCTCGCCCATGGGCCTCTTGGCCTCCTCGGGCACCTCGATGAGGACGAAGCCCTCCTCGAGCGCGCCGTGCTCGAGCGGCTCGTGGACCTCCATTACCTCGAGCCCGTACTCGTGGCCGGCCATCTCGAGGATGTCCTCCACGAGCTTCTCGGGCGCGATGATGGCGGTCTCGATCTCCTCGAGCCGCCGGACCATCTCGGCGATCTCCTCCTCGGTGTGGGTCCTCGGGAAGCCCTTGAACCTCCTGCGGGGCGGCGATGGCCCGTAGAAGGACTGCACGCCCAGCCGCTCCTCGTGCCGGAGGCGCCTGTCGACCTCGTCCTTGGTCGTGAGGGCGAACTTGACCGTCTTGGCGTCGCCGGGCTTGACGAGCGGGATGCTCTGCTCGAGGTCGAGGGGGACCACGCCGTAGGGCACGGACGGCTTGACGACGATGGACCGCAGATTCCACCTGCGCTGGTTGGTGACGGTGACCTCGTAGGTGGGGAGGCGGTCACGCACCTTGAGGACGGCGCGCACCGTCGTGTCGAGGCCCGAGATGGGCTGCCCGTCCACGCCCTGCGTGAGGGCGTCGAAGCTCGCCTTGACGAGGAAGCCGACGGTGGCGCGCTGGCCGGGGGCTATCGGCCCGAGCGGCTTGGTCGCGGCGTCCTGGAGCTCGAGCCCCTCGGGCAGCTCGGGCCGGACGCTGAGCAGCGGGATGTCGTCCGAGCCGTTGTTCTCGACGGTGATGGTGTACTGGAGGCGACCCTGCTGCTCGCCGATGCGCATGTCGACCGTCAGGTTGTAGTCCAGCACCGGGAACGGCGTGTAGAGGCCGGCCTCGTCGATGATGCCGAAGACGCCACCGCCCCCGGTCGACTCGACCTCCTCGAAGCTCTCCTCGACCTGCGCCGCGACCGGCGCCCCTGACGCGTCCGAGGGCGTGACCATTGTCGTCCGTCCCCTATGGCCCCGCGACCGGCCGGGGCCACCGCTCGACCGTACGGTCTGGCACGTCTGGAAGGGACCTCGCCGTTCATATGGCTTTCGGCCGGGACCGCCCGCCAGGGCTCGGGACAACGGGCGGGCCGCGGGCTGCGGTCCCACCCCCCCGCCCGGCCCTGCCATCGGGGCGCGGGCCGTCGTGCCCCTCACGGGCCCCCTTGGCGCAAGCTTTTCTAGTCGCTAGGGCGATATTGCCTCGGACCGCGCACGCGCCGGGGGGGACATGATGGAGGTAGCGATCGTCTACTACTCCAGGACCGGCAACACCCAGGCCCTGGCCGACCTCCTGGCGGAGGAGCTCAGGGCGAGGGAGCACTCCGTCCGCCTCGTGCCCATATCGCACTCCAGAGAGCCTGGCTTCTTCGGTTGCTTGCGCATCGCGTCGGGGCAGAGGGAGGCCTCCATCTGCAACCCGGACACCGAGCTCGACCTCTCGGGCGCGGACGTGGTCGTGGTGGGAGGGCCCGTCTGGGCGGGCCGGCCCGCGCCCTACGTGCGCACCTACCTGGACCGCGCCAGGGGCCTTGAGGGCAAGCCCGCGGGCGTGTTCGTGAGCTGCAACTCGGAGTCCCACCGCGCCGAGGCCTTCGCGCCCCCGATGGCAGAGCACGCGGCCTCGAGGGGGCTCGAGGTGAAGGCGAGCCTCACGGCCTCCCGCAAGGACCGAGGGCGCCACCGCGAGATGGCCCGCGCGTTCCTGGACGAGCTGCTCCCGCGGGCCCCGTAGGGCGCTGGCGGCCCCCCGGCGGCCCGGTCCGGGGGGTCCGAAGGGTTTTTTTACGGCCAGACAGTTGCCCAGGCGAGGAGCATGACCGAGCACAAGGCGCCCGAGCCCCCCATCACGACCATCGATGGCGTGAGGTTCCACGGTGGGGGGTCGTACCTCATCAAGGACCGGACGTCGGCGCGGCTCTACTCGGTCTACAACGCGCTCGTCGAGCACATGGACGCGGGGCTGTGCATCTCGCGCACGTTCCCGAACAAGGTGGCGGCGCAGCACTCCGTCAGGAAGGGCCAGTTCGTGTGGATGACCACCAACACGGTCGGCTACGACAGGTGCGTCAACCCCACCAACATCAGCATGCTGCACATGGCCATCATCGACTTCCTCAAGTCCACGCCACGGGGCGTGGTGAGCGTCGACGGCCTCGAGTACCTCATCTCGAACAACGGCTTCGAGGCCATACTGAGGCTGCTGCACTCCATCAACGACAAAGTCACCGTGTCGCACAGCGTGCTGCTGGTGACCATCGACGAGCACACCGTCGAGCCGCGCGAGCTGCGCATCCTCGAGAAGGACTTCGAGGCCACCCTCTGAGCCCGGGGGACGACAACCTTTTCCCCGCGCATGTCGCTCGGGTGCCCGTGCACGAGGCGCTCGAGGGGCTCGTCGACCGTGCGGCGCGCGAGGGCGCGTCCTACGCGGACGTCCGGGTGCTCTACGTCGAGATGACCAGCCTCGAGCTCAAGGACGGCGAGCTCAAGCAGGCCATACAGGGCGCCGAGGCCGGCTTCGGCGTGCGCGTGCTCGTGGACGGCTGCTGGGGGTTCGCGTCGGCCAACGAGCTCGGCGCGGCCGCTGGCGCGGCGGCCCTCGACGCGGCGATGTCCATGGCCCGCGCGTCGCGCGCGAGGTCGGGCGGCGAGGGGGCGCGCCTCGCGGAGGTCCGCCCCGAGGTCGCCGAGGTCGTCTGGGAGCCAAAGAGGGACCCCCGCGACACGCCCATCGAGGACAAGCTCGCGATGCTGCGCGAGGTCGAGGCGGCCGCGCGCGCCGGCGAGCACGTCGCGACCGTCACCTCGAGCTACGCGGACGCGCGCAAGCGCGTCGAGCTCGCGACCTCGGAGGGGGCGCGCCTCGCGTGGGGCCTCACCAGGGTGGTCGCGGGCGCATCCATCGTGGGGCGGAAGGAGGGCAGGTCGGCCTCCATGTACGCGCGCGTCGGCGGGGTCGGGGGGCTCGAGCGCCTCGAGCACCCCACGCCCGTCGAGGACGCGGCACGCGCCACGGCGGCGGTCGAGAGGCTGCTCGACGCGGCGGCGCCGAGCGCGGGGCGCATGCCGGCCGTCATAGACCCCGACCTCACGGGCGTGCTCGTCCACGAGGCCTTCGGCCACGCCTGCGAGGCCGACCTGGTGCTCGCGGGCGAGAGCATGCTCGCCGACCGGCTCGGGGAGCCGCTGGGCTCGCCGCTGGTGGGCATCTACGACGACCCCACGCTCGACGGGTCCTTCGGCTCGTTCCCGTTCGACGACGAGGGCGTGCGCGCGCGGCGCAAGGACCTGATGGTGCGCGGCGTGCTCACCAGCTTCATCCACAGCCGCGAGACGGCCGCGAGGCTCGGCGCCGCGCCCAACGGGGGCGCGCGCGCGCAGGACCACGCGTCGCGGCCGCTCGTGCGCATGAGCAACACCATGCTCGGGGGCGGCGACCGCTCGTTCGAGGAGCTGCTGGAGGGCATAAAGGAGGGCATCTACGTCAAGGGCACGCGGGGCGGCCAGGTGGACACGGCCAAGGGGACGTTCCAGTTCGGGGCCGAGGAGGCGTTCGAGGTGCGCGACGGCGAGCTGGGCCGTCCGCTGCGCGACGTCGCGCTCATGGGCTCCATCCTGGACACGCTGCGCAACGTGGACGCCGTTGGCAAGGACGCCCGCAACGGGAGCCCGGGCTACTGCGGCAAGGGCCAGCACGTGCCCGTCGGCGACGGGGGCCCGCACGTGCGGGTGCTCGACGCCGTCGTGGGGGGGATGTGAGGTGCGCGCCCCCCCTGGGCCGCAGGAGCTGCTCTCGAGGGCCGAGGACGCGGTCCGGACCGCGCTCGCGAGGGGCGCCGCGCAGGCCGAGGCCTTCGCGGCCGCGGGCACGTTCGTGGGCGTGGACGTCGAGCGCGACCGCGTGACCTACACAACGGGGGGCTCCGAGTCAGGCGTGGGGCTGCGCGTCGTGCGCGACGGGAGGCTCGGATTCGCGTTCGCGTCAGACCCGGCGCGCATCGCCTCCGCGGCCGAGCGAGCGCTCGCCCTGTCCCGCCTGTCGCCGGCGAGGGGGTTCTCCCTGCCCGCGGGGGGCGGGCGTTACCCCGACATCGGGGGGCTCTTCGACCCGCGCATCGCGGCGATGGAGCCGTCCGAGGCCGTGGCCCTCGCGGGCGAGCTGGTCGACGCCGCCAAGGCGGTGCATGCGGGGGCCGTCGTGGTCGGAGGGGGCGTGAGCGCGGGCATGGGCGCGGCCGCCGTAGCCAGCTCCGAGGGCGTGTCGGTCGCGACCGATGGCACGAGCATGAACGCCACCGCCTACGTCGTGCTGCGCGACCGGACGACGTCGACGGGGCTGGAGACGCAGAGCTCCAGGGGCCGCGACGTGGACGCATCCGCGGTCGGGGCGGCGGCCGCGCGGATGGCCGTGGACGCCCAGGGCGCGGTGCCCCTCGAGGAAGGGGGGGAGATGGCGGTGGTCATGCGCCCGACGGCCATCGCGGAGGTCCTCGAGAGCACGGTCGTGCCGTCGATCATCGGCGACGCCGCCCAGCGTGGCGAGTCGGCGTGGACCGGGAAGGCCGGCGAGCGGGTGGCCGCGGCGGACGTCAGCATCTGGGACGACCCGACGATGGCGGGGGGCCTCAACTCTGGGCGCGCGGACGACGAGGGCGCGCCCACGCGCAGGAACGTCCTGGTCGACGGTGGCGTGCTGCGGGGCTTCCTGTACGACGCGCTGTCCGCGCACGAGTACGGCGTCGCGAGCACGGGCTCCGCGGTGCGGGGCGCCGGGGGCGGGGGAGGGTGGAAGGCGCAGCCCGACGCCTACGTCACCAACCTGGTGCTCGAGGCGCCCTCCAGGGGCGAGCTCGAGGACCTCGTCTCGGAGGTGGACCGCGGGCTGCTCGTGCACGACGTGCTGGGCGCGCACACCGCGAACGCGTCGACCCTGGACTTCTCGGTGAGCTCCACGATGCCCTACGAGATCAGGCGGGGCGAGCTGCTCGGGGTGCGGGAGCCGGTCATGCTCGCGGGCAACGTCGGCGCCCTGCTCCGGTCCGTCATCGGCACAGGGGGCGCGCCGCGCCAGTGCGGCGGCGGGATGTCGACCGCGTGCATCGTCGTGCCCTGGGTCGGCGCGTCCGGGGTGGTGGTGACCCCGTGACGGCCCGCGGCCCCGAGGTGAGGCTGCTCAGGGCGGGCTCGGTGCTCAGGGACGAGGGCGGGGTCGTGGTCGACGCGAGCTCCTCGGTCTCGCTGGTGCTCGCCGGGGACGCGCGCATCGTCGTGGACACCGCGCTGCCGCGGGACGCGCCGGCCGTGCTCGCCGCGCTCGCGCGCGAGGGCCTGCGCCCCGGCGATGTGGACATGGTGTTCAACACCCACAACCACATCGACCACACCGGCGGCAACGACCTGTTCGGCCGCGCCGAGGTGGTGCTGCACGCGCTCGAGGGCGAGCCGCGCCGCGGCCGCGACCGCGTCCGCCACCTGGACGGCGACTCGGTGCTCGCCCCCGGCGTGAGGGCCTTCACAACCCCGGGCCACACGCGCGGCCACATGTCGGTGCTGGTCTCGGCGCCCGACGGGCCATGGGTCATCGCGGGCGACGCGCTGCCCACCGAGGACAATTTGCGCAAGGGGGTGCCGCCGGGCCTCCACTACGACCCCGAGGTGGCCATGCGCAGCCTGCGCGCCATCGCCGCCGCGGCCCGGTGGGTCGTCCCCGGCCACGGGCCGACGTTCGAGGTCGCGGCTGTGATGGCGGAGCGAACCAGCGAGTAGTCGACGATATCGACCAGCGCAGCTGTGGTGGGTGCTGATTTCAGGATGCAGTCCATTGATGGTGAGTGCGACGAAGGGTGTCGCGACCAAGCAGATAGCACACGTTGGCGACGGGAGGCGGTCATGGTGGTAGAAATCGAGTCGGCCGGGCAGCGGAACACATCGATGCATGTATCACTTTATATTAATCAGTGACAGTATATCATTCTCACCGGTCAATGTCCAGTGGCGATTGGCTCTGACTTGATCCTGGGGGTTAGTTCGATATATGTCTGAAAAACTATAAGAGACACATTATCCACAACATCTCAAGTCCCCGATGGGTGACACTACCCTTAGGGAGGCAACAACGTCATGGGGTTGCGTGGTGGCATCGCTCAGTTCCTCTTGACGACCCTAATCGCATTGCTCCTCGTCAATCAACCGTGCGCTCAGGTGACCGAGGGACAGGACTCGGCGCAGGCTCTGGCTCCGGCATCCTCGGAATCCCCATCCTATGGTTTCATGGACGACTTCAATGACACGACCAATGTAACACTCGACGGGGACGCCATCCACGAGAATGGCTCCTTGACGCTAAGACTACCGTGCTTTCTAAGTGATGACTTCGAACGTTCTGCGGTCACCCCTTGGACGGTAGACCAGGGAAAGGCGTCCATTTCCTCAGGGCGCCTATGGCTTGATTCCACCGTGTCTGATACGGTCGTTAGCCATAATATCGACGTGGAGAACCTCCGGATGGAAGGAAGGGTCATGGTCACGAGCCTGCTCAATGGTGGGCCAGAGATACGGCTTGTGGGCGACTCAGGTTATACCAGCTACCGCTGTGATGCTGGTGGAATCACGATAAGCTCGGATAACGGCGACGGCGTGGCACTCTCCATCGAGTCGGACCAATGGTACACTTTCTCAGTGGAGCGATGGCACTGTGATCTTCGAATGAGGTTTGGGGACGCAGTCGTGTCCGGGTTCTCCTGGACAGCTCTCAGCATCGCCAATATCACGTCTATTGAATTGAGATATGCCAAAGGAGAATCGTGCTTCTTCGACGACTTCGTGGTCGAGGAGCTTAAGGATGTCCGAGGGGCTGCCATCTCAAGGCCCATCCAGCTCCCGAACGACTCCATTTGGAGTGCACTCAGTCTCTGGTGCACTGATTCCCTCGAGGAGGAGGCTTATGTCAGGGACATATGCACGATAGACCTCCTCGACCCATTGACATTGGATGTCCTGCCCCGTTGCCACGACATCTATCCCCCCTCAGGCCAAGGACGCCCCCGCTACGACCCCATGGTGATCGATATCACGGACGTCGATTGCCAGAGGCATCCCTCCATTCAAATCCGCGTCACCATGCGAACGCACGGTCTCCTCAATCCCGTCGTCTCATGCTGGGCGGTGTACTGGGAGACCACGCAGGGCATCTGGATGGATTCCTTCGAGGATTCAGCAAACGTCAGCCTAACAGACAGATGCCTCATCGATGATGGTCAGGTCCATCCCGAGAGCTTGGTATGGTCGGATGGTTTCGAACGACTAGATATCTCCCCGTGGGTCGCGCAGGAGGTAGCTTCGACAGGACTGCTCGACATCATCGATGAGGGTCTCTGCTTCTCGGGAGGAGAGCTCGACGGGGAAAGAACGGTAATCGCGCAAGCAATAGACCAGAGGGACGTGCTTCTGCTGATGAGGTTCAACTCAACCGCTACGGGATACACGGGCCTCAACGTCACCCTCGTTGCAGGCTCTGGAGGGATGCTCTGCATCGGGTACGAGAAGGCCACGAACAGAATGTTCGCAAGAGCTTGGGATGGCGTGGGATGGACTAATCGAAGCGAGGACTTCACAGAGGCCATGAGATGGACTGGCATCTTTGTAGGCGTGAAGCGTGGTGGGGGATTCATACTAGGCCTGATAACGGAGACCGAGCGTGTGCACCTGTTACAGGGGTCCATGCCCGACCTCCGTTCCAACTTCACGCGCTTGGCCTTAGTGTGGTGCAAAGGGGACAGTGGAAAGATAGAATGCATCGAGCTCCATCGGGTCTACAACGGGGCTTGCATCGTATCGAGGGAGGTGAGCCTCCCACCGAGCATGGCATGGAAATCCGCGCGGACCTCGCATGACGATGGAGTACTGTTGGACATCCTTGATGGCAGGACTGGATGTCCGGTCCCTGGCTTCACAAACGTCTCGTCCCCCTGCATCGATCTGAGCGGCATCGACCCTGCCCGCCATCCAACTGTTCGGTTGCGGGCCTGGGTGGTCTGGACGCGCTTCTATCACAATGATGAATCCCCCCGAATCGATTGGTGGCAGCTGCTCTGGACTGATGATTCGTACGTCCTCCTGGAGACGTTCGACGACAGCTCCAATGTCACGTTCCATGATGGTATCGGGGTCTTGGATGGGCAGCTGATGACCCGGAGCATTCTCCTCTACGATGGCTTCGACCGGCTGGACGTGGAGCCGTGGACAATCGGAAGTGGCCAGGCCGAGATCTGGGAAGGAATCCTATGGACGGATTCCGGCACGGTCGAACGGATCCTCCCACCATCAAAGGACCTCGACCTCTCATTGATGTTCAAGATGAGGTCCATCGGCTCATATACGCCTCTTTCTATATCCCTATCGGATCTCAGCTCGGATGGATGCACATTGCTTTATCTCTATTACGATGACATCCATAAAGAGTTGGTCATGACCTACGATGATGGATCCAATAATCTCCAATATGCTCTAGACCATTTCACCGCAGAGAATGGTACTTGGTACTGTGTGAATATGGTGATGTCGGAAAACCACGCGACTGTCAACATCGGGAACGTCAAGCTTGACCTCGACGTGCCCATGTCCAGCCCCGACACACTCAAGCTGAGCGCAGGGGAAGGCTCTGAAATCCTCTGGGACGAAGTGCTGGCCGTCCAATCCCATTTGGAGGGCATAGCCCTTACCAGCCCCATCAACATCCCAGGGCATGGATGCCTTCTGGGACTCCGGCTCTCCTGTCACACCATGAGGGGGGCCGCTATGAACATCTCACTGGTGGATGGGACGACGCTGGAGGCGATTGAGGGTTTCGAACGGCTCGGGACCCATGAAGTCGAGCTGTTGGGGGTTGATCCCATCGACCATCCGGCCATCCGGATAAGGTTCGAAATGGTGGGCCATCTGGACTCATACCCTTCCGTTGACTTGTACGGGCTGTTCTGGGCCCATCCGGTCGGGGAGGTGGTCCAGATAAAGGACATCGAGACGATCCTCATGGAGGAGGACGAGCCCAGAGAGGATGTATCGGTCCTTCGCGACCACTTCGTCGCCAGGAACGTCGCATCTGAGGACCTCTCTTTCTCCATCCTCAATATCTCCGAGCCTTCGAAGGTCTTGCCCTTCATCAGGGGAGGGAACCTCTCCATCGACCTTCCCACCGCCAACTGGTACGGCAACGCTTCCTTCCGGGTCGCTTGCTCCTACGGGGACTCGCGCGTGGAGACAATGGATATCCAGGTCATGGTCATGTCAGTCGACGATCCCCCCTTGATAGCTGACCCGGGGATACTGAGGGCCGCTGAGGACCAAGACATGGTCATCCATCTGGGCGATTTCATATCGGATGTCGACACGCCGGCCAATGGCTTGATTGTCACCACGAGCGATGCGAACTGTTCCTCGGTCGGGCTCGACCTTCGTCTCCATTACACTCTCGGTGGCTTCGTCACGGGACTGCTCCTGTGCGTCAGCGACGGGAGCACAGAAGTCCATCGCGTCATCATGATTGATGTGATGGAGGTCAATGATGCTCCTTTCATCTCCGATGTGCCTCCGTTCCACATTGATGAGGACGACCGCGCCATACTCGACCTCCGGCGATACGTGACAGACGAGGAGACGGAGCCAGGGCGTCTCCTCCTGGGTTGCAGGGACGAGGGAGTCACAAAGGTGACCGGACTCACCATCGAGCTATTGTTCACGACAGGCGGGGAGCGGCAGCTCCACTTCCTGGTAAGCGACGGGACAGCTTCAACCTCAGGGATCATCAGAGTCATCGTGGAAGAGATTAACGACGCACCCGTCATCATGGGCCTCGGGGACCTCGGGCTGTCATCCGTCATGACAATACCCGAGGGCACCGAGCTCGCCCTCCAGGCGAGGGTCATTGACGAGGAGGCCGACCTGCTGACCTACTCGATCGAGAGCGCATGGAGCGGGGTAATCGTGACATCCGAGGGGGTCGTGCACATCAGGTCCGGGAACGGGAGGCTTGGAGAATGGCATGCCACCCTCATCGTGGAGGATGCAAAGGGAGCTCGCTCCTCACAGGAGTACCTGATCAGGGTCGAGCTCGTGAACGACCCACCGGACGTCCCCCTGATAACGCTGCCGGTCAACCACTCGGTCTGGTACGTCGGGGACGCAATAGATTTCAAGGTTGCGGTGTTCGACCGCGACCTCATCTCGGGACAGCCCCTTTGGGTCGCTTGGACCTCCGATATTTCGGGGGAGCTCATCGAGTCGACCATCAATAGCACCATGGAGTTCTCGTGGGGTAATCTCCCGCCCGGGACTCATAGGATTACCGTTACCGTGACGGACAGAGAGTTCGAGCGGTCGGCGTGGATAGAGCTGACCGTGCTCGTGCCCCAGGAGCCTTCAAGGGATGATCGGGGGAGGTTCCAGGTCGCTGGGGAGGATGTGCTCGCGCTTTTCATCATCTGTGGGGCGACTGGCATAACCGGGACGATTTATCTGCTGCGCAAACGATTTCGAAGATTGAGGCTCAAATAAGGCCCTTATCGAATGCCCGGCTCTCAACCCATCGAACTCATCTATGGCGAAATATCATCATCCATTAAATCCTCTAATCTCTTTTCCTTCTCCCGATTTCCCCTTCTTCCGAACCCGCGATTTCGCCTTCTCGTCGTCTACAGCAATCCAATTGCATCCATTCAACGCCCCCATGGTCTCTGGACAGTCTCGTTACCGTAGCATGACAATGGGTTCTGCATAACCAGAACGGCGATGTGGTGGAGCGGACAACAGTCGAAAAACTCCAGTGCTCAAACACCTGAAATGACCCGCGATCAATGGTCGACGGGCCAGCCCCCTCGCATCCCAACTACACGGCCCTCGGCTATCCCCACAATCCGCGCGAGAGCGCGACCCTGTCCTTGTCGACCGTCTTCAGCCTGCCGACCGCGTCGGCCAGGTCGACGTCGACGATGCCGCCCCCGCGCACTGCGGGCATCTTGCCGAACGCGCGCGCGTGCGCGAGCTCGGCGGCGCGCCAGCCGAGCTGGGTCGCGGTGACGCGGTCCATGCACGTCGGGGGCCCGCCGCGCTGCAGGTGGCCGAGCACGACGGAGCGCGTCTCGACGCCTGTGCGCTCCTCGATGAGCCTTGCCAGCCTCTCGCCGA
>Ga0316622_100002147_pt1 | contig 13491 bp, 6 predicted proteins | sample OWC_Aug_OW2_C1_D_FD_207646 | JGI IMG/M metagenome (GOLD analysis project Ga0316622, IMG submission 207646) | Wetland soil microbial communities from Old Woman Creek delta, Ohio, United States - OWC_Aug_OW2_C1_D5_C | ecosystem: Environmental > Terrestrial > Soil > Wetlands | place: USA: Ohio... | reverse complement strand
CACGGCCGCTCACGCTCGAAGGGAGGAGCTTCCCGGCGGGGACTTTCTTCCTCGACGAGGCGGCCGCGAAGGCCGCGGCCGACGTGGCGGCGGAGGCGGGGGTTCCGCTCTCGGCGATCGCGAAGGATCCATCCGGGGGCTCCGCGGACCTCGCTCCGCTCCGCGCCCCGCGGGTCGGCCTCTACAAGCCGTGGACCTCCTCGATGGACGAGGGGTGGACGCGCTGGGTCCTCGAGCGCTACGGCTTCGCCCCGAAGAGCCTCGACAACAAGACGATCCGCGCCGGGAAGCTGCGCGATTCGCTCGACGTCGTCGTCCTCCCCGACCTCTCCGCCGAGTCGATGACGACCGGGAAGCCGAGGCGGGAGGAAGGCGACATGCGCTACTTCGCCGAGCTTCCCTCCGAGTACCAGGGGGGGCTCGAGAAGGAAGGGGCGAAGGCGTTGAAGGAGTTCGTGGAGGCCGGCGGGACGATCGTCGCCCTGGCCGACTCGTCCGACTGGGTCCTCTCCGAGTTCAACATCCCCGTCCGGAACGTCCTGGGGCGGGCGAAGCGCGAGGAGTTCCAGTGCCCCGGCTCGCTCCTCCGCGTAAGGCGGAACGGCGACCACCCCGTCACCCGCGGCCTCCCGAAGGAGATCCCCGTCTTCGTCGACGGCGCGACCGCCTTCCAGACCGTCCCGCCCGGGCCGGAGGTCCAGAGGTGGGATCTCGCCTCCTATCCGGAGGACGAGCGGGACATCCTCCTCTCGGGGTGGATCGCCGGAGCGGACAAGCTGATGCGCCGTTCGGCCGCCGTCGCCGCCACCTTCGGGAAGGGAAAGCTCGTCCTCCTCGGCTTCCGCCCGCAGTTCCGGGCCCAGACGCACGCCACCTTCCCGTTCCTCTTCAACGCGATCTTCTGGTCGGTCGACGACGGCCCGCTCCCCGGGCACGCCCTCGCGCCGTGACTAGGGCTGGTTCCCCGCCACCGAGAGGAGCGCTCCGGCCGAGTAGGCGTTGAACTCCGGGGCGTACATCGCCTGGAGCGTGGCGGGGCCGACCCTGAAGGTTCCCCCCATCGCCGCGCGGACGCGGTACCGGAAGGTGTACGTCCCGGCCGGGAGGCGCTCGAAGAAGAAGTTGGTCGCGCTGTCGCGGACCTCCTCGTAGTACGGCAGGCCGAGGTCCCACTTCCACCTCGAGGCCGTCGACACCGGCTCGAACCCGGCGCCGCGCGGGTCGCGGAGGTGGACGTACTCCGCCTCGTGCTTCGCTTTCAGGTCGAGCTGCACCTCCAACTCGTCGCCGGGGCGGAGGAGGGCGCCGTCGGCGAGGGGCCGGAGGACCCACTCCTTCCCGGCGTTCTCCCTCCGGAAGTAGCGGCGCGAGACCGAGAAGAAGTCGCCGCGCCCCTCCGCCGGGAGCGTCTCCGTCGAGAAGTGCCACGCGGCCGAGGCGAAGGCGAACCCCTTCCCCTCCTTCGAGACGACGACGGACGAGGTCGTCTCCGGGTCGACCTGCGGGCCGGGAATGACGATCCGGTTCTTCTCCCCCGTGTACCGGTCCGGCTCGAAGGTGAAGGTGACCTTCCGGTTCCCGACGGCCACCGTCGCGTCCTCGGGAATGCCGAGGGCGCCGGTCCTCTTCAGGTAGTGGACGAGCGAGTAGAGCACCTCGGCGGTCGCGCGGGTCGACTTCCACTGGTTCAGCTTCTTGTTCAGGAGGAGCCACTGGACGAGGCCGTCGGTCCGCGCGTCCGAAGGCTGAAGCTCCATCAGCGTCCGGAGCGCGAAGGCGTGCGTCTCGATCGTGTCGTTGTACCAGAGCCAGGACCGCTCCTCGGGGGCCCAGAAGGTCCCCTGCTCCTCGTTCGTCTTCGCCGAGTCCATGACCGAGTCCCAGACGAGCCGCGCGTCGGCGGCGCGGCCGGCCCGCGCGAGCGTCAGCGAGAGGTACCCCTTCAGGTACGGGGCGTGCTCCCGCCAGTGGCGGAAGGAGAAGTCGAGCATCTCTCTCCGCTCGGCGGCGGTCAGCGCGCCCTGGCTCCACGAGTCGTCGGGGAACGACGAGGCGACGTAGTTCAGGAAGGTGATCCACTCCCAGCAGCCGTTCTTCGCCATGCACCGCTTCCACTCGGAGCGGTAGTGCCCGGCCGCGTAGCCCCACGCCCGCTGGACGACGTCCTTCGGCACCTCGACGCCGAACTCGGTCGCCCGCGCGAAGCCGTGGAGGAGGTAGAGCGTCATGTAGGGAGAAGGGGGGCCTCCCGGCCACCAGGGAAAGCCGCCGGCGGAGGTCTGAGCCTTCCGGAGCTTCGCGAGCGCCGCGTCGCGGTCTGCCTTCGCGATCCGCGGGTCGAGGACGTTCGTCAGGCCGTGCCCCGCGTCCTTTCCCCCCTTCGCCTCGGCGAGCCACGGCATCTCCTCGAGCGCCATCTTCCGGTTCGGGTCGGTCGCATCCCAGGACTCGAGCGGCGTGTCGCGCTTCGAGAATTCCGCCGCCATCTTCGCGACGGCCGGGTAGTCCCGGTAGAGCGAGGAGACGATCCCGGTCGAGAGGAACCGGTTGAGCGTCTGTTCGGTGCACTCGTAGGGGAAGTTGACGAGGTACGGAAGCGCCTTCAGGACCGTGAAGAAGAGCTGCGAGTCGACCGTCACGACCATCTGCTCCTGGACGAGGGTCGGGTCCGGGCGCGTCGCGAGGGCGGCGAGGTCCTCGAATCGAAGGGTCTTCTTCGAGCGGTCCTTCAGCGTCACGAAGCGCGACTGGACGAGGTGCATCCGTCCCGGAAGGACCGGGAGCGGCCGCAGCTCGCCGTCGGAGAGATCGCTCGCGGTCGCGACGACCCGGAACGCCACCGTCTTCACGCCGGCGGGGGCCTTCAGCCGGAAGGTGAGGTTCGTCCCGCCCCCCGGCTTCACGCGGAACGGCTGCGACGCGGCTTCGACCGCCAGGCCGAAGTCGGAGAGGAGGCTCCGGTTCGTCTCCGGGTCGATCACGTCGAGGGCCACCCGTCCCGACAGCTCGCTCTCCCCGGCGTCGTTGACGACGACCTTCAGCTCCGCCTCGTCTCCCTCGCGGAGGAAGCGGGGCAGGTAGGGACGGACCATCAGCTCCTTGACGGTGCGCGCCTCGCTCTTCACCGACCCGCCGCGGAGGTCGCGGGTGACCGCGTGGGCCCAGACGTTCCACGAGGTGACGGAGTCGGGGACCGTGAACTCGATCGTCGCCGAGCCGTCGGCTCCCGTCAGGAGCTGCGGCCGGAAGAAGGCCGTCTCGGAAAAGTCGCTCCGGAGGGGGACGGCGGCCACGGCCTCGGCCGGGGCGGAGGGGGCTTCAGCCTCCCTCTTCTCCTTTCTCTGGAGAGAGTCCTGCGCCGTCGCCTCCTCGGCCATGAGGGCCGCCTTCGACGCCGGCGCGGGAACGTTCATCGCGACGCCCCCGAGCACGCGGCCGCGCCGCCCGGGGCCTCCGATGCCGTACCCCTCCTCGAACTTCAGCTGGTCGGGAGCCGGAGCGCTCCAGCCCGGGACGTATCCGAAGCCGCTCGACTCGACCCACCAGGTCTGCGCCATTCCCGGGGTGAAACGGCTCGTCACGGGATTCGTCCGGGTCGGATACAGGGAGAGTGGAGACGGAGGCGTATGCGGCGCGAAGAGGTCGAGACTCCGGTCGTACATGTAGGCGAGGATCTCGGCCGACTCCGTGAGCGGGTGATCGGGCGAGGTTCCCTTAACCGTGACGCGCCACGCTTCCTTCGCTCCCGGGCGGAGCCGGTCGCGGAAGGTCGAGAACGAGAGCTTCAGCGCCCGGTCGTCCCACGGGACGAAGACGCTCCCCGTCTGCTGGAGGACCTGGTGGTCACGGACGGCCGAAAGGGTCACGGCCAGCCCCCCACGGTCCCTCTCGCCGACCGGGATCTCGACGAGGGCCGGGTCCTTTCCGGCGGTCAGGATCCGCCGCTCGGAGAGCTTCCCCTCCCGGACGACGTCGAGGTAGAGCGTCTGTCCCGGGATGCCCGACTGGACAGCGAAGCGCGCGGTCCCGCCCGCCGGGACGGAGGAGGCCTCGGCCAGGAGGAGGGCCGGGAAGGCGAGCGGCGCCTTCGGCGAGACGACGAGGAAGTCGTCGGGGCGGGTGAACCGGCCGCCGAACTCGTCCACCGTCTCGTAGACGAGGCGGTAGGCCCCGGCGGGGAGCCTTCCGAACTCGGCCCGCGCCTCTCCTTTCGCGTCGTGCAGGACCGTGCCGCGCGCGATCTCGGCCCCTTCGGCCCAGTCGCGCATCCACTCGGCCACGGAGAAACGGGTCTCCCACCGGGGACGAAGACGGTCGCCCGGTGTCGCGAAGCGCGAGCCGGGTCCGAGGGAATCCCCCTCGTCCTCCGCGTCGGGATCGCGCGGCGCCGCCACGGCCGGCCTCTCGGCCGGGAGGAGCGGCTTTTCGGGGGGGACGAGCTTCACGAGCCGCCACGTCCCTTTCCCCGCCCGGGGCGTCCCGTCGAGGTCGGAGCGGACGAGCTTCGCCGACGCCGGCTCGCCGTCGCGGAAAAAGGCGGCCGCCGCCTCGAATCGCCCCTCGACCGCGACGAAGCCGAGACGGAAGCGCCGCTCGGCGGAGCGGGTCTCGCCCCCCTCGTCCGTCACGTCGGCGGAGACCGCATAACGCCACGTCACGCCTTTCGCGGACCCGCTTCCCGCGGCGAGGCGCTCGTCGGCCTTCGGCGTGAAGGCGAGCTCGAACGACCCGTCCTCGCGGAGAGGGGACGTTCCGGCCGCCACGGTCTGGGCGGACGCCCTCGGGGCGCCCCAGTGGAACCAGCCCCAGTCCGGCCAGACCGGCTCGCGCGAAACGCGCCAGCGGACCGAGCCGTTCACGACCGGGAGGCCGAAGTAGTAGCGGGCCTCCCCCCTGAGGCGGGCCGGGCGGTTGAGCCGGAGCGCCTGCGGAGGCTCCGCGAGGGTCACCTCGAAGGTCGGACGCTTGTACTCCTCGACCCGGATTCCCGCCGAGCCTCCGAGCGACGCCCGGATCGACCAGGCCCCGAGGAGGCGCCCCGCGGGGATCGAGAACTCCCCCGCCGCCGTCCCGAAGCCGTTCGTCTTCACCGTCTTCGACTCGACCGCCTGTCCGTTGGCGTCGTGGAGCGAGACCGTGAGCGCCGACTCGGGAAGCGTGCGCCAGCGCGCCTCGCGCCCGCGGTAGGCGACCGCCTTCCAGAGGATCTTCTGGAGCGGCCGGTAGACGCTCCGGTCCGTGTAGAGCAGGGCCGAGGTCCGCTCGGCCGGCGCGGGGGGCTTCCAGAAGCCCGAGGCGCTCGGGTCGAGGGCGACGTCGCCCCCCTTCCGCGCCACGACGAAGAAGCTCCCCTCCTTTCCCGTCGAGGCGTCGAAGAGAGCGCGGCCGTCCGGACCCGACTCGGCGGAGAGAACGCGCCGGTGGCCGTTCTGCCAGTCGTACCGCCAGAGGGAAACAGCCGCGCCGAGGACCGGCTTGCCGTCCGCGCCCGCGACGACGCGCGCCTCGATTCCTCCTTCCTCCGTCGGCCGGACGGAGAGGACGAGCCCGGTCACGAAGAGGTGGAAGCCGAGGATCCGGTTCGGTTCCCGCGCGAAGTCCTTTCGTGCGGAGACGGCGACGACGTACGCGCCCGGCGCCGGGAGCGGCGGCGTGACGAAAGTCCGGTGCGTCCGGTAGTCGGGCGTGGCGGGAAGGTCGACGCTCCATTCGGCAGCCGGCGTCCGGCTCCGGAGGATCTCGTTCAGATCCCGGTACGACGGGAGGAGGTTGTAGTCCTTCGCCGAGGAGAGCCGCGGCTCGAGTTCGAAGGGGTAGGCGCGGAAGTGGAGGGCCGGGAGGTTCCGGTGCTTCACCTCGATCGACCGCCGGGAGGGCCCGTCGCTCAACATGGAGGCGACCTGGAAGTCAGGCGCCTCGATCGAGGCGGCGATCGCCCGGCAGCGCGCTCCGCCCACGGAGCCGGGATACGCCTTCGCCCCCTCAAGGGCGAGCGCCCGGGCGCGGACGAGAGCGTCCGGCCGGTCGGTCCCCCGGACCATCTCGGCCAGCTCCGCCTGTCCCATCGCCCACCACGGCACGTCGCGGAAGGGGGCGAGCCTGCGGGCCAGGTCCTTCCGGATCGCGTCGCGGTCCGCCGCGCCCGAGAAGGCGTCGCGCAGACGGCGGACCCGCTCGAGGCGGGCCTCGAGTTCGGCCTCGCGCTCCCCGCGGGCCCGGTGCCACGCCTCGTGGTCGTCGAGGAGCGCGCCGAGCCGGAGGAGCGGGTGGACGGCCGGGTCGTCGAGCTTCACGCCGCCCGCCGACTCGGGGCGCCCCGCGAGAAGGGCCGGCAGGTCGAGGCCGAAGAGCTCGTTCGACTGGTCGGGGCGCCAGCCTCCCGTGTCGGCGAGGAAGGCGACGAAGAGATAGGCCACCGCGTCGCGGGCCGTCCCGCGGACGCTCCGCGGGTAGTCGTTGACCGTGACGAACTCCTTCAGCGTCTCGACGCTCTCGCCGCCGAGCGCCTCGCGCTCCTTCCAGACGGCCGTGAAGGCCCGGGCGGCCTCGGCGAAGATCTCGTCGCGCGTCCACGCCGCGAGGTCGACCGCCCCTTTCGTCTCGACCTTCTCCCTCTTTCCGATCTCCCACGAGTAGGCGTACGAATAGGCGACGAGGGCGTCGGCGTAGAAGAGGTTCAGGACCGCCTGCGCGCGGGGCGTCTTCGGCCACGGCTCCTCGCGGAGGAAGCGGACGGAGGTCTCGTAGCCGTGGAGCGCCTGCCGGAGCTGCACCTCCCTGACGAGCGCCTTCGTCTCGGCGTCGGAATCGCCCCGGGCGCGCGCGCCGGCGCGGATCGCGGCGGCCGCCTTCGAGGCCTCCTCGAGCTTCTGCTCGGAGACGAGCCGGTCGACCTCCTTCCACGATGCCGGGGGGGGCGTGACCTTCTTCTGGGCGAGGGCGGCGAGGGTGGCCAGCGAGAGGGCGGCGGCGAGAAGGGCGGCTTTCTTCATGGCGTCTCCCGGCAGTCTAGGACTCCGGACGGGGCCGGCTGGTTCCCGGGATTCAGCGCGACAGCCGGAACGCCGCGACGGCGTCGAGGCGGAAGGCGGTCGACGGGGGGCGGGCCGCCGAGGCGAGGCGGGAGACGACCTTCGGCCAGACCGCCTTCCGAAAGTCGCCGGGGTCCCCCGGCGAAAGCTCGTGCCGCCGGGCGACGAGAAGCTCGGCCCAGTCGGGGCGGGGCGTCCCGTCGAGGGCGAACGCCTGGACGTCGAGGTCCGGCCCGGACCGGAAGACGAAGAGGACCCCGGCGCCGGAAGCGCCCGTCCCGGCGAGCCTCACGACCGAAGCCCGCCCCCGGGGGCCGTCCGCGAGCTCGGCGAAGAGTCCCTCGACGAGCGGGTGGCCGGACGAAAGGAAGTCGATCTCCTCCCGGAGGACCGCCTCGTCGCGATCGAACGTCCCGAGGAAGCGGGAGCCGGACGGGACGCCCGGAAGGTGCTCCACGATCGCGTCGCCCCCCAGCTCGAGGTACCAGCACCTCCGCCCGCTCCGCTGCGCCGTCTCGAGGTCGAAGAGGCGCGCGGCGCCGAGGACGAACCGCTCCATCTCCACGTCGAGATCGGCAGGGACGCGCGCGAGGATCTCCTCCCCCTCGCCGGCGCGGAAGCCGCCGACGTGGAGGTGGTGGTAGACGGCCTCCTGCCGCGCCCGCGTCGCCTCGAGGACCTCGGCCGCGAGCGCTTCGACCGGGAGACGCTCCCCCGCCCTCCAGAAGCGCTCCGCCTTCCTCACGGCCTCCTCGACGTGGGCGAGGGAGCGCTCGAGCCCGCCGAGCGGCTCGCGGAAGAGCCCGATCCGCTCGTAGAGGGAGACAAGCTCGCGCCCGAAGCCGTGAGGGGGGCGGAAGTAGACGATCTCCACCGGCTCGACCCGGTTGATCCGGTCGAGCCGCCCGATCCGCTGCTCGACCGCGGCGGGGTCGGTCGGCAGGTCGAAGAGGACGAGCCGCCGGCAGAACTCGAAGTTGCGCCCTTCGCCCCCCGCCTCGGTCGAGACGAGGAAGGCCGGCCCCCCCGCGCGGCGGAACTCGGCCACCTCGAGGTCCCCCCGCTCCGGCGTCAGCTCCTCGTGGAAGAGGGCCACCCGCTTCCTCAGCCGCGTCTCGAGGCGGGCCTTCAGCGCCTGGGCCGTAGGGAGGTCGTGGACGAAGACGAGCGTCTTCCCCGGAAGCGGCGTCCCGGCGAGCCACCCGACCCGAGGGTCCCCGAGGTCGGCCCGCTCGTCCCCCGTGAGGCCCGGTCCGGGGGGCGCTTCCGGGAGGTCGACCGGGACGGGCACCCTCGGCGGCAGCCCTCCGAGGTCGACCCGGCGCGTCGCGCTCGTCACCGGGGGGAGCGGCCGCCCTCCGGCGAGCGACGACGCGAACTCCTCCTCCGACCGGTAGGCGTCGGGCCGGAGGAGCGACAGAAGGGCGAAGAAGCCGGAGACGTCGGTCTCGAGCGGCGTGGCGGTCAGGAGGAGGACGTGGGGCGCCGCGGCCGCGAGCGGCGCGACGGCCCGCCACGCGTCGCTGCCCGGCGTCCCGGCGCGGCGCTCGAGCCGGTGCGCCTCGTCCACGACGAGGAGGTCGAACCCGGCGCGCTTCGCCTGTCCCGCCAGCCCCGTCTCCCCGGAAAGCTCCTCGAGCGAGACGACGACGTGCCGGTGCGCCTCGAAGGGGTTGAAGCGCGCCCCATGCTCTTTCGCGACGTCCTCCCGCCGCTTCCGGTCGAGGAGGACGAAGGTCTGGTGAAACTTCCGCCAGAGCTCGCCGAGCCACTGGACCGTCAGGCTCCGCGGCGCGACGACGAGCGTCCGGCCGGCCCGGCCGGTCCGGAGGAGGCGGGAGAGGATCAGGCACGCCTCGATCGTCTTGCCGAGCCCCACCTCGTCGGCGAGGAGCCAGCGGACGGGGTCGGCCGCCGTCGCGCGCGCGGCGACGTGGAGCTGGTGCGGGAAGAGGCGGATCCGCCCGCCGAGGAACGACCCGAGGCCGTGCGCCTGCCTCGTCCCCTCGAGCCGGAGGCCGTCGAGCCGGTTCACGAAGGCCGCCACGCTCTCGACGTCGAGCGCGGCGAGGCGCTCGAGCGGGGCGCTGGGCGGCTCGACGGGCCAGATTCCGGACAGGGGGACGCGCCGCCCGTCCGAAAGGAGGGCCGTCTCCCCTTCGAGTGCCGCGAGGACCGCCGCTTCTCCCCCGGGACCGGCCGTGACGCGCTGCCCCGCCTCGAAGTGGACCGGGCGGAGCGCCGCGTCGCCGGCCGCGAGAGTCAGCCGCGTGTCTGCCTTCGGGAACCAGACGACGAGACGCCGCCCGGCGACCTCCTCGACCCGCCCCGCGCCGAGGTCCAGGTTGAACCGGTGAAAGAGCCGGTCGCCCTTCCGGAGCCGTGCCGTCACGAAAGGGCCTGGACCAGGTCGGCGACGAGGTCGTCGGGATGCTCGAGGCCGACCGAGAGGCGGACGAGGTCGCGCGGGGCCGTTCCCCCCGGGCCTTCGCTCGTGGCGCGGTGCTCGATGAGGCTCTCGACGCCGCCGAGAGAGGTCGCGCGCGTGAAGAGCTTCGCCTTCGCCACGCAGCGGAGGGCGGCCTCCGCCCCGCCGGCGGCGCGAAACGAGAGCATCCCGCCGAACCCCGACATCTGCCGGGCGGCGACGGCGTGCCCCGGGTGGGAGGCGAGGCCGGGGTAGTGGACGGCGGCGACCGACGGGAGCGAGGCGAGCCCCTTCGCCACGGCGAGGCCGTTCGCGCTGTGGCGCGCCATCCGGCAGGCGAGGGAGCGGAGGCCGCGGAGGACGAGCCACGAGTTGAACGGCGAGGCGACGCTCCCGAGGAGGTGCCGGACATGGAGGACCCGGGTGAAGAGGGCGTCCTTCTTCCGGAAGACGAGCGCCCCTCCCTGCACGTCGCTGTGCCCGCCGAAGTACTTCGTCGTCGCGTGGAGGACGACGTCGGCCCCGTGCTCGATCGGGCGCTGAAGCGCGGGGGTCGCGAAGGTTCCGTCGACGAGGACGAAGGCCCCTGCCGCCCGGGCGAGGGCCGCCGCCTCCGTCAGGTCCGTGATCGAGAGGAGCGGGTTCGAAGGCGTCTCGAGCCAGACGAGGGCGGCGCCATTCTTGAGGGCCCGCTCGAGGGCGGAGAGGTCCGACATGTTGCAGAAGGAGGCCGAGAGCCCCCACTGCGGGAGGAACTCCCACGCGAGGACCCGGTATCCGTAATAGACGTCGTCGGGGAGGAGGACCCGCCCTCCCGGCGGAAGGGCCTGGAGGACGGCCGCGCCGGCCGCCATCCCCGAGGCGAAGGCGAGCGCCGCCTCGCCCCCGTCGAGCGGCGCGAGGGCGGCCTCGAGGAGGGCGTGCATCGGGTGCGACTCGCGAATGTAGGTGTGGCCGCCGAGCGGCACCCCGTCCGCGTCGCGCTCGAACGTCGTGGCGAGGTGGAGGGGCGGGGCGACGCCTCCCGTGGGGTCGGTCTTCCTCCCGGCGTGTACGGCGAGCGTCTCGAAGCGCATCGTCCCCTCCCCGGTCCGGGCCGCACGCCGGTGTGGCACCATCCTGCCGTGAGAACCCGGCTCGCCGGCGGCGCTCTCGCCCTTCTCGTCCTCGCTCATACAGGCCTGACGGCCGGTTGGCAAGAGCCCGCCCTTCCCGGGAAGAGCGTCGGCGAGGACGTGAGACGCGAGAAGGAGCTTCTCGCGCAGTACCGCTGGCGCCTGAAGACGGAGATGAAGGTCGACGGCCGGCTCCGCCTGACGCGGCTCGAGGACGTGAACTTCGACCCGGGTGGGGGCTTCCAGAAGAAGCTCGTGAAGTTCGACCGCGCGCCCGACCCGACGCCGGTCGCCTACAACGATCCGCGCTGGGGCCTCACGCTCTCCTCGGCCGCGGACGACGACCGCTTCTTCGACGCCGCCCAGGCGCTCATGGAGCTCTACGCCCGTCTTTCGCCCGAGCAGATGAACCGGTGGGCCCGCGGGGCCAAGCTCCTCCCTCCCGATCCCGACCGGCCCGGTTTCCTCCGGATGGAGGGACGGGGGCTCGGGCGGCCGCAGGACGAGGCGGTCGTCTACCTCGAGCCGGCGAGCCTGCACGCCACCCAGGTCGAGGTGAAGACGACGGTCGACCCGGAGGTGAAGGAGATCGCCTTCATCCGCGCTTCGTTCGAGCTTCTCGTCCCCGCTACCCCGGGGGCCCCTTCCGTCCTCGTCCCGAAGCGGATCTTCCTGAACATGAACCGGGGGAATCGGGCCGTCCTGCTCGAGATGGAGACCTCGGACTGGCGCCTCTGGCGATAGCCCCTCAGAGCGTCGTCACGCCGCTCGCACGGCCGCGGAGGAGGACGACCCCCCCGAAGAGGACCAGGACGAGGCCGTTCCCAACGAGGACCCACGGCGCCGTGACGAACGCCGCGAGGGCGCCCGCCGTCAGGTTCCCGAGCGGCATCGCCCCCCGAAACGCCAGCGAGTAGACGCTCACGACCCGGCCGCGCATTGCTTCCTCCACGTTCGTCTGGACGAGCGTCATGAAGGTGGCGAAGACGGAGACCATCGAGGCGCCGGCGAAGAAGAGGATCGCGAGCGACAGGGGCCGGAAGCGCGAGGCCGAGAAGGCGATCATCAGGAGCCCGAAGACGGAGAGCATCGTCACGCCGACGAGGCCGCGGCGCTTCAGGCCGGAGAGCCCGGCCACGGCGATCGCTCCCCCGACGGCACCGAGCCCGAAGGCCGCAAGGAAGGCGCTGTACTCCTTCACGTCGCCCCCGAAGATGTCCTTCGCGAAAACGGGAAGGAAGGTCACGAGGGGGAGGGCGCAGAAGCTCGAGACGAACGAGAGGCCGACGAGGGCCCGGAGGGGCTTGGAATGGTGGACGTGCGTCACTCCGGCCCGGAGGCTCTCGAAGACAGAACCCTCCTCGGGAGGCGCCGCGTGGGCACCGCGACGGAGGCCGAGGAGCGCCGCGATGACCGCGAGGAACGAGAGGCCGTTCAGGGCGAAGCAGGCCGCCGGGCCGAGCGCGTAGAAGGCCCAGCCCCCGAGGACCGGCCCGATGACCCGGGCGAGGTTGAACTGGATCGAGTTCAGCGCGACCGCGTTCGGAAGGTCTTCGCGGTCGACGAGGGTCGGCACGAGGGCCTGGTAGGCCGGCCCGCCGAACGACTGGGCGAGGCCGACGACGAAGGAGAGGACGAGGATGTGCCAGACCTGGACCTGCCCGAGAGCGACGAGGGCCGCGAGAAGAAAGGCCGAGGCGAGCTGGACGACCTGCGAGGCGATGAGGATCCGGCGCCGGTCGACGCGGTCCGCGAGGACCCCGCCGAAGAGGGAGAAGACGAGGAAGGGCGCCTCCTGGAGGAACGCGGAGAGGCCGAGGTAGAAGGCCGAGCCGGTCAGGGTCAGGACGAGCCAGTTCTGGGCCACCGTCTGCATCCAGGTCCCGACGCTGGAGGTGAAGGCCCCGCCCCAGAGGAGCCGGTAGTCCCGGTAGGTGAAGGCTTTGAAAACGCGTCTCAGCCGCTCGAACACGCCGGGAGTCTCGCACGGGGGGCCGGAATGCGGGCCGAGCCAGCAAAACCGGACTGTTTCGTAGTATAAGACGCCGCTCGCAATGTCTCAGATCTTCCCGAAGAGCGCCAACGCCTTCGCTCGGCTGTCGATCGCCGGCGTCGTCGTTCTGGCCGGCGTCCTCGGCGGCGCCGGCTGGGAGATCGGCCGGTCCGGCTTCGTCACGGGGCAGGGGATCACCGTGCCGCAGCCGGTTCCCTTCAGCCACGACCACCACGTCTCGGGCCTCGGCATCGACTGCCGTTACTGCCACACGGCGGTCGAGACGTCGTCCTCCGCCGGCATCCCCCCCTCGGCCACCTGCTACAACTGCCACAAGCTGATCTGGAAGGACGCCCCGATGCTCGAGCCGGTGCGCGAGAGCGTCCGGACCGGAAAGCCGCTCGAGTGGAACCGGGTCCACGACCTCCCCGACTTCGTCTACTTCGACCACTCCATCCACGTCGCCAAAGGGGTCGGCTGCGTCTCGTGCCACGGGCGGATCGACCAGATGAAGCTCGTCCAGCAGGCCCAGTCGCTCCAGATGTCATGGTGCCTCGAGTGCCACCGGAACCCCGCCAACCACCTGCGCCCGCGAAGCGAGGTCTTCAACATGGCGTGGGAGGCGAAGGACCAGCGGGCCCTCGGGGAGAGGCTCGCGAAGGAATACCAGCTTCGACCGACGTTTGCGCTGACCAACTGCAGCACGTGCCATCGCTGAGGCAAGAGAGGGTCTGAGCCGAGGATGTCCGAAGAGAGAGAGATGGAGGGCCGCACCTTCTGGCGGAGCCTCGAGGAGCGGGCCGGGACGCCCGAGTTCCGGGCCCGGCTCGAGCGGGAGTTCCCGGCCCATGCGGCCGAGTGGGACGGGAGCCTCTCCCGCCGCCGGTTCCTCGAGCTGTCCGGGGCCTCGCTCGCCCTCGGCGG
>Ga0316622_100002146_pt1 | contig 13494 bp, 15 predicted proteins | sample OWC_Aug_OW2_C1_D_FD_207646 | JGI IMG/M metagenome (GOLD analysis project Ga0316622, IMG submission 207646) | Wetland soil microbial communities from Old Woman Creek delta, Ohio, United States - OWC_Aug_OW2_C1_D5_C | ecosystem: Environmental > Terrestrial > Soil > Wetlands | place: USA: Ohio... | reverse complement strand
CGACCGTGTCGGTCGTGGATTTGACCGTGAAGACCGCCAAGGAGACAAGCTACAAGGAAATCTGCGCCAAGATGAAGCTGGCCAGCGAGACCTACCTGAAGGGCATCCTCGGTTACACGGAAGACGAAGTAGTGTCGAGCGATTTCATCCATGAACCGAACTCGAGCGTATTCGACGCCGGCGCCGGCATCGAGCTGAACAGCAAGTTCTTCAAGCTGGTGGCCTGGTACGACAACGAGTGGGGCTACTCGCTGCGCTGCGTGGATCTGCTCCAGTACATGATCAAGAAGGGCTGACGGGAGGCGAGTATGGCAAAGATCACAATCCGCGATATCCCGCTCGCCGGGAAGCGTGTTCTCATGAGGGTGGACTTCAACGTCCCGCTCGAAGAGAAAGACGGGAAGATGATCGTCACCTCCGACACGCGCATCAAGGAGACCATCCCCACTATTGAATACCTGATAAACCAGGGGACCAGGCTCATCCTGATGAGCCACCTCGGCCGCCCGAAAGGCAAGCGCGATCCGAAACAGTCCCTGAAGCCTGCCGCCGATCGGCTCGCTGAGATACTGAAAAAGCCGGTGGCGTTCGTCGACGACTGCATCGGGGACAAGGTTGCCGAGGCGGTTGCCAAAATGGCTGCCGGCGACGTGCTCGTTCTCGAGAACGTCCGCTTCTATGCCGAAGAGGAGAAGAACAACCCGGAATTCGCGAAGAAGCTTGCTGCCGTCGCGGATGTCTACGTCAACGACGCGTTCGGCAGCGCGCACCGCGCCCATGCATCGACCGAGGGCGTGGCGCATCTCGTCAAGACCTGCGCGATCGGTTTTCTCATGGAGAGGGAACTGAAATTCCTCGGCGACGAGCTTTCGAATCCGACACGGCCGTTCGTCGTGATCCTCGGCGGGGCCAAGGTCTCCGACAAGATCAAGGTGATCGAGGCGCTGCTCGAGAAAGCAAACACTCTGCTCATCGGCGGGGCGATGGCTTACACCTTCGCCCTGGCGAAGAACGAGAAGGTCGGCAAGAGCCTGACCGAACCGGAACTTCTGGATGTCGCGCGGGCAGCGCTTGAAAAAGCCTCGGCGCGCGGCGTCAGGATGCTACTGCCGGTCGACAGTCTCATCACCGACAATCTCGATTTCGAGGGGCGGAAGATCGGCGCCACGCGGTTCACTGCCCCCGGCGAAGCCATTCCCGACGGGTGGCAGGGAGTCGACATCGGCCCGCAGACCGTGAAGCTTTTCGCCGACGAAATAGCGAAGGCAAAGACCATCCTCTGGAACGGTCCCATGGGCGTGTTTGAGATCAAGGATTCCGCCAAGGGAACGTTCGCCGTCGCGGAAGCGGTGGCGGCCAACTCCGGCGCCAGGAGCATTATTGGTGGCGGCGACTCCGTCAAGGCCGTAAACAAATCCGGCTACGCCGGCAAGGTCACGTTCATGAGCACCGGCGGCGGCGCCAGCCTCGAGTTCCTCGAAGGCAGAGTGCTGCCCGGTGTCGCGGTGATCCCGGAGAAGTAGTTGTTTTCGTAAAGACCTCAGGCCCGGCCTCTCGGACCGGACCTGAGGCACCGCGCGCGAGGTGACGGCCATGCACCTCGATGACCCCTCACTCCGTTTCCTGCTTGATCACCCTGAAAGCTATGTGTGCCCTCAAAGCCGCCGGCCGATTGCCAGTCCGATCCTGATTTGGATGATTGCCTCCGCAAACTCGGCGCCTCTGCGGTAAAAGGGCTTCAAGGCTTGCGGCGGCGGAAGAGCCGTCATACAATTTGCGCGCCATTTGGCGATCCGCATGCGCGACCCGGAGAGGTGTCCGAGTGGTTTAAGGAGCACGCTTGGAAAGCGTGTGTAGGGGCAACCTTACCGGGGGTTCGAATCCCCCCCTCTCCGCCACCATTTCATAATCTTTTTGTTTGCAATCGCTTGCAATGAGCGATACCTTCTTGGTGTCTGTGATTTACCGAAAATAGACACCAAGAGGCCGTCCGTTGGCTTTCAAGAAAAGCGTCCGCATCATCAAGAAAATCCGCGAGGCCCCGGGCCTATGGCGCTTTGTCTCCCTCGACCGCGTAAAAGGGCGCTACATCTGGGACAAGCGTCCGGGCTACTACTTTATCGAGTGGTGGGAAGGGAAGAAGCGCAAGCGAACCCTCGCGGGCCTCACTCCCACCGAAGCCATCGACGCCCAGCGCCGGAAATCGCACGAGCTTATCGGGGAGCTGATGGCCGGTACCGGAAGAGGAATGCCCGCACCATCCAAAGAGGGAACGGCTACGCCCATTGCCGATGCCGTCCGGATGTTCCTCGATCACGTAAAGGTCCATTCGCCCGACAAACCCAAGACCCACGCACGCTATAGAAAAGTACTGGACCACTTCTCCCGTGTCCTCTCCGCGCGTAAGTACGCGGAGGCCATCACCCGCGCCGACATCGATGACTACAAATCCGCGCGAAGCCGCGAGACAAGCGAGCAGCACAAAGGCCGGATCATCACCCCCCGCACGATCAACTACGAGATAAGCGTCCTTCGGACGTTCTTTTATTTCCTCGCCCGGGAGCGGGGCCTGCCCATCGAAAACCCGTGTGCCCGCTTCAAGGCGCTCAAGGACCCTCAAACCAAAGCTCGTCGCCGCCCGCCCACGTACGCCCAAAACGACCTCGACCGCATCTTTGAAAAATGCGATCCCTATGAGCGGACCGTTTTTGCGACTCTGCTCCTCACCGGCCTGCGCGAGGAGGAGTTATATTTCCTTACCTGGGCGGACGCCGATCTCAAGGACGCAAGTAATGCCTCGATCCGCGTGACTCCAAAGGAAGGCTTCTCACCGAAGGACTACGAGGAGCGGGTGATCCCCATTCCCGAGGAATTGGCCGTGATGCTAAAAAAGCTGCCCCGAACCGCGACGTGGATATTTCCGAACAAGAATGGCGGGCAGACCAACCATCTCCTCCGGCGGCTCAAAGAGATCGCGGAAGAGGCGGAAGTTCAAAAAGCGACCCTGCACAAGTTCCGCCACACTTACGCAACACGGCTGCTCGAATCGGGCACGGACATCGTGACCGTCCAGACGCTCATGGGCCATTCCGACATCGAAACCACCCGGCAGTACCTGAACCCGGATGAGACCCTAAAGCGCCAAGCCGTCAACCGCCTCTCCCTCAACCCGCAGGGGTGATCCACTTACAATAGACCCGAGGAGCTGCAATGGCATCAGACGGCCCGCGATGTTACAAGAACATGAAATTGGACGCGCCTATCTATCGCATTCACTCATACAGGTATTTGGGCGACCTCCTTGCGGGAAAACTGATTCTGCGGTCTACCCGCGAATGGAAAGACCCGTACGAAAACCTGATTGCCACGTGCGGCTATGAGGTGATTGGTGAGGATGACCGCCTAAAGCAGGTTTTTTTCGACAAAACCCGGTTGCCTGCGTTCGGACAATGCTGGACCACGATACAGGAATCTGACGCTCTTTGGCGTATCTACTCCCACCTCAAAAAAGACAGTGTTCCTGGCCTACGTTTCTCCCAGAACGAAGGGGTCCGGCTGCGCACGACGCCCGCCAAACTCGTCAAGTGCTTTGCCAGCAGTTTTCCGGACAAGAATAAAGGGAACTGCCTTGTTGCTCCCATCCGTTACTTGGAAGAACCTAACCTGACACAACATATCGCTAATGTGATTGGCACTCATCGCGATCAAGCATTTTCAGGTGTCTCCGGGCATGTTGATGCATTGCGGTTGAAACGCATCGCTTTCGCTCACGAGAGCGAAGTTCGCCTCCTGTACATTGACGCCGACCGCGAGTTTGAGGGAAAGGACCAGATTGAAGTTCCCATTGATGTGAATGCCGTCATTGAGGAAATAACCCTCGACCCGCGTATACCCGAAGGCACCAAATACGCCAACCGCGAGCGTTGGCTGCGGCAGAGGCATTTCAAGAACGAAATCAATAAGTCGCTGCTCTACCAGAAAATCATCATGATGGTCCCGCTTTATTCCCCGGAGGACCTTGATCGCAAATAACCTCCGCCAAAATCCTGACCCGCTCGTGCCAAGCTGTCAACCGCCTCTCCCTGAAGCCGCAGGAGTAACTCTCGCAGCGAGTATCTGCTGCGTTATTGTGAGACCGGGCCGAAGTAATTTGCCCACGCACCAATAAGTAAAGAAACTCCAACGAAGATAACGCCAGCACGATAAAACCTAAGAAACCAAACATCTGCCTCGGAAACAATCCTTTTTCCGAACACAAATTTAGTGAAGGGACTCCATGGTTGATACAGTGCCCGATACAATACGCGCGATACCGTTTCGTTCCATATCAGGAGGCCTATTCCTAGAAGCTCAAGGATAGCTGAAAAGACACCGCTACCGGGCAAACTAAGCAGGAGTTTGCCGTGATTACGGAGGAGTAAATAGAATCCTATCCATGCAATGCACCCGACAAGAAAGCCCATTCGCCAGGAATATCGCGATTGCTCCGAAAATCGAGTTCTTATCAAAGAAACCAAACCTATGATGAAGAATAGAAATCCAGCAATGAGTACGGTTATTTCCATTGCGCAAGTATTAAATGGTTTTTCTCCGTGTCCTATACGTCAGCATAATCCCATTCCCGGCTGCCATGGAGGGATAAGTCATCGCAGGCCTCCGGCGAGCACTGTGACCCCAATCGGCTTTTCTCCTCACTCGGAGCTGCCTCTGTGATAGCTTGGCCGCGTTCCGGCCGGACAATTTGATCGTTTTGATCGAGGAAATTCGAGATGAATCGGTGTGATGTTATGAAAGGATTTAAATCGGCTAACGGACGGAAGCCCGAGCCCTCCAGCTGGGGCTTCTTCCAATACAACGGCCTGCCGCCTGCTATGTGCGGGAGTGGGATGGGCTCGTTCCTGTGGTTCAAATCCCGAGGCGAGATGCTTGATTTCGCAGTGCGCTTCCAGCCCAACGTTTATGGAAGACCCGACGAGCAAAAAGAGATGGATGAGATCGCCCAATCGGTCGCGACAATTGTAGAGAAGCTCCGAAAAAGGATAATCGCCTAAGGGATACCCAGGACGGCTAGATTAATAAGGATCATTTCTTGAGTGCCTCAATCACCTGGGTAATGGCTTTCCCATCAACCCCTGTCATTTCGCCAAGCCCTAGCATTTTAAGGATCGTCGGGGCAACATCGACAATGCGGAAGTGTTTATCATTTACCATGATAGTATTGGCAAATGGTTGGCCGGCAAACATCAAAGGTATTGCTGAATCCTGCATGTTAATGTTGCCGTGATCGGCTCCGTCCTTTTGCTCAAAACTGAATCCATCCTCTGCAATGAGGACGATATCCCCGGCCTCCTTGGAATCCAATCTGTTCAGTGCTTCAAGCTGTATGTTGTTCAAAACGGGATCTTGATTTAGCTCCGGCTCCTTAAGAATGATTTTCAGACCCTCCTCTCCCAAGTACTCTAGATAATTGCTGTTCCACCCACCTACCCTGACCAGAACGTGCCCGATATTCCACTTGGCCTTCTTCTTAAAATATTCTCTCAGGGATGGAGGCATGTCCCCGACCAACGTTGGTTGGGCATCCCACGTATCCCAAATGACCGCACCGTCCGGGGTGCGGCCGGCGCTCGCTCGAATGTAAACATGCGCCATGCCACCATGTTCGGTTACTGTACTCGTACACCCAGTTGGAGGAACACCAAGGTCGCACAGACTCTCGCCGGCGTGGGCACGTAAAACTTGCGACTGTCCATGATCAGCAACCAAAACAAAAACCGTGTCCTTTAGAGTCTTTTCCCATCTTTCGGTCTTATATTCTGCAGGAAACGACTTCTCATCAACCGCATACTCAAGATCCGGTGGCACATGGTTTATATGATGGTGCACTGTATCTGTGGTAAAGCCCCGAAGAAGTGGGTCTATGTAGCGCTGCAGATAGCTTAATTGATAGCCGACCCCCGCACTGTGGCCGTAGTGATCTACTCCGGCGAAATAAAGCGTTAGCAAATGTGGCGTTCCGTTCGCTATTAGTTCTGAGATTGCGGAATGCATCATGTTGTTGTCGTAGATGTCAACTCTGTCAGCTAGGGGCGACCAGAGGAGCATATCGTCAAAGCTCGGTCTTATCCAAACGGAGGAATCATGAGTGTTTCCAACGTACATGTGGAAAACCGATTTCGCCGTCATATTCGGCACGGCGAGCAAATAGTCATATATTGTCTGTGAGGAGCGCGAGAGATCCTCATTGGCTAGTGGATCAAAGGAGTAGTTGCGTGCGGCACGGACATCGGTGGCATAGGTCCTTGGAACAGTAGGGAACTGTGCACGTTTGAACCATCGATTGCCGGGTATGCCGTGAACGTCGGGATACTTAGCGGTGACTAGGGAGGCATTCGCGGTGAATGTAATCGATGGGAAGACAGTATAGGCCGTATTGATTGTGACGTGTTTCTGTTCGGTTCCAGCATTTCCAACGAACAGCGCGCGGAGGTTGGGGCAGCCACCATCGTCGTTTAGGGCTGTGTCGAGCACATCTGTTCTTAGTCCGTCGATTACGAGAAGCACGACATGTTTCACGATTGGGGGCGCTGGCGGGAGCACTGAGGACAGTTTCATCACAAAGGCATCCGCCGTACCCCCTCCAAAAGTTGGCTGAGCGCTTCCGGGAGTGGCCGGGAAGTCCAGCGAAGCGGTCAATCCTGCCAGGTAGACAGACCCCTGTGAATCAACGGCGAGAGTGTTTGTCCCTTGCTCGACATCGGTCAAATATAGGAAGGAGTCCCCAAGAGCACTGATTGCAGTAAGGAAGAAAAAGGGGGGCTTGCCGGTTGCATCGGGAAATCGACTGACTGGGAAAAGCCCACAATATACGCGTTGCCAGCTGGATCAACTGCGATGCCCCATGCGCTATCGTCGCTACTGCCGCCCAAATAGGTCGAATAGAGCAAATCAGAGCCAGAGGAATTGAGCTTTGTTACGAATGCGTCGGTTTGATAGTGGTAGATGTCGTTCGGCGGGCTCTTGGCGGGTTGAAGCGCGTTTTTCACAGGGAAATAAATTGAGGCAGCGGCGCCAGCAATGTACGCGTTGCCTGCGGCATCGACGGCGATGTCCCAAGCCCAATCTCCGCCCCCGCCAAGATACGTCGAATACACGAAAGCCGAACCGGAAGGATTCAACTTTGTCACGAATGCGGCGCCATATCCTGTTGCATGATCCTGATACGCATTCGCCGTCGGAAAGTTATATGAGTATGTCAGTCCCGCGACGTAGGCATTGCCTTCAGAGTCGGCAGCAATGCCGTATCCCCAGTCCATGTCGCTGCCGCCGAGATACGTCGAATAGATAAGTGAAGAACCTAACGGGATGCTGAAAAACTTCGACAAATCTGTGCGTCGTGCATCTGTATCGTTGAATCGCCGGTTTCCAGACCTTAGCATCGACGACGCGACCTGGGACGAACAGGATCCTGCTAAGATTTTACTTAGTCTGTGAGTCATCTGTGAGTCCTGCTAAAGGGTAAGCGTCCACAAGACAGCCGACCCTCTCCAGCCTATTCAGACTGGGGCGGGCTCAAGGCTAGAATGCAGAACTGCGTGTCCGGAGGGACAAACCATTATCAGAAGATACCTTGTTCCGGCTTTACTCCTGACGTTCGTGATTTTAGTAGCCGTTCCGGTTTTAGCCCAAGTGCAGCCCATCGAGGGGTGCACCATAATCGACAAGCCCGGCTCATACGTGCTGACCAAGAATATCACAGCGACGATGGCGGATATGCAGCGGGGGCCAAGCGGATGGTTCTCGGCCTGTATCGTGATTGTTGCTGATTTTGTCAGCCTCGATCTCCAAGGACACACCATTACGGGGCCGGGGATTCAGAGAACATGGAGTAATTCTGGCATCTACACGACCGCCGATGCTAGCGGTAAGCAGGCCATGACGGCCCAGATCAGAAATGGATGTATTACGAACTTCGATTTTGGCGTTGCCCTCGAGGGAACAGGCCATCTGGTGGAGCACATGCGCGTGGTCGCTAACATGTTCGGGATCTCGTTCGCTACGCACGGCCATAGGTGCTACGGCATCAGGGTCAAAGATGTTGCAGCGGTAGCCAACACAGATGTAGGCATCTTTTTCTATGGTGGCTATGGAGGATCAGTGGAAAATTGCCAAGCTATTTCAAATGGGACGGCTGGCATCTACCAGAATGATGAAGACCTCCCAGAAAATGATGTGCGGGCTCTTGGCACCCGCATCGTTGGAAACACCGTGTCTGGTAATGGGATATATGGTATCCGCGCATTTTGCCCCAGCCAGATCCTTCAAAACATGGCCTACAATAACGGGTGTTCGGAAACACTTGGGTGTCACGACATTGTTGTTAAGGATTTCGGCTGTAACACATCCAGCGACAACATCCCAATACAGCCAAACCGAGACTACCCATGGGTGCCATAGAAGGTCGTTGGCTGTGCCTGACAAGGGCCGCTCTTCAGGGCGGCCTTTTTGCGTTCGGTAGCAATCGGGCGGCGCAGGGGGCAGCCAAGGCAAGGCCAGTGATCTGTTCCGCTCACTTTTCCAGGTGGAAAGTGAACAGGATCGAAGACTATTCCTTCTCCCTGGAAAAGAAAAAGGGCACTCCCAAGTGCTTTCTGAAAGCGCCCTACCCGGGCAGGTCGAGCGAAACTCATCGCCTGAGCAAATCTCGTACCATGTCCACAGGCGATCTTCTTATCGGCTGAGATTCGGTATTCCTCCCTTTGAAACTGCAGGGGGGACAGACCCCAGAGGTTTCTCCCTCTGTCACTCAATGAGAGGCTGTTCCTGCTCAGAAGGGGGGAGGGGGGAATAAATCCAGCCACGCGCATAAGCGCGGTTTTTGGCCCCTTATTCCTTCAGGACTCCCGTCAGCTTAAAAAACACTCCTACGGCGCGGAGCCTGATTCGATGGTCTGGAGATCCGTCTGGCAGAGTCGCGTTAAGGCTCCTGTCGATGACCTCAATGATCTTTTCCGGCAGTCCTGATTGGGCCGTGACACGATCCAATACGTTTTTGACCTTATCACTTCTTAGCAGTCTGCTGGCGCAGCTCGCCGCACAGTTCGGGCTTGAACAGCCAAGCGTCCGCATTGCCGCCTGAGTGCCATTGCCGCCATTGGCAAGCCATTCATGCATGAATGCTATATGCCGTGTGGTGAGGCGGTTCATTGGTCGAGCTGTCTCCATGGCTCACTGTTTGTCATCTGGTTTCTTTGCCGAATCGCTCTTAAACTTCTTCCACCCTTCAAAGCATCCCCTAGAAGGTCCGCGACAAAACCAACGATGCACCAGACGGGCTGCTTTAAAGAGCATCTTGATACTTGATAGCAGTTTCGCTCTATCTGCCTCCATTTCTCTGTCGGATGAAGAGGAGGTAGAGGATTTCTCGTCCTTCAGACGATCCCAAAAGGAGCGTTTGGGTGAGTCGATTTTATCTAAAAACTTTTCGTCCATTTTTCGGAATCCTGTCTATGGAGTCCCTTTCCCGCGTTCATGTGTGTAAGCATCTCGGATTGGACGCTGGTGGATCGTTCCACCTTACCTCCTGGCGCACGACGCGGCACTGGCGGGAGTTGAGCACTAAAATACCTGCAACGCCGCCTGTGTTCCGTTGCCGCCGTTCTCGATCCAGGCGTTAATGAAGGCCAGCTGCTTGGAGTGAGGTGTTTATTCGTCGTCATCTCAGAATTCGCTCACTGTCAGGTCGCAATACGCTCAAGGTTCATCTTCACGACTGCGATGGCATTGGCGCTTCCACGGTTCCTGGCGTTGTTTCCTGGTCACATTGCCATCGGTTACCGCCTTTCTAAGAATAATACGTCGCTGAACCAAAATCAGTGCACGACGAGGATGGCGCCACCCGTGATTTGCCTGGTGGGACCGTACCCTTCATTCCCTGCTATCCGCCTGACCCATTCAGGTCTATAATCGCCCCAACTTCTCCTGATTGCTGGACGTATCGGGAACAACTGATCAAGAGGGAGGACGGACTCCCATGATCGGCAAGACGCTGGGTCATTATCAGATTACAGAAAAGCTTGGCGAGGGCGGCATGGGTGTTGTCTGTAAGGCCCGCGACGAGCACCTCCAGCGTGATGTGGCCGTGAAAGTCCTGCCGTCCGGAACGTTCGCCGATGACGCTGCCCGCAAACGGTTCCGCAAGGAAGCCCTCGCTTCTTCAAGCTGAATTATCTGTGCGGGATGCCGGGCTCGACCATAAGATCGTCGTGTCCCTTTGAGCTAGAGAGTGGCACTCCAGTACGAGGAAGTGAAGAAGGAGTTCTCGCAGTTTTCCGGCGCCTGAGGTTTCGATCCAGGGCCGACGAGCCTTGTATCGAGGAGTTCGTGATCCCGGTGTGAGAAGTAAGGGGCCGCTTATCGAGGCGGCCCCTTCTTACGCCGATTCTTATTGACCGACTCTCCTGACCTGTCGGATAATTCCGCCATACGAAGGCAGAAGAGACTCAAGCACGAGATCACGCGACAGTTGCCCGTACTTCATCGAGTTTGACGACGAGGAGCGTCTCCTTCCAGTGCCCCAGGACTTGCGGAGCAGAATCCCGAATACCCGATCCCACTACCGAAGCCTCGGTCGCCGGTGACGTCGATTCAGGATGGCCAGCTGCTGACGGAGCGTCGGGTTTCCGAGTGCTGGCTCCGAACGTGTCCTGAGGGAGGTCGGGATCACAGAAACGAGTTGCAGAATTGTCAGAATCATGGCCGGAGAGTGTCTGTCTCGCAGGCGCGTAAAGTCAATCGTTTGGGTTCGGCCGAGATTTTAGCGAGCCACAGGCGTCCCCACTTTCTGAGTCACAGGAGATACTAACTTACTCGTTGAGAGTCATTGCAGACTGGGCGTAAGCCGGCCCGGGAGAGATATCGCAGTGTTGAGCGATGGGAACATCTCCGCCAACGAGAAACGGGAGGACCGCCATTCTTTCCGCAGAATGCTGCCCCGCCTGCGGAAGGCGACGGAGATATCCGGCCTCACAGCCGTTTGTTTCTATTTCCTGATCTGCACGCTGCCACTTGAAACCGATTTCGCGCTGATTCTTCTGGCCTGCGCAACCATCCCGAATGCGGTCTTCGCCCGATCACCCGGCCCGGCCGGGAGTTCCCGAATGGACCTGGCCATCATCCTGTTTCTTGGCGTCCAGGCCGTTGCCATCTTTTTCTCCCCCGATTTCAGGACAAGTCTTGCGCTGAGCGCCCCGCTGCTCCCCGCGATCCTTGTCTACTACCTGATTTCCGCTCAGGTCCGCAATATCAGCTCCCTGCGGCCGGTTTGTCTCACGATCAGCGTCGTTGCTCTGGCACTTGCGACTGCTGTCTTGTGGACAGCCGGGCGCTTCCCCTGGGCATCGGCCAAGGCATGGGTGACCCAAGTCGGCAGCCCGATGATCGTAGTCCCCAACGATTTCACCTTCCATGCCCTGGTGATGCCGTTGTCCGCCTTATTCCTGGTGCGCACACGCAGCACGGTCGTGCGGATCGTGGCCGGCATGTCCATCACTCTCAGTCTTGCCGCCATCACGCTCCTGCGCAGCCGTGCATCGCTGCTTACGGCGTTTGTCTCATTGGCGTTATTTGCCGCTTTGAAGCGGCCGAGACTCGTGTTCATTTCCATTGCAGGCTTGTTGGTGATCTTCGTCGCCACTGACGCCGTGTTCAGCTTCGCGCTGCTCGGCAAGTTCGGGCAGCTCGGTGACGAAGGGGTAACAGGCAGAGCATCCCTGTGGTCTGTGGCATGGGCTGCGTTTCTCGGCTCTCCATGGACCGGGCAAGGCCCCCATACTTTCGTCTTTGAGAAAGTACGGTGGGTACACAACCTCTACCTTGAGGCACTGGCCGAGCAGGGCCTCGCCGGCCTGCTGGGGCTCGTAATCCTGCTTGGCTATGGCCTGTGGTGCGCCTGGCGCGCCCATTGTCTGGGCTCTGTGGAGATGGCAGATATCGGCGGCGCCACCTTCGCGGCCCTGGTGGGTTTTTGCTTTGCGGCGCTCTTCGAGTTGACGTTTCTGCGGCAGTGGGTGCCGCTCGTTTTGTTCACGCTGCTGGGAGTTGCGGCCCGACTTCGCGCGGCAGGCACGAAGTCGGCCACATTACCGGCTTGAGAAATCGGGATGGGTCAAGAGAGTCCGCTTTTCCTGTCGAGTTTAACGCATGGATACTAGGGGGATACGGCGATGTTCAAGCTTATCAGCGCAAGATCGTTCGCAGTTACCGTGCTTTCCTTTGTTGCCGTTTCGCTGGCGATCATGTGGCCGACCTGGCGTAACGAACTCATGGCGTTCGGCTACGCCGATGTGTACCGATTGGCTGGTCAAGCGGCTACCTGCTACTACTTCACGTATGACTCTGGGGATGATGGCAGTTACAGTTACCGCGACATCGAGATTCAGGTGGGCCAAGGGGAGATCAACACTCCCCCTCACAACACCCAGCAGATCGTACTCGCGAGTGTCGACATCTGGGAGGGAGGGTGCGACTCGGAGGAGAACTGCTATTACAATGTCTACGACAGCGGCGAGATCACTCTGCCCGCAGAGGCAGTCACATTCGGGAAGAGACTGACGTCGGCGAGTGTCAAGACTACAATCGACGTCTACTCCTGGGCGGACCCTGAGACTCCCATCCCCGTGGATATTGATCTCGCCTGGGTGCCCACGGGACAGAGGCCTGATCGTCAGAGCCAGGTTTATCATCGCACCACACCCTGGGAGATAGTTCGTGAGCGCGTCCAGGAAACGGCTCGCGCGGCGTTCGTCAACGGGACGATCGGGTTTCAAGGCGTTACGTATAGCATCGGACCTGACTCGGATAGCTTCGGCTACCTCATCTCCGACCGGGCTGGACAGGTTTATATCATCCGCGCACATTGATGCCCGTCCAGCTGGCAACAACGGATTCCGGCGTTGAGAACTGTCGTCTCAGCACAGAGAGATGGGCAACTGCAGCAGAGGGGAAAGACCGGACATCCGGGTGTCCGGTCCTCCCCCTGGCATTCACGAACAGTGGCAGGGTCCCAATATCAGGGTCAGGCCTGCTCGGCAACCTCATGTCCCCTCCCACTCTCAGAGACACCCAGAACTCCGGGCTGCACTGAACCGGAACGATGTCCTGCCAACAGTAGCATTCCCCTGTCCGCCGCGATCCTGCGGGACTATAATGCTTCCAATTCCCAAGGTGCATTTCGATCAGGGGCGCTGACAGACGGGCCGGGAGGTGCCTCCCCATGATCGGCAAGACGCTGGGTCACTACCAGGTCACAGAGCGCATCGGGGCAGGCGGCATGGGCGTGGTCTACAAGGCCCGCGACACCCACCTCGACCGCTTCGTCGCCATCAAAGTACTTGCCGCAGAGAAGGTCGCGGATCCCGACCGCAAGCGCCGCTTCGTGCAGGAAGCGAAGGCGGCGTCGGCCCTCAACCATCCGAACATCGTCCACGTCTATGA
>Ga0316622_100002145_pt1 | contig 13495 bp, 12 predicted proteins | sample OWC_Aug_OW2_C1_D_FD_207646 | JGI IMG/M metagenome (GOLD analysis project Ga0316622, IMG submission 207646) | Wetland soil microbial communities from Old Woman Creek delta, Ohio, United States - OWC_Aug_OW2_C1_D5_C | ecosystem: Environmental > Terrestrial > Soil > Wetlands | place: USA: Ohio... | reverse complement strand
ACCTGCGGGCAGGCGCCGCGTGCCGAGGAGGCCGCGGAGCCGGGTCCAGTGGGTCCAGGCCGGACGCAGCCGCCGAGCCAGCAGGGCGCCGCTCGCCGGGTCGGTGAGCCGGTGGATGGCCACGGCCCGCTAGCGTCCGCCCATGATGTGCGCCAGGTCCCTGATGCGCAGCAGCGCCGGACCCAGCGTCACCACGAACAGCGGCGGCAGGATGAAGAGCGCCAGCGGTATGAGCATCTTGATGGGGAGCTTGCGCGCCAGCTCCTCCGCCTGCTGCTGCCGCTTCGTCCGCAGCACGTCGGCGTGCGCGCGCAGGGTCTTCGCCATGCTGGCGCCGAGCCGGTCGCTCTGGATGATCAGGCCGGCCAGGGCGCTCAGCTCGTCCAGCCCGTTGCGCTCGCCGAGCCGGCTCAGCGCCTCCTCGCGCGAGCTGCCCTGGCGCAGCTCCTGGGCCACCTGCGCGAACTCCTCCCCGAGCGCGTCGTGCACCGCCGAGCGCTCCTCGCCGACCCGGGCGATGGTGGCGTTCAAGCCGAGCCCCGCCTCGAGGCTGACTACCATCAGGTCGAGGCAGTCCGGCAGCCCGGCGGCCACCATCCGCCGCCGCCGATCCATGCGCCGCCGCAGCCAGTAGTTGCAGAGCAGGTGGCCGGCGAGGAAGGTCGCGCCGGTGGCGAGCAGCGCCCGGCCGAGCGGCTGGCCGCTGGCGACCCGGGGGACGAGCACCGCGAGGGCCGGCCCTACGCTGAGAAGCGTGCGAGCGCCGAGGAAGAGCAGGAGGGCGTTCGGGCGGCGCAGCCCGGCCACCACGAGCCGCTCCTGCAGGTCGCCCTCGTCACGGGCCAGCCCGAACTCCCCGATCGCGGCGAGCAGACGCTGCACGGGCCCGGGACGGGCAGGCCGTCCGGAGGGTGCCTCGGACTCGCCGCCGAGCGCGCGCATGCGCTCGACGGCGGGGGAGCTCGTGGTGAGCATCCGGTGCAGCGCGAGCACGATCGCGGTGACGCAGACGAAGGTCGCCGCGGTGAGGAATGTCGTCATCCTCCCGCCCCTCAGACCTTGACCTGCACCAGGCGGCGGATGACGAGGTGCCCCCACAGCAGGCTCACGAGCGCGTACGCGATCAGGTAGTGTCCCGTCCGCGTCTCGAGCAGGGGTGCGAAGTAGGTCGGGTTGATGGCATACATGAAGAGGCTCACGAGGAAGGGCAGGCTGGTGAGGAGCGCACCCGAGAGGCGGCCCTGCGCGGTCATCACGCGGGTCTGTCGCGCCAGCTTCGCGCGCTCGCGGATGGTGTGCGCGATGTTGTCGGTCACCTCGGCGAGGTTGCCACCCACCTCCTGCGCCACCAGGACGCCGACGATCAGGACGGGCACGTTCGGGTCGCCCACCCGCGTCGCGAGGTTGTAGAGCGCTTCGCGCATCGGCAGCCCCAGGCGGAGCTCCTCGACCACGTAGCGGAACTCCTGCGCCACGGGGTCCGCGAAGGTGTCCGCGACCACGCCGAACGCGGCCTGCAGCCCATGGCCGGCCTGCAGGGCCGCTCGGATCAGGTCGAGCGCATCGGGCAGCTGCTCCGCGAACCGCGTCGTCCGTTGCCGCCGCAAGCGGGCCACGACGGCGAGGGGCAGCAGGCCGAGGGCGCCGGCGACCACCAGGCCAAGGACGCCGGCGCCTCCGGCGAGGCGAACCAGGAGATAGCCCGTGCAGGCGAGCAGCGGGACGTAGAGGAGCACCTCGCCGAGCCGGCGCTGCAGCCCTGCCTGCCGGATCATGCGCACGAGCGGCAGGACGAGCGGAGTGCGGCGCAGTGCCGCATCCAGCGCGGGAATCCGCGACAGCCGTGGGTCCTTCAGCAAGGCGGCCGGAGCGATCTCGAGGACGGGCCCCACGACCGCGGCGAGGCGCCCCGCCAGGGCCTGCCGGGCCAGGCGACGCTGGCGCACCGAGAGGAACAGCGCCCAGCCGGCGAGCAGCACCGCCGCGAAGGCCAGGGCCGAGAGCAGCAGGTTCATCGCACACACCTAGGCGAGCAGGTACTCGAACGCCTGGGCATCCGCCGGATTGCCCGTGAACTTGGCCCGTTCCGCGAAGCGCGGGCGCACTCCGGTGGTGACGAAGCGACCCTGGATGCGCCCGTTGGCGTCGAGCCCGTCGCGATCGAAGCGGAAGAGCTCCTGCAGCATGATCGTGTCGCCTTCCATGCCGGCCACCTCGCTGATGCCGATCACCTTGCGCGAGCCGTCGCTGAGCCGAGCCGTGTGGATCACGACCTCGAGCGCGCAGCTGATCTGCTGGCGCATCGCCCGCAGCGGCAGGTCGTACCCCGACATCTGCATCATCATCTCGAGACGCGACAGGGAGTCGCGCGCCGAGTTGGCGTGCACCGTCGAAATGGAGCCGTCGTGGCCGGTGTTCATCGCCTGCAGCATGTCGAGACACTCGGCGCCGCGCACCTCGCCGACCACGATCCGATCGGGACGCATGCGCAGCGAGTTGCGCACCAGGTCCCGCTGCGTGACCTCGCCGCGGCCCTCCACGTTCGACGGCCGCGTCTCCAGGCGCACCACGTGGGGCTGCTGCAGCTGCAGCTCGGCCGAGTCCTCGATGGTGATGATCCGCTCGGTGGCGGGGATGAACGACGACAGGCAGTTCAGCAGCGTCGTCTTGCCGGAGCCCGTCCCCCCGGAGATCAGGATGTTCAGGCGGGCCCGGACCATCGCCTGCATCACCGCGAGGATCTCCGGGCTGAAGGTGCCGAGCGCCATCAGGCGGTCCGCCGTCAGCGGGACACGGCCGAAGCGCCGGATCGACAGCAGCGGGCCGTCGACCGCGAGCGGAGGGATGATGGCGTTGACGCGCGAGCCGTCGGGCAGGCGGGCGTCCACCATGGGCGAGCTCTCGTCGACACGCCGGCCCACCCGCGAGACGATACGGTCGATGATCTGCAGCAGGTGGGCGTCGTCGCGAAAGATCACCGGGGTGGGTTCGAGCTTGCCCTGGCGCTCGATGTAGACCTGGCGGGCGGTGTTGACCAGGATGTCGGAGACCTCCGGGTCGCGCATCAGGGGCTCGATCGGCCCGAGGCCCTGCACCTCGTGCAGGATCTCCTCGCGCAGCTGCTCGCGCTCGCGCTGGCTCAACGGGACCGGTTGCTCGTCGACCAGCGCCGCGATCGCGCTCCGCAGCTCCGCCGTCGCTCGCTCGACATCGAGCCGCCCGAGGCTGTCGAGATCCAGCCGGTCGATGAGATCGCGATGGATCCGCAGCTTCAGGTCCTGGTGGGCCCGGTCCACGGGTGAGAGGCGGACCGCCGTGTCGGCCGCGACGGGGGCCGCCGGTGCCGGCGCGGCCTTCTGCTTCTGTGCGAAACGGTCGGTGAGTCTCACGGTTGAGAGTCCCTCATGAACAGGCGGCGGAGGAAGTGGCCGCGGGAAACCTCTCGGGATGTGGAGCCGAGGAAACCCTCGGCGAGGCCGGCGATCGCGCTCGCGAGCGCCGTCGGCCGCCCGTTCAGCGGCGTGCCGCCGTTCATGGCGGCCGAGGCGGCGGCGGCGTCCCGCGGGATGACGGCGAGCGGCTCCCGGCCGATCACCCGAGCAGCCTCCTTGACGTCGACCGCCCCTCCGACGGTGTTCGTGACCAGGAGGTCGATCTGCTCGCCGCGGACGTCGAGCCGCTCGAGCAGCTCGAGCGTGCGCCGTGCGGCTCGCACGCTGGGCACGGAGAGGTCCGTGATCACGAGGATCCGATCGGCACGTTCGAAGGCCGCCAGCGCGGCCCCCGTGATCGTTCGCGGCGTATCGACGACGATGTGACGCACCTGCCCGCGCAGCACCCGCAGCACGGTCTCCACGTGGCCATGACCGACCGTGTCCGCGTCCTCGATCGCCGGCGGCGCCGCGAGCACGACGAGACCGCTCGCATGGCGGGTGAGCGTGCTGCGCACGAAGACGTCGTCGATCTCGGCGGACGCCTTGGCGACCTGGGCGAGCGACTGCGTCGGTGCGAGATTCAAGAACACCGCCACGTCGCCCCGCTGCAGGTCGAGGTCGACCAGCGCCGTGCCGCCCGCGCCGTCCGCCTGCAGCCGGGCGGCCAGGTTCACGGCGAGCGTGGTGGCGCCGAGCCCGCCACGCACGCCGTAGATCGCGATCACCTCCCCGCTCGGCGGCCGCGGCGCCGGGCGCGGGGCGCCCTGGACGGCACGGAGCAGCGCGCGAGCGAGGTCGTCCCGCTCGAGCGGCAGCGCGACGACGTCGCTCGCGCCCTCGCCGAGCGCAGCCCGGATCGTCGCCAGGTCGAGGTGGGGCGACGCGGCCAGCACGCTGGCCTGCGGCAGCCGCGACGCCGTCTCGCGTACCACCGCGAGCCCCGCCTGGGCATCGGCCCCGAACTGGATCGCCACCACGTTCGGCGGTGCGATCCGCGCGACCTCGCGGAGGTCGTCGAGCGTGCAGAAGCGGGTGGTCAGCCCCAGCTCTGCCCCGACCGCCTCGACCAGGGGCACCCCGCCGTCCGGGTGCGGCATCGCCCAGAGGAACCGGATCTCGTCCTGCTTCGAGTCCATTGGCTGCACCGCCTACCTGACCAGCGCCATCGACACGGTGCCGAAGCTGGTGCCGCCGAGCCCCCCCTCGAAGGCGTCGGCCTTGCAGAAGCTGGTGAGCCAGATGCCCTTGGGGTTGCCCGTCGCCCGCACCGAGTCGACCCGGATGGTCGCGAAGCCCGTGACGGTCATGGCGTGCGTGCAGTTGTTGCAGGTGACGACGGGGACGAGGAACTCGCGAATGCCGTCGTCGAAGCAGTCCTTGATGATCTTGAGCACCGAATCCATCTGGCCGTTCACCAGGTTGATCACGCTGCCTACCGTGACGCTGGGCGCGGGCTGCCCGCCACCGCAGTTCCCGCCCTGGCAGCAGGTGGTCGGCAGGTACCCGCTCACCTGCGAGGCGCTCGCCGGGTTGGGCCCCAGGCTGGTCCAGCAGGTGTTGTCGCTCGGGCTGGGCGCCTGGGTCAGCGACGGCAGGTCCGAGCACGATCCCGAGCCCTGGAAGGCCTGGAAGTGGCATTCGCCGACGGCCAGGGGCAGCACCGGCGCCCCGCTGGTGATGCCACCGAAGGCCGCCGTGGCCGTCTTCTGCACCGTGGTGAGGGCATCGCCGAGCGCGCCGGCGACGATGTTGGTCACCGTGGCCTGGGCGTTGACGCGAACGGCGTTGCTCGGCAGACCGCCGGCCGCGAAGGCGTTCGTGGCGAAATTGTAGTTCCCGACCTGCACGTCGCCGGCGGCGAGCGAGGCAGTGCTCCCGTCCACGCGGTTCTGTGCCGCGGCCGTCTGGGCCTGGGCCACGGGGTTGAGCGACCCTCCCGTGGCGAAGTTGGTCGCGAGGGCCTGGGCTCCCGCGGTGGCGCCGACGTCCGCGATCGTCTGCACCTCGGTCGCGGTGAAGGCCAGGCGGCCGAGGTCGACGCCGACGACCGTGAGGGCGATGAACGCGCCCATGGCGATGCCGACGGCAGCGAGGGCGGCGCCGCGCTGCCGGCGCCGCCTCGACTCGATGGCCTGCATCACCCGTTGACCGGACTCAGACATGATGACCTCTCGCGTGCGTTCGGGGCAACCCGGGCTCTCAGGGGATCCCGGGGATGCGCGGCCGAGTGGCCTCGGCCTCGTCGGGTTTCGTGCGAATGTCCTCGTTCGTGAGCGGGCCCCGGTCGGTCGGCAGCTCGTAGGGCTCGCCGGGCGGCACGGGCTGCGCCAGCCGCGGGGTGACGATGACCACGAGCTCCGTGTTCTCCTCCGTGAAGCTCGTCTCCCGGAAGACGTAGCCGAGAACCGGGATGTCCTGGAGGTACGGCACGCCGCGGACGCGCTCGCGGCGCACCTTCTGGATCAGGCCGCCGATCGCCAGCGTCTCGCCGTCGCGCAGCTTGACGCTGGTCGAGGCGCGCCGCGTCCGGAAGGTGGGGATGTCCTCGACCTGGTTCGTGAAGTCCGGCGCGCTCACCTCCGGCTCCACGGTGAGGAGGATGTCGCCATCCTCGGTCACTTGGGGCAGGAACTCGACGATCGTGCCGAAGGGCTTGAACTCGACGTCGGCCACGAAGCCGGTGACGATCCGGATCGGGATCTCCCCGCCGACCTGGAACACCGCCTTCTGCCCGCTGAGCGCGAGCAGCGTCGGCTGGGCGAGGATGTTGGCCATGCCCTCGCTCTGGAGCAGCGTGATGAACCCGGTGATGTCGTTCTTCGGAAGCCGGAAGACGAAGTTCGGGCTCTCGGCGCCCAGCGTGAGCGGGAGCAGCGGCACCGGCGGCACCGGGGGGACCGTGGTGGCGAATCCGGGGATGGCAGGCCCGAGACCGCCGCCCATGAAGTACGCCGAGGCGAAGGAGGAGCCGATCTGGCGGATGTCGATGCCGTGCTCCTCCAGCGCCGTGCGGTTGAGCTCGGCCACGGTGACCTCGAGCATGACCTGCTGGCCGACGAAATTCGCCACGACCAGGCTGTGCGTCTCGGGCCGGTCGTCGGGCCCCCAGAAGATGAGGGTGGTCTGGGAGACGGAGGGCGGCACCAGCGGGCCGCGCGCCGTACCCGTGCGCACCGGGGACGGTGCGAAGGAAGATACCCCCATCGTCTGCGTCTGCCCGTCCATCGACGTCGCCGGCTGCCCCCCGTCCGTGGGCGGTGCGGCGTTGACGAGCACGGTGCGCGACCCGAGCACCACGACGCTGGCGATGTCGGGATTACCGACGCTGACGCGCGTGACCGTCCGCGGCAGCTGCAGCACCTTGCTGGTGCCGGCTTGCAGCCAGACGGACTCACCGGGAGCCAGCGCGACCCGGTCGCGAGCACGCCTGGCATCCGTCAGCTGCTCCGGCGTCGCCAGCTGCTTGCGCAGCGCGTCCTGGACGGCCGCCGTACCGCTCAGCGGGCTCTGCTTCGTCTTGGGGCCACAGGCCACCAGGCACGCCACGGCGGCGGCCACCACCCAGAGTCTTCCCGTCCGCTTCATCACATCCCCCTCCTCCCGGACCTCCGGGGCTTTCACCGGACCGCCTGCCTGACGACCTGGCTGCCCAGGATCAGCTCGACCGTGCGGCCCTGTGGCCGGCTGCCGCGGCCCCTGCGGGCGGGCGGTGGTGGCGGCGGCGGATCCTCGCCACCGAGAAGCGCCTCGGTGGAGATGCCGCCGGTCTTGACGACGCCCTCGTCGCGGTAGTTCCGCAGCGCGAGCCGGACCGGCTCCTGGCGGGCCGCGAGCGTCAGCCGCTCCGCCTCCTCGGGCAGGACGAGCAGCGTGACGGTGGGCACCTCCACCGGTTTCTCGTCCTTCTGCTCGATCGTCGTGCCGGTAGCCAGCACGCGCACGTTCTGCAGGATCACCTTGCTGCGCTGCTCGCCGCCGCCCTGGCCTTCGGGATTGCCGGACACGAGCACGTCGACCCGGCTGTTCGGCGTGATGAACCCGCTCACGCCGGTGACCGCATCGACCTTCACCGACATGGCCCGCTTGCCTTCCTCGATGAGGAGCGGGAGCAGGCCGGCACCCTGCGCGACCAGCTGCGACTCCAGCAGCGGCTGGTTGGCTTCGATGGACGTCCGCGCCACCCGGCCCGTGGCGGCCGCCGCCTCGCGGATGGCGCCCGCGGGCTGGAGGTCGACCGGCCACGGGACGAGGCGGACGTGCCGCTCCTCGACGTTCGTTCCGATGGGGATGGGTTCGCTCGCGACCAGCAGCTCCCTGGACTCGCCGTGGGCAGCCCGCCGGGCGGCCTCGATCGCCGCCTCCTGCTCGCGCAGCTGGCGGTAGACGAGCGCGGCGAACAGCGCCCCCATCACGATCGAGAGCAGGACGATGATTCCAGGCTTGCGCATGCGTATCCCCTCCGCCGCCGGTCAGCGGCCCTCGTCCCGGAAGCTGACGGTGCGGGCGATGCTGAGGTTCGAGCCGGCCAGCCCCGGGAGCACCACGTACGGAACCGCGCCGCTGACGCTGACGGTCACCATCGGGATGCCACCCGTGCTGCCCGCGGACGGCTGCGCCACCGTGACGCTGAACCCGCCGCTCGGGGTCACGGTGGCGATCTGGTTGAGCACCTGCGTCTGGATCGCGCCCATGTTGCTGATGGTCCCGCCGCTGCCGCGTCCCGAGGGCGGGGTCGCCGCGGCCGCCCGCGCGCCATCGCGCGCGGCATGCGTGATCACGTTGACGATCATGAACATGCGCCCGAACTCGACAATCCCCATGCCCAATCCGACCAGGACGAGGATGATGATCCCGAGCTCGACCAGGGCCTGGCCGCGGCTCGCGTGCCGGTTGGCGGTCAGCGATCTCATGGGACCTCCGTCCCTCGACAGAGCAGTGTTGCGAGGACCGTGCCGAGACCGAGCGGGAGGCTGTAGGGCAGCGTCACCGCCCCGGGGTCGCTCGACACGAGCCGCAGGGGGGCGACGGAACGCGTGGCCACGGCTGCCCGTAAGATCGCGAGCGTGGTCAAGAGCTTTTCGACCAGCCGTCCCCTGGACGCCAGGTGGAGCACCGCCGCCAATCCGCCGAGCATCATGCCCACTAGCAGGCTGGCGAGGGCGAGGCGCGGTCCGACAAATGCGCCGACCGCGGCCATCATCTTGACGTCGCCGGCCCCGACCCCGCCCAGGGCAAAGGGCGCGAACAGGACCGTACCGGCGATCAGCGCACCCAGCGCGCTCGCGGCCAGGCCGGGCAAGCCGCCGTGCGCGGTGGCCAGTGCCATGGCACCGAGCATGGCTGCCGCTGCGAGGCGGTTGGGGATGCGCCGGCTGCGGACGTCCTCGAGCACGCAGAGCGCGAGGAAGGTCACAAGAACGATCTGCGTGGTTACTGACATACATGCGATCCTGCAGGTGTACCCACTCGTCCCCGGGGGCTCGGCCGGGGGGATGTCGACACATCCCCCCGGCATCGGATTCAGACGGCCGTGGCGATGGCCGCTGCCGCGGTCGTCCAGAGCGTGGTCACGTCGCCCGCGATGGCGACGGCGGCGGCGGCCGCTCCCACCGCGATCACGGCGAGTGCGATGCCGTACTCGGCGAGATCCTGCCCGGATTCCTCGCGAGCAAACCTCTTCAGCAGTTCGAACATGTAAACTCTCCTCCTTCGCAGGTTATGGGGCGTTGCTTGCCCCTGCGCGTTAGCACCCACGGTGCCAAGAGGCGGCGCGCCGGTTCGGTCGAGGATGCGCGCTCGTGCAGGGCGATGTGATTTTCACTTCCCCATGCGCCCAACATGCGGACTGCACGGGAAAGCAGCACTCGCGCGCGAGCGTGCACGGGTGATCTTGCATGACCTGCAAGCGTGCACGGGCTCGAGGATCTCTCCCCGGCCGACGCCGGTGTCAGAGGGGATCAGGCGTGTGCCGGAGACGACACACGGTCAGCGCGCAGGTGTCACCAGGAACACGTCGCCGCCGCGGCGGACGTATGCACCGTCGGGCTGGATGAGCTGCACCTCCAGGCCGTGGGCTGACTGCCGCTGCTGGAGCGTCACCAGGCCGGTACCGAGCCGCAGCGTCACGCGTCGCCGAGCCGGGTCGTCGTCGTAGTCGATGGATTCGACCTGGATCCGCTGGGCCGCAGTCGGCTGCGGGCCCGGCGCGGGCGGCGGGTCGCTGCCCTCGGCCGTGGTCTGACGGGACGCCGGGTCGCTGCCCTCGGCAACGAGCCGGTTCTGGCGAGGCGAAGCTGCCACGCGTTCGGGCGCCAGGCGGGCGCGCGGCGCCGTGGCGGTATCGAGCCATGCCGGTCGCACCTGGGAGGCGCCGCCTCGCGCGTGGTCCTCGGCCCTGGGCGGCCGTGCCGGGGCGATCGAATCCTCACTGCGGTCGGCACCGCCGAACCTGCCCAGGATCCAGACGAAGAGGACGAAGGCGATGCCGCCGACGACGAAGCCCGCTGCCACGATTCCGAGCGTCTCCGCCAGGCGATTGATTGCGCTCGGGGCCTCGGGTCGCCCGCCCGACGCCGGCGTGGACGGACGGTGGCGACCCTCCAGCTCGCGGAGCGCATCGAGGATCGAGCTCATGAGACGTCCCCCCGGGAACCCGTGTGCGCGCGCGCCGGCGGCGCCATGCCGGCGGTGAGGCTCGGCCGCCGATGGCCGCCGGCGGCACCGTAGAGCACGATGCGCGTCAGCCGTCCCACGCGGCCGTCGGGCACCAGGAGGCGCGAGCGCTGGAACGTCAACACCGCGGCTGCGGTGGCGTCGTCGAAGACCCCCGTCGGCGTCCCGTCATAGGCTCCGGCCCGCATCAAGAGACGCTGCAGGCGAGCCACCTGCGGGCCTCTCGCCTCTGCGCCCAGCGTGCGACCGAGCCCCTCGAAATCGCGCCAGAGCACGTGCGCCTCGCCGAGCCACACCGCGTCGAGGACCGCCGGCGTGACGACCACGGACTCGCCCTCGATCAGGAGCACCACCTGCTGGTCGTCGACGCCGGCGAGCGCAACGAACCGCACCCCGGGGGTGCCGGGCAACCGCAGCGGGAGGAGCCCGGGCAGATCGAGCAGGCGAAGCATGCTGAGATTCCCGGTGAGGAGGAGCTCTTCGAGGCCGCGCCGCCAGGCGACCGGCTCCAACCGGTCGGGAAGTGACACCTCGTCCGAGCGCAAACCCGAAACGTCCCAGGCCTTCAGGATGGCGTCGACGGCGGCGCGGGCGCTGCGGTCGGGGTCGAGAGGCGCGAGACGCTGCTGGAGGTCTGCGACTCGGCTCGTCGGCGTCGGTGATTCGTCCGGCGGCTCGACGACGGACGCGGCGGGGACGGTCCGGGGAACCGGATCCTCGCTGGGGACGTCGATCCCCGTGCGCGGCATCGGCGCCGCCGACGCGTCCAGCGGCGCGACTTCCTGCGGCGGGGCTTCGCGGTGTTCCGCGCGCCACGGGAAACCGACCGTAGCCACGGCCAGGCCCAGCGCCGTCGCCGTCGCCGCGGCCAGCCAGCCGACCCGCCGGAGCGGCGAGCGCGCGTGCAGTGGCACCGCCCGGATCTCACGATAGGCGCGCAGGACGGAGCGGGCGGTCACCCGCCGGCGCCGCCGCACGAACGCGGCCAGACACGCCCGGTGCGCGACCATGTTCACCAAGCGCGGCACCCCTTTGGAGAGACGGTGCACGAGCACGAGCGCGGGCCCCGTGAAGATGCGCTTGGCGCGCTCGCCGCCGGCGACGGCCAGCCGATGGCGGACGTACGCGACAGTCTCGGCATACGTGAGCGGGGCCAGGTGCCAGCGCAGCGTGATGCGCTGGTTCAGCTGCGCGAGCGCGGGATCGAGCAGCAGGCTCGCCAGCTGCGGCTGCCCGACCAGGATCAGCCGCAGCAGCTTCTCGGTGCTGGTCTCGAGGTTCGAGAGCAGGCGCAGGTGCTCGAGCACGTCGACGGAAACCGCCTGGGCTTCGTCGATCACGACGACCGAGATCCGTCCGTCCTTGCGGTGCGCGAGCAGGTGGCGGTTGAGCGCGTCCATCACGTCCACGTCACGGTCGCCGCCGTCGGGGACGCCGAGGTCCCGCGCGATCCGGCGCAGCAGCTCATGCGACGAGAGCGTCGGGTTGAACACGTACGCAGTCGCCACCTCGGGTGCGAGATCGGCAAGGAACGCGCGCAGCACCGTCGTCTTGCCCGCGCCGATGTCGCCCGTGATGCACACGAACCCCCCCGGCTCGGTCAGGCCGAGCCGCAGATGGGCCAGCGTCTCAGCGTGCTTCGGGGAGAGATAGAGATACCGCGGGTCGGGCGTCAGCCGGAACGGCGCATCGGCGAGCCCGAAGAACTGTTCGTACACCGCGTCTCCTCCCCTCGTTCCCCTCGGGGAGCTTAGAGCAAAGCGCACTGAGAGAAAAACAGCGTCGCACACGCCCGGCGCAATGCGCGGGAGGATGCGTCCCCACGACCGCGGTCCCTCGCGATCCACCCTTGCGCGCGGCCGTGGCGGCGTGAGAACCCTCTGCCGCGTGGCGCACGCCGAGAGACGCACGAGCTACGGAGCGATGGTCGCAGCGCTCCTCCTGATCCTGCCCCCGGGGACACCCGTGGGCCCGGCCAACGTGGCCGCACTCGCGGACCCCGTGCTGTGCCTGGCAAGAAACGGCGTGCTCCGCGTCCGGGCGCGCTGCAGGAAGACGGAGAGCCGCATCGACCCGGGCAGGCTCGGGCTGGTTGGAGCAGCGGGCCCGATCGGCCCGCAGGGCCCGGCCGGCGCACCGGGAGCGTCCGGTGCCCAGGGGCCCCAGGGCCCGCCCGGGACGCCGGGGGTGGCCGGCCAACAAGGGGTCCAGGGCCCGCCCGGCCAGGAAGGTCCGCAGGGCGAGCCGGGAGCGCCTGCCTGTGAGCACACCTACGTCGACAACGGGGACGGAACCGTCACCGACGCGTGCACCGGGCTCGTGTGGGAACGGAAGCGGAACGGCGACGGCGTGCAGGTCCCGAACGACCCTCACGACGCGGACAACAAGTACACCTTGTCCGCAGGGGGGAGCGATCCGGACGGGACGACCTACACGGGCTTCCTCGCCGCCCTCAACGCGGCACCGTGCTTCGCGGGGCACTGCGACTGGCGGCTTCCGACGCTGTCGGAGCTGCGGAGCCTGCTTCTGGAGCCTTACCCGTGCGTCCTGGCCACGCCGTGCATCGCCCCGGATCTCGGTCCCGCTCCGGCCTGGATCCACTGGTCCTCATCGACGTACGCAGGCGCCTCGACCTTCGCCTGGTTCGTGTCGTTCGCGGACGGGGAGATCACGCAGCTGGCGAAGGCGAACCTGGCGCACGTGCGAGCGGTGCGCGATGCCGGCGCCTCGCTGCGCGCCCGGCCGCCGTCGTCGATGTAGCTGCTGCGCGCGCCGCTCCGGACCGGCGCGTAGGGTCCGATCAGCGTGCGTTGCCACACCTGGCCGGTCGCGGCCCGCTCTGCGGGCGTCGAGAACCGGTAGCGCCACCGCGTCGCACGCACGAGATGCGGCGGGCGGTCCTGGAAGGGGTTCTCGCCCAGCAGCGCAAGCACCGACGGCTCGCCCTCCAGCACGCGCTGCATGAGCCTCTCGACCCACGGCTGACGCTCGACGCGCGAGAGCGCCGCGAACCACAGCTGCCAGTCGAGGCGCGGCATGTGCGGCGCGACCCAGCGCGGCCACGAGCGCTCCGGATCCCAGGGCTTCCAGCGGAAGCCGTACTCGCGCCACCTCGTGCCATCGTCGCTGCCCTCGAGCACGACCTCGTCGCGGACGGTCGTCATGCGGGCGAAGAGGCCATAGGCGTTGCTCGACTCGAGGGGCGCCACTGCCCGCCACGCCGCCACCAGCGGGGCCGGCAGGAGCGCGCCCAGCCCCAGGCGGCCGAGCGTCGGTACCAGGCCGAGCGCGACGATCGCCGCCGCCACGGGCACGACGGCCGCGCGCCGCCACGCCGGGGGCGGCGCGGGCACGCTGCGCGACGCGAGCCGCCGGAGCACCGGCACGCG